>Ga0209006_10002617_pt1 | contig 16428 bp, 15 predicted proteins | sample JacPin_JW_Ref_O2_FD_188567 | JGI IMG/M metagenome (GOLD analysis project Ga0209006, IMG submission 188567) | Forest soil microbial communities from Algoma, Ontario, Canada - Jack Pine, Ontario site 1_JW_Ref_O2 (SPAdes) (version 2) | ecosystem: Environmental > Terrestrial > Soil > Boreal... | reverse complement strand
GCCAAGGCACCGCCGCCCGTCGGCGCGAAGCCCGCAGCCGCGCCTGCGGCCGCGATGGTGGAAGTGAACGCGAATTGCACCCTCAGATTCGACATAAACTTGGTTTTCAGTTCACCTGAACTCTTACTATGCACAGTGTCTCTAGCTTTCACTTGTTGACCGGGAGCCTACCGCGATGAGTAGCTCAGACGAAGATGCTTTTTCTGGCTGTGCTGCAGTATGTCATCGATGATGGCGAGCAACAGATTAAGAAAGTTTTATGCTCGTGTACGTCAGGCCACTACCTATGGCGCGATGGCCACACCTAAAGAAGGAACTGTCCCTTCCGAAGCTCATGGCGCGGCGCACGTTCCCGAGGCGAAGATTGTTGCCATCACTGCGCTCGCTAGCTCTCCTGGCTTCTGGTCTGTATTGTTTCGCTCCCACGCTTGACGTGCGTTTCAGCCGTCGGTGGTACGCAACGGTTCTCGCCGCGTGGTCCGGCACCGTGCGGCCGCGGCCGTACTCGGCCTGCATTAGGTTCTGATGCTTCAGATCGCCCTTATCGTCGGCGTCGCCGCGGCTGGTCTCTCCAGTTCCGCCCTCAATGGCTGGCTTTCCAACATACCACCGAACGAGCACAAAAAACCGCTTGGCAAGTGGATGAATATCGCGGTATTCAGTGGAACTGGCCTTCTCTCTGCAGCCGCCAGCAAGTTCGCGCGGCGACCTGCGCGTGATTCCAGCCGCAATTCTGATCGGGACGATCGTCTTCCTTCCCGCCACTATATTCCCGCGCCCGGACCTGACGGCCGACTCAACAGGCGAATGGCCGCTTGCGCTTCCTGACAGATGTCACGTGAAATGGACAATCGACGGCAGTTTGTTGCACAACAGCCTTATCACGTCCCCTGGCTTGCAGACACTGCGTGTGCCGCCGTGCCTCGCAGCTTGTCGGCGGCCTGCTCGGGCGATAGGGGCTTACTGAAGTAATAACCTTGAATCTCGTCACATTGGTGTACCCTAAGGAATGACATTTGAGCTTCATTTTCGACTCCTTCGGCGATTACTTTGAGTCTCAAGCTTTTTGCCATGCTGATGATAGCGGCTGTGATCGCTGCGTCATCAGGATTCACCGCGACATCCCGGATAAACGAGCGATCGATTTTGAACTTGTTGACCCGAAACTGTCTCAGGTAACTGAAGCTGGAATAGCCAGTTCCAAAGTCGTCAATCGCAAGAGTGAGACCCATGGCCCTTAATTCTTGAACCACTGATAGCATCACTTCTGCATTGGCTAGGAGTAAGCTTTCTGTTAGCTCCAGTTCGAGGTATTGCGGGGCAAGACCAGTCTCGCGTAGCACTTTTCTGATGAGTTCGCAGAACCCCTCTTGACGAAACTGGACTGCTGATACATTTACCGCTACTGAAACGGTGGGAAGCCCTTCGTCTTGCCAACTCCTTGCTTGACTGCAAGCCGTCCTCAACACCCATTCACCAATGGGCACGATCAGCCCGCTGTTCTCAGCAATTCGTATGAACTTATCGGGCGGAACAAGCCCCAAGTCCGGATGCTGCCAACGAAGTAGTGCCTCCATCCCGGTAATCCTTCCAGTGGCAATATCCATCTGCGGCTGATACACCAAGAACAGTTGCTCCTTCTCCAGTGCCAATCGCAGGCTGTTCTCTAACCTTAATCGCTCCACAACCCGGGCATTCATTCCCTCGGTAAAAAGTCGGAAGTTATTCCGTCCATTGTCTTTGGCGCTATACATGGCCGCATCAGCATTCTTGATCAGGGTTTCGCTGTCCGCACCGTGTTCTGGGAAAACGCTGATGCCGAGGCTGCAATTAACGCGATAGGGGTGACCTTGAACCACGAATTCAGCGGTCATGGCATCCATGAGCCGCTCGCCCACAACCGCAGCGTCGGCTGCGTTTTTTATCTCAGTCACCATGATCAGGAACTCGTCGCCGCCTAGACGCGCGACGGTGTCCTGTGCACGCCCCCATGTCTTAAGTCTTTCCCCAACCTTTTGCAGCAAAAGGTCGCCAACCGAGTGCCCCAGCGAGTCGTTGATGTCTTTGAACCTGTCGAGATCGAGAAACAGAAGCGCAAGTTTGTCCTTTCGCCGACGGGCACTAGCAAGTGCCTTCGCCAGCCGATCCTGAAGGAGAGTCCGATTGGGCAGTCCCGTAAGAGCATCGTAATAGGCCAGATATTGGACCCGTTCTTCGGCGGCTTTGCGATCCGTAATGTCGCGCACTGTCGCCAACAGCGTCGGCTGCCCGCTCAGCGTCAAGGCGGTGAGGCAAACTTCTGCCGGAAAAGTACTGCCGTCCTTGCGCTGGTGCAGCCACTCAAAACGCTCCCTGCCATTGAGAAATGCGGCGGCCATCTTCTGTTCGGCAGCCACTCGAGAAGGGATGCCGTCAGGTTGGTTCGGGGGGGAAATATCGGCCGGATGCATCATCTCGGTCGCACTTGAGTATCCGAACATCTGCAGCGCCGCCGAATTGCAATCCAGAAAACCTTTTTCGTCCATCAGCCAGTTTGCATCCGCTGACTCTTCGAACAACGCGCGATACTTGTTCTCGTTGTTCTGCAGCATCTCCTCCAACTGCTTCCGCTTGGTAACGTCTTGCCTAATGGCGACGAAGTGTGTACAAGCCGCATTGCCGAGGTCTTGTGTCACAGGCGTAATCGTCATCTCTTCGGTGTAGGTTGTTCCATCTTTCCGCTTGTTGACGAGTTCCCCTTGCCAGACCTTGCCTAATGAGATGGTCGACCAGAGCTTGGCGTAGTAGGTTTCGGAGTGCTCTCCAGATTTCAAGAGGCGGGGATTCTTGCCCAATACTTCTTCCGTGCTGTATCCGGTTAGCGCCGTAAACGCCTGATTCAGCCATACTATCTTGCCTTCGTGGTTTGTGATGACAATTGCGTGGGCAGCCGCTTGTAGGGCTGCTGATTGTAATTTCAATTGCTCTTCAGAACGTTTGCGCAGGGTGATGTCCCGAGCAATCGTCGAAGCCCCTATAATCCGCCCGCTCTTGTCTTTGATCGGGGAAACGGATACTGACACGTCCAGTACGCAGCCCGCTTTCGTGACCCGCTGGGTCTCAAGGCACTCTACTGGCTGTCCAGTTCGTATACGTTCCATTATGGCTTGGACTTCACCGTGGCGCTCTGAGGGCACCAGAAAGCACAAGTCTCGTCCGATGGCCTCAGTATCCGTGTACCCATACATCTTTTCTGCCCCTCGGTTCCAACTGGTGATTACACCTTCTGTTGTTTTTCCAATGATGGCGTCTTCCGAACACTCCACAATCGATGCCAGCCTCAGGAGTTGTTCGTCTGTGGTATGTCGCTCCGTGATGTCTGAAGGAAGACCCCTGGCCAGGCTCCCAACTATGTTTTCCGAGGTGTTTATATCCATGTGATCCCGATGACATTCTTCATTATGGCAACGATTCGAGCGGACTTGTAACGATACGGGCGACGGCTATGTGCTATCTGTCCCAACCTGACTGTACCGCTGCTGGTAAGAACGCCAAAGTTACAAGGGGTCAGTACAGCGGTCTATATGGCCCACTTCGGGTCGAGCAACACATATCGACCACTGGCGTGGTGCTTTCTTATAAACTTCTAATCTTTGACACGTGACGAGTTATGGGTAGCTTATCAAGATGGCTTTTGTTACTGCAGTGTGCTCCCCCACACATTCGCCCCCGTCACCGTCGATCAAGGCCGCACGCTATCTGAAGAGGACGCTCGACAATCACCGCTGGCCATATGAGAGCGAACTGGAACTGCAGACACCGATCAGGTGCTGTAGGACATCACGACATTTCCCGGTCAAGGAGAAAAGGATGGGCGCAACCGGACCATGTGAGTGTCTGTTTCGACAGGCCGTACTCGGTAAGTTGAACTGCTCTAATTTTCTCTAGCCGCTCTTTTCTCCGCTCGTATTCTGCCGTAGCCTCCCGGCTGTGTTCCGGGCCTTGTCTCCAATACAGGACATTGACCGAGTGGTGGGCGTCTGTCTCTTCGATCGCTCAACTTCTTTGAGCAGCAATTTCACTTTCGCTCGTGATGCCCTGGCTTCTTGTCGGCCATTGTCTCCGTGAAAGGGCTGTCCTGTGGGTGTTGTTAAGATTTCGGTTGTTGTGCGCGAATATCGAGCCAGCACCTCGTCCACCATGCTCAGTACTTTGGGTAGGTATCCGGACTCAGGATCAGCAGCAGGTTGTTTCGCCGGCAGTGGAAGAGTCTCTTCTGGTGAAGACATGTTTTCCTTTATTAGGACTCTAACAAGTGTGCAAGGTCGACGACTGCTCACAAAAGCTCACCTTCACGAGTGTTAATGGCTTCTAATCAGCCGGACGGACTCATAGCATCAAATCAGGAGGAAGTCCGCTGGAGATTTGAACATTAAGAAGGTGACATGCGTCACAATTGTCATGTCCATCCGTCACTGCGCTCCATCCACCCGACTCTTTATTCTCTATCCAGCCGCGTTCATCGCTTAGCGATAACGGGTACTCAAGCCGTCCGTAAGACACGCGTTGACCGTGGGCGGCGGATCAGAATTCCTGCGACAATGGGTGCCGCAGGTAGCGCAAGGGGCGCACTCAGGTTCCTCCAAATCTGGGCTGACGCGAAGCACCGGTAATTCCTTAGCGTTGATCTCAAGCGGTCCCGAACAGCCGTTCAGAGATTGCGCCCCTAGCCGATGTCTGGGAAAACTTTAACAGGGCCGTACCGAGAGCCCTCTGGCTCTTATCCCACAAGTTGTCGGATTGCCGTCATCAGACGAAGATTAGTGACAGGTTTTTCAAAAAATCGCTTGGCCCCGGCGTCGCGACAGCGCCTTTGGTGGGTAAATCCGTCGAGTGCGGTTAGGACGATGATCGGCACGTCAGCAAGTTTAGAAAACCCCTTGAAACTTTGCATGACCCAGTAGCCATCATGTCCAGGTAACCGGATATCGAGAATGATAAGTTTCGGCGTCTCGGTAAGTGCGGTGCTGAGGGCGGACTCCGCATCATGCGCAAAACAGGGGTTGTAGTTGTTAGCCCTGAGGCGGATATCAAATCCGAGACACAATACCTGATCGTCGTCGATGACCAGGATCTTGCCGCCGCATGTTGCCAGGTTGCGATTTGGTTTTAATTGAATGGGCAAACAGGGATCAGCATACGGCTCATCGTAGATTAATGGCAACATCTCCACTCCATCTGGGGGAAGCTCCTTGGGAGCGCCCACCGCTTCGGATTATTGAATGTTATCTACGACGGTCGCCTTCCACAACGCCCCCGTAGTACATGCCCTCTTTTTCAGAACAAAAGCATAGGCTGAAGCAAGCAGTTGACATTTGTTAGAGCACACTTAGACCTACATGCGCGTTTTCCTGGCTTATCACACTCACTGGTCGGGTTTTGGCGCCGAATGGGACGGGGGGCGGCAGCGCACTGCAGTGTGAAATTAACCGGGCCCGGGATTGTGAATCAGTAAAGCAGTTCGGCCAACTGATAACCGCATCGCTTTCATGTTCTGTACAAAACAAATCAGAGTGCGAGGGCCGCTCTGTCTCTGACCCATAAATCTCGGCTCTTGTCGAATACCCGTCTTACCCCGTCAACCGTTAATGCTCACCAGACACCTGCAGGGTCTTTCTGAATGCTGGTTTCAACCGTCTTACCGTTCATCTCATCCTTGAAAGAATGCCTTCGTATGTTCCGCCAAAACGCTCGTTCTAACCCGTCGTGAGTATTCCTGGCTTGCTCAAGATCATTGTGCGTGAAGAGAATGAAGATTTCAGGCTGTCGGTAGTTATCCAACAGGTCTGTATGTAGTCGAACCGTAAACCTGATGAACTTCGTGTTTTCCACGGGGTTGGATTGTTCCAGCCCAGGAAGTTCTAATAGGACACGATCTAGAGCTTCGCTTTTGGCTTCCATGAGACACTCTTGCCCGAATCACATGAGCTGTCGAGCAGGTGGGCCCATAACGATAGCCGGTTACGCCCACCAGCAAGTACAAGCAACAGAGGCTGCTATCCACGCTCCTTGCTTCGCCTCATTTAAGGACACCGTGATCAATGATCGGCTGACAACCTACAGAGGCCATCCTGAGAATGCGCCAACCTTACGCTCCTGGCAGATAGTCCTGAGTAAGTTTAACAGTGAAATACAAGCTGTCGGGACCATGCGGTGGCTAATTCGAAAGCGGGTTTTCCTCAATACTTTATTTTGTGGTCAGTCCTGAACTCTTTGTAGTCAGTCCACGACACGTTAGCGTACCACAAACCCTTCTCTCCCATCATTTTTGCAGTAATTCTCTCCTTAACTGGCAACAGGACAGGAGACTTGTGCCCCTCCAGGTTGATCCAGCCATAGTGAGTAGCAATCTCGACTAACTCGGTTAGGCAGCCGTCAGGTGGACGCATCTCGGTGAACACGGACAATACATTGAAGTCCTTGTCGGTAATAATTTGTTCAAAGCAGGCCACCGGCCCCTTCCAGACCTGGTGGCGTCTGCCAAACAACGACGTTTGTTTTGGATACTCTTCCCAATAGCAGCGGTCGTCTTCAGGAGCGGACCTAAAAGTGAACAAGTAATGGTCGCCCACGGAACCTTGGAATACCCAAGGATTATCTGCTATTTCTCCCAAAGTGTCCGTCCAGTCAGACTCTGTCCACACGCCATACTTCGGTAAGGGGAAGGATTTTGTTGGCCTACCAAGGTTACCACTCTCATCAGCCTCACGGAACGTTTGCTGGCCGTCAACAATAGACAACTCATGGCATAGTGCCTTCTGGGTTTCCTGAGCCAGGCACTGCTTTGTAATAAAATGTACCATTTGAGTGGAAGCGGCCTTCGAGTTGGCGCGCAATTTACCAACGGGGTTGTCGACCTCGCTAGGAGCCGCTGATAGTCCCGGCATTACGGGCGAAGTATCTTCGAGCAAGTCGCCCTCCTGATACAGCACGTTGAGCGTTTGCCCTATCGTCGGTTCTTCCTCCGGTATCTCAGTGAAGATAGACGAACCGAGAGCTGGGTCTAACTTCACCAATGCTTTCGCGATAGTCCTAACGGGAAGAGCGATAGACGCTATTAGATCGCCGGTGCTCACCTTTAGTGTGCCTGAGAGTATGACCATTCCGAGGAGGTTTCCCCGCTCGTCAAGCACGGCACTGCCGCTGGTACCAGGATTCAGATGAATGTCTAGGACCAGGTTCTGCTTCAGTTGGGCTTGGCCGATTAGTAAATCCACGTTCGCCCCGATTATATGCGCCTCTCTCGTTTCGAGTTTGTGACTGTGATAACCAACAACGTTTACTGTTTGTCCCACGTGGAACTTGTATGAATACGGGACGCCCGACTTGCGGGGGACTGCCTTTTGCGTATAGATGAATGAGACGTCATTCGCTAGGTTGTAGGAGAGGATTCTATTTCCTACGGATACGTCAGACTTGTTCGTGTCACTGTCGTTGGCAAGCGACAACACCTTGTCGGTGCGACCGCTGGCGACTTTCAAGTCTGCCCTGCCTACCAACCTTTGGACGTGGTACGCCGTGGCAATGACCGAACAGCTGGTGTTGATACAGATGCCGCTACCTTGTACTTGTTGCACTGTTGGTGGAAGCGCAAAGTGAATGGTCGAACGCTGAACAGCGACAAGGTGATCTCTCGCGTCACTGGCGGAGCACAAACTGGTAAGCAACAATACCGTTGACAATGCCCCGAACAAACCAGTCAGGTTTCGTATCCCGTTTAACCGCGTTGCGTTCAAGTTCAGAGTCGGCCGTGTCCTGTGCCGGGTAAGGGTGGGCGGCGAGACGAGGAGAGCCGGAAGTCTCAAACGCGTGTGCCAAAGTCCCAACATTGCCGTTAAGTCAGTCATCGGCGAATATTTGGGCGCCCTTCAGTTACCGGAGCTCGCTTGGTTAGAGTCCGCTAATCTTTTTTTACCGGGCGAGTGTTTTCTGCACCGAGGCTGCCTTGGCACGAGATTCCTCGGCAGACAGAGTTGACTACTTTGGGAGTTGCGGAGGGAGCTCAAGATTTTACGTTGTGGGCGTGTCGGTAACAACCTTCCGGGATTGACCGAAGGAATGGCCTTCCACGCACTTCCGTGACCCCAGCGGTGGAGAATGAAAGGACCAGCGAATTACCCTTCCGGGTCTTCCGACATTAGATCTCTTTGAGGCTTGACACAGTGAGCACTCTTGAGCAGTTCCCAAGGTCCTCAATTATCTAACCTCAGATTTGGAGAAACTAAATGTCTTCGCAAGGAGCGCAGAAACAGAGCAGGACGACCGAACAACCTCTCTACCGACCCCGACGCCAGCCTCCGACAAATGCTACGAATAAAGGTTGAGCAAGAGGTATGGAATGACCACCATCCTCCGGACACATCGAAGAAACCCACCTCTAAAATATATTTCTCACGTTCGCTCATGCGTCGAAAAGAGCGAAGTGACTGTCCGTTTAGACATTCATGGAAATTAACCAACCTACGGACTCTAAACGAAGCACGCTATCAGGATGTGACCCCGAATGGCGGCTTTGATGAGGTCCTAAGCATGAAAGCACATCCTCAATGGCTGACCGCAACTGAGGCCGCAGCATATCTGAGAGTACGCTCCGTCACACTCTTAAGGTGGGTGCGGTGTGGGGAGGTCCCTGGACACAGATTGTTCGGAACGAAGCGTTACGTTTGGAGATTCCTACAGTCGGAACTAGATGGTATGCTTACCGCGCATCCGTGCAAAAGTGCAGCTCGACACGCCGCGCAATCAATCAACCCCGCGGAGAGTCCAAAACCACAACCGATTGTCACGGAGAAACCAATCCGTTAATAAGAAGGGTGAAACCGAAGGCTACAATCGCCACCCGAATATGCGCACGACTACCTCCGTAACCTAATTTTGGCGTCGGGAAACAGGCACCAACGAAATGATGGCAGCCTTCGAACTGAGAAACGAACGCCTAAATCAGATAGAACACGGGGTCCGCGCTTTGGGGTCGAAAGGTTGGTGCCGGCATGATTGTCTTCTTCTCAGTTCTTTCGATTCGAGATGGACTTCCTCCGACGTGATTCACGCAGGCTTCTTTGCCTGAAAATGGAACTCGATAACCTTTCCACGCTGTTCTATGGGAACCCACTGTTCCTTCTTTCGAAACTCCGCAGGTGTGTAGAAATCGATTACCTTTGCCATGGCCAGCCTCCGTTCTATTCTGCCGATTGCCATCCTGCTTAATATTCGCCACATCTCTCTGCACTCATGTCAGTCATCTTGGTGTTCAAGAATCTAGCGTTGCTGTCCAGAAGGCCGCATATCTCGACAATCATCTCTTGTGTCGGATCGTGGTCTATTCCTGTAGAATGCAGCTTCTCACGGCGCAGTTCAGTCCAATTGTGAACACCGAACCAGAAAAAGCACAGGAGGGGAAGTACCAAAATGGGAATTGCCGGATACGATTGGCGATTCGCCGTTCGGGGCCTGCAAAGAACATGTCCGGCACCCTCGGGATTCGGAAGTTGTCTTAGCGAGCACTGTCCCTCCGTGCCGTCCGATTTCAATCCCCGGCTTTACAATGTGTTTGAGCGGTCCTTGGGAGGGCTACTCAAACTGGCGTCCCAAGACTCTAACCGGAGTCTGGGGCGTTTTGTTTGTATGCTGTCCGCGGCACAAGACGCTGCCCAATCCCTCCGAAATTCCCGGTGCAGCCCGGAGCTAATTTCGGCCGGCAGTGATGTCAGCCCAAAGAAACGCCCAAATCCGCTCGGATAAAGGGGCCTTACTGTCGGAATTACCCATAGGCCCCCCTAGTGTGTTCCAACATCCGCGGCAAATCGCGGGCTGGGGTTTGGACGCCTCAGTTCGTCTTAAGTGCTGAATCATGGCATATCATTTCGGTCCCGGCTGTGGGACACTCGGGAATGGCAAACCTTGAAAATCGGGTTCCCACACAACATGATGCGGTAACGGTGGCCGGTCGCACAGGGAGATTTCTGGTAATCGGCATTGACCCATTAACCAAGACTGTCGAAGTAAGAACCACCTCAACCTCGTTCTCAGCCTCGTTCATTGTGGTCAAAGAGGTGCTGTGGACGACCATCTCCTACCTTGACTGAGGCCATACAAGCGGCGGCCTTGGGCTTCTGACCAACGACTGGTTATAGCTTGATCACAGCCACGCCCGCGATAGCGCCGAACATCCACCAGGACTCTCATTTACCCGATTCATGCGTTACGGAGAGGAAGCTTCTGAGATGAATCGCAGACTCTAAATAGTGACAGTCGCGGACATCAAATCCCACCGAACTTGCCAGAAACCCTGCTTCGCCAGGGGCACACCGGGAAACACTCCGGTTTGGACATCGCTTTTCAGAGCCCTAAACTAAGGCACCTGGAGAAACCGACCACGGAGCTGACACGGTAAGTGACACAGTCCCAACATCGCACGAATGACGAGGGGCAACGATTCCAGTCGGTTCTTCTTAAGAACAATGCGTTACTTTTGTGCCGCGCATTGTCTTTGGATTCCGTTGATGGTTGCACTCATAACCCAACGAGGAGGAGACCAGGCAGGAGCTTCTGCTCAACAACCTAATTTCATAAGGTAGTACTGCTTGGTTTCTCGGGATCAGATGTTATGTCCGCGTTCACCGCCATGGCGTGGTAGCCGGTCGATCGAAATGCCCCGTGAATCCAGTTGAATCAAATAGACGAGCGTCTTGCGCGTTCCTTTACGAGAGAGCCGATCCAGTATCCATTACGGGCCGCTCTGCCTACATGCCAGGAAACCTCATGAACCATTAGTCATGGGACACTGCCGACTAATTCTCGGTGATAATCCCTCCTTGGGAAGCGGCTATGACTGGCCGCAACTTCAAACTGCACGAACTCAGAATTCGGAAGCATTGGATTCTGCGTGTGGCTTCGCAAAAGATGGCGGTCAGTATGACAGTTCTTTTCAATGCGGAACAGGGCGTTATGCCTCGTGTTGATCACGCCATTCAGATTTCTAGGGCTTACGGGCAGTCGGTCGAAGAGTTGTGGTCACCGCCAATCTCTGATGCGGCTCTCTACCAAAGAAGAATCAAGTGCATCATCGAGTGCGCAACCTCCTTAATTCCGGCTGCCGCATCATCGGGTAAGAATCACCCCGAAAAGCGCCCTTGAATCGAACTGCCGAAGACCGTCCCCAAAACGCTGCTGACACATACGCTAATGACGCAACAGCGAATGGATTGACACCAGTTCTTCCTGCCGAACTTACAACCCTGCAGGCCCCGCAGCAAGCTACGCAGCTTTTCCTTTTGGACTCCAAATCTACGACTTTCACTCCCATCAACGTCTTCTGAGCCGCTGCATGTCCCGAACGAGTGAAGCTGCCGAAGCTGCTATCTTCAAACGGCAAGAAGCGCTGGTCAACAGTTCCGATGGGCAGGCGGAGCGAGAAGCCATCGAAGACGCAATGCGCGTGCTACGGTTTATCCAGACGAAAGATCCCGACTGGAGCAAACTGAGCCATGCCGATTGGAACAAAAGTAAGCTGCCTGACGCCATGGCGCATTTGACCCGCTACCAAAACCTCCGCTGACTGGCCTGATATTGTCGAACCCTGCTATCCTGAAGCACGCCAGATTTGTCAGGGGGGCTGCGTGAAGAACATTTACGAAGTTCTGAGACAGAAAGAGCTCGAGGTTTCGAGGCTGGAAAACGAAGTTGAGGCGTTGCGTGTAGCCGCCCCTCTTCTTTTGGAAGACGGGGAAGCGGAGAATGATGACCCGCCGACATTACAGCGGGCGGTAAATGACGATCCACAACCCGACCACAGCGGGTGGAAAGATAGAAGCAAAAAACACTGGCCGTAAGCTTAAGCTTGCCGTCACGTGAACCATTCTGCCAAATCGAATACGTATCCAGTGAAAGCAACGTAGGGACGCCGTGCGGCAAGCCTGCCGTCGCTAAAAAACCAGTCGCCTATTTACTAAGGTGTTTGCTAATGGCCTTTGTCATCTGGAACATGTCCAACCGGGCTTTTCCAAAGACTGGTTTCAGTTTTTCATCGGCTACAATCTCCCGCCGCTTCTTTGGGTCTTGCAGTTTATGTAGGCCCACACTTTTTTCGCAACCTGTGGTCGGGATATGGGTGGCTGATCCCAGTACCTCAGCCAATTGGGGAGAGGGCTTTAAAGGCGCTTGAGCCATCTTTAAGAAAGCGGCATTTGTTTGTTTCTTCTTAGGCATCGCGTGATCTCCTCGTTTTAAAATGATCCTCCCGATTCTAGGCTAGGTTAGCAATTTGGTCTATGACGCAACAGTCTGAGTCGTTTCCTGGCACTATACATCGTGTTTGTGAACAACTCACAGAAAGAGATCGACACCCCGGAGATTGAAGGACAGGATCCTGGCATGCTCTGGTGGACAAGCTGGGCAGGCCTGAACAAAAAGCAATACACCTCGACGCAAGCGCCCTTCTTTCCCGAGAAAGGTTTCCATTCTTACAAATGCGCGTGGACTCGGACTGGAATCAAGTTCTATGTCAAGAACGTGCTGATGTCCTCGCACACTGGCGTCGTCCCGCAAGTGCCGGCGTACGCCATGATCAATCTTCAGCTCCTTATCTCCTGAGCCTTTTGGTTGGTTCGCACCACCAAAGCTTACCCGGGTGTGGGAGCCGACATTGTTATGGAATCAATTTTCACCAACAGCCCTCAAGTTGAGATGGCCTCCGAATTCAAGATTCAAGATTTCATTCGCGCGTATGGGTACGTAGGGCCCCTTCAGAAAGGCCCCCGCCACCAAGTTTAATAAGAGGCCATAGCTTAACCGGGAATTGAACGACTCCTCCACGGGACCCTGATCATTCCAAGGAGGAGGTGGCACGATGTTAAATGCAAATAGCGTAGGCCTAACCATGGAACCCGAAGCTCGGACTCTTATGCCGAGAAGCAAGCGATCGAAATGGCACTTTCGGTCCTCAGGGGTCTCAGGCGCGAGAAGTTCTCGTAATTCTACCTTGGAATCTCAGTAAGGCCACGGGTTCGGGCGGTTGGAATAGAGCTTCCCACATCGCAAGCCAGGGAATCGCGTGCGCCCTGCTCATGACGAGTTGGAAGCCGATTGATCGGCAGCGATGACGATCCCTCGGCATCTCTCGGATGCTTACCCCCTATTGTTGCGACTCCTATTCCGGCACGAGGTAATTTCAGTGACTTCTTCGCCCGATTTGGCGCGGTTTCGTTACTCAAATTGTTCGCATTCAACGCCGCATTGGTGATTTGGAACTAGTAGTGCTTGGAGTCTTCATGCAACATGACTTCTGTGAAGGCTCGACCAGAGGGACTTCGGATATGCTCGGGAGGCCGCTAAATGGGATACCCTCCGGGGTTGCCGTCAGATTTTGAGATTGTCGGGGAAAGTCCGGCGCTGAAAAGGGTACTGACTCTGGCAAGAACGGTGGCGCCAAGCGACGCTACAATCCTGATTCAGGGCGAATCCGGAACCGGCAAGGAACTAATCGCTCGCGCCATACATCGGATGAGCTTGCGAAGAAAGGCGAGCTTTATCAAGCTGAACTGTGCTGCGTCGCCGGGCAACTTCCTGGAAAGAGAATTATTCGGGAGTGAAAGAAGTTACTCTATCGCCGTCTCCGAGATAGTCGGCCGACTCGAAATGGCGGATCGCGGAACACTGTTTCTGGAAGAGATCGAGACTCTTCCACCGAAATTGCAGTTGAAGCTGCTGCGGGTACTGCAAGACGGAGAGTTTAAGAAAGTCGGAAGCAATCAGACCACTCGTGTGGACGTTCGGTTACTGGCAGCGAGCGATCAAGACTTGACCCAGAGGGTTGTCCAACGTAGTTTCCGACCCGACCTATATTATCGCTTGAGCGTATTTCCCATCCGCATGCCAGCATTGCGTGAGCGCCGAGAAGATATTCCCCTGCTGGTAAATTACTTCGCCCAGAAACATGCCCGGCGATTGAATAAAACAATCGAGACAATATCGGCTGAAGGTGTACACGCATTGGCAGCGTGGGATTGGCCGGGAAACATTAGAGAATTGGAAAACTTGATCGAGCAATCACTTATTTACTCCAAAGGGCCTGTCTTGGATCTTGCCCGCGGAATTGCACGGTCCAAGAAATCGGCCGGATAACACGGCGCCAGAACAGGTGACGGGGGGTCACCCTTGCGGGGGACATGCTGGAATCAATTATGAAGGCCCCCCAGCCCTATCCTTGAAACCTCCAGTTTCAGAAATATCACCCTCGGCTGAACCATTCTGGGTGGCGGGGGGAATAGGGCATTTTGTGAAGGCTCTGGCGGCCCGCTAGCACAGTCCCCCGCTCCCGGCCCACGCCCCACGGTGGAAGCGCAGAATACCTTAGTTGGCGGATCCCTTTCTGGGCGCTGAGCAGCCCCTTGTTTCTTCCTCCTACAGCATAAGCCCCGGCAGTTGTTATTGTTTATGTAGGCTCTTAGGGAATCACTGCTGTCACTTGGTTCGAATACGCTGATTCTCCGTTCTCACCAATGGCAGTTACCCCGTAGACATACGTCTGTCCTGAAATAACAGTGGTATCTATCCATCTCGTGCCTAAGACAGCGCTGGCTTCAAGGGCATACGATCCCCCAAGTAGCTTTCGATAAACGTCGTAAGACGCAACATCTAGCGTGACCGATGGAGCCCATGTCAGGGCCACAGTATGTTGAGGGAGCGGTGTGGGGGGCTGAACTGTAACCGTCGCATTTCCTGAAGGTTTAGGTCCGATGACATCCTTGGCACTGACTGTGACCGACGTTTGTACACTCACAATCGGAGCCGTAAACAGTCCACTCGAACTGATCGTGCCGGAGGTTGCAGACCAGCTTACGCTCTGCGTGCTGGTGCCACTTACGCGTGCCGTAAACTGCCATGTCCCACCTGAGGCTAAAGTTACTGTGCCTGGCGTGACAACGACCTTAATCTTACCCGCGAACGCGTTTAGCGAAAACAATAACGCAATTAACAGAAGACGGGTAATCGATCTCATCTTGAACCTCCTAGTTCGTTAGTCCTTGACTTATCACTTCGCTCGCTAGCCAATTCCGTCAGCGTCAAATCCACGAAAAGAAAAGAAACCAATCAGATGCGCAAATTGCGCGTGTCATATCAAGGCCATCGGCAGAATTGGCTGAAGCACGAGGCTTAAATCCGTCGCGCGTTGACACCGAAGGCCAGCAGCGAAATATGGATGGACGTGGCTGAAGGAGCTGTACTCCCGCGCGGTGTGAGAAGAGAGCTGCCAGGCCGGCCTTTTCGCCTCAGCATCGGATTAAGGGTGGGCCGGCCTCTGCCCAAAACGCGGCGTTAGTCGTAGTCACATCTGGAATGAAAGATACACAGGTAGACTGATAGCTCACCACGAGGTTCCAGAACGCGGCGGCGTTGCAGGGTTAGTGCTTTATCGGAGGCGCGCCAGGAAAAAATGTCGGCATATCACAGCGCTGGAACGTGTGTTCAATAGAACCGTCAGAAGCCGGTTAATTAATGCTGATTGCACGCGCGACCGAAGTTGCTCGAGATTGCTTGGAGTGCAGTTGCCTCACAATTAAAGGGTTCCGGCTGGGGTCGGTCCGAGCGATGGACCTCGGAAGCGCCGCTCTCCTCGGCATGCCCGTCGTCTGATTGTAAAATGCAGACTTCAGGGAGTCGTGTTCACAGCACCGTTAGTTTTTCTAGACTGTGAGATCCTTGTGGGCGCGCGGCTCAAGAGACTGGAATATCTCTGTAACGCTTCTTTGGGAACTAAATTCTCTTCGAGGGGTACCAGAGAAATCCCTCCTTTTCCGATGACAAACTCGCGGGTATCAAAAGAATGCTTACTGCCCCGTGACTTGACCACTGACATGCAGCGGTGAAGCGAGTTGTTGATTTCCACCAGACTCATCAGAATGAGATTATCCACGATGGAGCTGACCGGAAAATCCGGCATGTAGGAAGAGATTCCAAGGAATTCCGGATTCTCGTAGTTGAAGAAGGTCGTCATCAAACGCTGCTTGCTGTAGGCCACTATGGCGTGGAAGAAATCACGGTATATGCTCAGCTCGCCGATGGCCGTGCTGTAGCTTGTCATCCCGTCAATGACCATCCGTTGTATGTCATGTTCCTCGACAAGCTGGACGATGCGAGCATAGTGGACATCAACGTCCAACTCTTGAGGACTTTCAAAAAGGATTCGGATCGTACCGTCGGCAACCTGTTCACCCAGGTTCAGGCCCAGAGTCTGAGCATTACGGATAATTTGCGCCGGGTGCTCATCCAGAGAGATGAGCAGCCCCCTCTTTTTTTGCTTCATGGCCCCTTCCCGCAGAATTTGGGTGGCCAGTACGGTCTTCCCCGCACCCGATACTCCGACCACCATCGTGGTCGATCCATCAAAGA
>Ga0209006_10002616_pt1 | contig 16430 bp, 21 predicted proteins | sample JacPin_JW_Ref_O2_FD_188567 | JGI IMG/M metagenome (GOLD analysis project Ga0209006, IMG submission 188567) | Forest soil microbial communities from Algoma, Ontario, Canada - Jack Pine, Ontario site 1_JW_Ref_O2 (SPAdes) (version 2) | ecosystem: Environmental > Terrestrial > Soil > Boreal... | reverse complement strand
GGAGCCTTGGATCACCCATATTTTTTCACGGTGGTGGTCCGTGTGATGTAAGTATTTATTTGCGTGTGGCTGAATCCGCTAACCTCGACCATGATCCTCCTCGAAGTGCGCTCATCCCTGCAGTATCCTTGGTACTAGCTGAAATATGGCTGTAGGCACACAACGCGATCATCCAATCTACACTCGCGGAGAAGATCCTCAAGTAAGCCAATGCCCATGACGCCCGCCTCTCTACCTTACTGTGCTTGTATAGGCCATCATCCCTCGATGTTCAGTTTGTTGATTATGACGGCGTCCGATTCCATCTTTCTTCACTGCCAGAGCGAAAAACTCTGCTCCTCCTGTCAATGAATATCCGGTGCTGGAATGAGATTGAAAAATACGGGGTGAATGATGTCTTGAACCGCGAATATGGTTCCCTCATCAAGAAGGAACCTGAACCAGAGTATAACATTAGCCTCGAAATAGATCTCGAACGAGTTCCTTCAGAAGGCGGTACGTCACCTCCAACCCATTCATCTCATCTGCTTAACGCTGGCAGACTCTCGTGACGAGTTCATATCATCCATCTCCATGCTGAAGCGGAATGCGTTGGCTGCTCCCTTTGAACTTGCCTTTAACTCTCAAAAGGTTCTAGAGACAGCGGGTGCTTCACAGGGGGAGCTAATGCAGATTCACTATCGTGACGAGGAGGCTATTTATGTACAGGCTTCACCTGATCGCGTGACGGTTATATTCTCGACGGTTTTCAGAGAGGAAACGGATCGCATATTCGGGAAAGTCTTTCTACAGGCAAGGGCTTCATCATCGTGTCTAATATTCTGAATAGCCAACGCAATCTCAGGAATTCGTGGATGCTCGGCGTCAACCGACGATTCAAAATGCACCTCAAGTACTGTATTCGAATCGTGATCCACCTCTAGAAATCCGACATCTTCCTGGACTCAAGCAGAGCGAGGACATTGGATATGTTACATTTGTTCTTTTTCCGCGCCATTTCGCAAATCCTACAACTGCCACCACTACTATTTCCCATATCCAGCTCTTCCGAGACTACCTTCATTATCATATCAAGTGTTCAAAGGCCTACATGCATTCACGCATGCGTCATCGAGTTACAGAATTTCAAAAGGTTTTGAATAGAGCCAAGGCGGATATGGCAACAACAGAACGGAAAACTGCCAGGTATGCATGGGTTTGGGACTAAGACTGGGAATAAATGTCTGATTATTCTCCAAGTGGTAGAACAGTGACATCGCGTTAATATCCAGTGGTTTTGAATGTTATAAAGTTGAATTGGAATGGTGTTGGTTATAATAGCACTGAGCACTCCACCCATTCCCTGATTTGTATGTAATGTGTAATGTCTGGACTTAACCTCAACACGATATCCGAAAATGCTTCGAGACTTGGTATGCGCTTGCAGGAGACTATCTCAGAGCATACCAGAGACTTTCCCTTTGCCCGGAAGTCCAGTTATCTCTACTTGGATACTCCAGACGAGAAGGTGAAGCTTTTGGGCCAACAACTGGATTCAAACAGTGATAGGGAGAAACTCGATGCTATGAAACGACTCATCGCGGTATGTGCTTTGACCTGCAATTAACCATGTCGTCGATTCCTTCTAGTAGTTCATATCCAAAGGCCGCAATGTTTCTGAGTACTTCGCCCAAGTCGTCAAGAATGTGGCTTCGCAAAACCTTGAGATTCGAAAACTAGTATATATCTATCTCTTGCACCACGCGGAGCATGAACCCGACCTCGCACTTTTGTCAATCAATACCTTTCAGAAGGATTTGACCGACCCAAATCCTCTCATCCGAGCCATGGCTCTCAGAGTTCTGAGTGGCATCAAGGTCCCCATGATAGGAAGCCTTGTCGTCTTGGCTATCAAGAAGTGTGCTGCGGATGTCAGCCCATACGTTCGGACGGGTGCTGCACTTGCCACTACGAAATGTTACAAGTGCGTGAATCCTAGTCCACTTCGATGACGGACCCTCGAAGTCACCCTTCCACAGATTAGACACAAGTCACCAACCAGCTCTCATCGGCATTATCTCTAGCTTACTGCATGACCACTCACCGTTGTCGGTTGGAAGCGTTGCAATTGCCTTTGGCGCGGTGTGTCCAGATCGTCTCGATCTTTTGCATCAGCAATACAGGCGTTTGTGCAAAATATTAATCGATGTAGATGAATGGGGGCAGATTCATTTGCTGAATTTGTTGGCTAGGTATGCGAAGACGATGTTACCAAAGCCTATCGTAACCTCCGATCACCCGGACTCCAGGGAGCAAGTCGACGCAGACCTGCAGTTGCTCCTGACATCATCAGAACCACTCCTGCAGTCCCGAAACCCTGCGGTGGGCCGTCTTTGTTCATTAATCCATATATCCATATCTGAAAACCGTTAGGTTGTCCTGGCTGTCGCCCGTGCATTTTATTACGTTGGCACGAAGTCTCAAATATCTAAAATTCTCAGCCCTCTCTTCCGTCTCCTCCATGTATCCAACGAGGTTGGCCGTGTTGTATTGACATACATTCTTCTTATTACGCAGAATGTTCCTGTAGGTCTTGCATTCATATACAAGCACGCTCTAATACTCTGTCGTGCTACAGCATGCCTTCTCTCCCTTTTATTCGCTTTTTTTGGTTCGAGCCAACGACATCTGGCCAATCAAGCAAGACAAGATGAAGATCTTGCTTAACATCATCAACCACGACAACCATCAAGCAATCTTGCGAGAATTCATTGTCCGTATCTGAGCGGTGTATAATGTGCATTCTCTGAAGTCTATTTTTAGGAGTATGCCAGTGACGTGGATGATCGGCTTGTGGCAGCGTCCATTCATTCCATTGGCCGATGTGCAAGTTTGATTCCTGCTTGCACCCAACAGTGTGTGACCGCATTGGTGGCCATGATCAAAAATAGACAAGGTGAACACTTAGCTTCTGCGTCCCTTTAACCCTTTTACATAGCATTTGGACGGATTTGATAGAGGTCGTTGTTAGCAACGCGATTCTTGTGCTGCAGTACCTCATACAAATGCACCTGAAGTTGCCCACCCCACTTCCCGGGACATTTCCCCAATCCCTGACAATTATATCCCATCTGGCCCGTAGGGTCAATGATCTCCGCCATTCTCAAGCAAAGGCATGCGTCCTTTGGCTGGTGGGACAATATTCTGCTTCACCCACAGATGGCGGTGGAGATGGTGTTGTAGCATGGGCACCTGATGTTCTGCGCAAATCAGCAAAGTTTTTCTGTCAAGAGGTATTTTTCATAACTCAGTGTGACCCAAATCTTTATCAACCCGATAATCAGACGCCAATTGTGAAACTTCAAATCGTTACACTTGCGGCGAAACTTGTTGCTCTTTCCCCAAATGATCGACATTTGGAACTATTGAGCCAATTCGTATTTTCCTTGGCTAAATACGACGTGGACTACAATGTTCATGACCGCGCTCGAATGCTGACCTCGCCTGTCTTCCCTATCACAATCCGTCGATAAGGACGGACAGCGCAGCGGGGTCGTGTTGAGATGGGAAGGGTGCTATAATAGAGAACGATGGAGCTCCAGGTTTGTCGATAATTTCTGATCAATTACCCCGTCTTGGATACTTCTGGCTTGCAGATCAAAATGTTGTCTTTGGTGACTTGGGGGCAATTACTGGTGTCACCTTGCACAAAAATGCCCTTCTTCTAGATTGGCCAGAAGAAGGAAGCGAAGCGTATCTAAGGGACACCGAGGGCGCTGATAACACAACAATTACCACAACCATAACATCGATTCACAAAGCCGATGCGTTATCTCTCACAAACACCCCGTGTGCACCTCATCAAGATTCAATGATGAACAATGTTGGCTTCAAAGCCTCTTCGACAGATTTGGAGAGTTTCTACGCGGATGGTGACAATCAGAGCGAGGACGAGTCACCCAGCCAAGATGAAAAATCATCGGTTGAGGCTGACAGTGACTCGGGGGAGGAATAGGCAAGGACGCTGGTGATCAAACATCGTGACTGTAGCATTTCTCGTCTTTATAATATAGCATCATCAGGAATTTTGTAGTATAGCGGCTGTGCCGTTCGTCAGAATGAGACTAGCAGGAGTAAACGTCGAGCACACCGTATTGAAGACATGGTAATAATGACCTTTGACACCACCACTTTCTTCGCTGCCATAGTACTTCATAGGAAGCCACTGAATACAGGTTAGTGAGCCAATGCGACAAATCGCATGGAATGGCTCACATGATCTTCCGGGAGGTCTTCTTTCCAAGACCGAAGGTATCGGGCTCCTTCTGTTTCGTTGGTGACATCGTAACCGTATCTAGGAAGAACGAATTGTCCAATTTGCAACTCAGTGTCCGTAACCGTCCCTCGCGAGAGGCGGGCATAAGCAGTACGGTACAAGCCGCGGTACAGTATGTATTCGCACCTGCTCAAACGATGAATACTGGTTAGATCGAGGAGTAAGACCATTGACCATCTATCCCAATCTGAGCTGTCAATGTCGTGCATCCCTCCGTCATTGACTAGGATGTCGTACGGCGCGGCTTGCTTCATATCTTAGCATAAGGTGTCCCAAACTAACTGCACTAGTGACTTACGTCGTACATCCAATGGCTTTGTAACCACGTAGCCAAGGAAAATGACTGGCCGAGGGTGAGACGTGGCCATGATGCGGGACAATTCTATACTTTGAAGCTCGCGGTCCAATGGATCTTCCTCTGGAAGAGAAACACGCGCGTTTATTAGACTTCCTAACAACATTGTAATGAAACCATTCAGTACCTTGACCATTGTGTGCGACGACGACGGTCACTGGTGTTCCATAAACATCAAGGACCGCTTCGATCGCGGGCGCAAGTTCGCCACGAGGTGAAGGAAGCAAGTGGTGCGTCGAATTGATGATAGGGAACTACGAAACATCAAATCTACCATTTAGGAGTGGCATTCTGGCATTCAGATATTTATTACCTTTGACAACAGAGCAGCGCCCCATGTATGGAAATTTGGCCCGGGACCAAGATCTACATGCTTAAATAATGTCAGCCAGCAACCTCGGGCTGTTGTGGGAATGGGCATACATAACCCATCTCGGCTGCTATCCGCGTTCTGTATTATGCATGTTGAGTGATTTGCCAGTCGAAGCAATCAACACCTACAGATCGCGGTTGCCGAACACAGTGCGCTGATAAAGATAATTAAGCACAGAGGGATGCTAAATACCTGAGATCTCACGTGTAGATCCGTTTCTAGCAATCCCACAACGTCTAAATGCATATCACTTCCCAGCTTTCAGCCCTTCCAAGCCGAACCAACACTATAAACATGCACGTACTTGATTACATCCCTTACTCCACGTTGGCTATCTCGGCCTTGATTATCGAACCCAAAGTGCAAAGTCCATATCCCAGCTGTCAATATACGAGGCCCAGGTTTGAACGGCCGAGGAGACTCGTTCGGCAGCCTGTACAGTGTTACAAGAACGGATGTTATCGAGATTAAAGCCAGCAGTGTCATGGTGTGCGGCGTGGTAGATCTGGGCAGACGGAAAGACACGGTTTGATTCTTCAGTAGAGGCCACTGGAAAATCAATCCCAGGGATATCATTTGTGCAGAGAGGACCCTTCATAACTTTCAATCTTGATCAACCGTGACACCATTGAAAAACCAACTCACACGTCTGTCCGTTCCCTTAAATAAACCCCTGCCGGCACAAAAGCATAAGCGACAGTCCAAACACTCCCCAGACTCAGAACACAGTAGACGAGCATTGCGGTAAAATACGTCTTGCCGACATTACCCGCTTGTGCCGCTCGTTGCAAGGTCAATGGGATAATAGACATCAGGAACAAGGAGAGCTGCAAGCCGCCTACATAGCCGAGCCAATTCCTATATTTATACATCACAATTGAGTTTGCAACGCCATATACAAACCAAAGCGGATGCTCCAAAAAATGGATCCTCTTGAGAGTAACTGACGGCAGGATAACGGGGACGGAAATACCGACAGATTGCGCGATGATAGTAAGTGAGCCGTGTATATTCACAACAGGGCCATTTGCGCGTCCGTTTTGAAATCCAGTCCAGGACCACGCTAGCAGGGTACCAGGATCGGAGAGGAAAGAATGTAAACCGAAGATTAAGCTGCCTAGAGCGACTGCGGGTATGAGCCACTGTGTAACTGTAGGAGACTTGGCCGAACTGGGAGCGTGTGAAATTTTGCGTTTGATCAACGGAATCTGCGTCGAGAAAGGCCGCGTATAGAACTCGTAAAATGCCAAGAGAGCAAGTACGAGACCAAATTTGTTATATCCGCCCGATTTTTCATCAACCATTGGCCATACTAATGACCTTCAGTTGCATTTACCTGGAGAATGTGTTCCGAACGTACCCGGATTATTCGAGTGGTTGGCATATTTAGCCAAGGACGTTAACACTAGACCCGCTCCCATCACTCGATGACGTCATCTTCGCGAGCGCAAGACAGATGGAAGAAAATAACTTACAAATGCCATGGTATCCTACCCCATTTCCATCTATGCCAGTCCAATCTATGACCTGCCTCAAGACGACGCAAACGTTCGCAAACGCCACAATAAACAACCGAGCGAGCGGGCTACGCAAGGCAAACGCTGCCAAACCCGATAAAGACAAGAAATGCAAGGTGTTGCGCCCGCGCCACGTACAAGCCCAGGTAAGTACAGGCGGCAGAGACAACATGATGGGTGATAGAGTAGAAAGTAGTGCAAGCTCGTGTCCGGCAATGCCAAGTTCCCAAACACTAAAGTAAAAGAGTGTGGGTGTGAGGGATGTAAATATTGACCAAAAAACATATGCTAAAACGAGCGGTTAGCGTTTGATATGTGATGGCATGTGTGTCCTCACAGAAATATACGTCCGACGCAAAGTTCGTCACCGGCCTCCATTCTATGGGGATTCTGATCCCACGTCCAGATTGCTGTTTTGTGATAGGGCGCGGATTGGAGGTAGTAACGTTCATTGTGTCTTCTGTTGACGAAGACGTGGTCGCGACTATCGGCTCCGATATTCTAAACCGGATAGTCAGCTAGGAGATCTCGATAACCTAATAAACCAGTACGGCAAACGGCGAGGGGCATCAAGAGATGTTGTCAGTGTAATCTTGCATTTCAAAAGTCAATGGCTTCAGCGAACAAGCTGCAACAAGCGGAATACCTGCAGATTCGCATCCTTGAAATCAATGATCGCAAATGAATCAAACGAGATGTCAAGGAAAATGAGCGCCCATTCGAAAAAGCTGTAGCGTGTATATGCTATGCATCCACGTCGTCAGTGAGGTAATGAAACTTCCGGGCCAAAGCCATGTGCAGACCTCCAGGTATTTCGTGCACTTTGTGTTGGATAAAATACCAAACCATGGGAAGAATGGAGGCAAAAAATCTGAAGTAGGAATGGGATTAACCAAAGATGAGCATAATGAGATTTGCGCACGCAGTTGTTACATAGCATCTGTGAAGAGTTGCTCAGCAATTGCGTCATGTTGCAATAGAATCAGGAAGCGGACCGTTTTCTCCGTGCCACCTCCAGTTTCTTGGGAGTACATAATATACCGCCTATCATCCATGGAATATTGCTCACGATATAAGCGAGCATGAGAAAATCGTGCACGTCGTGGTCATCATTTGAAGTGATATAAACCCAGCCACCACATGAAAGTGTTCTGATGAGGCCGAAGACGAATACAATGGAGGGGAGACACGAAGGCGACGACCGTGCTAAGTAGTATTGGAGAGAGACAAGTGCTAGACGTGGACCTGGTGGGGTAATTGTACATCGTAGCGAGGCCGCGGTAAGAAGAACGCACCAGACGTCAAGGCGATGAGTATATGGAAAACGCTACGTTCGGGATACCAATCTCCTATGCTGTGAGACACAAGCCCGCGAATTCAGCACGTCAAATGTCTCAGGTATGAATGATACACTTGCGTTGCAGAGACAGATGGAAACCATTCGTCAGGATAACCGGCGACACCGTTTTTGACAATTTTTTTATAGTGTAATAGACACCCCAAGACTAGCGCCCCGGAGAACGCGAGGCAGGCAAGATAACTGTGTAGTAGGGGTATATATAATGCATCTAGGATCAACTCAGTGTGCGCTCCAGTGTACGCTCTGCGACTTTGTTGGTCTTGGTCACCGGCAGTTTTCGACATCGGGATGATGTATTACATAAGAGCTCGTACAAATTGTAAGCCATGTAGTGTTGCCACGGCGCGGCTAGGCTTGGCTTCAGCTCGGCTTTTGCTGGCTTTGACTATTTACAGCTGAATGAGCTGAGCCGAGCCGTCAGCAAAGAACAGCTTCGGCTGGCTATGGCTTGGCTCCAGCTCAAGCCATGGCTTGGAGTCCTAAGTAGGTAATTCCTGCCACTGTTGTCTAGTTATTTCCATTGTAAATCTTTAATCAATCCTCCAGAAATTGTATCAAATATTTAACACAAGTTTAAAATAGTTTGATACAATTTCTAAACCAATCTCAACGTGGCGACCTACAAAGCCTTTTATTCTTGCCTATCCCTCTTCTCCTCTTCCTATTTCTCACGTGCCCAATCTGTCACAAGACCAATGAACCAGGTCCTCCATATGCTCGGCGCAGTAGCAACTGATGAGTCTACAACTTCTCTTTCTCCATTTTCATTCAACTATTGCATACATGTATATCAGTATCAGTATAATATTGCAAAGCGGTACTCACAATGTAAACAGTGTCACCTTCTACAACCATCTCAATCCATCTACCTCCAATCCCATTTCCATCTTCATCTGTTTGTGATTTACTCAAATTCACTTTCACCTATCAAAGACACATCAATTTCAGTTTCATCATGATTAACTCAATATTATTACATGTACCTTTCTTTGCCCCTTGTTCAGTGTCATTTTAGGTCCCCACGCTGCCAACTTGGCTTCTTTCGTTATGTGCGAAATTCGATCTAGGTCCCACTTATAGTTCATCCACTGAACAACATATTGCAATCCTGAAGTAACCATCATCAAAAACACAAGTACCAACTGGAGAAACCACCCGGTTAGCCAGTTAAAATATCATTTATCACCCAAAAAAATCAACCCTTACCCCAAGTCCTGGTCGGTATCGCAAATAATAATATCCTGTTCCTCTCCACTTCGGTACTCCATTCTTGTAGAAAAAGTCATACCTACATTCAAATTCTCAGCCATCTTCTAAACCAAAGCAACACGAACCTACCTTTCCCAACTTTCATCATTCCATAATATAGTCGCAACAACTGTCAGCCGAGCGTACCAGTCTTTCTCATTCGGGTTCTTGTCCAGGCTAACATACAAGCACATGTTGGCAACCCGGTACCGTGTTTTCAATGTGGTCGGAACTTACTGCATCTGAATACTCATCTTTCGATATGCTTTGGAAATTTCGGTCGACGTCACTGTGTATGGAACATCTAGCCATGAGTAGAATGTCGTCCCTTTTCCTGTGCAACCACATCCAAAAATCGTGAGAAATATCGCACGATCAACCGAAAAATCCTACACCAACCTTCCGAAGCTTCCACCTCACTAACCAGATCAAAGATTTCATAATCTTCCTGTATAGAATATCAGTTCCTGTATACAATGTCCAACACTCATCTCTTGCCTTTGTCCATCTGTAAGCAAACCAAACAAAAATCAGTAAAACGATCATATATATAGATATATGGAAGACAACTATGCTGAGATGACTGTTGCCAACAATGCAAGGCAAGCAAGAAAAAGTAAGGATTTCATAAGTGGTTGATAGTACCAAGTAAGGTGTTGAGCTGGCAACTTGAGGCGCTGACACGCTTGAAACGCGTGACTGTGAGTGTGACATTCCGTCACAGCCTGTGACGAAATGGCTCCCCGACGTCAGGGTCGAAACAATGGCATAAAGAGCCCTCCAGCGGGTTAATCACCTGCAGTGAAGGGCACATTCTCCAACATGTAGTAAACACCATGGAGATTATTGTATGTTGTTTCCGCCATGAGCCAGGTTGGTGCTGCAGCCAGTGGCATTTCTAGTTTTTTGTTCAAGTTTATTATTTAAAGTCTCTTGGATTGGAGCACAAGATAGGTAATACAGCTAGCACATTGCACACATGGAAAACATATTTCTTCTCCCGGTGACCCCCCTTGTTACAAGAAAACTTCACATACGCAGTAAAGCTGGTTCCACCCAATTAGCCATTGCTACTTGAGACAGCCAAACTTGATGAGACCATAGGGCCCGAAGGAGAATGACAAGCGATTCGCCGACTCGAGTCTAAAGTAATGGGAGGCTGCCCCTTCAACTCCACTATTGCTTGAAGGAGCAATCTGTGGAACGCCTCATGTAGATGAGTGGAGTGCGGCGGTTGGATTAGGAATTCGTATTCTGGACCGACATGCAGGGACATTTGGTAAAGCAGTTCAGCAAGAACTGGCCTCAACTCTGGATGAAGCGCATTTCTCCACCAAACCAAACCATTCATGAAAAGGATATTGTCAGGGCTATGACGGTACTTCCTCCCTTTGTGAATCGTTTCGAATTCAGCCAACGGAATTGATGGATGGTGGTCACTCTGCTCAGGCTTTGCATGGAGCAAAACGTCGACAATGACCCAAAAGAGAGACTCGATATCATGCTGTGGGCGATATAATGGTGCACTTGATAGCAAATGTGGTTGGTGAGTGTCGTACTGCTCATAATTCTCATGTTGGGCAATATATGTGTCAGATCCGAATAGCTCGTAGTACGCAGCGCATGCGTTGCCTTGAAGCTCGGGCATGGGCGGGAACAAAGACATCCACGAACTTGGATATTCTCTTGACAGAATTGATCGAGGCGAGTATGGTGGGGTGCCCTATATCTATCATCATTGAACAAGTGCCGACATAGTCCAACATCACGCACACTAAACTGTCTCAGAATATCTGCTGTTACAGGGTCATCAGGATTATAGTCAGCAGCCATGTGCATATCACCAACCAGCCCCCGAGGTTGATTTCTGAGACAATTACAAGACTTGAATATCTGCCCACTATTTGGTTGAAGCCACTCACCCTTCCACTGGATCAAGAAGTTTGTTTATGAAGGTGGGTTGCTTGTCTGAAGGATTTAACATGTGATTAGGAATACGAAGTCCCGCCGAGCCCAAGGGTTCTGCACTCTTTACATATAGATATAAGTTTGAGGGGCTGATGTCATGGTGAATGACCTGGCGATTTTTGACCATATAACGTAATTCTAACAAGAGCAATTCAGCATCAGATCTCGATAATCAGACAGACATCTATGCACCCTCCACAATATCAAAAAATCCCGAAAGTAAATCCAACACAGTCTTCCCTTTTGAGATTAGCGTACCAGTGTCCAAGTAGACCATTGAAGAACTTCTCCGGGAGGCCACTTTTACATGCTCTTCATCGTGATTCCACACGTTCAATTCGGTCGAGTCCCACATGCTGATGTTTATAGTAATGGGATCCTCATCGAACTCGAACCCTCGAACAATCCCTCTAACGTAGCCATCCTGGTGGATATGTTGAAGCATCTCCACTTCGCGGTGGACCGGATTCAATCCCTCCAATCGACCCATAACGCGTTTGTAAATGAAGGGTGCTTTTTGGCCCTGGGGAGGGTCCACTTGCGTGTACACGCACATACAGCGAGTGTGAGGAATTCCGGAAAATATGCAGTGAAATGATCCATCCAAACCAGTGATATTCCACAGAGGGGTACAATCTCCACTGCGGGGTGTTAAGTGCAGGGCGCCGATGGGGCCGACTTGGATGTTTTGTGACATGGAAAAGCCAGCAAGTGTAGCCTTAGCGGATGACGTGGGGTGCATTAAGGGTGCATTGTATAAGGAGGCGATATATCTTATGAGGGCTCCGGGCTCCGAGTACAGCTGCAGAGGTGATCTGTAAGTAGCAACTGGGTCACTCCAGATAATATGATAATCGTTTTGCGCAGCATAAAGCCCATAGGCACATGGCTTGTCCAATCGAACGTGGTGTATACTAGTGGCATAGAGAGCTGCTTGTTTCGCGCCCTCTTGTGCACTTGTGCCTTTGGAGAAAACTTCGACGCAGGACTCAACCTGCAAGTAAGAAAAATTAATATAATTCCCCACTTTGGACTTGTTCGATGGTTGTTGGGAATAGTCATCGAATATATATTTGAGTGTCCCAAGGACGTCTGGTTTCTCGGACACATCTAGTCTTGCCCAGGGATGGTGTGCAACCTTCCCATGCTGGTGAGTGAAAAAGTAGATGTGACGATTCGGCACGAGGTCAAGATAGTCTAAATAGAGTCTTAGTAAAAGTCGATGAACACCACGGATCTGAACGTACTGCATACATCGTCACTGATGGTGTTTAAGACTTCGGTCACCCGACTGGTTGAAATGTTGCCACTGAGTCCTTGGACTGCGGTATGGATTTGAACGAAATTAGGCAGATTCTGAACCTCGATGTTGGAGAGGTGCTCATGCAAGAAGTTATCGACCTTAAAGGGCCCTTTTATGTCTTCTGCATGGCACTTTCATGTAAGGCTTTCTTCCAATGTCATGGTGATGATGAGGTGGTGCAGAGGTTCCACACACAGACTATGTGAGAGTCAAGAACATGTGGTTTGAGGTTTTCCAAAACTGTAGCAAAAGCAAAAGGCCGCAGAAATGGGTAGGTTTCACTTCCGGCGCTGACGCGCTTGAAACGCGTGACTGTGAGTGTGACAGTTTACAGCCTGTGACGAAATGGCTCCTCAACGTCGCTGCCCAGTCTGTGGGTCGAAACAATGGCATAAAGAGCCCTCCAGTGGGTTAATCGCCTGCAGTGAAGAGCACGTTCTCCAAGTGATCATACCTCCATGCACATACATGCACGGTTCTTGACAATGATCTTCCCAGAATTACAGAAATGAAGTCACGGAAGGTGACAAGGTCGGCCCTCACGTGATGCGGAAATGGGCCATCAAGTCGGAACAGAGAAGGAAGAAGGGGGGAGAAGGAGAAGAAGATGGAGAAGAGGCGAGCAGCAAAGCCAATCCAGATTGTGCGTCATTTATCAGTGTTTTTTTTCGTGTTCTCATTGCCTATGCAAAAAAAAAAAAGTATATCACGGAAAGAGGGGCAGGTTTCTTTATTTCCAATGTCAACAACTCGTTCTATGCCAGCAAATCATTGCGTTGATAGAGCTGTGGAAGGTCCCTCCTGAATACGAGGCAAGCATGTCTTCCTTTCCGTTAGCTCTTCCATTGTTCATTTGCATCGGGCAGATTCTATGTAGAGATATTTGGGCACTCCATTTGAGTCTTCTGCCAAACCCGCCTCCTGATCACAGTGAAAAAGGAGAAGAGAGCGAGGGCTCCTCATCAGATGAAAATGGCGAGTCAGACACCAATCACCCACTTGGCGTGAATTCCGGATCTGATTCAAGTCTATCACCTTCCAAAACAAAACATTGGAAACCCAACAGGAAATACGATGGACTGGCAAGCACCATAGCTGTACTCGCGCTTGCTTGTTGGACGATGTGCTTGCCGGTGTTATATAGAGATTTTATATGGTAAGCGGATGTAGATATTTAATGAGGAAAGTCATAACTCTCAAATAGGGTCATCGAGTTGTATCAATTGCCATACCTTGACCCGGTATGACTGTTACCCCGAGAGTTCACAAAGCACCTTATGAAATACAGGGCGCAAGCGCTATCTCCAAATGTGAGTTTTTTTTTTGTTTCTTCAGCTGACTACTAATACTAATAGATTGTTCATAGTATCCTCCAAGCACATTGAAACTGCATGCACTGACTTCACGTCTCGCCAAGTTGATATACTCGAAATACGGAATATATACGCCAGAAGCAAATGCTGCACCCATGGTTTGGCATGCCACCAAGTGGCTAGCTGGTTCGCGTGAGTCTGTATGAGATGATCACGCTGATTTTCATACCAAAACGATACTGAACAGCAACGCTGTATATGCTCACGAAGAAGGTTTGTGAGGCGCTCAATGTGCCACTTACATTGCATCCCAGTCTGAGCTGACCGCTGGAAGGAGAGCGTATGAAGAAGCATAGGTATGATGGCATCCCCCCAGAGGTGGGGGTCGTGTGTGCTGTGGTGATAGTGCTGAAGATGGTGTATGGACTAGACGGAAAAGTCAGGTGCAAGAGAAAAAGATCTGTTGTTGGGTGGTTATGGAGAGGATATTATACAGGTTGCCCACCAATGCAAGTGATCCAGCAAGTTCACTTCCGAAACTGGATGAGTACCTTGCTGTTTTAAGATTGATGGATGATGGGGATGCAGATAGAATGTTTAACCCAAGGAAAGGGATGTAAGTGTGAGGTTAAGTGTAAAGAAGAAGATTTTTGCTGATGAGGGATGTAGCTCGGTAGGGGAATTGAGCAGTGAGATGTTGGATGAGTACATAGATTTCTGTGAATGAGCATTGCTATCACCTGATGGGGATGAAGATAAAAGTAAGTTGTGATTAAGTTTTGAATTGGATGAGATATTGTAACGATTTACAGGGTTGATCTCAAAGTACTTTCCATTGGTAAGACATGAAGAAGAAGATGAAAAGGTTAGGAATGAAGGATTGATAAAAGAAATGGTTGGGATGAGTATTGATGAGGAAGGTGATGTGATGAGAGGTGGAGAATCATATAGGATATATGATTACAGGGACGTTGCTGGTACGTATGATGAAGAGTATTTGATAGTTATAAGAAAGGTGAGTGGATGGGTTGGAGTGAGTGAGGAGTATGTCAGTAAAATTATTGAAATGTTTGAACAGAGGTTAACTAAATATAGTAACTAGGGGTAAGAGAAACGTTCATCTCGCTCTCTTCCCACCCAACACCGTAAGGCTGTGATCTCAAGTCTCAATGCGATGTTTTGTTTCTGTCTTTATCCCAAAACCAAATGACACTTTAACTACTTCCCCTCTTCTCACTCCAAGAACAGATCCCTCTCACTCTTCTGGTTCATCAACAGCTTCAGCTAGCATATGTACTCCAGACGAAGACACTCTTACCATCACTCGTATGAAGCACAAGAAATCTTGGATATCTTGGATCGTCTCAAACAAATCAAAAAACAAGAATCCCACTCCTTGGCAAGATTCTCTACCCACACCACCAACTCAAACTATTATCCAGCCAGACCCAGATGTCACCGATGCTGATGATGATGACGATGAGACTTCAGACGATTCTGACGACTATGATGAACCAATCTCAATTTCCACTCATCCCACAAACCCCACCATTGTCACTCCTCAGTCTCACCCTAATTTCAAGATTCTCATCTCAAATAAACTCGCCCCCCAGATCAATTCTTCGCCATTCTTTCACACCCCAGACACTCCCTTATTCCCTTGTTCATCAAATCCACACCATGTATTACCTCCACAGCATTCTCTACGTTCACAAATCCACACTTCTCGTCTACTCCATGGCCCCAACTGCCCTTTTTCTCCCAAAGAAGAGCTCCATTTCAAGAACCAGCCTATTCTACCACCCGCTATTCACCGGGGACAGACTCCTATTGATGAAGAATACGTAGATGAGAAGTATATCACTTCTACAAGTCAGGGGCTCCGGACATGGCTCTCCTGTCCTTGCTTCGAAGAACATTTCTCTGTATGGTTTCCCGCTCAAGACTCGACCGGCTTTGTCCAACAGATTGTGACAAGTACGGGTTTTGCCGTGCCCAAACTCGAATTTTCCGAGCATGTCGAGTTTATGGCTGGTCTGAACAATGGAGTAGAGATTGACCGATTGCACCCAGAACTCGAGATCACACCTCCAAAAGAAGTTAATAATAATACAGGTGAGACATGGTTTATTTTTAAGATTTTCCCCCGCTCAATGTCCCCCCATCTTCAAGTTCCTACTGTCGTGTGCAATACGCCTTACAAAACACTCCCATCCCCCCTTCGAATGCAACACAGCCCTCAACCCCCTCCTCAGGCCCAGGTGTCACCTAACACACCATCTAGTCATGATTCATCACCAACCACCCCCACTACTACAAAACGTGGTGTATGATTCGTAGAGGATGGAAAGGAAGATCAAGTCCCGCTTGTGTACGTCCTGCGCACAAAAAAGAAGCAAGAAGAAAAGGCCAAGTTTCTTTGTGAGCAGCAAGAGCGACGAGCTTGGGAAGAGGAGAAAAGGAAGCAAGACCTGGAACAGATGCAATGCGAGAAAGAAAGACGTGAGTGGGAGAAGGAAAGAAAAGCATGGGAGAAGGAGAAGAAAGCCATTGAGGATGAGAGAAAGGCGAGATTGTACGCCAAGGAGGTCGCCACAGCCAGGCAACGGAGGGAGACGGCCAGAGCAGGAGTGGGCGGTACTCACGTACCTTCTTCCTCCTCGATGGCCTCCATGTCG
>Ga0209006_10002615_pt1 | contig 16432 bp, 14 predicted proteins | sample JacPin_JW_Ref_O2_FD_188567 | JGI IMG/M metagenome (GOLD analysis project Ga0209006, IMG submission 188567) | Forest soil microbial communities from Algoma, Ontario, Canada - Jack Pine, Ontario site 1_JW_Ref_O2 (SPAdes) (version 2) | ecosystem: Environmental > Terrestrial > Soil > Boreal... | reverse complement strand
AGAAGAATGCCAACAACCGTCTGGTCCGAGGTTGCCGAACCGTCACCGTAATAGATGCGCGTCACGTCGTTCGTGCCGATGCGATAAATAACGTATGGTGGCCCAATCAATCCATCATCGTACTTAAATTGTTTAGTGTATTTGGTATGGAGAGCATATAATTGCAAGATCCCTCCGCAGATTGTCTTCGCTTGGAGGTCTTTATCGGCAGAAGAAGGTGGAGAAAGTGCCGCTACGAGCGCTTTCGATTTTAGAGGCTTGATGCGGGGATCATTGCCCCGCATTAGCGCAGTTAGGAAGCCGTATTCACCCTCGAAGCTTATGGTTGATTCTGGGATCGAAGCCTTTTCCAAGGTGAATGTGTACGGCGCAACAGGTGTGAAGCGTGCGGTCGAGTGGCAAAAGGTGGCGTCGGCGGGGTCATAGCCGAAAAAGTAAATATCCGTTTCGTCGAACCGTTCGTGGTTGGTGACGCTGTTTGTTTCAACCAACTTCATGAAGGATTTATAGACAGGCTCAAAGCGATCAAGGATGTTCGTGGCGCTATCATGAAAGACTTGGTGTTTGTCGAATTCCTGTGTTGCGATACGGTCCAACTGTTGGGGGAAACGTAAATCGAATGTAATTCGATTTGATGTCGTGGTGATGTCGCCGTCAGCGCCACTAAAGCCTGAGATAGCGACGCAACCTGTTTGCCACGCTGGAAAGCATTTCATGTATTTCTGCGATGTTTTCTCCCCTGCATGAGAAAGTAGGCTATCACTAGCGACGTATAGAGCATCATTTTGCCGGATGGCAATAATAAGAGTGGCATTTAACGACTGCGGCAGCTCGGAGCACCAAAGCAGTATGGTGAGCATCAAGAGCTGTTTTGTTCTTCGGTTCTGTTGCATGCCCGGCGGTCTTACAGAGTTGGCACACAGGTGAGGAATCCACCCCCTTTCCGTTCGACGATGTGAGGAACCGACCCCTCGACGTCGTCATTCGATCCAACGCCCTATTAACTGGCTGGCTCATTTCTGAAGGCTGGCTGCAATGTCACGGCGCCATGATCTCCAGGACAGATGAACTTCGGGGGATGAAATACCAGAAGCTTCCCTGAGAATTTGGTCCGAACGGTTTGTATCCGCAATGTAGTGCTCCACGTCTCCATAAACCCGCACCTTTCGAGACGAGAAAACCGGGTGGGGGCGCCATGGGGGATCAAAAAAGTTGTAAAAGGTAAGGCGGTCGAACTTCGGTTCGAAGTCGCCAGGCACAATCCAGACGTAAAGACACTCCTTCGCCAGGAATTCTCGGTGCGTCTTTCCCTCGTGGTCAGTCCAATCAATGTAGTTTGGTTTGGGACCCACCAGGATAAACGCCTCGTTGCCAGGCCCGTTGAAGTAGGCATCAGTTATTCGCTGCTGGGACTCGTCCTGATGCGGAACCAAGTTCCATCCGCCAGGTAGCGCAGAGACAATTTTCGTGCGTGCCGCTTGCGGGTCCAAGCTCGCTGGCCCTTGATCCCGGGCGCAGCTACCAAGGAGGCAGGCGATGAGGGCGATGCAGGTTGGTGTTTTCATAAGCGGCGCGTCACGTAAGCAACCTGAGCATAATCAATAAACGTTGCCGTGAATATACAACGGGAACCTCGTTTGTTAAAACATAAAAGGCCGGCTCTTCCCCAGCCGCGCCCGTCCATGACCGGCGCCGACGCCACCGCCGCGCAAGCCGCCTTGGAGAAATCCAAATGGATCGTGAAGAGCGCCTGCCAGCGCTTGCGGTAGTTTGGTGCATGAAGTTTAGCGCCATAAAACCGGTTACCGGCGATCCCCGCGCCTCATCATAATACGACAATGTGTGGAGTCGGTTCCTTTTCTGCGACTTTGTATTGAAATGTGCTACATTTGTGCTATTTTGCGCTATATGAGCATCAAAAATGATCTGGAAGTTCTAAAAAGGGAACTGGAGACGAATCACGATAGGAACATGGCAGCCATTGACCACCTTCTAGCTCGAATACGGGAACCAGCCGCCCTCGTTTTGTCGGTTCAAACACTCAAGCTCAAACACCCAGACAAAGTTAAAATGGCAGAAGAAATAATAAGAAGCATGACAGGCGACTTTGACAATTTCGATATTCGTGTCAAATTACAGGACGCAATTGAAAAGGAAACCGGCGAGAAACCGTATAGGGCTGTAAACTTAATTGTCTCTCAGGTCATCAACAAACTAAGGCATAGAAATCCGCCAGAAATCGATGTGGTCTCCCCGGGCCGAGGAAGTTGTAGTGGAACTTATAAAGTAAGGCATGTATGAACAATGGAGCTCCATTTGGTGAACTTGTAAGACTTAACAAGAGCGGCGTAATCGTGAAATTGCTGAGTCGGGACGCTAACAGCCAAGTATTTGACATTGAGCTGTCGGATGGAGTCCTTTCCAGTGTTCCTCGGAGTGAGATTTCCTGCATAACAGCAAACGAGGAGTTGGATTATCTATTGGGGAAAACGAAAAAGCCGGGCCACTAGCCCGACGCGAATTCCATGCCCTTCCTGTCATAGCGCCGCGAGACATGCAAAAGGAACGCATTAGAATTCTGCGCAATTCTGCCTTATTTGCAGCAGCGGGTGCAATTGGCTGCAATATAGGGAGTGGAGCGCCCATCGTGATCGGCTTTTTCCTGTTTTTTACAATTTTTCTGGTGGCCTATTTATTGGGCTTCCCTTGGCGAAAGAAAAGCGCAACAGCAGAAGCCAAAAAGATAAATAAGCCATCGGAACAAATCGATGCGGGTGAAACACTTCCACGCGATTTTGTTCCGAGCAAAGGAAAGGGCGACGAACTTTTTCTTCAAGGCGCCGCTTCCACAGGCAATGCAATTGCTCAATACAATTTAGCAATGTTCTATTCTCAGGCTTCAAAAACAGCACACAATGAACAGCTTGAATTTAAATGGATGACTCTCGCCGCCCAGCAAGGGTATGCGCCCGCACAATTTCAACTTGGAGCACTTTATGCGCTCAGGGATGGCGTGGCTTCCGATTTTAGAAAGGCATTTGAGTGGAATTACAAAGCGGCTGAACAAGGTCATTCGGATTCACAGGTCAATGTCTCTGACGCCTATCAACACGGAACAGGCGTGACACAAGATTTAGTTCAAGCATACAAGTGGTTGAAAGTGGCAATTGATGAAGGTGAGGCATCTTACGATCCGTTGTGGGGTGCAGTGGAGGATCGTGTTTGGGACACACCTTCTATGGAGGAAATGCTGGAAAAACTCATCAAGAAGATGACTCCTGAGCAAATTGCAGAAGGAGAGAGGCTTTCCAACGAGTTCTCTGCCAATCATAAATAGAAGCGATGCTAACTAAGTGTTTTCTGCGTTTCTTTTCCATTTAGCGCCCTCGAAATAATGTATTTGCTTCGCCCCCGTCCTAATTCGCCGCCGGTTTGGCTGTTGCTCCCGGCGCTGCGACGTCCAGGGGCAGCGAGATGCGGACCAGGCCCGGCACGCCGGTGCGCGGGGGTGGAATCTCCATTTTGCCGGCGTGGGTCTGGATGATCTTGCTGGTCACGGCCAGGCCCAATCCCAAACCGACTTTGCGCGTGGTGAAGAATGGCTCGGCCGCCTTGTCCGCCGCCTCGGCGCTGAAGCCGGACCCGCTGTCCTGCACTTCGATGCGCGCCCAGCGCGAGCCGCTGGAATCGGTCTCCGTGTGCGCGCGCACTTGCACCTGGCACGAGGCGTTGCTGGCTTGAAGGGCGTTGAGAATGATTTCGGCAAAGGCGTGCTGCATGCCTTGCCGGTCGCAACTAATGCTCAAAGGTTCGCCGGAAGCTTCGTACTGCAACAAAACCGTGGTGGACGGATGATAGTTCCGGGCTTCGCGGAAGGCCTCCTCGATCAATTGCTTGACAGGCACCGATTCCACCCGGCTCAGGTGGTCGCGGGCGAGAAAGCGCATTTGATGGACCAGGCGGCTGACGCGTTTCACCCCTTCCTCCATGGCCGCCGCCAGCGAGGCCTGGAAATCCGGGTCCGCGCCCCGTTCGCGCAGAAGCTGCTGGTGGGTGGAGATGGGCACGACGGCGTTGCCGATTTCGTGCGCCAGCCGTTCGGCCATTTGCTGAACCAAACGCAGATTGGCGGTTTCGATTTCCAAAGTGCGCAGGCGGTCGGCGGCGGTGCAATCCTCCACAACCACCAAAGCGGCCGTAGGCGTCGGCCTCGGCGCGTTGTCCTTGTGAAAGGGGGTGATGGCAATCAGAAAATGTTGGCTGGGAACCGCGGCGGATTGGTAACGGTAATCGACCACCGGCTGACCGGTTTTGAGCACTTCAAAAACTTTGCTGCCGATGACTTGCGGCAGATCATTGAAATCGAATGTCTCGGACGGTCGGTTGGCGCGGGGAAAGAAAGCCCGCGCCGTTTCGTTGGCATGGAGAACGTGCAGTTCGCGCCCGACGACGATGCAGCCAGCCTTGATGTTGCGCAGGATGTCAAACATCATTTCGTGCCGGGCCGAAACCTGTTCGTGCCACCAGATGTTCTTGATGGCCAGCCCCAATTGTTCCAGCAGGTGGAAAATCAGCGCCAGCTCGTCGTTGCTCATCGGCTCGCCCGTGATGCGTTCATCGAGCATGGCGACGCCAACCAGCGATTGCCGGTCCAGCACCGGGATGGCCACGCGCACGCCCAGCAAATCAAATTCGCGCGCCATGCGCGGGTCGCGCTCGACCTCCGCGCTGTCGCGCCGCAGAACACGCCCAGAGCGGAAAACATAACCGCCAACGCCGGCGTCGAGGGAAAGCTCAAAATGTTCCAGCACGCCGGGCGACAGGCCCAGAGCGCAAGCCGCAGTCAATCGTTGGGTGGCCCCTTCCACCGTCGCACCTCCCGGCGCGCGCGGGGCGGCGCGCAGAAAAATGGCCGCACGGTTGAGGCCCAGGATTTCGCGCAGCACAAGCAGGAACTCACGGAGGAGCGACTCGGTGTTGAGGCTGTGGCAAAGAATGGAGGAAGAGCTGCGCAGCAATTGCAGCATGCGTCCCGCCATGGGCGGCGCCTCGACGGCGCGCTTTTCCTCCAGCCAGGGCCGGGTCGCGAGCACCGGCTTTTCCTCCTCCATGACAGCGGGCGCGAAAAGGCGATCGAGCATGGAGTTGAGAAGGCGCGCGCGGACCGGTTTGCCCAAAACATGATTGACTCCCAGCAGATAAGCCTCCTCTTCCCAACTTGGGTGCGAATCCGACGCGTAAAGAAACACTGGGCATCGAGGCAGTAATCGGCGCAGCCGTTGAATGTTGCGGATAGGCTCCACCGTGGTCAGGTCTGCGTCGATTATACACAGGTCAATGGAAGGTCCTACGAGCCGTAATTCGTCCTCGCGAAAATCCTCGTGCTGGATGACGCGGTAGAGGGAGGAATCCAGCGCTGCGCGCACCGCGGCGGCCAAGCCGGAGTTGGGACCAATGAGGAGCAAGGTTTTCATGCGTGCGCCATGTTCAACCTCTGGGCGCCCGGCGTTGGCGGAGCGGCCTGACCCGGCTTCAAGCGGTTGGGCAGATCAACCTGCACAGTCGTGCCGTTTTTCTCTTTGCTGGTGATGCTCAAGTTCCCTCCGTGCAAATGGACAATTTTACGCGCAATAGCGAGCCCGAGTCCAAAGCCGCGTTTGCCGTCCCCGGTGTTCTTGGTCGTAAAGTAGGGTGTGAAGACGCGTTTCAAGTTTTCCGCGCTGATGCCTTCGCCGTGGTCGATAATGCGCAAGCGATGCCAGTCGCGACTCGGTTCGGTCTTGGGCAACGGCGCCAGACGCACCTCCACTTCGGTTCCCGCGGGCGAGGCGTCGATGGCGTTGGACAGTAGATTGCAGATCAATCGCTTGATGAGCACGGAATCCATCTCCATCATGATATCGGACGGGCCGGCCACGGAGAGGCGGATGTTTTTGGATTCGGCGTAAGGCTGCACGAGTGAGACGGCTTCGCCCACCATTTCATTGAGCAGGCCCATTTGGCCGTGCAGCGTGGCGGAGCGGGAGAAGAAGAGCGCCTCATTGACGTAGGAGCGAACGGTTTCCAAATTGCGCAGACCGATCGGAAGCAATTCATCGATGGTTTCCTGGTTAAGACGGGATTCGCGGCACAACTGCAACAAGGTCTGCACCGGTGTCAATAAATTATTCAAATCGTGCGCCAGTCCGCGCGACATGCGTCCCAAGAGATCCTGTTCGTGAACCACTTGCAATTGCTGGCGCAGGCGGATTTGGTTCAAGACCAGCCCAAGGCTGGAGGACAACTCGGTCAGCAGCCGGAGGTCGTGCGGGGTGAACAGCTCACCGCTGGCTTTTTGTCCGAGTAACATCAGCCCAATCAAATCATTGCCCACAAAAAAAGGAAAGCAGAACTCCGGCTCGAACGGTTTCAACTGCTGGCAGGCCTCGCGCTGCAACATCGACTTCACGTCGGTTTCATAAATCATATTGCAGGAAAGGTATTTCGCGCGCGTCTGCTGAAAATAGCGGAAGACCGGCGAATCCACTTGCAGGTCCGGCGCCGCCGGTTCCACCCGAGGCGGATGGCAGTGAAAAAGTTTGAAGCCGCGCGTGGTGTCGTCCAGGAGGATGATTTGGTAGCTGCGCATCTTCATCATGCCGGCCAGGAGGTCCTCCAATTCCTGCATCAGGAATTGCGGATCAGGGAAGGAGCGCATCATCTGAATGAGATTCTGCACCTGGGCGTGATACTCGAAGCGGTCGCCCAAAATCTGCCGTTCCAATTTGTCGCTGCCGGAGCCGAAAAATTGCGGAAAGAAAATTGAAGCCACGAGCGCGCTGGCCAGCAAGACCAACATCGCCGCCGAGAAGGAAGCAGTGGTGAATACTTCGGGTGCGGACTCGGAAATGACCAGCATGAGCAGGAACCCCACCAACATCATGAACAACAGCCGCACCATCTGGGCCGCAAACCGGCTTAACGCGACGTGGATGTCCAGCAACCGGTGTTGCAAGACGCTGTAGCCGATGATCAGCACGTAAAACACGGCCGCGAAACTGCCGAGAGGGAAGAATTTGAGGTGCGTCCCTGGATAGAAGACTTGGGCTTCGCCGGTATTATGGCCGATAATCGGCATCAAATCGTTGGTGCCGAAAATCGACAATCCGATGATCGCTGCCAGCAAAGCACGCAGACGCTTTCGCTGCATCGGCGCCGCATCTTTTTGTTTTCGATAGAGGAAGAACAATAGATAAACGACGATGAGCGTATAAACGACGCCGAAAAGGGAAAAGCCAGGGCCTGGAATGGACCAGTAACCGACGTCCAACTTCCGGACGCCAACGATAAATTTATTGAAGAAGAGGCTGATGGCGAATCCGACATGTAACAAGTAGAACGCCGGCATCAGCCAGCCCGTGCGCACCTGGCTGATGACCATGCACAAATGAAAGAGAATCACAGGAATGAACATGATCCCCAATTGCAGCAGCTTGGCCCAGCGGAAGGCCTGTTCAGGCCCGATGTCGAAGCTCAATTGGAACACGCCCAGGTTCCACAAGGTGACCGCGATACCCCAACCCAGATAAATGCGGTGCAGCTTGGAGCGATAATCGCGCGCCACCACCATCACAGTCAGGACGGCGTTGAACAAGATCGCCGTCAGGGCTGTGATTTGAATGACATAGAGGCGGTTCATGGTTGGCTCAGAATTTCTTCAAAGCCAGGCAGGCGTAACGCCCGCCAAAGCCCGCGCTCAAATTCAAAGCCACTCGCACCGGGTAGGACCGCGCCTCGCCGGGCACGTAATCCAGATCGCAGCCCGGATCCGGTTCGTGCAGATTGATCGTCGGGGGAATTTCCTGGTGCCAGATCGAAAGCGCGCAAATCATGGTCTCGATGGCGCCGGAGGCTCCCATCAAATGGCCGGTCACCGGTTTGGTGGCGCTGACGGCCAGGCGGCGTGCGTGTTCCCGGAAAACTGTTTTGATGGCCCGCGTTTCCACCGGATCATTCAAGGGCGTGGCCGAGCCGTGGGCATTGATGTAGTCCACTTCGGTGGGAGTGAGGCGCGCGTGGCGCAAGGCCTTTTTCAAAGCCAGCGCGTAGCCAACGCCTTCGGGATGCGGATCGGTCGCATGATAGGCCTCGCAACTCTGGCCGTGCCCGGCAATTTCCGCATAGATGCGCGCCCCGCGGCCCAGTGCGTGCGACAACTCCTCCAACACGAAAAACGCCGACCCTTCGCCGAGCAAAAATCCGTCGCGCGTGCGGTCAAACGGCCGCATGGCCTGACCCGGCAGGCCGGTTTGCTCCGTCATCGCGCGCAATCGGCAGAAGCCAATGTGCAACATCTCCATCGTCTCATCCGCTCCGCCTGCGACTGCCACATCCATGTCGTCGCCCTGAATCAGACGCGCGGCGTAGCCAATGGCGTCGGTGCTGGATGCGCAGCCCGAACAATATGTGATCGCATGGCCGCGAACGCCCAAGTGCAGGCTGATCGTGCTGCTGCCCTCCCCGCAATAAGACGCCACCAGGTTGTAGGGATGGAGCGCGCGGAAATTACCGTCATTGGCCACGAAGGCGTCGCGCGTCTTGATGATGCTTTCCATGCCGCTGATGGTGGTGCCTTCCACGACTCCCAACCGGTCTGGATCGAGGTCCTGCAAATTCAGCCCGCAATCCCGCACCGCCAAAGTGGCCGCCGCCACACCGTATTGGATGGTCAAGTCGAATCGGCCCGGTTTGCGGCTGTTGATGAATTTGGCTACGTCAAAATCTTTTACTTCGGCCGCAATTCTAACGGGCAGCTTGCTGGTATCAAAGCGGCTGACCGGCGCCGCGGCGCTGATTCCGCCACGCACGTTGCTCCAGAGCGTTTCCGGGTCCTTGCCGCTGGGGGAAATGACCCCCATGCCGGTAATTACCACGCGTCGCTCGGGGAGGTCGATGTTCATGGGTTTTGCGATCGTCGGAAGGTAACCGCGCTGGTGTTTTTAAGAGTGGACACGCCGCAGCCAGGGCATTGTACTAGGAAACGTTGATCGATCCATGTCTTGGCCGCCCTGATCTTTGTTCCTGCGTCACAATGCCCGTCATCTTGGACCATCGGCAAAATGCCAACTGGAGTCATCGCACTTTTATCTAACCTATCGCAGGCCAAGGTTCAATAAGAATTGCTCCCCTCGAGGCATATATCTCGCCTCAGGCGTCCATCTTCTCCCGGTACCGCTGGGAACGCCTCTTTACAGGGCGAAAATCTCGTCCAGCTTCCTTGAAATCTGGCCAAGCCGCGTCGGCAGATCGACTCCGCTGGGCCAATACGCCGGTTCCGCCGTACCCCAGCCGTGGTAGCCAACGTCGTCCAACGCCTTCATTACGGCCGGCCAGTTGTTGTCCCCCTCCAGATACTCGACTTCGAAACCTTTCCAAAGCCCTTCCTGGTCGCGTTTCTTGCGGCTGTATTCCTTGATGTGCAGCTTGTGGATGCGGGCGCCCACAATATGAATCCATTGCTCGGGCCAGCCGGTGTTGATCACATTGCCGACGTCGAAATGCCAGGCCAGCGCCGGACTTTGGAATTCATCTACATAGCGCGATGCTTCCAACGGACTGAGTAGAAAATGGTTCCAAACGTTTTCGATGGCGATCTTGACCCCCAATTGTTCAGCCAACGCAGTGACCTTCCTGATTTCCGCCTGTGACCGCGTGTAGGCGTCGTCGTAAGAAACCCCCTGGCTGACCACCGCCGGCACCAGCAAAACCGAGGTCGCTCCGTAAGCCTTGCAATCGTGCAACGACGTGGTCAACCCATCCAAGCCCGCTTGCCGCACGGCTGGGTTGGGATCGGCCAAGGTCTGTTGCCAATGCACTGAATCGACCACGCTGGCGATGATCAAGCCCGTGGCATCGCGGGCTTGGAGAACCTCCTGGCGGTTCATTCCTGAATCGACTTCCACCCCCTCGAAGCCCGCCTGCTTGATGAGTTTAAACTTCTCCAGCACCGGCATGGAGCCTGACACGGTGCCAAACATCAGCCCTTTCTTGATCTGCCGTTTGCGCGCTGGGGCGGGCGGCGTTTGCCGGGCGTCGGCTAGGGGCTGCAATGCCACCGCCGCCAATGCAGATGTTTTCAAAAACTGCCGCCGCGTCGTCAAATCCTTCTCCGTACTCATAGACAGAAGAGAACGCCGTTTCGTGCGCGGGGTCAATAAAAAGCGAAGCTTTGGAACAAAGGGCTGACTTGATATTGGCTATTGGCGGATTCCGGTTCTCGAAAACTCCGAGGACGATTTGCCACTGACTAACAGGGATGAACGCCGCGCCGCACCTCGAAACTCAATTTTCACCACGAAGAGCACGAAGAGCACGAAGTTTTGAAAAAGACCAACATGAAAGACAGGATTTACAGGATAAGACGCAGCTTTCCGAGGCTGTTCCGACCCACTCAGCATTCTGTTCATCCTGTTTATCCTGTCGAAAATGTCTTTTCTTCCTTCGTGCCCTTCGTGCTCTTCGTGGTAAATCCAAGAATCTCAGGTATTGTCTTGCGGAGGAAGATCATGTGTCTTTGAGGCCACAAATTGTGACTTAAAAAACAGGCTGAGCACCGTGACATGGCGGATCATCCGTCAAAACGTAATTCATCCTTTGGCAAGGAGCGCGATCTTGATGAAGGCGATGAGGCTCATTTTCTGATTGAGTTCCAGTTGAGACGCCCTACATTGCGCAGCAGTTTAATCGAATACGCCGTGCAGGTGGATTTCCCAAATGTCGTTCCAGCCGCGGACGCTCCGGCGTCCAGCAAATCTACGGAGTCCTTTCTGCCTCGGTCCTGGTTGGAGGGCGGCGCCGCGACTTTGGACAGCTCGGGCCGGATCTTGGCTGTCAACGAACCGCTTTGCATTTGGCTGGAAAAACCGGCCGACAACCTCGTCGGACGCTCCTTCTGGGATACGCTGGGTGAACTTTCCCCCGATTGGAAAATCTCTCTGGCCCGCCTCGGCGAAAGCGCGACGCCTTTCGAACGGATCAATTTGAAATTGGCGGCCGACGCCGCGCATCCCTCCCAATGGTTCACCCTGGAAATCGGGCGCGGGCCGCAAAATGGATTTGCCCGACTCAGTTCCATGCTCCCGCCGCTGGCGGACTTGGAGGAGGGGATTTGGGACGAGCATCTGCGCAATGACGCCGCCCGGCGCGAGATGTTCGTGCGCTTGCTGCGAGCCGAGGCGCGCCTCGAAGGGCTGACGCGCCGTTGGCCGTGCGTGATCTTCAGCCAGCGCCCCGATTTCAGTTTGCAGTTCGCCAGCCCGAACATCAAGGAATTGACTGGGATGGACGCCGCCGACTGGTCCAGCCAGCGAGGGCGTTTCTGGGACTTGGTACATGAGTCCGACGCGGCGGAATTGCAGCAGCAATTCAAACGCGCCGTCCAGACGGGCACGGCCCTGACCAATACGTATCGCATCCGCCACGCCGCCACGGGCCGTGTCGCCTATATTTTGGAGCATCGCCAGCCGGCCATATCTCAGAGCGGTCTGCTGCTCGGTTACGAAGTCGTTTGGCTTGATGTGACCCGTCAAACCATCGCCGAAAAAAGGCTCTCAACCGCCGCGTGGAAAGAAACACTGGCGGTGCTGACGCTGGGGATGGCGCACGATTTCACCAATATCATCGCCGGCATCCATTCCTTGAGCGAATCATTCTTAAGCTCGCTCGAACCCGCGCATCCGTTTCACGAGGGATTATCGTTGATCAAGAAAAGTTCATTGCAAGCCAGCCAATTGGTGCAGCGCATGATCAACCTTCACATCGGCCAGACGGGCGAGCGCAATTACCATAATCTTAATGACATCGCCAACGATCTGGTCGAGTTGGTGACCAAAATCCTGCCGCGCCGCATCCTGGTCAGCACGGAACTGGCGGCGGCGCAGCTTCCGGTTTACCTCGACGTGGTGGAATTTCGGCAAGTGGTCATCAATTTGATGCTCAACGCCGCGGATGCAATGCCGCAAGGAGGACGCCTCACGCTGCGCACGACCCGGCATGAAGCCTTGCCAGAATTGGAGAATGTTAAGGGCACTTTGCCGCGCCTGCCGTGCATCTGCCTGACCATTCAGGACAACGGCACGGGCATCAAGCAACGACATCTGGCATCAATCTTCGATCCCTTTTTCACGACCAAATCCAAAGGCTCCGGCCTGGGCCTTTACAATGCGCGCATCGCCATCGAAAAGCATCAGGGCGCGATTTCCGTCGTGTCAAAGGAAGGCGTCGGCACCTGTTTTGAGTTATGGCTGCCGGAGGCTGATTTTTCCGAGTCGGCGCGGCTGGTGGAAGAATCCCGACGCACACGGCACACACGCCGCAGTTTGTTGCTGGTCGGCCAGGCTGGCGAAATGTTGGACAAGACGGCCGAGTTGCTCCGCTCGCACAATTATTACATTGTCGTCGCGGCTGGCGCGGACAACCTGGGCGATTATCTCCATTCCAGCGATTACCAATTCGCGGGTGTGCTGCTGCTGGCCGAGCCGAACGACGCTGCGCTCAATTCGCTGCCCGGTGAGCTGCGCCAGCAGAGCAAGGACCTCAAAGTGGTGTTGAAACTGGCCGGTTGCAACCAGGACGATTTGGACGGACAATTGCTCAAAGGCATCGATTTATTATTGACACCAGATTTGTCCGAGGCCGACATGTTGCTGAAGCTTAAATCGTTCTTCGACCAAATGGCCGAATAGCCCCATGACTGTGGAGAATCCGCCCGAACGAGAACCCGTCCATCCCATCCTCATCGTGGACGATGAAGAGATTGTGCTGGTGGCTTTGCGCGACACCTTGTTGCGCGAGGGCTACCACGTGGTCGCTTCTCCCCACGCCATCCACGCCCTGAGCGTGCTCAAGGAGCAGCAATTCTCGGTCGTCATCACCGATCAGCAAATGCCCATGGTGACGGGGCTGGAATTTCTGGCGCAAGTGCGCGAAATCCAACCCGATGCCACCCGCATTCTTATCACCGCCGTGCTGAGCCTGAGCACGGTCATCGACGCGATCAACAAGGGGGAGATTTACCGGTTCATCGTCAAACCGTGGTTGCGGGAGGAACTGCTGGCCACTGTCAAGAATGCCGTGCAGCGCCACGAATTGATTTGCAAGAACGCCCGCCTGCAAGCCGACACCCAGTGGATGAACCAGCAACTCCAGGAGTTGAACCGCTCCCTGGCCTCCCAGGTGGCGCGCGTGGCCGAGCAAAACGCGCAGTTGCAGGAATTTGCCCGCAGCCAGGAGGAAAACCTGCGCCGCTCCGTCGAGTTGTGCGTCCAAACCATGCGCACGTTTTACCCGACCGTCGGCAACCAGGCTCGCCGGGTGGCAGCCATGTGCCAGGCCATGGCCGAAGGCAGCGAGTTGTCGCCGAAAGAAAAGCAAACGCTGGAAATCAGCGGCTACATCTACGACATCGGCCTGCTGGGCGTGCCGCGGCAATTGATCAAACGCTGGCAGGAGGCGCCCGAGGGATTGACCGGACCGGAATGGGCCTTGATCCACCAGCATCCGATTTTGGGCCAGGAACTGGCGGCCTTCGTGCATCACTTGACGGCGGTCGGGCCGACCATTCGCGGGCATCACGAACGTTTTGAGGGCACCGGTTATCCCGACCGGCTGCGCGGGAAGGATATTCCGTGGCTGTCGCGTTTGCTGGCCGTCGCGGTGGCCTTCGCCGAGAGCAACCTGGAGCCCAAGCTGGCCAGTGCGATGATCAGCCAGGGCAGCGGCACGGCCTTCGATCCCGAGGCGGTGCGGATTTTTGTGCGCACCGCCCCCAAGGCGGTCGTGCCGGGCAAACAGCGCACGGTGCCCTTGGCGGACTTGGTGCCGGGCATGGTTCTGGCCGAGGGCATCTACAGCGAGAACGGCATGCTCCTCATCCCCGACGGCCAACGCTTGACCGCAACCTACATCGACAAGTTGCTCAACTACAACCGAATCAACCCCATCTCGCAATCGCTGCTGGTGTATTGCTGAGAGAATGAAATATGGCTTTGAACAAGAACCTCGATTTGACCCACCTTTTTGTGCGGGTGCTGATTCTGCACAAAAAGTCAGTGCCTTTCTCATTTAGCTAAACGTCTTTGTCCTCAGAGAACCGGAGATGCAGGATTTTATCTGGCACAGATTCCAAGCGCAACTCGGCCCTCAAATTTTGTCGCAGTTCTTTGAGCAGGTCATCCAATTGCGTGGTGCGGGTAGCCGCAAATTCTTCGAGAGCCTTTTGAACCAGTTCGATTTGCCGATGAGTGCCAAATAGCTGAATATCCGCTGCCGCAGATTCCATTTTGGATGCGTCGTATGACTTACGCTGGGCACAAGATTCCAAACGACGATATGCCTCAATGAGATAGCCAATTCGCTGTTCTCGCCGCTTATTGATTCGGTCACGCCGAGCTGATAGCGCATGGCCGACAAACCAGCCACAGACAGCGACGGCCGTCGTAATGAGTAGCGGGCCAAGTAGCTGCCAGTTCATATCACCACATTGTTAATGGGCGATTTGTCCGTCAACAAAATTCAATTGGTTTCCGGCATCCTATCCTGGATTTCTGCCGAGCACTTCCTCAAGAGTTTTCAGTCTACTTTGGCCGTCGGGAATAGCTGGCTTGAAAGCCCTCGCACCATTCTGGAAGCCCATCCGGGAGCCCAGGAACTTGCCAGAAAACATCGAAGCCACCTGGTCCGATTTGCCGCATTCTTTCTTCGTTACCTTCGTTTCCTTCTGTAAGAAATAAGAAGGTTTTGAACAGAAGGAAACGAAGGTAACGAAGGAAAGAAAAACTGAGTGGGCAAACGTCTGATGGAGCGATCTGGTTGAACCGGCGCGTTGGCCGTTAGACCACCTATAAATTTTTGCTTGCATTCCCACCACTATGTGGTATTATAATTGTTATAGCGCTCAGGCGCGTGTTTTTTGACATTTTGCAGAGGTCCCCGCCTTCGCGGTGCTTCGGCGCGGCGAGGGGTTAATGGTTGAAACCTTGCCGGCTGGTGAGTGAAAACGACGCAAATTCGTATTTTTGCGTCGGTCCGGCTCCGTTTCAACTTCGTGTCGCTTCGTGCTCTTCGTAGTGAAAAAGGGGCCTGGAGCTCACGTAAGTCGTTGATTTCCACGATAGTTTCAGATAATTTCAGGTTGTTTCCTCGAAGTCGGTGGGGCGAGACTCCGTCGAGCCGTGACTAAATCTGCGCCGCCAATCTGATCAGGCCTCGACAGATTCTCGCCAGATCAAGGCCAGTCGCACTCAGTCGCACTCAGTCAAGGTCAACCGGTTCATGTATTGAAGGGAAAGGCAAATGAAAAGAGCCGGTTTTTGGTTTACAAAAAGCTGAATCTTGATATTTTCTGTGGCTAATACGCGTCCAAAGACCACGTCTCTAAGAGCCACCGGAAGACTAACCTATGCCAAATAATCCAACCGCATCCCAAGTCACCGCAGCCGCGGCCGCGGCACCGGACGAACCTCAAGTCTATCCGCCCGACGCCTTCAAAAATTTCAATCCCAATACGGCGCTTTGGAATCCGTACAACGCCCGCGCCTTGGCTTACACCTCCGCGCTTGCGTATGAACTGCCCGCCACCATTCCGGGCGTGGCGGCCACATGGGGCTTCGATCCCGATCGCGTCACCGTCATCGCGCCTACCACGACCGTGCTGCAAGCGATCGTGCTTGGGGGCGACGACAAGGTGGTACTGGCCTTTCGCGGCACGCGTTCGACGCAGATGGCCGATTGGATGGCGGATTTTGAAATTTTCCAATCGCCATTCACGAAATATTTCTCCGCGCCGAACGTGGGGAGTGTCCACGACGGCTTCGCCCAACTGCTTTCCAAAAGCTGGAAGGTGATCCAGGGCGAAGTGCTGGGCTGTCAAGACAAGGCTCAGACGCTTTGGATCACCGGCCACAGCTTGGGCGGCGCGCTGGCCGCCATGGCGACGGCCGCCTTTACTTTTTCCGCGCGCCAGCCCGTCAACGGTCTCTACACGTTTGGCCAGCCGCGCATCGGGGACCTCGGCTTCTGCAATCAGTGCGACAGCCAATTCGGGGACGCGATGTTTCGCTTTGTCAACAATGAGGATATCGTCACGCGCGTGCCGCCGCGCATCGTGCCGCGTCTGCCGCTGCCCGATTTTTACGGGCACAGCGGTCAGCTTCGGTTTTTTGACGGCGATGGCGCGCTCCACAGCGACGACCATTATTGGAATTCGTTTTTGATCAACGTCACTGTGGGCTTTGAGAACATGTTGCCGATGCTGGCGGCGCCGGTGGAGGATCATTTGCTGAAGAATTATATTGCGAATGTGGAGAAGTATATTGCGGCGGGTGCTCCGGCGCTTTAGAGAAGGGACTTAAGGGACGGATGGGGCCTCAGGGACGAATATGTGCGGACGGAAATT
>Ga0209006_10002614_pt1 | contig 16433 bp, 10 predicted proteins | sample JacPin_JW_Ref_O2_FD_188567 | JGI IMG/M metagenome (GOLD analysis project Ga0209006, IMG submission 188567) | Forest soil microbial communities from Algoma, Ontario, Canada - Jack Pine, Ontario site 1_JW_Ref_O2 (SPAdes) (version 2) | ecosystem: Environmental > Terrestrial > Soil > Boreal... | reverse complement strand
CAACACGTAGGGTGCGGTGAGGACCACATTGTTGACACCTGGCTTCGGTAGAAACGTATCAAGGGCGATAATCCGATTGTTGCCGGTGTCTGCTATGAAGATTGTTCCGTTACTGGAAACTGCGAGTGCCTGGGGACCGGTGTTTTGAGGACCCAGGTATCCAAAACCGGCCGTCTGCTGTGCATCGAAAACGATAGATGGGGCTTGGGCCCAGGAGTTGGAGGTGCAAAAGGCGAGAGCAAGGACAGTGAAGCAGATCAATTTCCACTTCGAGACAAAAGACTTCGCGAGGGTAACGGGCATGTGGCAGCACTCCTCTACAACTTGGTTCGATCTTCCCTGGTCTACCGGGCAAGGATTATCCTGCCGGCTCTGATCAGATGAGCTGCATTAAGGGTGAATCATCGCCCTATGTAACACGTAAGTTGCAGCTTATCGAGGGGAGTGAAGTGAGGCTACACGTTGCTGTCGCAAAATGCTACAGCTTTGGTTGCAGGGAGAACGGTAAATGCAATTCGCCGGCCTTCCGGCCTCAAAACGCGAGCGCACGGAGGAGGTGCAGCGTCTTGCTTGCTATTTAGAATCAACAGTTTGCGGCTACTCTGTTGGCGGGCACGAAAGGCCAGTGCGGGGAGCACGAAAGTTTACCCTTCCGTCATGCCGGGGAATACACCCGGTTAATACGTCTTAAGGATCTGCTTACTTATAGAGTTACAACCCGATGAATGCAGTCGGCGCGAAAAATGCTGAATTTGCCCTTGTCATATCCACCGAAATAGACTAGGCCACCCCGCCCTTTCCCGGTGCAGGTCAATGCCACCTGGTGGATCGATCGCGTTCCTCGACCATCCTCGTACTCGAGCAACACAAGGGGCTGACCTGTCATAGGCGTGGACAAACGAAGGTCGGAGAATTCGACGATCTTGCCGGGGATCGCATGCTGCGAGGAAGAAAGGGGGGATTGGGGCTCGGGCTTCACTCAACGATTGAAGCAGAAGCAATGTATCCGCTCAAGTGACAGATGGACCCAAACCGTACAACCTTTGTGCAATACGTGGCAGAAATGTACATGCATTCGTAATGCTGCACGGTTTTCGAGCGCATCCTACGGTGGAGAGGAACATAGCGAATGCTCATTGCGCATCTGAAAGCGCATCTCCTGTCCGGCGAAACAGTAGAGCTGTTGCCGGTGCGACACGAGACAGACGTAAAAACTCACGGGGCAAAAGATGCTGAACCTGCACGGCGCCGATCGTACTCGCTTACACGATGAGTTCTGGAAGGGTTCCTGCCAAATATAAGCAAAGCGCTCTCAGGTTTCGCGATAGTTCAGCAGGATGAGGCCTGCCGCGGCCAGGAGCAACGGCCAGGTTAGGCCCGCGATTTTTGACGACCGGCTTGAGGGTAGGCGCAACTCAAGCCAGCGCGTCCAACCGGCCGTCGCGCCCAGCAGCGCGATGGGCGTATGGCTCAGCGAGGCGAGCAGATCTTCTGCCATGTCGCCGGGAGCATGGTTATGGGTGAGCAGAACCGCAGCGCCCAGCGCACACATGGTGGGAAAAATGAGAGCCGCCCATCGCACGCGCAACCTGCCCGCCTGCACGGCACACTCAAAGAGCGCAAAGCACAGAATGAGCAAGGCCGCTGCCCGGTGAGCCAATACGTCAGGAGCGGAAAAACTAGCCCAGAAAGGCCGTGGACCCAGCGGCCAATTTTCCGGGTCGGCGCGCAGCAAAATGAATATCGAAAGACCGCCAAAGGCGAGCGGCCAGAAACGTGCCCATCGCATGCCTTGAAAGCGGCTGGCGAAGGCAAGCAGTCCGGCGACAAGAACAATCAGGCCGGCCCAATGATGGTTGTACTCCGACCATTCGCGGTCAATCGCATCGCTGCCACCGTTCGCCTGGAACTCTGTCTCCCGGATCGCCGTCTCGATCGAAGTGGGCGGGGTTAGCTGCGACGCTGTTGGGCTCGTCATGCGGGGAATTTCGGGATGCATGCGCGCTACGATTTGCTGCAGTGACACCTTCTCAGTTACATCGACGGCGGGCGGTTGCGCAGACATCGAAGCAGCCGCGAGAATGACCGTGAATCCCAACCCCACCTCTGCTTCGGCAAAACGACGGAGCCGCACCAGCAAGGGTTGGGGATCCGTGTCGAGACGCCGCACCAACATCCAATTGCCCGAGCCCATGAGAAGCATCACCAGCAGCAAGTAAATCTTGGCCAACAACAGCAGCCCATAGCTGGTTCCATAGAGCCCGTTCCAGGCGCCTACATAGAACCAGGCCATGTAGATTCCCGCCAGTACCAGGATGGCAACACTGATAAGGGCCATTTGCGAATAGCGTCCGGCCATGCTGCGAGCTTCTGCCACGGTGTCCGCGCAGGCTAACGAGATCAGCAGGAAGGGCATAGCCCCGATCCAGGCCGCCGTTCCCACATGATGCAGTGCAGTGGCCAGCGCCAGCAACAAGCGATGATCCAGGCGAGCAGCCGCGTGGCTGGTCGATACGGTGGCGACCAGCAGCAACAAACTCAGAGGAATCATCAGGGCCGTGGCTTTGCGGCGCGCACATACCCAGAGCAACATCGCCAGTACCGCAGCGCTCAAACCTGCGACAAAAAATCTGGCGCTGATAAGGTCACGCAGATGCAGATCGCTGTCGGCAAGCAACGATGCACTGGAGAGAAAAACGGTGACCAGTTCAGCGGCTACAAACGAAAGGGCCGACCAGCGGATACCGCGGAAGCAAAGGGACTCAACGCGGGCAGAAGCTTGCGCGGGACGCGCGACTGCCAGCAAATAGGCAATGCCGCCCAGCAGCAAGGCCTCAAAGGCAAGATTCGCCGCGCGCAGTAACGTCCCAAGAAGATCAATATCCCGCAGCAGCCAGATCAAGCATTCATCTCAAGTTTTCTCTTTTCAGAGAGAACGGTGGAGCGAAGGAATTGTCAACGATTTGCTGCCCAGAGTGGGGCGAGGATCAGAGCTATTGCACCTGAAACGGAACTTCGCCCCGTGTGATGTGGCCATCGCCGGCAAGGACCTGCCAGCGCAGCACGTAGGATCCCTTACTCAGTCCGCGGCTGGTCGCGGACAATACATCTGGAGCAAGTTGTGCCGGGCTATCTAGCTTTTCTACGGTTCCATCGGGTTTTAGCAGGCTGAGGGTCGAGCGAGCCCCATCGATGCGGGAATTGTACTTGAGGTTGATGGTAACGTCGGGCCCGCTCACGAAGCCGTTCTTCTGCGGCGTAGAACTCAAAAGCACGGCATGCGCCAGCGCTTTAGGTGTGCTGGCTACCATGGTGACTACCAATAAAAGAACTGCGCCCGCGAGCCATCGAGGCGATCTGCTTCGCATGATTACTTACCCTCCGCCGATTAGATGCAGGGGAAGCTAGGATGATGCCATTTGGACCGACTCGGCGCGCTCGGAGAGGCCGCCAATTTCGGCCGCGCGGGCTTCAGCATAGGCCGCAGCGCCCATCAGAGCGGCGCGACTTTCGAGGATCAGGCGAACCGGCATCTGCACCAGCAAGTCGCTGAGCCGGCCCTTGTCAGTAAACGCCTTCATGAAGGTGCCATCCTGCATTTTTTTGAGCACCTTGGGGGCAATGCCTCCCCCCACATACATGCCACCAGCGGAAAGGATCTTCAACGCCAGGTTGCCGGCCTCCGCCCCATAGGCGGAGATGAACATGCTGAGAGCCTGCACACAGAGTTCGCTAGCGCCCGACTCACCCAACTCGCCGATCACCGCATTGGGATCCTCAGCGAGCATACGGTCCTTTAACCATTGCGGCTCAGGCAGGCCTTTCACATCGCGGCAGTAGGCGTAGACATTCGCCAGCCCGATGCCGGAGATCACGCGCTCTGAGCTCACACGGCCACCCAGGGTTTTCTGCAGGTAGCGCAGAAGCCCTATCTCATCTTCATTGCGAGGGGCAAAATCGCCGTGCCCGCCTTCCGAAGCCATGGGCTTGTAGGTCTTACCGTCCCACACCAGGATCGCCTCACCCAGGCCTGTGCCGGCGGCAATCAGGCCACGATTGCCTTCTGCTGCCGGATCTCCCGGGCTCAAAACGAGAATCTGATCCGGCGTCAGCTCGGCAATTCCATACCCATTGGCTTCCAGATCGTTGATCAGGAAGACGTGTTCTATCTTGAGTTCGCCGGCAAGCTGGACGGCGTCGAGCATCCAGGGAAGGTTGGTCAACTTCAAACGGCCGTTGCGCACCGGACCGGGCACCCCAAAGCAAGCCGCGCGCACGTCGATGGGGCCACCGGGGGACTGCTTGCACTCGTCCAGGAAGGCTTCCACCACCTGAACCAGTCCGGGAAAATCTTTGGCGTGATAGCGATGCTCATGAACAGTCAGCAGCTGTCCTTTGTCGAATTTGCATAAGGCAAGATCGACCTTGGTGCCGCCTACATCTCCCGCCAGGATCATCGAGCGATCTCCAACTTGCCGACGCCGTCCGCTTGAGGTGGAGGCAATGCAGCGGCCGCGGCGGAATCCAGCAGGAGGGTGATGCGATGGTTGGCAGGCCGGATTAACTGCGAAGGAAAAGTCTCCGGATCGTAGGGTCCGCGAAATACACCCTTCAGAGCATCGACCTTATCGGTGCCTTCAATCAAAAAGAATACGTCGCGAGCTCGATCAATCACCGGCCAGGTGAGTGTCGCCCGCCACGTTTCCTTTTGTTGAGGGACATGGTTGGCAATGGCAATGCGCATAATCTCGTGCAGCCCTTGAGTGTGGGGAAAGAGCGATGCCGTGTGGCCATCCGGCCCCATACCCAATTGAACCATATCAAAGGTCGGTAATTCTGCGCCCTCGAGACGAAAGCTTCGCCGGATGTCGGATTCGTATTTAGCTGCAGCTTCTTCCGGGTCAAGCTCGCCCTGAATGCGAAAGATCTGACTCTTTTCCAGGGGCACCTTGTCGAGGAGGGCTTGCCGGGTCATGCGGTAGTTGCTGTCCGGATGATCTGGCGGCACGCAACGCTCGTCCACCCAATACAGCTCGAGCTTTTCCCACGGGATCTGCTCGCGATAGGTTTCGCTTGGGTCGGCCAGCAGCTCGAAGGTGTGCTTGGGGGTGTTGCCACCGGAAATAGCGATCCGGGCTTTGCCGCGAGCTCCGGCAGCGGAGCGGATGCCATCCACAAAGTACTGCGCCGCGCGCCGGTTAACTGCCTCCGGGCTCGCATCAACGTAATAAGAAACTTCAATCTTCTCAGCCATGCAAATCGATTATCGCAGCCCCTAACGATGAAAGCCCCAGTAGACAGCGGCCAAAGCGCAGGAATTTTACCTGCGGCAATGGCACGACCAAACTCGGGCCCGATTCAAGACCAAATTCCAGCAACCTGTTTTGGCCGACCCTATAGACGGCAGTGTTAACCTCAGGTTCGCACCCCACAGGGGCTAAAGCCCGGGAATATTGCGAGGAGTTTTCGGCACGACTAAAGTCGTGCCCCGATACAAAACCGAGCTCGTCGGCGCCTGTGAAGTTGTCCCCTGAGACGGGACGTGTTCGCGCGTAGACGCCAAAACCGGTACCGTTGAAAACCCTGCTACTTGCTAAAGCTGGTGCCAGCTCCGCCCATCACGGGCCAGCAATTCATCCCCTGATTTCGGTCCCCACGTCCCCGCGGGGTAATTCGGAAAGTCCCTGGGCTTCGTGCTCGCCCAATATTCAAGAATCGGAGTCAGAAGCGACCACGTGGCCTCCACTCCATCGCGGTGAGCGAATAGGGTGGCGTCGCCCAGCATCGCATCCAGCAGCAACCTTTCGTAGCCATTCGCCGACGATTTGCCGAAAGCATCCGCATAGCTGAAGTTCATGTTCACCGGGCAGACTTCCATGTTCGGGCTCGGAACCTTGGCCCCAAAGCGCAGGGAAATTCCCTCATCCGGCTGAATACGCATGGTGATCAGATTGGGCTGCAGATCCTTACAGGGACCGGACTGGTTTTTGAACAGCAACTGCGGTGGTTGCTTGAACTGGATGGTGATCTCGGTCGCCCGCTTGGCCAGCCGTTTACCCGCCCGCAGATAAAACGGCACCCCAGCCCAACGCCAGTTCTCTATCCCCAGCTTGAGTGCCGCGTACGTCTCCGTGGAGGAGTTTGGATCGACACGATCCTCCTGCCTGTAGCCTTTGACCGGTTTGCCATCGGTTACGCCCGGACCATACTGACCTCGCACCACATCCATCACATGAATAGGCTGGACCGAGCGCCACACCTTCACTTTTTCCCGGCGCATCGCGTCCGCTTCAAACGAGACCGGAGGCTCGAGGGCCACGAACGAGAGCAGCTCCATCACATGGTTCTGCACCACATCGCGCAGAGCGCCGGCTTTCTCGTAGAAGGGACCACGCCCTTCAATGCCGATGTCCTCAGCCGCGGTGATCTGTACGTGATCGACATAGTTACGATTCCAGACCGGCTCAAAAATCCCGTTGGCAAAGCGGAAGACCAGGATGTTCTGCACCGTCTCCTTGCCCAGGTAGTGATCGATGCGGAAGATCTGGTCCTCAGCAAACACCCGGTTCACCTCATCGAGCAAGTGCCGGGCCGAATCAAGATCGTGGCCGAACGGCTTCTCGATGATGACGTGCACTTTGCCCTTGGCGGGCTTGGCCATTCCCTGGCCGCCGAGATGCTCGATGATGTCGGCAAAATATTCTGGGGCCGTCGCCAGGTAGAAGAGCCTGTTCCCCCGGGTGCCTTTCTTCTCGTCGATATCCTCGAGCAGGGCCTTTAATTTTCCATAGCCTTCGGGGTCGTCGAAGTTCATGGCGTGATAGCTGACTTTTTTCATGAACTCATCCAGCTTCGCGTCCCCTTCCTTCACTCCGCCGAACTGCAGAATCCCTTCGCGCATGTCTTTCGCAAATTCGTCCTGCAGCGGCCGACGGGCCACGCCGACCACCGAGAAGTCATTGGGCAACAGGCCGGATTGCTCCAGGTGAAACAGGGCCGGCAACAGCTTGCGTTTAGTCAGGTCACCCGAGGCGCCGAAAATCACCACGGCTGTAGGCTCAGGGATACGTTCGGCACTCTGCGCCGCTTTCAGGTCTTCAGGAGTGAACTTCACTTCCATCGTTGCCATGGCACTTGCTCCTTCGCTCACACTCGGTTGGTTATGTCCTTACGCCGCTGCCCAGGCCCAGACGCTCGAGCGCCTGCGCACACTGACTTTCATCCTGATACTGGATTGCATGGATTCCCAAAGCTTCTGCCGCTGCGCAGTTCCCGGGACGGTCGTCGATAAAAGCCACTTCTTCTGGATCCCGTTGCAACACATCCAGCGCCAGCTCAAAAATTTTGGGGTCCGGCTTGCGCAACCCCAGGTAGCAGGAACTTAGAAAAACATCGAAGTACCGGCCGAACTCAAAGCGTTCGATCCGGTAATCATTCAGTTCCCTGGCCTCGTTGTTGAGGATGGCCAGCTCCACTTCCTCTGATGCCGCAAGCTCCTGGAGGATTCGGATTGCGCCGTGGGGCAACAACACCGACCGCTCCTTCATAGCCTGCAGAAAGGCCCCGGGGGTGAAGGGACGCGGCTCGTAGAAAACAGTCTGCAGAAGGTATTGCTCTGCAGTCATCAGACCTTTTTCCCACGCATCATTGGTAAGCTCGTGGCGCTGTTCGAAGGCAACACCATCGAGCGCAAACTGCTCGAGGACAGCTGCGCGCTCGGTGCGATCCCAGCCATTGGTCAACAGAACACCACCAACATCCCAAAGAAGAGTGCTGATCTCCGCCATGTTTGCCTCTCAATCGGCTGTTCAACGTTATGAGCCGTGGAAGCCCAGGTCTCTCAATCAAGACCTGGGCTTCCGGTGATCGCTGCTGACGGAGCTTAGGCCTTGCCGGCTGTTGCTGCCGGCCTTACCCGCTCGAGCAATTGTTTGGCCCGCTTGGTGATGTTGTCTGCACCGAAGCCCAGGTTTTCGAGTGCTACAGCGCCCAGGGATGAAGCGCCGAAGCGTTCCAGGCCGATCACGTCGCCGTGACGCCCGACATATCTGTACCAGCACATGGGGGCGCCGGCTTCGACCGCCAGCTTCGGCAGATGATCGGGAAAGATTTGCTGCTTATAAGCTTCCGGCTGTTCTTCGAAGATGCGGAAGCTTGGCATCGACACCACTCGCGCGGAAATGCCTTCTTTCTTTAGATTGGCTGCAGCCTCAAGAACTGGCCACACTTCGGCTCCGGTCGCGACGATGAGCACATCGGGCCATGCGCCACCGTCCTGAAGGATGTAAGCGCCCTTGCGCACACCCTCAGCGACCTTGTATTTCTCCGGATCCAGGATAGGCAGGTTCTGACGAGAAAGCGCCATGAATGCCGGCAGCCGGCGTTCCAGGGCCAGCCGCCAGACGGCAACGGTTTCATTGGCATCCGCCGGACGGAAGTCCGTCAGGAAGGGTACGGCTCGGAGCATGGTGAGATGCTCGATTGGCTGGTGCGTGGGTCCATCTTCACCCAGGGCGATTGAGTCGTGAGTAAAGACAAACAGAGAGTGGGAGTGCATGAGGGCCGCCAGACGAAGGGCCGGCTTGGCGTAATCGCTGAAGGTGAAGAAGGTCGATCCGTAAGGGATGAGCCCGCCATGAACCGCCATTCCATTCACGGCAGCGCACATGCCGAACTCACGCACCCCGAAGAAGATATTGCGACCCTTGGGGTCGAGATGGAAATTCCCACCGTCTTTCAGGATGGTCTTGGTCGAGGTGGTCAGATCGGCTGCGCCTCCGATCAGTTCTGGCACGGCTTTCGAGATGGCTTCCATGACCTCGCCACCCGCGCTGCGGGTCGCGATCGGCTTGGCATCCGCGGGAAATACCGGGAGGCTCTTTTCCCAGCCACTCGCCAGCTTGCCGGCCTGCGTGCGTTCGAACTCGGCGGCCAGATCCGGGTACTCTTTCTTGTACGCAGCAAAAAGATCGTTCCACTCCTGCTCGTACTTCTTGCCCTTATCGACGGCCTGCAGCCAATTGGCTTTGGCGTCATCCGGCACCCAGAACGTCTTGTCTTCCGGCCAACCCAATTTCTTTTTGGTTGCCTTCGTCGCTTCCGGCCCGAGCGCCTCACCATGCGCCTTGTTCGTGCCTGCCTTCGGGCTGCCATATCCAATGACTGTCCGCAACCGGATGAGGGAGGGCTTGTCGGTGATCGACTGAGCGATTTTGATGGCTTGGGAAATCTTGTCCAGATCGTTGCCGTCATCCACGAACTGAACGTGCCAGTGATAGGCCTCGAAACGCTCGGTTACGTCTTCAGTAAAGGAAAGGTCCGTCGGTCCGTCGAGGGACACCAGGTTGTCGTCGTAGAGGTAGATCATTTTGCCCAGGCGAAGCGTACCGGCAAGCGAAGCCGCCTCGTGCGACACACCTTCCATCAAGTCGCCATCTCCGCACATGACATAGGTGTAGTGGTCCACGATGTTGTGACCGGGCCGGTTGTAGATCGCTGAGAGATGCTTCTCGGCGATCGCCATGCCGACGCCCATAGCAAAACCCTGCCCCAGCGGACCGGTGGTCACTTCCACACCGTCGGTGTCGCCATACTCGGGATGGCCGGGCGTTATCGAGCCCCACTGGCGAAACTGCTGCAGATCTTCAATGCCGACTTTGTAACCAGTCAGGTGCAGTACGGAATACAGCATGGCGGACGCGTGTCCATTGGACAGCACAAAGCGATCGCGATTGGTCCACTTCGCGTTCGCCGGGTTGTGGCGCATGAACTGATGAAAGAGGAGATACACGGCGGGTGAGTCGCCCAGCGGCGCCCCCGGGTGCCCACTCTTCGCCTTCTCTACCGCGTCCACGGCAAGAAACCGCAACGCATTGATCGATACCTGATCCAGTTCGCTCATTAGCAACCTCACTCTTCCCTTCGAGAATACTTCGGTTTCCTGTTGACGTGGCGCGAGCCGATTTCTTTTAAGATGTCGCGTGGGCGACGGAGGTCTCTTCCACCGCCATCTGCTCATCCACTGGGTCCAGCCGAACTTCAAAATTTCGGCCCTCCCAGCGATTGTCCTGACGCCACTGCAAGGTGAAGATGATGCGGCCGGCCTTGCCCGGCGCAGTCTCCGCATCGACAAAGTAGCCCGCCGGTCCCACGTTGCGGCTTTCCTTACGGTTCGAGGTCTGCCAGTCGTCCGTAGTCCAAACCAGGCCGAACTGGTCGTCGGCCAGCACACGCAACGTCCGCCCGGCAACGATATTTTGTAACTGGCGATCGAGGCGGAAAATTTCAACCGGCGGGGGCCGTTTGCCGCGGCAATAGCGTTCGGCCACGGCGGAGATGCGGTCAAATACTCTTCCATCCGTCACCGAGCGAAGCAATTTCACGTATTCCGCATGAGCCCACACCAGGGGCATGGCTGCGCCGGTAAACTTTCCCAGCTTCAAGTTGAGTTCCGGGAGATCGGGTGCGTCCCAGATCTGCTCCGGCAGCATGCCGCCCTGGGAACTGAAACCTTCGAGGGCCTTGATAAGCGGAACGACATCGTGGCCTGCGGCTAATTCGTAGTGTGCCCGCTCTCCGGTCAAGAGCGGCCATGCCCGGCCTTGCCCCCAACCCAGGAAGGGGCCGCCATCGTGGCGCTGTCCATATCCGTCATGGTTGTAGCGTCTCCAGCACGGCCCGATGGGCGTCTCCACCTTAAGCACATGGTCGATCACCTTGATCGAATCGACAATGATCGGGTCGTCGGCACGGCGCACTCCATAGCGCACCAACTCCAGAAAGCCGGCATCCACCACGTTTCGGGCTTCAAAATATATTCGTTCGCCGGGCCCGCGATTGTTGATGCGGACTGTTTCCCCATCGCAGCCTTCCTGCGCATAAGGATCTCCGGCCTGCGGTGGTCTTACGCGCATATAGTGCCGAGGCACACCGGGGAGCAAAGTCCCGCGGTCGGTTACCGTCCAATCTTCGAGATGGGCTTCAATCCAGTCCGCGTGCTCTTCCAGGAAGAGGGCAAACTCTGCCGCTCCATTGGCGTGCGCGATTTCAGCGCCGCAAATCAGCCCGCAAATGACCGCGCTCAGAGTGGAGGGCGAGTAGCCGGGGGCTTCCTCCCAGCGCTCCTGCTGGCTAACCGGGGAACGGCGCACCAGGAACCCTGCAGCTCTTTCGACAAACGGGAATACGTCGAAGTCTCCAAGCCCATCCAGCTTCCACAGCCGCCAGGCCAGGACGATGGGAAAGGCTACCTCGTCGAGTTGAATGCCGCTCCAGTAGGGAGTTCCATTGATCCAGAAGTTTTGCGCGAAGCTGCCGTCCGGCTTCTGCGTACAAGCAAGGTAGACCAGCGCCCGCCGGGCAGTGTCGACTCGGCCGCAGGCCAGGAGCGACGAGGCACTTTGCACCATGTCACGGGTCCAGACCAGGTGATAGCCGCCTACATCGTCGTCGCCCTTATGCTGGCCCCATGGAATGGAAGCTGAGGCGATAAAGGCGCCGGAAAAATACTTATCTTCATGGGACAAGATGATGCGTTGGCTGATTTGCAGCAGCCGCCCGGCGTCCTGCGCCGCGCCTTGCAATCCATCCGGAGTGCCAGCCCGGCGCCATTGCAGAATAAACCGCTTGAGACTGTCATCGAAAGGTGTGCTGAGAGCTCCCAGAGCTGCCGTCAGGGCGGCGTGATGCCCTTCGCCAAGCGAGATCGCGACCACAAATTGGCGGTGCACGCTGATGTCAATCTCGCCGGTCAGCGCGATATTGCCGTCAGCCGCCGAACCGAATTCCCAGTCCATGGTGAAGTTATTCATCAGGTCTTGCCAGCCGTCGCTGCTTCCTACATAGCCACAACTGGCGCGGCTGAATCCGCAATTAGCCGCCATGACGAGCGAAAGGCCGTTCTTCGAAGCCAACAGGACACGTTTGCCCGCCAAATCCATCACAAAGCCCGAATTTCCTGCTCCCCCAACATCCAGATGGGGCGCCAGCATGGCATAGGCTTTCATCCGCGACAATAGCAACTCGTCGCCTTCGACCCGCACCCGCATCAGCACCACGGCATGGTGAGGATCGGCGATGACCTCTTTGATAATTTTGTAGCGGCCCTCAGGATCTGAGTTCGTGAGCCGCACCGCTGCCGCATCGGCGTCGATGTATTCGAAAGTCCGCTCCAGGTCACGCTTCTCTTCGTGGACGAAAGTGTGTCCATCGGTGAGCAGGAACTGCATGTCCCTGGTCTGGGGGCGGTCGATGGTGGGATAGTAAATTTCGTTCAGGATGCCGTGCGAGATCGTATACCAGATGCGGCTGGCAGCGGAATAAGCCATGCCCACCGCGTCTTTTCTTGCCGAGGTCCAACGCGGCTCAGCCCCGGGTGCTCCGAAGGCAGCACCTTGCCCCTCGATCCAGCGATAGCTGGAAGCCTGGTCCGTCATCGTCTTAACTCTTCTCCGATAATTCTTGTGCTTACCTGACGGATGGATGCGCGCGACGTTACAAAGGGATCAAATAAACCCGTTACGACGACGAATCAGAGGACCTGGGTATTAGCGTCGGGATCAGGATGGAAAGCGACTTCTCGCATGGCGTGGGTGATTTCTCGATTTTTCATGAAGCATTCCCACACAAAACCGCTGCGCAGATTCTCTGCCATAAGCATGCCGATTCCCACGTCGATCCCAATCACGTCTTCTCCGTACCATCCGGCTTTTGGCTGGAAGGCATCGGCGAATCCATAGCGTCCGTAAAGCTTATCGCCAAATCTATCCCTCATCGTTAATAAGACGTGAGAACATTCGGCGGGCAGGAAGGCAAGGGATCCGGCGGCGGCGCAGGGTACAAGGGTTCCGTCGAGGGGTCCGATCGAGGGCGGCCCACCCCAAACGCGATAGCCCTGGCGGGAATCGGAGGCGGAGATACCCCACATATCCTGGTCGATCCAAGGGAATTTCTGCCCCTGAACCAGGCACCAGAGCTGGTGCGCCCGGGTGGCGGCAATCGAATTGGTGAAGTAGTTGGCGTGGCGGTCGCGCTGATTGCGATAGTCCACCCACGCTTGCGGGTATTGATGAATAAAGAGCGGCGCGGCGCCGCTGATGTAATCGATCCCCCCATACGAGACGACCGGCCTTTGCACGGCGTCCCATGCTTCCGGGGGAACGGGGTGCGTGGGCGAACCGATGGCCAACAGGTACATGGTGGTCAACTCGGAATAAATATCCCACCGGTTCTTGAGGAAGCCCTGGTCGGGCAGCCAGCCCATGGAGAGGGTGTCGCCACCATTCATCATCCATTGCCAGTCAATACGGCGGTAGAACGTGGTCGCCAGCGCCTCGATCCGGGTGTTGCCGTTAAAAAACTGACGGCAATGCAGCACACCGCAAAGTAACAGAGCCGTATCGATCGACGACAATTCGCTGCCAAAGAGCCGCTGCCCGCTGTCGATGTCGATGAAGTGGTACAGAAAGCCATGCTCGTGGGGACATTCTTCCAGCAAGAAGGCCAGGGTCTTCTCAACCCTCTGCTCGCAATCCAGAGGACGCAGGTAGTTGTACTTTGCCGCGATGCACAAGGCGCTCAGGCCGAAGCCGGTGGCGGCAATGCTGGCCACCCTGCTCAGGGACCTTCCGACAACCGGCGCCCGGTCGCGCACCAGGCCGCTCCTGGGACTGGCTTCGTTGAAGAAGAAGTCGCTATTCCGGCCCAGCATGTCGTCCAGCAGGGCATCCGCAATCTTCGAAACCTGGGTAAGCGGCCGGTTGATAAAGACGCCGGGAGGATGGGCGTACTTTTCTGCTGCCTGACTTTCCGTTTTGGGGGTCGCAGCGCCGGCGTTGGACGCCTGGGCAGGGCGATCCTGGAGGCCGTCGGCGACAGCCAAACCTGAAGTGCCAAGGGCGAGCGCTCCGGTAGCGCCCGCCTGACGCAAAAGCTGTCTGCGGGTTAGTCGTGTCCGGGTCAATGCAAATTTGATCTCAAAACCGTCTTGCTAGTCGTTGAAAGCGTCGATGCAGCGGCATAGCGCCACTATTCCGAGTGTAAACCCGGGATTCCTGATCGATATCCCCATAAGGTGGGGGGCTTGACTGGTAACCGGCGCGGATTCACGAACCTGAGCCGGCCCGATTTGCATCCCATAGCGTGGAGAAGCAATATTGGTGAGGGCAATGAGGCGCAGCCGTTGCGCCAGACGCTTTTGCCCGCCAGTGGTTCCCTAACCGCAACACACCCCCGATCCGGGACGAATTCCAGGAGGATATTTTGGCTTACGAACTGCCACCACTTCCCTACGACTACGCTGCGCTTGAACCGCATATCGATACCGAAACCATGAAGTTGCATCATGACAAGCATCACGCCGCTTACGTGAACAACCTGAACGGCGCGGTGGAAAAGCATCCTGAACTAGGCAAACACACCCCGGAAGATTTGCTGAGAAATTTGAGCACGGTTCCAGAAGACGTGCGCGCCGTGGTGCGGAACAATGGCGGTGGCCATGTGAACCACTCCATGTTCTGGGCCATCATGAAGCCCGGCGGGGGCGGTGAGCCCACGGGCAAAATTGGGGAGCAGATCAAGAAAGATTTCGGCACCTTTGCGGATTTCAAGAAACTCTTCAATGAGACCACTGCCAAGCAATTCGGCTCCGGCTGGGGCTGGCTGGTTTTTGAGGGCGGAAAGCTAAAGGTGGTCACTTCGCCGAATCAGGATAATCCCATCAGCCAGGGGCTGTTCCCCATTCTCGGAAACGATGTATGGGAGCATGCCTACTACCTCAAGTATCAAAACAAGCGGCCGGATTATCTCGCAGCCTGGTGGAACACGGTGAACTGGGACGAGGTCAACAAACGCTTCGAGCGCGCCCAGAAGTAAATTTGTGCGGGGCGGGGCTTACCCCCGCCCCGGTGTTTCGCTTTGAGATGGGGTGTTCCCTCCCGAGGAATTTGAGATGGCCGCATGGCGCACTGCAGATCACTCCCTTCGGTCAGAATGACGTTGGCCAATGTTTCTGAACCAGCGCGAGGGCCTCATCCCTGCTATGGATTGTTCCTTCGAGTTGCGCATCTTCAGCCATCGTGAGCATCGCACTGAACTGGGGCCCCGGGTTGTAGCCGGCTTCAATGAGGTCCATTCCGGTCAGCAACAGGGACGGACGAACCTGCTCATCCGGTAAGGTCTCAAACCGCTCTCGCGCGAAATCATAGAGCTCGAGCGACCCGTGACTTGCCAGGCAATCAAGCCGGTGCAAGGCCAGGTGCTGATCAAACTCGTTCAGGCGGAAAAACCGTTTGAGCGTCGACTCCTTCATCTTTTGCACATCGGCGAATCGCATGTGGTTGGCTATCAGGGACAGGATCTGCTCCGTCTCGTGATTGGGAAGGCGCAAACGGCGGCAAATTTCTTCGGCAATACGTACACCGGCTTCCGCGTGTCCGTCGAAACGTATACGGTCAAGCGCTATCCGAAAAGTCGGTGGTTTGCCCACATCGTGCAGCAAAGCGGCCCAGGCCAGAGGCGCTGGACACCCGGCCGGCAACCCAGCGAGCAACATTCGTGTGTGCACCCAAACATCGCCCTCAGGATGGTACTGAGGAGGCTGCTCCACCCCTTTCATTTTGACCACTTCAGGAAGCACCTGGGCCAGGAGCCCGGTCGAATCCAGCAGCTCGAACGCGCGACCTGCCCGGCCCTCGGTAAGCATCAGAGTCAGTTCGTCCCGCACGCGCTCGCGACTTACCTGGTTCACGAAAGGCGCCAGTTGCTCCATGGCTCTTTCCGTGGCCGGCTCCAGATCAAATGCGAAGCGAGAAGCAAAACGGACACCTCGCAACATACGCAGCTTGTCTTCGGTGAAGCGTTGCCCGGGGTCCCCGATCGCGCGGACCACGCCGAGTTCCAGATCTTTTCTGCCACCGACGAGATCGAGAACAGAGTCGTCGACCGGGTCCAGCATCATGCCGTTGATAGTGAAGTCGCGGCGCTTCACGTCCTCTTCCGGGCTGGTTGAGAATCGCACTGCATCCGGATGTCTGCCGTCAGAATAGGCCCCGTCACTGCGAAACGTCGCCACCTCAGTGACAATTTCACCAGTCGAGACCAGCACGACGCCGAAGTGGGCTCCTACGGAAAAAGTCTTCTCAAACAGAGTCAGCACCTGATCCGGCAGAGCGCTGGTGGCGACGTCAAAGTCCTTCGGTTCGCGGCCCATCAACAAGTCCCGGACGCAGCCACCTACAAAGTAAGCCTGTTGCCCGGCGGCGCGCAGCCTGGCGACGATCTCCGCTGCCGCATCCCGCGCTGCATTCGCTCCCATACCTACTACTATAGAAAGGTGAGCCAAACGAACGGCCTGATTCTTGCCATTGAAAGCTCCTGTGACGAGACGGCGGCTGCGGTGGTGGCGGGCGGGCACCGCATCCTTTCCAACATCGTCG
>Ga0209006_10002613_pt1 | contig 16433 bp, 9 predicted proteins | sample JacPin_JW_Ref_O2_FD_188567 | JGI IMG/M metagenome (GOLD analysis project Ga0209006, IMG submission 188567) | Forest soil microbial communities from Algoma, Ontario, Canada - Jack Pine, Ontario site 1_JW_Ref_O2 (SPAdes) (version 2) | ecosystem: Environmental > Terrestrial > Soil > Boreal... | reverse complement strand
TGAAACCCCGCATCGCGCTCGTTCGGAGTTTTCTTTGACGCCGCGCAACACCGCCAAAAGCTGACCGCGCTCGAAGCCAAAGTTTCCGAACCCAATTTCTGGAACGATCAGGACGCCGCGCAAGCCGTCCTGCGTGACCGCAAGCGCTCCGAAGATCAGGTCAACGCCGACGCAAAATTAACCACCATCGCCGGCGACATCGACACATACATTTTGCTCGCGACAGAAGAAACCAACGCCGCGCAGCGTAACGATCTGCTCAAAGATCTCGATCGCGAGCTGACCAACGCCGAAACATTCGTCTCCGAGCAGGAGACGCGCACGCTGCTCTCCGGCGAAACCGATCATCTCAACGCGATCATGACCATCAAGCCCGGCGCCGGCGGCACCGAGTCGCAGGACTGGGCCTCCATCCTCCTCCGCATGTATCTCCGCTGGGCAGAGCGCAAGGGAATGAACGCCGTCGTGCTCGACGAAACCGCCGGCGACGAAGCCGGCATCAAAAACGCCACGATTCAGTTGTCGGGCGAAAACGCCTACGGATTGCTCGCCGGCGAGACCGGCGTGCATCGCCTCGTGCGCATTTCTCCCTTCGATCAGGCCGCGCGCCGTCACACTTCCTTCGCCTCGGTCTTCGTGATCCCAGAAATCGACGACCGCATCGAGATCAACATTCGTCCCGAAGATTTGCGCGTCGACACCTATCGCGCCGGCGGCAAGGGCGGCCAAAACGTCAACAAGGTCGAGACCGCCGTGCGCATCACGCATCTCCCGACCAACACCGTCGTCGCCTGCCAGGTCGAACGCAGCCAGGGCAAAAACCGCGACCTCGCCATGAAAATGCTGCGCTCCAAGCTCTACGATCTCGAAGTGCAAAAGCGCCAGCAGGAAACCGACAAGCTCGACGACACCAAGCTCGACATTTCCTTCGGCAGCCAGATCCGTTCCTACGTCATGCAGCCCTATCGCCTCATCAAGGACCACCGCACAAAGTTTGAAGTCGGCGACGTCGACCGCGTCCTCGACGGCGACATCGACCCCTTCATCCGCTCCTACCTCATGGCCAAAAAAACCGGCAAAGTCACCGTCACCGCCGACGAAGACGTCTGACGCTTCATCGCATCGACTCTCCTTTGCTTGTAGGGACGCGGCTTTAGCCCGCCCTCCTGGTTTGGACGCCTGCTACTCTTTAGGAGGGCACGGCTTCAGCCGTGCCGCACCACCGCCCACTCACCACCCAAACTGTCATTCCAAGCGGAGCGAGCCGACGCCTTTTCTTCACGTTCGCTCCTGCGAACGTGTCGGCTCTCGTAGCTTGGAATCTGCTTTTGCTCGTGCCGTGCGGCCCGGTAGCGCCCGCAGCTTGATTCACCCCACCATGTCTCAGTCAACCTATACGCCCCTTCGCGGCGTCTAGTGAGTGTGTTCGGTGCTTCTCGGCAAAATTTCGCGCAACGGATTTTGGCGATGAGAACGGCCGAGGTAAATTGCGATGTTTTTCGTACAGGGCTAGCATCGCATCGTATGAATTGCTTTGTGGTTAAGAGAAGAAGGCGAATCATCATTGAAAAAGCGAAGACCTGCTAAAGCAAAACATGTCCCCCTTCTTGCCTGTTTCTTTTTCTCTGGCATGTCCGGGTTGATCTATCAGGTCGCGTGGATCAAGGCCTTAGGCTTGATATTCGGCCATTCTCTCTTCGCTATCGCAACGGTGCTCGCTGTATTCATGGCCGGTCTCGCGACTGGAAGTGCGTACCTTGGTCGCTGGCGGAGTCAGGTGAAACCGGTCGTGCTGTACGCCTATATCGAACTGCTGATTGCTGCCACGGGACTCCTCTCGCTCGTGGGACTTCGCGGTGTGGGCTGGCTCTACGTCAAGGTCTATCCAGATGTCGGCAACTTCCCAGCACTTCTGCTGGCGCTCAGGTTCTTCGGCGCCGTCGCGGTACTCTTCATTCCTACTTTCCTGATGGGCGGCACGCTCCCGATCCTGGCCCGCGTTTTCGCACGAAATTCCGATGAACTTGGGGTAGGTGTCAGTCAACTCTATTGGATCAACACTCTAGGTGCTGTCGTCGGAACGGTGATGTCCGGATTTATCCTGCTCCCCGCGTTTGGTCTGCGTGGGACGATTGCCATAGCAGTAGCTCTGAACGTTGTCGCCGGTTTCGTTGCTTTCAGAATTCCCAAGAGCTTGGATCATCGGCAATATCTCAAGAATTCAGAGGTAGTCACGCCTTCTCCCGTTTCAGCCCCGCCACCCTCACTGACGCCCCTCTTACTTCTCTTCGCCGTCGTTGGATGCACGGCTTTCACTTATGAGATTGCCTGGACACGGCTCCTCTCGATCACCATCAGCAGTTCCACGTATGCATTCACAACGATGCTCGCGATGTTTCTCACAGGAATTGTTCTCGGTAGCGTGTCGTTCAAATACTTCGTAGTTCGTTCCCCAAGAATCTCGCTCATCACCTTCTCCAAAACCCAAACGTGGATCGGCATTGCAGCGCTTTCAACTTTGGTAGCGTTCCATTGGCTACTGCCAGTCATTCCTTTCTTACTGCGAGCCACCGACCGAACCTTCGGTGGCTTGTTGTTAGCTCAATTCGTCATCAGCGGACTAACCGTCTTACCCGTCGCCACAATTTTCGGTTTCGCTTTCCCAATGGTGATTGCACTGTTCGCCGGCACAGCAAGCTCCAACGATTCGAATTCTGCTATCGTCGGTAGCGCTTACGCCGCAAACACCGTCGGCTCCATCGTGGGCTCTCTTGCCGCGGGTTTCTGGCTGGTTCCGTCCCTCGGCAGCTTTCGTGTCATCGCAGCGGCAGCCGGAGTGAATCTCTTGGTTGCCGCCGTGACATCGCGGCGTCGCGTCCTGTTTTTGGCGCTGAACATGCTTCTGCTTGTAGCCGCCTTCCTCGTGGGTTCGTCTTCCTTCTTGTACAACCGCGCGCTCTTCTCTTTATCGTCAGTCCTCTACGGAACCGACTATCAGGGCCGCCTCACGCTCAACGAGATCGCCGCGACGAGCGATCTCGTTTTCGCTAAGGACGGCGTCAACGACTCCGTGGCCGTTTCGCGCTCCGACAACTACGTTGCACTTCGAATCAATGGCAAGGTCGACGCATCCACCGGTGACGAACGAACCCAACTGCTCCTAGGACACCTCGGCGCCGCCTTCGATCCACCGCCGCGACGCGTTCTCATCATCGGTTTCGGAAGTGGGATGACTGCGTCCGCCGTCGCGCGCTACCCGGATGTCGAGAGAATCGATTGCGTCGAAATCGAGCCTGCTGTGATCAACGCTTCGCCATTTCTCGACAGCCTGAATCGCGACGTTTTGAGTGATCCTCGTGTGCACGTCATCTTCGATGACGCCCGAAACTTCCTTCTGACGACTCACGAGAAATACGACTTGATCATTTCGGAGCCGTCCAACCCCTGGATCGCGGGAGTCGCCACACTCTTCACCGACGAATTTTATGCCGCTGTACGCCGCACCCTCGCTCCCGGCGGCAAACTCGTTCAGTGGCTGCAATCCTATTCACTCGCTCCAACCGACCTAAAAATGGTCGTAGCAACTCTTGTGCCTCATTGCTCAGACGTCACCCTATGGCGTGCCGCAGGACCAGATCTTCTCCTTCTCGCCCGCAGCGACAACACCCAATTCAAATTCAGCCGGCTTCGATCTCTCTGGCAGAACAAGCCGCTCCGTGATGATTTTGAATCCGTCGATGTGCATGAACCAGAAGGACTCGCGGCTTACTTTTTATTAGACGATGCCGCCTTGCGAAAAATGTCCGAAGGCGCCGCGGTGAACACCGACGACCGCACTCTGCTCGAGTACCACGCTCCCCGAACCGTCTTGACTTCCAATCTCTATGAAACAAACAAAGAGCTGATCGACAGCTTCCGCAGCGGCCCCTTGCCCGTCAATCTGGACTCTTCGGACGTCTCTCGCGCCTTGCTGGCCGGCTCCCGAACCGCAATCGATCTCAGCGACCCAATCACCATCGACAAATTCCTCGGAGCCGTGGAATCTCGACCCGATTCGTCTTCCAAGGATTTCGTTCAGGGCCTCCGTGCACTCACACGAGGCGCCTTTGCAGATTCCATCGCCTCGTTCAAATCTGCCCTCGACAAAGACCCAACATCGCTCGATACCATGCACTGGCTCGCCGTCGCCGAGCATCGCAACGGCGATGACGCTTCTGCCCGCGTTCGAATCGACGAGATCCTCCGTCGCAACCCGAATTATCTTCCTGCGCTCACCGACAAGATGGAATTTGCCGTCGCTCGAGAAGCCTGGGGAATCGCCCTGCTCGCGCAATTGAATCGGATGGCTGTCATACCGGATCCTCCTGCATCCGAATTCTGTCGCCTCGGCGCGATCTGGATGAAAACGGCCAATATGAAGGAGGCTGAACCTGTGTTACTCAGAGGACTAGCGAAAGATCCCTACAGCTACGCCTGTCACCTTCAGCTCGGTGAACTTTATCGCCAGTCCGACCAATTTCCTTTGGCGCGACAGCATTTCGAATTCGTCGTGCGCTTCTATCCCGATTCCAACGCCAGCGTCTTCGCATCGCTCGCCTCCGTCTACCTCAATCTCGGCGACGCGAAAGCAGCCGATGCGATCGTAAGAAAAGGCCGCCGCATTTTCCCGACAGAATCGCGCTGACACGGCGGCGGTCGAGTTCAATAGCTTCCATCGACAAAAACATGGACTCAGGGCAACTCCAAAAGGGTCGCCCGTTCATTTTAGAAGAGACGATCACCTCATCTTGACAATCAAGAGGAAGGAGGAGTACCGTTCCTCTTGATCGTCAAGAGGGAGCGTTTCGATGCCGGAAAAGTCAGGCGACGTCGTTCAAGGCACATTGGACATGCTCATCCTCAAAACTCTCGCCCTCGAATCCATGCACGGATACGGCATCGCCGTGCGCATCGAGCAGATGAGCAAAGGAGTCTTCAAGGTCAACGCCGGCTCGCTCTTCGTCGCCCTTCAGCGTCTCCAGCGGGCCGAACTCATCAAAAGCGAATGGAAGGAAAGCGAAAACAAGCGCCGCGCGAAGTACTACGCATTGACTGCCCTCGGCCGAAAAAGACTCGACACCGAAGCGCGCGATTGGGGACGCCAAGTCGCGGCAATCGCCAGAATCCTGGAGGCGTCCTAAGCCATGCGCCTATTGCGTACCATCGCCACCGGCCTTCAATCACTCCTGCGAAGAAAAAAAACCGAACAAGATTTGGACGAAGAACTCGGCGCCTTCCTCGAACTGGCAGCCGAGGAAAAGATGAATCGCGGGATGAGCCGCAAAGACGCCCTTCGCGAGGTCCGGCTTGAGCGCGGCAACCTCGAAGTCAGCAAGGAGCTCGTTCGCTCTGGCAGCTGGGAATCCTTCGTCGAGACATGCTGGCGAGACCTAGTCTACGCCGCCCGTACCCTGCGCAAGTCCCCAAGCTTCACGTTCGTAGCAGTGCTTACGCTCGCCCTCGGCATCGGCGCCAACACCTCCATTTTTTCCGTCGTCTATGGCATCTTGCTTCAACCGCTGCCATACCAAGACGCTTCACGCCTGATTCTTTTGAATGAGACGACGCCCAGGGTCGGCACGCTCAGTGTGTCCTATCCGAACTTCCTGGATTGGCGCTCACAAAACAGTCAGTTCGCTCAACTGGCGGCGGTGTCTGATGTCGGTTTCAACTTGGCCGGAGTCAACGAGCCCGAAGCCATCATGGGCGAGGCGGTCTCTCCCAATTTTCTTTCGCTGCTTGGAGTGAAACCCTTCCTCGGCCGCGACTTCGATCCGTCAGAGGAAAAAGCCAGCGCATCGCCCGTGCTCCTCCTCAGTTATTCGCTCTGGCAATCGCATTTCGGTGCCAACCCGAGCGCCCTCGGCCGAACGATCATGCTCGACGGACGGGGTTACACAATTATCGGAGTCCTGCCGCCCAATTTCCGTTGGCCCGGCAAGACGGATGTTCTCGAACCGATCGGCGTCTGGGCCGCACAAAATCCCGAGGGCGTTACCCAGCGCGGCTCGCGTGGAGATATGGTCGTCCTCGGCCGCCTCGCCTCGCAAGCGACTTTCGCCCAAGCTCGTTCCGAGATGGAAGGAATCGCCTCCCGCCTCGCCAAAGAATATCCCGGCGCGAACGATCAATTCGGCGTAGTGCTCAAACCGATCCGCGACGCCTTCGTCAGCGAAATGCGCCCGGCGATCCTGGCGCTCTTTGGCGCGGTCATCTTCGTTTTGCTGATCGCTTGCGCCAACGTCGCCAATTTGTTGCTCGTGCGCGGCTCAGGCAGAACGCGAGAGATCGCGTTGCGCTTGGCCCTCGGCGCAACCCGCAACCGCATCATTCGCCAGATGCTGATGGAGAGTTTTCTCCTCGCTCTGCTTGGCGGCGCAATCGGCCTGTTCCTGGCGTTTGTGGGGATTCGCGGCATCACCGGCATGATCGGCCCCGACCGCCTCTCGGGCGCCACAGTCGAGATCAAGGGCGTAGTGCTCCTCTTTGCAGCAGCAATCGTCGCAATGGCGACATTCATCTTCGGCCTGGTTCCCGCCCTGCGCTCGACCAAGACCAACGTCCTTGCAAATTTGAAAGAGGGAAGTGCCGGAGCCGGCAGCGGAGCGTCGCAAAATCGCTTGCGCGCCGTCTTTGTCGTAGCCGAACTCGCCCTCTCGTTGATCCTCTTGACCGGCGCCGGCTTGATGATGAAGTCCCTCCACCTCCTGCTCTCGGTCAGCCCCGGTTTTCAGCCCGACCGCGTGCTCCGGATGGAAATGGATTTGCGTAGCGCGCAATACGACAAAGATCCCGCCATCCGCAACTTCTGGAAGCGCGTCCTCGATCAAGTCAGCACACTGCCAGGAGTGCAAAGCGCCTCCGTCGGAACGAATGCTCCCATGACCGATAGTCACGGCAGAACAGACATTACCGTCGAAGGCATGCCTTTGCCCAAGCCAGGAAGCTTTCCCCACCCCGACGTGCACGTAATCAGCCCAGACTACCTCGCTACCCTGGGTATTCCGCTTCTCAGCGGACGAAACTTCGCCCCGGCTGACATTGAAAGCTCGCAACAGGTAGGCATCATCAACGCGAAACTCGCCAAGGAGTACTTCCCGAATGGTGACGCCGTCGGCAAACGATTCATGTTCGGACGCCCCTCGACAGACGCCGCAAACTGGATCGAAATCGTCGGCGTAGTCGGCGACACAAAGCTCTACGGCCTGACGAATCCCGCTCGCCTCGAGACGTACAGACCGTTCCTGCAAGCGCCGCGCAGCGAGATGGATTTGCTGGTCAAATCATCGGTTGATCCCGCCGCAATGACGTCCGCCATCCGCGCCGCGATCGCCTCCATCGACAAGGATCAGCCGATCTTCGCCATTTCCACGATGAATCAACTCGTGAGCGATTCCGTCTCCACGCGAACGTTCACCTTGATCTTGCTCGGACTTTTTAGCGGCCTTGCCCTCGTGCTCGCCGCCATCGGAATTTATGGCGTCATTTCCTACTCCGTGGCGCAACGCACTCGCGACATCGGCATCCGCATAGCCCTCGGAGCCTCGCGAAAAGACATCTTCCACAACGTCGTCGGCCTCGGCCTGCGCCTGACGCTTATCGGTTTGCTATTCGGCCTCATCGGCGCGTTCGCCGTCACGCGGGTACTTTCGTCCCTGCTCTACGGCGTCCATTCCACCGACGCCGTGACTTTCATCGCCGTCTCGCTCGTCCTCGTCATCGTCGCCTTGCTCGCCAGCTACCTGCCCGCCCGCCGCGCCATGCGCATCGATCCCATCGTCGCCTTACGCTACGAATAGCTAGAAAGGGTGTTCTATCAGCGCACAGCAGATGTAAGCAACGGAATCCTACAGCAACCTTTCAAACTCCTTACGGCTAATTCTGAAAACCCTTATGAGTTCATAACAGCCCGCCTTCTAGTGTCTTGCCACACGAAGTTCCCCGTCCGAACAGCGTGATTGACGCGCTCGTCCCTGTCATCGACGAAACAAGACGATAGATGGAAGGAGAATTCAGATGGGTATGGGTGTCTCTCGGAGAGGAAGTTTTTCTGTTTTTTCGGCAATGGTTCTTGTGCTGGCATTGGTTCTCTTGAATACCGCGTTTAGTCGCGTTGCGTCCGGTCAGTCGACGTTCGGAGCGATTGTGGGCGTTGTGAAGGATCCGGGTCAGGGAGCTGTAGCAGACGCGCAGTTGAAGCTCGTCAATCTCGACGATCGTAGCGAGCGGAACGGAAATACGGACACGAATGGCGGATTTGAGTTTCTCAATCTGCGTCCCGGGCGCTATGAGTTGTCGATTCACGCCGAGGGTTTCAGCGAGACGAAGATGACCAGCCTGCAGCTCGAGGCGCGTCAAACATTGAGAGCCGATACACAACTGAAATTGGCATCGGCATCGGAGACTGTGGAAGTCGCTGGCGATTCCGGCCCGGTGATCAATACGGAGAATGCGACGATCGGCGACAGCAAGGATTTCCAGCAGATTACAAGTCTGCCGGTGAACTACCGCGGATCGACGACGAGCCCGCTGGCGATGCTGGCGACGGTGCCGGGAGCGCAACAGGATGCGAACGGCAACGTGTCGGTGGGAGGAGGACTCCCCTCGCAGGTGCAGTACTCGGTAGATGGGTCGTCAACGGTGAACATCCGGCAAAACGGAGCGTTGGGGAACATGAATCCGTCGACCGAACTGATCGGCGAATTCAAGGTGACGCAATTCAACAACAACGCGGAGTTTGCCCAGGTCGGCGACGTTACCATCAGCACGAAGAGCGGCTCCGACCAATTCCACGGGAGCGCGTTTGAGTACATGCAGAACGACGCGCTCGACGCCCGTGTATGGAATAACGATGACAAACCGCACAAAGCGTTCAACACATTCGGCGGAAGCCTTGGCGGACCGCTGAAACTTCCCAAGATTTCGAGCGACAAGCCGCAAACGTTTTTCTTCGCCGATTTCGAGGCGAACCGGCGGCGTTTCTCGACCCCGTTGTTTTTGTTTGTGCCGACGCTGGCGATGCGGTCGGGAGATTTTTCCGCATTGTCGACGCCACTGATGGATCCATTCACCGGGAAACCCTATCCGGGGAACAAAATTCCGAGTGGCAACGCATGTCAAAATACGAGTGATTGCATCAATCCGGTTGCGATCAGCCTGCTCAACAATTACTTGCCGGCGCCAGATATACCGAACGCGCAGTTCGGTGTGCAGGCGAACTACCTCCAGCAAACGCCGACGCCGAGCAACACCAATGGATTCGACACCCGCATCGATCGCACGTTGACCAAGAAGCAGACGATGTTCGTGCGCTGGAGCTGGAAACGGCTTGACTCTAGTTCGCTGACCGATACGGCGCTGGCGACCCAGAACAGTTTTCTGCCGCCCGACAACGATCTGGAACACAACAACAACGTGATCGTGTCGCATAACTACGCGATTACAGATCACCTGGTGAACGAAGCGCGCTTTGGCCTTTCGTTTTATCAGTTGCAGGTGACGTTCCCGATTCAGGGGGCGACTGCCATTTCAACGCTTGGCCTCCAGGGGTTGGACATCAGCGACCATCCGACTGCCGGAGCCTTTCCGATATTCAATTTCAGCGACGATGTCGGCAACTACACGCCGATTGGCCGCGACAAGGACGGCACGACGAAGTCGCAGACGATTCAGTTCTCCGACAATTTGTCATGGGTTAAAGGACCCCACACGCTCAAATTCGGCGTCGATGTGCGACGGGTAGCCTACGTCGATCTCGAGAGCTTTGGCGGCGCGGACGATTTCGGAGACTTCACATTTGACCAAGGAGTCTTCACCGGGAATGCGTTTGCAAATCTGCTTCTGGGGCTGCCAACGAAGACGTATGTGGCACAGTCGGGTCCCGATGTGCACGCGCACACAATCCAGACCGGCGTTTATGCCCAGGACGAATGGCGCGCCAACGATCGATTTACGGTGTCATTCGGCCTTCGGTGGCAGGCGTTGCCGCCGTTCGTCAGCGATCTTGGAAATCTGACTGCCTTCGATATTAAACACGGGGGCGTCATCATCCCCGACGGCAACACTCCTCGGCCGGCGTTTCTGGCATCGATCAACACTTGCGTGCCTGGGAGCGCGGTCGCGCCCTGCGGCGGGCCTGTCGACCCGGGTTTGGGTTGCGCGCCGGTCAATCCAGCGCTGCCTTGCGCTCCGGTAGAGACGGCAAGCAGCGTTGGACTTGGTCCCGGGCTGCGACAGTTCTACAAAAAGAATTTTCAGCCGCGGCTCGGTTTTGCGTATCGCCCCTTTGGGAATAACAAAACGGTCATTCGCGGGGGCATCGGGATTTTCACGATGACGAATCTCGGCCAGCTCTCGTTTAACACGACGAACATCGACGTCTCCGTTGTGCGAACGACATTCAACGCCAACCCAGCTACCGGTTTGCCGACATATCAATTTCCAAACGTCCGCACGCCCGACATTCCAACGCAGATCGCGGGCACCGGAGATTTTTACCAGAACACGCTGACCAACTATCGCGATCCGCAGTCAGCGCAATGGAATTTCACGATCGAGCGCGAGTTGATTCGAAACCTGACACTGCGCGAGAGCTACGTCGGGATGAACTCATATCGCATGAGCCAGACCGTCGATCTCAATCAGGTTGAGCCCAGCACGACCTCACCGAACCCGAATCCGAAGCCGTATCCGAATTGGGGGCGCGTGCTTTCGACCACGAACTCCGGCCACGTGAACTATCAAGCGCTGCAATCGGAGTTGAATCAGCGCGTACGCGGGGGGCTAACGCTGCAAGCGAGTGAGGTGTGGGCGAAGAGCCTCGGTGACGTTGGGGGCGACGCGCCGACGACGTTCAATCCTGAAATTATTTACGGTACGCCGGTCGCGAATCGCTTCGATCTCGCAGCTAATCGTGGCAACGTGGCGCAAACTCGGCGGAACCGGTTACTCGTGTCGGCGGTCTACGACGTTCCGGTCGGCAGCAATCGCCGATTTTTCGGTCACATGAGCACCGTGCCACAGGCTGTTCTCGGGGGTTGGTCGATCAGCACCGTGAGTTTGTGGGAGACCGGACCGTATCTCACGCCGACGACAAGCCCGAGCTACGATCCCGGCAATCTAAATCTTTCCTATCGTGGATCGTTCCAGCGGCCCGATTGCAGCGGCAACGGCAACGTTGCAAACCCGGCGACGGGCAGCATGTTTGACATCAACGCGTTCAATCCGATTCCCAGCGGCCCCGTGGGAAATTGCGCGGTGGGCAGCCTGGAAGGTCCGGGGACTGCGACCATCGCCGCCGGATTGTCGAAGACGTTTCACATTACGGAGCGTTGGAGACTTCGATTCGAAGGAACGTTCACCAACCTGATGAACCATCCTAACTTTGCGCCGCCACCGACGAACGTTACGTCGTCGTCGTTTGGCATCGTGCAAAGCGTGCAGACCGCCGAAAACAGCGGCAACCGCGTAGGCCAGCTGTCACTACGCTTGGACTTCTAAATGGGCGCCTATATCTGAGACTTCACTGCAACTGGGCCAACGCGTCAAACCCGATCACTACTTCGCCGCCCGTGGCTCAATCGATTGAAAACGCACAGTAACGTAATACATGCCGCAAGCGGATACCGGGACATCTTCCACGGCAACTATGCGAATCCGTTTGATGACGTATTTCCCAATCAGCGTGCGGCCTTTGCCGTAGCCGGGAAAAAGATCGAGATCGGCGGATGGAATGATCGTGCCGTTTTTCTGAGCGGCGAGCAGCGGCTCTAGACCGCCGCTGTCGCCAACGTCGAAGCTGAGCGTTCCCGGGCCGTGATGACCGGATTTCATTTCCGCGCTGAGAAACCCCCAGCCTTTCGGCGGTCCATCTGTGTTTCCGTCCGCGCCCCGCGTCTGCCCCGTTCTCTTAACAAAAACTGAATCGACGGCCAACCAGCCGCCCTTGCTGTATCCCTCGTTTTCGAACATGTTCGTCAGCACGTGATCACCGATCACGATGTGTACGTAGCTATGCCCGTCGCCGTCCGAATCCTGCGCCAGAGACTGCCGCGGGAACTCTCCGGCCGCCGCCGCGACAACCAGGACCACGAAGACGACCGCCCATCGACGATGATGTCCGCCCATACCCGCCAATTTAATACCTGAATCACCGTCTGACCATAGAACGAGTGCTTAAAAGTGACTGAGAATCGCGACGATACCGCACTAACTCCCGATAAGTCGCATCCGGACAAATGCCGGGGATCGGTCTCAGGTTTCCGATTACGGCGTTAACCAGGACTTGCGGGCAGACTTGCCGGCAATTTGCTCCAATACAGCTCGTCACCTCTTTGGTTTTGCGCCCGCTTCGCGAAGGGTCGTTTCATCCACTGCGATTACGTTCTCAACAGACTGCACGACGATTTGTGCGTCGAACATGCCCATGTGTCCGAACCCTTTCCCATCAGGGTTTTCAAAATTTGATTTTTTCTGGTGAGCCGCATGAAGTTGCCTTGAAACACCATCTATGCGACCCGAAAACGAGGCCGTGACAAGATACGTTGTGCAGTCAGGAACCGTTTCAGAAGGAGGTCTGTCGACGCACGCGGACCCTTTCGCTGACAACTCCAAGTAGTGCGTCAAATCCAGAAAGTTTTGGTCTTTGACCAGGACGATGGGTAATGGCGGTGTACGCCGACCTTCGGAGTCCATTCCGCCCGCTGGCCCACGACCGTCAGTGTATGCCAAGACTTGCGGTGGGCCGGAGCCGTCGCCAAGTACAAACCAAATACTCTTATCGGGACAGTGTTCATCCATGAGCAGTGAGTGCTCGAAACTCACTTTCACGTACCCGCGAACCTTCACAAGTGTGTTGTTGTAGCCCGAAGGGTTATCGAAAACCCTGCAGACTGTTGTTTCCCTTGGCTTTGAGAACAATCTTGCATTCGGACGCTGACCAACAGCGATAGGGGAATATAGAGCCGCCAGCAACAAAATTGATGCAACGACACTTTTCATCCTGAGTCGATTCTAATCTGTTTGACACCGAGCGAAGAGTGGGAGTGCCTTAGAATCAGCCTCTCGTGCCCGACAAGTCGCGTTACCGGAAACTTGCCGTGCGAGAACTCCGCTGCGGAAGCCGGCGACAGACGGGACGTTTCCACACTCTCAGTGCTGATGTACGGCTTCAGTCCGCCCCAACCCCATTCGAACAGTCCTACTCAGTTACCAGTTGACATTCGATAACTTTTTATGTTATGATGTGTTGAAGGGTTCGGGTGCCAGCCCGAATCCACAGCAAGGTCCCCGATGACCCCCGCCTCGTCGCCCCTCCCCGACGCTCAACCCATTTAGAATCACATCCTTGCACCCGACCGCCGCGCCGCCGCACACGCGCAAATCGACGCAAATTCCCGCTCTCCCATCCGCTCGCTCTTTTCGATCTAAGTCGAAGAGAATCAATACGTAACCACTCAAACACGCTATCCCGTCAGCGACGCCCGTTAACGAGGCCTCAACAAGAGTGCGCGATTTCAGCGCCTCTAACCCGCTTAGAATCAAATTCTTGCACAATCTCTCGCTCCAACGTCTTTAGAATCACATTCTTGCGCAAAAACAGGGGAGGGGAGGTCATTACGTTAACCATATTCCCGAAATGGAACTCGACCTCCGGCGCGGAATACCCTTTGTCGACACGCGCACATCTGATGAGCGCTTGGCCGGATGGCAACGAACCCCCGAGCGGGAAAGGATGGGCGATATGAGCGGCGAGAACACAGTGGTGAGGAATGCGGTGAGTTCGTGGAAGCAGGTTGTGGGGCAGGTGGATAAGACGATTGGGGCGTTTGGGGATGAGGAGTTGCAGCGGGAGGTGGCGCCGGGACGGAACCGGCTGTATTACCTGCTGGGGCATTTGACGGCGGTGCATGATCGGCTGTTTCGCACGCTGAGGATCGGGAAGCGGTTGCATCCGGAGCTGGATGAGGAATTTATCGTGAAGGCGGACAAGACGGATCTGAACGACGAGTTACCGGCGGAGGAGTTGCGGCGCGCGTGGCGCGAAGTGAACGACAAGCTGATCGCGGCGATCGAAAAATTATCGGCGGAAGAGTGGCTGGAGCGGCATGACTCGGTGTCGCCCGAGGATTTTGCAAAGCAGCCCGAACGCAATCGCCTCGCCGTGTTGCTGAGCCGCACGACGCACGCCGCGATGCACGAAGGCCAGATGCGCCTCGCCCCGAAAGCGTAGGAGTGAAATTTGGAAAAGGGAAATTGGAAAAGGGCGGAGAGCGTCACAGCGGGTAGGAGGAGTTGGGACGGACGATGCGGATGTGATGGTCGAAGAACGTGGCGTGGACGGTGGGGACTTCGACTTGGGGCATGTGACAGGTGATGCAGTTGGATTTGGATTGCGGGCAGATTTTTGGCGTGGATTTTTCGTGGGAATTATCGCGGGGCATCGCCGCGGACTTCTCGACGAAACGGGCCGCGGAATTTTTTAGTGAGATCGCGGAAGAATTCTCAGGAGTTGCGGATGAGTGGCAGGTGAGGCATTTTGCGTCGTAGGACGACGCGGTTTGATTGAGTTGTTCGTGGGGGTTGTGGCAGGCGACGCAGGCGAGACGCGGGTCGCCTGCGGAGTTGCGCCAGCATTTGCTGTCTTCGAGGCGATAGGGCTGGAAGCGGACGTTCATCACGCTGCGGAGTTTTTGGTCGGCAAGGATGACGTCGGCCCATGTGCGGTGACATGCACCGCAGAAATCTACTGACGCAGTTGAATTGAGGCGGCGCGGATTGAAGATGGCGGCGCGGCCCTGTTCGATTTTTCCCAACTTCATTGCAGAGACGTGAGTGGCTCCTGGGCCGTGGCAGGATTCGCACTGCACACCGGGAGTGAGATGCGACGTATCGAAACGTCCTGCGATGCTGGACGCAGTCGTATGGCAGCCGAAGCATCGGCGGGCTTCGCCGGCGTCGAGCCAGCGGCCCATCGCGGATTTGAGATCATCGGGATTACCGGCGTCGTGGCCGGTGGTGAGATCGAGCGATTGCAGAGATTTGTAGAAGCTGAGGTGGCTTTCGTAAAAGCCGCCGTCGCGTTCGTAGATGTAGGTTTGGCCTTTGTGGCCGAGGCCGAAGGCCCACGCGATGTTGGCGGAGAGCGATTGCGCGCCGTCGCTGACGGAGAAATTGACGGCGTTGCGCGAGGTGGAGAGTTCGTAGTGGTAAGCGGCGCGCTGTTCGGTGAGGTCGGCGTGAGATTGCAGAATTTCGGAGTTGGCGGCAGGAGTGGCGGCGTGGGCCATGGGAGTTGTGGACTGCGATGCGGCGATTTGCGAGTGGCACTTTGCGCATTCGGCGGTGCCGACGAATTTGTCCAGGGAGGCTGCGGACTTGGTGGGCCACCAGCCGGGCGACTCGATGTGGTCTTCGGTGGCGAGTGAAACGTTTGTTTCGGATGAGCTGGAAGTGGCGGATGAGTCGGAAGAGGAGCGCGCGTGCGCAATGAGATGCGCGCAGAAGAACGCTGCTGCAAACAGAGAAGCAGTGAGGGGGACCAGGGCCCGGGGCCGAACGAGCGACACATACGAGTGACGAAGAAATTTTCGAAGCGGGTACGCAACCTTGTTGAACTTTTGTAACGTTGGCGAATTATTTTTTGCGCGTGCGCGCAGCTATGAAGATACGGATATGGTTCGGCGGATTTTATGGAGATATGGAGGGATTCTATGGGGCTGCGGAGAGCTTATGAATTGATGGATTTTTCGGAAGGATATCCGGAGTGAACCGTAGGGACACTTAGAGGCGGGGGTGGCATAGTCGCGGCAACCTGGCTGATTCGAAATTTGCTGCGACGGAGGCTACATGACACACCTGTCTTTGGGAGAGAAGGTTGAGAAGTATGTGGTTCGCGTTGGCGCGGGACTGATTTTGGCGGGACTGATGGGGACGATCGCGCCGCGGACGACGGAGGCGCAGTCGGTGGATGTGCGGGTATATGACTCGCATCATCACGATTATCACAATTGGGATGATCATGAGGACCGAGCGTATCGGCGGTATCTGGCGGAGAAGCGTTATGAGTATCGGGAGTATCAGAAGCAGAGTCATCGCCGGCAAGAGGCATATTGGTCGTGGCGGCATTCGCATCCAGACTGAGTGGGCGGAAACTGGAAACTGGAAAAGGGAAATTGGAGAATGGACGGAGCGGGCGGCGCACTTTGGGCCGCCCGTTTCGTTTTGGGGGAAAGAAGGGCACGGCGTGCCGTGCCCCTATAGAGAGGGTGTAAGGATGTGCGTTGAGACTGCGAGGTGAACTTGGGTGGCCGGGGTTCGACCGCAAAAACGGCGCCGAGGCGTCGCACTGCAAGGGGTTCGCCTCGATGAGGCGAGGAGCGGTGGTTGGGCGAAGA
>Ga0209006_10002612_pt1 | contig 16439 bp, 12 predicted proteins | sample JacPin_JW_Ref_O2_FD_188567 | JGI IMG/M metagenome (GOLD analysis project Ga0209006, IMG submission 188567) | Forest soil microbial communities from Algoma, Ontario, Canada - Jack Pine, Ontario site 1_JW_Ref_O2 (SPAdes) (version 2) | ecosystem: Environmental > Terrestrial > Soil > Boreal... | reverse complement strand
GAAAAGCAGTTAGCACCCTCTCGTTCCATGACTTCGGTAACTTTGCACGTGTGGTGCAGGGGTGTAGGCTGCGTCTAGTTCCGTGAGACTCCGGCGTGCCACAAAACGCGCGCGCTGGAAGGAAGGTTTGCTTCAATCGTGTCAACGGAAGCAGGCAAAGAAACTACGATTCCGATGCAGGCGGGGCACTATGAAGAAATGCAAAGTGCGCCGCGATTCCCGCTGCACCTTTCCGCTTCGGTGAAAGGGCAAAGCGGGGCGCTTACGGCGGAGACGCAGAATATTTCCGCGAACGGAGTGCTATTTGCGATGGACAACGACGTTCCGGTGGGGTCGATGGTGGATTTCACGATCCTGCTGCCGGGCGATGTTGTGGGGTCGAAAAAGAATGTGCAGATCGATTGCCGCGGGCGGGTGGTGCGTAGCTTCGACGACCGTGGACGCCGCGGTGTGGGCGTGGTAATCGACGAATATCGTTTCGAGCGGTCGTAAGCGCGGGAAGCTGAGTGCTCGAAGTCGAGCTCAGAAAATCAGGCGCAGAAAACAAATGGCAACGATTCCGGTCGGCGTGGACGAAAATCTCGGTGCAGGCGAAGAAGGCGGCAAGGGCATCATTCGCGTGATCCTGGCCGACACGCAGGCCATTTTCCGCGCCGGACTGCGCAAGATCTTCGCGCTTGAAGACGACATCCGGGTGGTGGGCCAGGCGGAAACGCTGGCGCAAACTCAGACTGCGGTGAAAAAGTTCTCCGCGGACGTTTTAGTTTTTGAATCGGCGCTGGCGCCCAATCCCGTGGAAGCCGTAGCGAGTTTCATCAGCCAGTCTCCGACGGTGCGGATTATAGTGGTCACTCCCACATCTGACGAAGATTTGACTCTGGAATTGTTCCGCCGCGGAGCCCACGGCATTCTGTCGCGGGAAGTGGAGCCTGAGATTATGGTCGACTGCCTCCGCAAGGTTGCCGCAGGCGAGAACTGGCTCGACAGCCGGGGCACGCACTGGGTGATGGAAGCTTACCGCAATCAGAATTCGCGGCCTTCCGGCGGCCGTCCCAAAGTGCAGCTGACTCCGAAAGAAACGCTGATCGTTTCCTGCGTGACGCAGGGGATGAAGAACAAAGAGATTGCATTACGCGTCGGAACGACCGAGCAGGTGGTAAAGAACTACCTGCGAAAGGTCTACGACAAACTGGGAGTGGCCGACCGCCTGGAACTGGCGCTCTACTGCCTGAATCACCACGTCGTAGACAGCACCAAGGTGCCGCCGATGCCAACTGCCCCCGCCACCGCTGTTCTGGCGAATGGACATGCCAGCGCGGCCGCAGCTGGAGCTGCCGCGGGAGCTTCTGCTGGAGCGTCATCCTCTTCTTCTTCGGTTGTCACTACGCCCTTTCCCATAAAGCCCTCCTGAATCTTTACTCCAGGATCTTTACCTGATCTGATTGCGTTTAGGCGACAGGTTTTTGAGCTTCATGGGTCTCCCGAAGACTTCAGCGGAGGCAAACAAACAAGAAGAAAAGTTAACTTACTTCTTCTTCTTCCAAAGCGCATCGATCGCGAATGGGACCGCCTCAAGTGACAGTCACCCGGCGTATACCATCCGCGAAAGGCACGACTTCCACAGCGTTTGAATCGCGATGCCTTGCCAATTCTGCCATCTGCTTGCTGAATCGCGCTAAAGAGATAGGCTCCCACCCATCTTTATCGACTCCGATTCCGTGAAACGTCAATACGTGCCAGCATCCGGGACGTATCCATCCGCCGACATTCTCCGTCTTTGAAATCTGCCGACAGTCCACATTGAACTTGTCCAACGCCGCACTTTGGCCGACCGAGTAGTAGGAAGCTCGTGGGCCGTAGCCCGGTGGCGTTCCCCCGAAACCTCCCCGCGCCTGCTTGTATCCCGCGTTTTTCACTGCATTCGAGAGGTAAGCGTGACTATGGTAGAACGGGTAGCAGAATGAGGAGACCTCTTTTCCAATCCACCCTTCAATCAGACGTTTGGATTCTTGAGCTTCGGCATCCGGCTGCGTGGGCATCTTGTTCGGGTCGTGGGTGACGCTGTGGCTGCCGATTTCGTGGCCGTCTTTGACCACATCTTTTAGCATGGCAATGTCATCGTCACGCCAATCTATCTTCCACCAGTCATTGACGTGACCTGACCAACGGTCGTGGGTCGCATCGCGATTTGCGATGAGGAAAAACGTGGCGGGAATTCCGTGGCTGTTGAGAATGGGAAGAGCCTTATCGAACTGGCAGCGAAAGCCGTCGTCGAAGGTCAGAGAAACGAGTGCTGGGTTGTTCATCGTCTTCTCCCGGATTCGTCTGAGTTGAAATAGGCTCAAACCGCCCCCGATGTTAACGGGTGGGGAGAGTGACCTGTCACTCGGGCCGGTTTTTAGTATAAAGGAGCGAATATGGGCGACCAGTGGAGAGCCGTTGAGGGTTTCGAGAATGATGCTCGTCTGTGGACACGAGCGCGTCTGAACTAAGCCGCTAGCGCGGCGGACGCTGCCCCGTGCTCGAAGTAGAGGTCATTGGAGGTTGTAGACTTTCCAGACCAGTGAGGCTTGAGGAAGGAGCGGTCTTGGGCCACGATTAAGTCATCCTGAGGCGACGGATGCATGTTTAGCTCGATGAGCATCAATAACTGCATTTTTGACAAAAGCCGCTTCTGGCAAGGCTTTCCAAGCGAAAATCGATTGAAATCCCATCGGGAATCCCGTATCCGCCGCAAACGCCAGCGGCTCCCTTCAAACGACCTTATCAAAACTGCCCGACCAGCACCTGCAGATTAATGCAAGCGGTTCTTTCGGGGCAGTTCCGATAGGGATCTAATGTTTGCCGTTAGGGATCCTTCCTGCCTTTCTTGAAATTCGGCTTGCGTTCGTTTCATGCCACCCAAGGTTTCGAAATCGAGCCTGGGACGAGCACTCTCTCAAGGGACCCGCAGCCGAAGCCGCATAAACAGTTCCTCCAAACGGACCTACTGCCAGCGCAGGATCATTGCGGCGAAATCTAGTTCGAGTTGCTTGGCGTGGAGCGAAGTTGGGCCCAAGTAGCCGTCAATTCCACCGAAGTCTGTTTTTCCAGGGCCTCCGATTAGAAAGACTGGAGTCACGGATTCTGGGCGAAAACCTTGCACTCCCGGCAAATTGACTCGTGTGGCTTGCAAGCGCCCGATCACGCCATCCCTGGGTTCTCCTTCGATGCGCAGGTGCGGAAGTGCGCTGTTGAGACGGTCCTTGTATAGAAGCATGTATCGTAATCCCGTATCAACCATCAGGCGCATGGGAACTCCCTGGATAGCCACCGTGATTACAAAGGTCTTCACGGCGGAAGGCTTACTTCCGCACCCCTCATCCAGTTCAAAAGAAATTCTCCTGCGCTCGTAATCGATGCCGATTTTTTTGGCCCGACTCAGCACATCCAGTCCGATGATTCCGTCGGCACTATCGGCGAACTCGCTAATGTCGGCGAGTCTGGCGACCATCATGCTGACACCCGCGACGCGAAGCGGGCCTATCGCAACATCGGGAACGTCCGCCCATTCGATAGCGAGGTTGCGGTCAAAATTGAACACTTTTCCCGGGTGACGATGCAGTCGCATCCTATCCGCGACTCTGCGGTCCATCATGCTGTAAGACGAACCGGTGTCCAAAATGAACCTCAGTCCATCCAGTTCGCCGATCTGTCCGTGGACGACGACCTCGAAATTCGACACCAGGTCGAACGGTAGGGGGAAATCCGGGCAGGGGCGAGGAAGGTCCTGTGCGCTTGCATGCAATGTCAACCCGGCAACAAGAAGCAGCCGGACACCCCCTGCCAGAAGCGTTCGCAGACCCATGATCCTGACCTCAGCCCAATCGCAACTGGGGCCGAGCATCGAGCGGATTGGGCGGTCTTCTCAATTCACATTTGGTCTTCTTTGTGCCTTGCTTGTGTCAACAGGTAGTCAGCTGATAGCAAACAATTTGGACTCGATTGTCTCCTGAGAAGTATTGAGACTTCGGTCTCCCGTTTTCGTCTATTCTGAATGTCACTGCGCCAAAGACGGGTTGTCGGACCGTCACGGCCCGTTCTCAAGGTGCAAGATGGAACAGCCCGATCCAAACTCCTCGACGCGTTTCGGGGTCTTCGAGCTCGATTTGCGTTCAGGCGAGCTCCGGAAAGCCGGAACACGCATCCGGCTTCAGGACCAACCGCTGAAGATCCTGATTGCCTTGCTGGAACAGCCCGGTGCGGTTGTCACGCGCGAAGAACTCAAACGGCGCATCTGGCCGAACGATACCTTTGGAGGGTTCGACCACGCCGTGAATGTGGCTGTAGCCAAGCTGCGTGCGGCCTTGTCGGATTCAGCGGACACGCCGCGCTTTGTGGAAACGCTGCCCCGCCGCGGGTACCGTTTCATTTTCCCGGTCACCGCCACGGCTGAGACGCCGCACGCAAATACCGCGGCGCCCTCCGCACCGGCGCGAGCGCCGATGGATAAACCAACACACTTCATATGGCTGCCAGCGATCGCCATGGGCGCGATTGTGCTCGCACTACTCGCTTTGGGCTGGTGGGCGCTCACCGCGCGCCAGTCGCGGAGAAAGTTAACTGACAAAGACACGGTGGTTCTGGCGGATTTCGAAAACACCACGGGCGACGCAGTGTTTGACGGCACGATGCGTCAGGGCCTGGGCGTACAGCTTGAACAGTCGCCGTTCCTCAGCCTGGTTTCGGACGCGACCGTGAAACAGACGCTGCGGCTCATGAACCAGCCGCCGGATGCGCGGCTCACCCCGGATATCGCGCAGCAGCTTTGCATTCGCACTGGAAGCACCGCGGTGCTGAACGGCTCCATTGCGAAACTCGGCGATCAGTACGTGCTGGGGTTGAAGGCTACGAACTGCGCGACCGGCGAGTCGCTGGTACAGGAGCAAGTGACTGCGGAAAGAAAAGAAGAGGTACTGAACGCCTTGGCCCAGGCCGCGTCTCACCTGCGCACAAGGCTCGGTGAATCGGTAGGGACTGTGCAGAAATACAATACGCCTCTCGAGCAAGTTACCACGCCTTCGCTCCAGGCACTCCACGCGTATGGTTTGGGACGTACCGCATTGATTGATAAGGAGGACCAGACCGCGGCAATCCAGCTTTTTCAACGCGCCATCCTACTCGATCCGAACTTTGCCATGGCCTACGCCTCGCTCGGCCTGGCGTATGGGGAATATTCGGAACAAGAAAGCGTTGCGAACTACCGTAAGGCGTATGAGTTGCGCGAGCACGTGAGCGATCGTGAGAGGTTATATATCGAAGCGCACTATCAGGAATCGGTCACCGGCGACTGGGAAGAGGCTCGGGAGGTTTACAAACTCTGGAGCCAGCTTTATCCAAGAGACGATATTCCGCACCTGAATGTGAGTGAAATTTACTGCGCTCTCGGCCAATACGAGGACGCAAGGCGGGAGTCGGCGGAGAGCCTGCGGCTGCTTCCCGGAGATTGCCTGAGTTACGGGGTCCTGGTGGGCTCGCTTATTCGTTTGGATCGCTTGGACGAAGCCCGCGCGCTGATGAAAAGCGCCGAAGAGCGAAAGGCCGATTGCTATCATATCCAGGTATACCGATATGCACTGGCGTTCTTGGACCACGACAATCTTGAAATGGGGCGGGTTGCAAACGATTCCGGGACTCAGTGGAAGTTGCAACTTACTTATCTTCAGGCCCAGACCGCAGCGTATTCTGGACGGTTACGGGAGTCCCGCGAGCTGATGCGCCGGGTCGACCTGTTGGCGCGGCAATCAGACCAGGAGCAATTAGGCGGGCTATTTGATGAGCTTGCTGCCACATCAGAGGCGCTCTTTGGCGATGAAGAACTGGCCAAAACGAAGACGAGAGAAGTGCTCTCGCGATCCAAGAGCCGGGATGCCGAAGGACTCGCGGACATAGCCCTCGCGTTGGCGCACGACGAAAACAGTGCACAGTCGCTGGCCGATGATCTTGCCAAGCGCTTCCCTGAAAGCACGCTGATGCAGACGAACTATTTGCCCTCAGCGCGTGCGCAACTGGCACTGAACCATATGGACACACAGAAAGCCTTCGAAGCTTTACAAATGGCGGTTCCTTATGAACTCGGGAGCCCGGATGGAAACCCAATGTTTCCCATCTACCTGCGTGGCCGGGCTTATCTGATGGCACGGAGAGGCAGCGAAGCGGCAGCGGAGTTCCAGAAAATCCTGGAGCACCGGGGAATCGTTTTGAACTCGCCCATCGGTGCCCTCGCGCATCTAGAAATCGCTCGTGCCTTCACCCTGCAAGGCGAAACCGCCAAAGCACGCGTTGCCTATCAGGATTTCCTGACCCTCTGGAAGGACGCCGACCCTGAGATCCCCATCCTGAAGCAAGCCAAGGCCGAGTACGCGAAACTGCATTAGCTTGGAATTCGCAATTCCCCAGCATCCAAAGTGAACTGTTGGTAGGCGGTCAGCGTGTTTGTCGAAGATTCTGCCTAGATCACCGCCATTTCGCCTGTTACTGCTCGGGCAACTAATCGAAATTGGCCAATCGGGTTGGAAAGATCGGTACCGATATGTCTTAGTGTTGTATCTGAAGCGCCCCCACTTCTTCCTCTGAAGCCCAAGCCAATACCGAGGATCAGAGAAAAACCATAAATATTGGTAGCCACCTGTGGTAGCCACGCCCCTAACTAAGTGATTGTGATTAAAGGAATGACGGAGAGAGTGGGATTCGTTTACTACGGCATCTGCTATCTCTCACCGTCTCAAGCACATCGCCAGGAACTTACGGTGTTGCAATCGTTTAGCGCATGTTGCGGCTATTAACCGTTGTTGCAGGCGTTGCTCTTGAAAGCCAGTTTTTCTAGATTTCCGGTATCACTGGTATCACCTCCGTTGGGGATCAAGAGGCGCAATTAAACGAGAAGAGAACCCGCGAGGCGAACTTAGGCAGCCCGTCAGGATGGACGGCAAACGCATGGCATAAGTTTTGGGGAGGCGTGCGACTACAGTGGACTATGGGCATCTCGAGGACCAACCCTCAGGTTCGTCCCAAGTGATTGATTCGCATCCCTTTCCCCGACAGGTGTCGCTGGAAAAGACGAACCCCTTGTCCTTGCAGTGAACACCGTTCCGGATTATTGGACAGTCTGCTTGCACTGTTGGGAACGGTATGTCATAAGCGGGAGGCACTGAAACGCAAGCACAGGGCACCTTGCTCAAACAGCTAGTGTGGCTGGACTTTGATCTCTCTGTCCAGGAGGCCTTCCTACTCTGACGTCTTGGCCAGAGGGGCAGGACTTACTGGGATGTCGACGATAATTGTGGTCCCCCGCCTCGCCGAGCTTTCGACCGTAAGCGTGCCGCCCAGCAGTTTTGCTCTTTCTCGCATGCTAACCAGGCCCAATCCTGCCTCTTTGGACGGTTGAGTAGGATCGAACCCGATGCCTCGGTCTGAGATTTGCAACCGCATGTGTTCTCGGGCCCGTGCCAGGCAGATACCGGCCTCTCTCACACCTGAGTGCTTCCATACGTTCTGCAACGCTTCTTGAGCGATTCGGAAGATGCCGAGTGTCGCGTTGGCGGACAGGTCGTCAAACGTACCTTCGGCCTGGATCGTGGCATTCACTTTGGTCAGCGACTCGAACTCGGTGCAGTAAGATTCCAGTGCGGCTACAAGCCCCGAGTGTTCGAGGATCGCAGGATGCAACTGATGTGACAGATAGCGGACGCCTTCACCGATTGCCAACACTCTGTCGTAAGCACGCTCCGCTTGTTCGCGAGCTTCGCGACGGTCTTCAGGAATCTGGCGTTTGATATTGCTGAGCGCGATGCCGAGGCCTGCGATTTGCTGGCTGAGGTTGTCGTGTAGCTCGCGAGCGATCCGCGTGCGCTCCTCTTCTTGCGCATTGATCAGACTCACACTCAGGCGAGCGATCTCCGCTTCGGCGAGGGTCCGTTCCGCGAGTTCCTTCGTCAACTGGTCGTGAGCGGTCTTCAGCTGCCCCTCCGCTCGCTTGCGCTCGGTGATGTCTTCAACCATGCCAACCATGTATTCTGCCGGTGCGCCGTCTTTACTCTTAACCCGGGAAACAGTTAACTGCCCCCAGATCACGCGACCATCCTTCGTGAGATAGCGTTTCTCAATCTCGTACTTGTCGCGCTTCCCATCGACCAGATCGCTGTATAGCCTCCAGTCCAGGTCTATGTCGTCTGGGTGGGTAAACTCGGTGAACGCCATACTACGTAATTCTTGTTCGGTAAAGCCGAGCATCTTCTGAAGTGCAGGGTTGCATTTGATGGGGTGTCCCAGACGGTCCACCAGCGCCGTGCCGAGTCCTGCATTCTCGAAAATTGTCCGAAAACGCTCCTCACTCTCGCGCAACAACTCCTCGGCCCGCTTGCGCTCCGTGATGTCTTCAACCATACCAACCGTATAGTCTGCTAGTGCGCCGTCTTTATTATTCATAACGCGGGAAACAGTTAACTGCCCCCACATCACGCGACCATCCTTCGTGAGATAGCGTTTCTCAATCTCGTACTTATCGCGCTTCCCATCGACCAGTTCTCTGTATAACTCCCAGTCCAGGTCTATATCGTCCGGGTGTGTAAACGTAGTGAACGCCATGCTACGCAGTTCTTGTTCGGTATAGCCGAGCATCTTTTGGATAGCCGGGTTGCATTTGATGACGTGTCCTTGACGGTCCACCAGTGACGTGCCGAGTGCTGCATTCTCGAAAATCGCTCGAAAACGCTCCTCACTCTCGCGCAACAACTCCTCGGCCCGCTTGCGCTCGGTGATGTCTTGTACAACGACTATCGAATATGGGGCACGTCCGTCCGGGAGCAGGAAGACGACACTGGTGCGACCCCACACGACTTCGCCGTCTTGACGGACGTATCGCTTCTCCAGTTCGTGTATTTGAGCCCGGCCCCGCTGGATGTCTTCCAAATACGCCCGGGTCGACTCGCGGTCTCCGGCGTGGGTGATTTCAAGTATCGACCGTTCCCGCAATTCGTCTTCGGAAAACCCTACCAGATCGCAGAAGCTCTTATTGGCGCGGAGTATTTGGCCAGACGCGTCGCTGATCACCATGCCGGCGGCGCTGTTCTCAAATACCTGCCGGAATCGCTCTTCGCTCTCTTTCAGGGCGGTCTCTGCCACCTTCCGGGTCGTGACGTCCATCATCATGCCTGTAAGACGCTCAGGACCGTGCGGCGCTAGCTGCACGCTGACCACGTCGTGCAGCCACACGGTCCGGCCGTCTGCTGCGATCATGCGATATTCGAATTCGTGATCCTGCCCTTGCTGTGTAGCCTGGATGCAGAATTTGGTGCACCACTCGACATCTTCGGGATGGACGTGCTGGGCCCAGAACCCAGGGGAAAGCCACTGCTCCGCCGGGTAGCCGAGCATCCGCTCCGCTTGCGGACTGACGAACGAGAACTCAAGAGTTCTGGCATCCGCCTCCCACACGATGCAATCTAGAGAATTGACGAGTCTGGAGTACAGTTGTGTGCGGCGCCGCGCCGCCTCCTCTGTGAGTGTCGGCTCTGTGGGGTCGCGAGTGCTATCATCTATGCGTCCGGAGTCGCATCGTCCGTTGGGCGGGTTGCTACTTGTTCCACGGCTGACTTTTAGTTCCATACCCAACTGCTCCGCTGGTCGCCCTGAGTCGAAATCCTATGCAACGAGTTTGAGGCGTATGGCGTACTGGACCAGGCTCGCGGTTGTGTCCACGCCCAGCTTCTCCATCATGCCGTATTTATGTGTTTCCGCTGTGCGCCGGGAAATGTTCAGGATCGATGCGATATCCTTCATGGTTCGCCCCTCCGCGATTAGCTGGAGGACTTCGCGCTGGCGTGGCGTGAGCTGAGATTTCCCAACAGCGAGATCGCCCTTGGCCTCTAACAAGACACTGATGAGATCCTTTGAAATCAAGGAAGAGAGGTACACTCTGCCTCGCAACGCCTCGTCAATCGCCCTGACCAACTCCTCTCCGGAAGACACCTTCAGAAGATAAGCAGAAGCGCCAGCGCGGAAAGCCTGCACAGCCAAGTGAGGATCGGCGTGCATGGTGAGTACGACCACCTTGGTCCTAGGCAAGCTAATTTTGATCTGTCGAACGGCATCAAGTCCGTTCAGGAGCGGCATGGAGATGTCGGTGACGATAACCTCAGGTCGTAAATGATCCGCCGCGGCAAGCAGCGCGCGCCCATCACGAACGGTTCCCACCAGCTTGAACCGATCCTTGAGAAGCGCTTCCAACCCCTCGGAAACGATAGTGTGGTCGTCGGCAAGAAGCACCGTGGTCAAGACCATAATGGCACATCCCTTCCGGTCTCTTCCGCGCTGTTGTCACGATAATCATACATCCTTCGACCCGACCGTGCGAGGTCTAAGGCGCTGCGAGATGAACACGCGCCCTCGCAGCCCCTCTTCAATGGCGGGTAAGAGTTCCTCTCCGGCAGTCGCCTTGAGAACGTACCCAAGGATTCCGGCCTCCAGTGCGCTTCTGATTAGGCGCGGACTGTCGTACATCGTTAGGAGAACAACGGTCTTGCAGGCCTTCCATTGCAGGATGGTTCGGGCCGCGTCGATTCCACTGAGCCCAGGCATTCGAATATCAGTCACCACCACGTCCGGCTTCAGAGCTTCCGCCATCTTGACGAGCATCAGGCCGTCGGTGGCGTTCCCTACCACGTCGAAATCGGTGGCCACCAACTGTTGTATCTCTCGCAACAAATCCGGATGATCGTCCGCCAGCAAAAGACGCCTCGTCGACCGCGGCACGGTAGTTTTCTCCCGCTCTGACCTGTGTCTTGAATGGAGTAAACACGTATGCTGCAGCGCTTGTGAATCCGTAATTTTGCGGAGGCACATGCGAGCCGATTTGATTGAAAAGGCTGCTACAGCCTCGTAGACGCAGCAATTGAAGAAACCCGGCAGATGCTGAAGCACGTAATTAATACGAGCCAAAATCCGAAATAACTCGGATGTCGCGGCCACCGGGGTCCGGTTACTCTGACTGCGGGCTTCGCTCCAGTCGTGGTATTGGCAGGCTCTGCATTGCCAATGTGTCGGGAAAGGGAGTCCTCCGCCGCCGGAAGCAACATCGGTACCGTCCGAACGCTCCTCGGCGTTGAGTAGGTTCGACGTTTTGTGCAATCCCCGCAAGGGCGGATGGGGAAGAATTCCTAATGGAAAACGGGAAGAAGGGCGATCTGGCGCTGGAACGTAAGCGGGCGGAAGAGGCGCTTAGTGCTTCTGAGGCCAGATACCGTCGACTGTTTGAGACAGCGCAGGATGGAATACTGATTCTCGACGCGCACTCGGGATTGATAATCGATGTAAACCCTTTCTTGGTTAATCTGCTGGATTATCCACGAGAAGAATTTATTGGCAAAACACTTTGGGACATCGGCCCATTCAAGCAAATTCAAGAATCGAAAGCAGCCTTTCGAGAACTGCAGGACAAGCAATATATCCGATATGAGAATTTGCCACTTGAGACCAAGAGTGGGCGGCGCGTCAACGTCGAGTTCGTCAGCAACGTCTACGGAGCAAATGGCAAGAGCGTAATCCAATGCAATATTCGTGACATTACGGAGCGCAGGCGTACAGAGGAGAATTTACGCAAATCGGAAGAGAGGTTCAGCAAGGCCTTTCGCAAAAACCCGCTGGCAATCACGATATCGACGGAAGCGGACGGGCGCTATCTAGACGTAAACGACGCCTTCCTCGATCTGCTCGGATTCGAGCGCAGTGATGTGATTGGTCACACTGCCGCACAATTGCGCTTCTGGAGCGAACCCTCGGATCGCACGGATATGCTGCGGCAGCTGAAGGAAGACAAACAGGTGGCAAAACATCATACGCAATTCACGACCGCGACGGGAGAGACTCGGGAAGCAGAGGTGTGGGCGGAATCGATTGAACTTGACGGGCAACCCTGCGTGCTTGCGATCACCCGCGACGTCACCGAGGTCCGGCGCCTGGAAGCGCAGTTCCGCCAAGCCCAGAAGATGGAAGCCGTAGGGCGGTTGGCCGGGGGCATGGCACATGATTTCAACAACATCCTCAGCGTGATTGTCGGTTACAGCGATCTGTCGCTCGATCTGGTTGCGCCGGGAAGTCCAGTGAACCGGTACCTTGCGCAAATCAAGAAAGCGTCGAATCAGGCAGCTTTGCTCACCCGGCAACTGTTGGCGTTCAGCCGGAAACAGGTTGTGTTCCCGAAAATCCTGGATTTGAACGATGTGGTGCATAACATGGCCGACATGTTGCAGCGTATGGTTGGCGAGGATGTCGCCATTTCATTCCGGCCGACAACACCGATCGGAAGTGTCCGTGCCGACCCTGGCCAGCTTGAACAAGTCCTGATGAACCTGATGGTGAACGCGCGAGATGCGATGCCGAGCGGAGGCAAGGTCTTCATCGAGACGGGGCATGCTGAACTCGACGAGCACTATGTTTCCCAGCATCCAGGCTCCCTCGCCGGACAACAGGTCGTTTTGGTCGTCAGCGACACGGGTTGTGGCATCGACGAAAGCATCAAATCGAAAATTTTCGAGCCCTTCTTCACCACAAAAGGGGTTGGGCAAGGGACCGGCCTCGGACTCTCGACGGTGTACGGAATTGTGAAGCAGAGCGGGGGTTACATCTTCGTTTACAGCGAGCCCGGCAAGGGCACGACGTTCAAAATTTATTTTCCCAGAGTGGCCGAAAGAGCCGAACCTCTGGTGCAGTCCCATGAACAAGCCGAGCTTCCGGGAGGATCAGAAACGATTTTGGTTGTGGAAGATGATGGACCTCTGCGCGAGCTGGCGGTCCAAATGCTGCAAGATGCCGGTTACCAAGTCATCGAAGCGACAAATGCGGAGTACGCACTGGACCTCATGAAGGCTTCTAAGCCAAGAATCGATTTACTGCTTACGGATGTCATAATGCCCGGCAACAGTGGGGTTGAGCTGCTGGAACAGGCCAAAGCGTTCTATCCGAATCTTCGTTCGCTATTTATTTCGGGATACCCAGGCGATCTGGTTGCTCTACGTGGCAAATTGGTGCCGGAAGCGGCGTTCCTGGAGAAGCCATTCACCAGACGCTCACTGCTTGGGAAGGTTCGCGCGGCGCTGCGCGGCGAGTCTGCAAAGTAGCAAGCGTCCCGGCTTTAAAGCAAGCTCGACGCTGTTCTCGCTGACACCCGTGGCAACGTCCAAGAAACTCGGCGAGTTCAGATCGCGAAGCCAATGCGGGAATCGCCAAGCCGAACCTCGGCGCCATCGTCACAAATGCCGGGGCAGCGCTACGACGAGGGCGGGGCGCCGCGCACGCTCCAGGAAATCGACTTCCTGCTGCTGGTGGACGACGAGGCTCGTCAGGGCGCACTGCGCTTCGCGGAAAAAGAAGGCGGACCCTTCCTGCGGGAGGACGGAGCCAAGCGCATCCCCCCGCTGATCGAGCTTCCAAAACTGCTCTCCGCGGCGGAACATGTGATGGAAGAGAGAGACACCGAAGAGGAACTGCGCATGCTGTTCGCGCCCGGCTCCTCCCTGGGCGGCGCGAGGCCCAAGGCTTCCGTCAGGGAGAAGGACGGCCATCTGGCCATCGCGAAATTCCCACGCAAGGACGATGAAATCAACACGGTGGTCTGGGAGGCGGTCGCACTGTCCCTCGCGGAGAAATCTGGCATCCCCGTACCTCAATCGCGTGTTGAAAAGATCGCCGGCAAGCCTGTGCTCCTCCTACGACGCTTCGACCGCGACGGCGAACGGCGCATCCCGTTCCTCTCCGCGATGAGCATGCTCGGATCGAAAGACAGAGAAACCCGGAGCTATCTAGAAATTGTTGACGCGCTACGCCAGCACGGTGCTGCGCCGCAAGCCGACATGGAAGCGCTGTGGCGGCGGCTAGTTTTCAACATACTGATCTCCAACACCGACGACCACCTGCGCAATCACGGGTTTCTGAACGAAAGCCAGGCGGGCTGGCGGCTGTCGCCCGCTTACGACCTCAACCCGGTGCCCACCGACATCAAGCCGCGCATTCTCAGCACCGCGATCAACGAAGACGACAACACGGCTTCACTCGCACTGGCTAAGGAGGTGGCTGGATATTTCGAACTGGCCGACGGCAAAGCGTGCGACATAGCAAAACAGGTCGGCAAGGCCGTATCGAAGTGGCGCGACGAAGCCGCACGGCATGGTCTCGGCAAAGCCGAAATCGAGCGCATGTTGTCGGCATTTGAGCATGATGATCTGAAAGCGGCTCTCGCGCATTAAGTAGAAAGAGCAATAAGAATTGACATCCTCCGGATAGCTGAATAATGAAGGCCAGCGTCGTTCCCGTCGCCAAAGATATCGTATTCGCCGTTGACGAGCTTCACCGGATGCTTCTTGTTAAACCCGACGGTGTGTTGCCGGCTTCCAGCCCATTCGTACTCGACTTTCTGTACAAGCATGAGCGTGTTGGGAAACATCTCGATATTTCCTGCGTGGTCCGGGTGGCTGTGTGATGCGGCCATGAGCTTGATGTCCGAAGGCACCAGCGAAACGGCATCAGCCGTGGGGGCACGGCAATGAGACCTGGCTCATCATGGCTGGCGGCGTTTGAAAGTGACGCTCGATAAGCGACTTCAAACTTCGTCGATGCTGCTTCGATGATGCACTGCTGCGCAGTCCTCAATTCGGCCTCCATTTCAGTGTTCCCACAACTGACTTCGGCAAGGCGCAGTTTTTCGAGCGCGACGGACGACTTTACCCATTGCTGCAGTTGTCCATATTGGGCATCTCAGTTCCTCCAAAACGCTCCGCGATGCGGCAGTTTGAACGACTCCTGAATCTTGGCTCTCAATTCTTCGCCCTCGTATAGCAGAACTATCTCATATGCACACTTGCCTGCATGTTTTCTTTCCCGATATGCTTTCGACTAGCTGTATGGGGCGCACCCGGTCCGCGGAATGGACAGAAGTCCAACCACGAACTTCTTAATTCGACTGGACTGACTTTCAGCGTGTCGCTGAGGGCGATTCTTTAAAATGAAGATTGAAACGCTAAGTCCCGGAGCGAAGCAGATCCCAAGCAAAAACCGACCGATCAAGCTTCATATGGCTATCCTTGATTGCTGAGGAGCATCCTTAAGATGACCACTCGCTAGTGAGATCTCGGCCCAGAGCAATAATCATGAGCACCCCACGATTGCGCAGGACAAACGCAGGCCTGGAGAAGCGCAAAGACGCGGCGGCGGCCGGAGATAGGCGTGTGGATCTCGTGTACGCGCAGCCGAGCCGCCTAACGAAGATCATCGGCATTTCCCTGATCGTCGTGTCGCTGAGTGCATGCCAGCATCCTGCGAAAGAACCTGTGACGCTGACTTTCCTCGATCCAGAGTGGTCGCACGACCTGACAGAACGCAATGTGCTCCCAGACGAAAGATTGCAAGAGTTCATGCGGCAAACAGGAATTAGGGTCAAGCACCTGCCGGCTCCGGAGACCGCTCTTGACCAGCTGGGCATGGCCCTGGAGCTATTACGAAAGGGATCTTCCAGTCCGGATGTGTCTGGCGTCGATGTGATCTGGCCGGGAACCCTGAGTGAGGATTTGATCGACCTCAAACCATATTTTGTGAAAGAACTCTCTTCGGTAGACCCTGATGTGGTCGCGAGCTATACGGTCAAGGGGAAGCTAGTCGCCGTGCCATACGTTGCCGATATAGGAGTCTTGTTTTATCGAAAGGATCTTCTTCGAGAGTATGGGTATGGGACACCACCCAGGACGTGGGACCAACTCGAGAAAATGGCCGCCAGGATCCAGCAGGGAGAACGCGCCAAAGGACAAAAAGATTTTTGGGGTTTTGTATGGCCGGGTGCGGCGGGCGAAGGTTTGACCTGCAATGCGCTGGAATGGCAGGTCGGGGAGGGGGGCGGGCGTATCATCGAAGGTGACAGCACGATCAGCGTGAACAATCCTGACGCCATCCGCAGCTGGCAACGCGCTGCTCACTGGATCGGCCGGATATCATCTCCCAGCGTGATCTCCTATGAGGAATGGGACGCCATCAACGCCTTTTACTTGGGAAAGGCAGCTTTTTATCGTGGGTGGGCTCGGTCTTACTTTCTGAGCGTCGAGGATAAGTGCGGGCCTGCATCGACGAGCAGGCGTATCTGCGGGCCGGCGGTTCGAGACAGGATTGGTATCAGCAGTGTCCCCGATGGTAAGGCTGCGCAGGTCTCTGCCTTGGGTGGATTTGGTCTCGGAGTTTCTCGATCGGCAGCTCATCCCGCTGAGGCGTTGGAATTGGTCCGATTTCTTGTCCGTAGAGAGATGCAGTTCGAGGCGGTTCGCTCGCATTCCGAATCACCGCTTGAGCAGTTGGAGTGGCCCGCCATTTTAAAGACTCACTCTGGTTCTGCTGACATTGGGCAGCACCAACTGGGGAGCGGC
>Ga0209006_10002611_pt1 | contig 16443 bp, 11 predicted proteins | sample JacPin_JW_Ref_O2_FD_188567 | JGI IMG/M metagenome (GOLD analysis project Ga0209006, IMG submission 188567) | Forest soil microbial communities from Algoma, Ontario, Canada - Jack Pine, Ontario site 1_JW_Ref_O2 (SPAdes) (version 2) | ecosystem: Environmental > Terrestrial > Soil > Boreal... | reverse complement strand
AGCGCATCTCCCCAGTTCAGATCGGGACTCATGCGGGCGATTGTCCGAAGATTCCGCTTCTTGGCGGCCGCATTCAGGTCGCCGAAGAAATCGCGGTTGCCCAGGTATTTGCCCATGCGATGAAAAGGGACCTTGGTCTGGTAGAAGGCAAGAATGCCGGTCACACTGATATACGTGACCCCCACCTGCAGGCGCGCCATGTAGTCGGCCCATGCTTCAACATCCATGACCACCGGGTCATGCTCGGTCATGTTCACCTGGGCCACGCGGCGGATTTTTCGCTGCCATGGGATGCCGCGTTCCAAGCTCGAAGGCGCCGGATCCGCCGCATAACTTACAGGACTGTGCGCCGCCAGATAGGCCGCGGGGAGCACGGCTGCGCTCGTCTTTACAAAGATGCGTCGATTAATCAAGGGAGAAATCCTTCTACATGCCGGCCTAAGACCGTCCGCTGAAGTAGCGCGTGTACTTCCAACTGATTTAGGTCCTCGTCGATTTTATTTTGGCGTCAGCTTCAAGAGCCTGCTGGTTGGCGGCGTGTTGTCGGTGATCACGCCGACGCCGCAGTCCGTCAGCACGTAGACGGCTCCGTCGGGCCCTACGCGTACGTCACGAATGCGAGTATGCAGATCCGTCAGCAGGGGTTCTTCCGCGACGACCTTATCACTTGACAGGGCCAGCCTATCCAGCAACATGCCGCCCAGACCACCGACAAAGAGACTGTTCTTCCATTGCGGGAACAGATCCCCTGTATAGAAAGCAAATCCGGAGGGCGCGATCACAGGATCCCAGTAGTAGACCGGCTGCTCCATGCCGTCTTTCGCCGTAATGCCCGCGCCAACCGGTGAACCGGCATAATCGATTCCGTGCGTGATCACGGGCCAACCGTAATTTTTGCCTTTCTCGATAAGGTTTAGTTCGTCGCCGCCCCGTGGGCCGTGCTCGGTTTCCCATAACCGGCCTGTGGCCGGATCGAATGCCAGGCCTTCCTGGCTGCGCTGGCCATAGGCCCAGATTTCAGGCAGCGCTCCGGGCGTCGCGGCGAACGGATTGCCAGGTGCGGGCTTGCCATCGGGCGTGATGCGAATGATTTTGCCTAGGTCATTGTCCAGTTTCTGCGCCATGTTCCAGGGTTCTGGGCCCGCGTCGTCTCGATCGCCGATCAATACGAACAGATTTCCGTCTCGCCCGATGGCGATGCGGCCGCCGGTTTTCGTCGCGGCGGATAGGCTGCCGTGGCTGGGAATGGCCGGCGTGGAGCGAAAGATGACATGAATATCAGTCAGCGCACCCTCAGCTTCATCTAGGCGCGCCTGGGCAACGTAGGTATTGCTATCGTTGTTATTGACCCACTCGAAAAAAGTGAAGAAGATGCGGCGGTTGGTGGCGAAGTGGGGATCGAGGGCCACATCAAGAACGCCGACCTCAGGCGCCGAGGACACAGAGGAAAGCCCGGCAAGAGGGGACGACAGGACGCCTTGTTTGTCGAGGATCCGCATCGCGCCAGGCAATTTTTCTGTGATAAGAATTTTTCCGTCGGGAAGGAATGCCAGAGACCACGGCGCGTGCAGGGTGCTGACAAGCGTGGTGATTGTAAAGGGTGCGGTCGCGTGGAACGGAGCGCGGGTCTGTTCGGGAAAGAGCGGCTTGTCGTCGCTTTTTTCCGGTGGGCGCTCGTCGATCGGCTTGCCTTCTGTTGTGGCGTAGACAGGAAAGCCCGGTCGCCAACGGCTCTTTTGGGCTGAATCTGATCGCCGGTCCGTTGGAACTTGTGGGTTTTCGGATGATGGTATGGGTGCCCCCGATTGCCCAGTCAGCGAGCTGGGAAGGACAGCCAGGAAAGCGAAGATCAGTATTTTCTGGAGCATCGGATTGGCGCAGTTACCCCGTCAGGGGAAAATAAGCACGGCGGTCATGACGACGGTTGCAATTGTGGCACAGACCACGCGAGATGGAGAGGAAATCGCCCGTTCGCGGGAGGGAGGATCGGCGGATCCGACGCACATGGTGTCGAAAACCACAGTGGATTCGGATTTCCCTCAAATGTACCGACAATCGACGAAAAAGACGGAGCAGCGAGCGCAGCGTAAGTCCTTTAAATGTGTGAGAAAGAATGGTCGGGGAGAGAGGATTCGAACCTCCGACCCCCCTGGTCCCGAACCAACAACCGATGTACTAAGCTGTTGTCCCGTTTAGGTTTGTTCTGCGTGTTGTACCGTCATTCTGTATGGTTTTCGGGAACGAATGGACCCAAGTTGGACTCAAATTGCTAGCGATGTAACGCTCTGGATGCAGTTGAGGTGGTCCATCGGGTAGGACTACCGCAACCGGTCGATAGCTGTCGCGTCCTAGACGCATTCGCTGCCTCAGCCCTTTCGGTTCACGCCGGGAAGCCTTTCGGCCGGCTGGGAAGTCAGAGTCTCTTGGATCGGTGGATTATCACTTCCCACGCGCCATTTACCCGCTGAGAATGCCTCAGCGAGGCAATGCACTTGTCGAACCGCCGCCGCCGGCCTTTTCAGGGCCGCCTAGCAAGCTAACTAAGTAGTCTGGAACAAGGGGATGTCATTCAGAGGATTAGCGTTGTGGCCTCCTCGATTGGGTGGTTTAGGACCGTTTGGGATGGTTCCGACCGTACGATGGTCGTGTATTGGTCGTGCGAGCTCTAAGAGTTGATTCTGAACTCTTAGAGTACTGAGCCACCCCGGTTGATAGACCGTTGAGTCCGCATGAGCGACACAATCAGAGCCAAGGTCCAATTTTGGAGAAGCAAACGTGCAGCTCACCTTCCACGAGAATGAAAAGAAAGTCATCGGAGGTGCGAACTGCGTCATGTTGGAGCCAGACATGGACTATTACCCGCGACCTCGCAGCCCATGTGATTCTCGAAGTGATTCCCGACGGCCTGACCCACTCACTGACAGACCCGGCGGAGGTTTACGTGGTTCGCTGAATTGCGGGGCGAAGCGCCGGTGTACCGGAATTTGCACCGCTCTACATTTTGACGTAAAGTTCCGGTTCTCCCGATGCAGCATCAGCAAGTTCTGATCGCCTTGCGATAGAGACCTCCCGTTTGCAGCGCAAGCACCTGGTACCTCTTTTGGTGGTCTGGATGGTAGCCCCAACTGTTCACAACGTTGTGGGCAAGATCGGGTGAGGTCCCAAACGTATTTTCCGACGGATTGTAGAACAGCAAGCCAAACTCGTTGTCGCACACCTGGTGAGAGCTCGCGCGCGAAGAGTCCCAAAATGCGAAGGTGTTCCCGTCGTGTGCAAAGATCAGCAGCCAGTGTTCCGGACAGGTCCTCCAGATCTCTCCTGGCGCCGTCCTCCTGGCGCAGCCGACGTCGGGCTTATCGTCGCAGATTCCGCTCAAAACCCCAGCTTTCACAACGCATCCGCTATCCACCACGCATTTCAGTCTTTCCATCGCCTGGGCAAGGTTTTTCGGTTGATATTTCACGATGAGGTGAGGCTGATGTTTCTTCGAGTCTCCGAGGCACATTGCACAGCCTTCGTGGAACGGCTTCTTTTCGCAATTGACGTTATGGATACAGCACTTGATCGTTTTCGAGAAAGGCTCTCTGTATACTTTGGAATCTACCAATTGTGGTCCTGCAAACGAAATCGTGCAGGCTCGGGCAGGAGGGGCGTCTTTGGCCAACAGCCTGGCAGCCCTGCTCACAGCCCCGAAACAGTTTTGCCGATCTTCATGCGTGATCGTGTCGCTGCCCAAGCGGCTGCAGAATTCGGCCGTCTCCTTCTCAAGTTTTGCGCTCCAATCCGGCGCAGTAACCTGCCCAACTAGGGAGAACCCGACTGCTGCGAGGGCGCGTCCCGGAGGGCGACTGCGGAGCGACCGGCTTGCAGTCAGCAAAGCAATCTCTACGCGGCGATTGCGTTTGCGCTCTGTTTCGTTCGCTGGAGAAGCCACCGCCAGCCGTGTCGCTCCGGCCCCGTTCACATCCCAATCCAATCGTGACGAATACGGAGGTAACGGTGGGTTCTGCGCGAGTCGCCCCCCGAGACGGTCCACCTCGGCGTATAAAGCACGTTGAACGGACAGGGCTCGTTCCAGGCTTACCTTATGTTCGAAGTCCGGCCTGCGGGGGGTGTCTTTGTCGGCGTGCCCGACGATCCGAATTGCGCGTATTGCTCGTTCGCCGGCCCCGTTACTGTTCAGTACTGCCTGCGCGATTGCGTTGATCTTCGCTTGTTCGGCAGCCGGCAAACTCTTTACCGCATTGCTGTACTGCGGGAAGCCGCTCACCAGCCAGGTTCCCGGGGTTTGCATGGTTCCGTTGTCGCCCATCGAGACTTCTAGCTCTGGCGAGCCGGGACTTGCGGAAGGCCGGTAACCCAACTTGGCGGCCAGGATCATTTTCTTGTCGACATTGGCCGGATCGAACGTCCAAAATCCTCCGCGAACCGAGACCTTCTTGCCTCGCAGGAAGTCCCAGCGCGAGGCCTCCGGCAGGCTTGCCAGGTCTTTGCGGAAAGCGTTGAGAAATGCGCGCGTAAATCCGCCGCCACGGGCAAAGGGCATGAGCAGGGCCATGCGCAGAGACCAGTCGCTCCCCGCGGTAGGAAACAGTTCCGGATACTCTTTGCGGATCCGGGCCGCGGTTTCTGTCAGGTTCATGAGGCCCACGCGCACTTGCGTCACCGGATCCTGCCAAAGTTGAGGGTTCGCGCCAATCCTCTTGCACAGCAAAACCCATGGCGAAGGGTCACCCGGTTTCTCATTTCCGGGAGGTGGATTCGAACAACTGCTGTAATACCCTGTCGTGCAGGTTCCGTGAAGACCGGCGGGCGTCTGAAATAAACCGAGCTCGTAGAAGTCGGGCTGCGTGTAAGGAGGCTGATTGCGTGATGAGCCATGGGTCGCGTCACTGAAGTTTCCGCCTGACTCAAAGCGGAAGAACGCGAGCAAAATGCTCATCGGAATTTCGGGCCCGATCGATTGCCTCCATTGCTCAACAAGCTGTTGTGTCGTAACGCCCGGCATCTTAGGCACGATTTGCGCGGCAAGCATCTGCGCCGCCCTTACGTCCGCGTCGGAGGCTTTCGGCCCGGGCAAGGTTCCTGACGAACGTTGTGGTGGCTTGGCCGGACCGGAGCCAGCGCCAGCCGTCAACAGTGGCCGAACTATCGTCTGCAGGATGCGGATCCACTCATTGCGGAGCGCGGTCTGATCACTCCTGATTTTTTGACCGTGCATCTCCGGATGCCGGGAATAGAACACAATGTCAGTCAGCTTATTGGGGTCACGCTGGTTGGCCGCGATCTGGGCATGGATCAACGCGCTCTCGCTGATGCCTGGCGCTTCCCATGCCGTTTGCGATTGTTGCATTGCGCTCCACTGCATTCGTAGTCTCCTTCCTTAGCGGATCCGCCGCGCCCAACCGGACACGAAGCTTTCCAGGTTTTTTCGGTCGTCGTTGGACAGGTCATTCAGCCCAGCCTTCCCCGTCGGAAAGGTCAGGATCAATCCGTCATTTTGCGTTTTGTCGGTAGTGAACGGTACCGAATCAGTACCCCCATCCACCTCAAACCAGTCGCCCGGGTTCTTGTCTTCCATGTGCAGGGCTCCGCTCGCCACCGCGCCCTCCAGATGCGGCGCGCCCAAACCAAAACTCTTCTGGAATGCCAGCAAAGACGCCCCTTTTCCCAGGCTGGTGAAGGTCAGGTATCCGACGGAGGCTTTGATTCCGAGGCTGCCGACCACTCTCTCCATGCGAACGATCTGGCCATCGAAATCGTCGAAGCCCATTTCCTGGTCAGTAGAGAAGGAGAATTCATCGCCCACTGAGCCCGGTTTCGTGCGGCCCAGCGAGAAGGGCTTCGAGGACGCGCCGCCGCCGAGGAGGTATCCCGAGTAGTTCACCACCTTGTCAGAAAGCGGATTGCGTATGGCCAGTCGCAGGAAGTATCCGTAGACGGCGAGCCCCGCGCCATTCAGGTTCATAACCTTGCCGTACCAAAACTTGGTTCGCGCTGCCACACGCAGGGGAGCACGCGAAACCGGCGCCGAGAAATAATTCGTCGTGACCTGCTCGAGCAACAGCACAACGCTGCGGTTCGACGGGTTGTTTTCTTTCGGATCGGTCACCGCCGATTTCACTACCGGTTCGCGGCTGCCGACGCCATAGGAGCCAACCTGGACGCCGGTAAGCGCGACGCCTGGAGCTGAAGAACTCCCACCGGAAATGGTCACGCCGGGAATTTCGCGTTTCAATATCTGCTCGACCACGGAGCGAATGTTGTCGGCGCGCTTGATGGAAAGGAGTTCGTTGAGCCGGCTCGCCTGTGCAGCCGTCTTCGCCCCCCGCCACCGTGTGCTGGCGTGGCCCACGATCGTGATACGCACCGCCTTCGATGTCGATCCCACTTCCCACTCGTGATTGAGTCCCCCTGTGGAGGGCAGCCACATACCCGATGCGGGCTGCCACTCATGCCGTACGTTGCCAAAGTTCAGGGGAAGGCGTTTGGGAGCAAACAAAGACGGATGAAAATTGCCAGGCACGCCTGGCAGCCGTGACGCCAAGCCTTTACTGATCGGTCCTGTTTGCTGCTCGATTCTCTTCATCACCATATTCCCCAGCGATGAGAGAGCTGCCTTCTGGATGTTCTTGCCTGAAGCCACGTTCTTGGCGAAGGTGAGCGCGTCGGCAGCGTAGGGCGAAGGTGGCAGCAATCTTCCCGCCGCGTCAAAGGCGGCGTCCTGAATACTCTTTCCCTTGGCCAGTGCCAATGCGGCATCGAAAGCGGCCTGCGCCGCGGGCCCGCCGGGGAGTTGTGCACGGGCGGAGTTTAAAAGGGAATCGGCAAAGTTTTTTCCCTTGGCAATGTTCATGGCGGTATCAAACGCCATTTGCGCGACCGCGCCGCCGGGTACGGCACTGCGCGCGGCGGCAATCAGAGCCTCGGTGATCGGCTGCCCTGCGGCGAGCGCGTTCGCCGCGCCAAGCGCGGCGGCTACGCCGGTTCCGATTCCCGGGACAAAGGGCGCAACCATCGCGGCGAACTGCAAGCTCTGCCGCAAGTCGCCAACGCCGGCCTGCGCCGCCTTTTGCGCGGCCTTGAAAATGTTCTCACCGCGCGCCGCCCCTGCGGCTGTATCGATGTAAAACCGCGACACGGGATCGGAGGCCAACGACCGCAGCGCCGACTGAAAAACATTCTTGCCGTCGGCAGCGGCCGTCAGCGCACCCATGCCGGCGCGTACCGCAAGACCTATCGGCGTGAAGCTCAGGCCCGCAGTCAGAATCGGCGCGGGGATTACCTTTTCCACGGCAGAGACCGCCTTACCTGCGGTCTTCGCCACACTGCCCACCGCTTTGCCTACGCTCTTGACCAGGCTTCCGAGAAAGTAGTCGAGTTCCTCGTCGCTTACTTCGTATAGCGGATAGTGAAAGCTGATCAGCCCTTCGTTATAAAGTTCGGGAGAGTGATACATCGACATCAGAATGTCGTTTGTCGGTTGCACCGCGCTATGACCGTAGCTCATACACGCTCCTGCCCGATGCGCAGGCACTTTAGGTGCCAATCCTGTATTGGCACGAAAATCAGGCTCGTGGAGGGTGATCGCGGCGTTACGGCGAAACCGGCTTCGGCGAAATGCGGGGAGCGAACCACTTTTCCGAAGCATGATTCGCTGTGGAAACAGCAAACCCCGGCAATTGGGTTTGGCAACCGTCGTGCATATCACGCGATCGTCGTTTTGTAACGATAGCGGACACGAGGAGGAGATATGCACGATCTGGATCGCACGCAGCTCGAAACCGGATTTGAGAGTTATGAATATGGAAGCCCCGAATTCGGCGAAGCCGCGGAGGCTGGCTCAATACTTGAGAGTGCCTTCAGCGAAGTAGGCGAAGGCAGCTATGAGTCACATGAATCTCCGCTTTCGGAGATGCAAGAAGCGCAGCTTGCCGCAGAGCTGCTGGAGATTGGCAGCGAACAGGAACTGGAATATTTCCTGGGCGATCTGGTCAAGAGCGCAGCTGGATTGGCCGGAAAAGCGCTCGGCCTGCCCACCGGAACTTCGCTCACAGGCATTTTGAAATCGATCGGGAAAAAGGTGCTGCCCATCGCCGGCGGCGCCCTCGGCACGCTGGTAGGTGGACCGGCCGGTACGGCCATCGGATCCAAGATCGGGTCCTTCGCATCCGGCCTGCTGGGAACGGAATACGGCGAGATGAGCCCGGAAGATCGCGATTTCGACGCAGCCCGGCGCTTTATCCGTCTTTCCGCGGAAGCCGCGCAGTTGGCTGCCGCTGCTCCACCGCAGGTGGCCCCTGCTGCCGCAGCCCAGACCGCCGTGCTCGATGCTGCCAAGAAACACGCTCCCGCATTGCTAAGCGCAACCGCCATGGTACCCGGCGCGGGTTTCCAGGGACAGCCCCACACTCACCACTGCGGTTGTGGAGCGCACCGGAAACACAAGGGTGCATGGTTCCGCCGCGGACACCACATCGTGCTGGTCGGAGTCTAGACATGGATCTGCACACAACCGGGGCCTGGCTCCTCGAGACGGAAGCACGATCGCTTCTGACTCGTCTGGACCGGCTCAAACCATTTTCGCTAACCACCCCCGCGGCGCCGGCAGCAGCCGTCTCGCCGCAGGCCCAGTCGGCCATGGAACACCATATGTTTAAAGGACGCCATAAACTTCGTCACATGGTGCAGCACTATTTGCACTGGTTGCGCGGGCCGGGAGCCGGCAGCGCCCTCGACGACGCACAGCAGAAGCTGGCGTTCTTGCGGCTCCGCTTCGATGCCATCATCTCCCAGTTCTTTATCTTTTCGGATGTACTGAATCAACGCGCGGCCTATGAAAGCGGCGTGTGGGTTGCCGGGCTGGATGATGTTGCCACCGATGCTCTTTCGCTGCCGGGGAACTATTATGATCTTCCCCCGGTAGTTTGCTATCTCGATCGCGGACACGGGGGTGCGATCCGCCGTGTGCGCACCCGTTTACCCGGCGGAGAACTGAGCCCGGTCGCCATCATTCGCATCCCGCAGGAGAGGATGATCGGCAGCGGTATCGCATCTTCCCTCGTGCACGAGACAGGTCATCAGGCAGCAGAGCTGTTGGGCTTGATTGGTTCTCTTCGGCCGCTTTTGCTGGCCAAGAGCAAGGGAAGCTGGAACGCAATTGCATTTCAATTCTGGAACAACTGGATCTCGGAGGTCCTGGCTGATTTCTGGGGCGTGGGCAAGGTCGGCATTGCTTCCACCCTCGGACTGATGAGCCTGGTCAGTTTGCCTCGCGTGTTTGTGTTTCGCATCGAAGCGGAAGATCCGCATCCGACCCCGTGGATCCGGGTCAAGCTCAGCTGTGCCCTGGGCCAGGCCATGTATCCGCATCCCCAGTGGCAAACGCTAGCCCAGACCTGGGATGCTTTCTACCCCCTGGAGCAGACGAATCCGGAAACGCGGCGGGTGCTCGAGCTGCTCGAGGCCGGCATGCCTGAATTTGTAACCTTGCTTTTAAATCATCGACCCGTTGCGCTGAGAGGCAAATCCCTTAGAGAAGTCATGCCACTGGAGGAGCGCCAGCCGCAGCTGTTGAGAAACATATATCAGCAGTGGAGCCGGGAGCCCGCGCGAATGGCCGCCGGCAACCCCACGCTGGTCTTCGCGGCCATTGGCCAGGCGCGTGCAGATGGCAAGATCACGCCGGAAGAGGAGAGTGGAGTGCTGGCCCGTTTGCTGACGCATTGGGCCACGAAGAGCGCTCTTGACACGTCCGTTCTTTGCGCTGCGCAACATGCATGCAGGAACCACACCACGTCACACAAATTTGCAATCAACTAGGAGATGACCAAAATGCCTGAATCTTACGAACCAGATCCGAAACTGCCCCAAGGTACGTACATGCACCCCTTCGAGGGCCGGCGCGACGTCAGCGTTACTATGAGGCGGGCACTGGATCTTCCCACGCCCGATCAGTTGCTTTGGGTCGCCATCAGAAACCGCACCAACGCTATCTCCTTCAATCGCTACAAGCGGTTTATCGACGAGGTGATATGCGGTGAGTTCGACAAGCTTGACCTGGGGAATGAATCTGGGGAGTTGCTGAAAGGCCTGCATGCCCGCGCCGCCCACCATCTGCACGGCATGGACGCGTACATCCTGCTTAAGAAGGCCACCGAGATTTTTCTGATGCACGAGTGCGGAGTTCGCATCTCGCATCACGTCTCGCTCACCGAGGAAGCATCACGCCTGGGACACCAGGTGGAAGGCGACCTGAATCACGAGTTGCGTGAGACGTATCTCAAACAACTGAAGGTGGAACAAGGCCACGAGCAGCGCATTCTTCCTTACCTTGAACTGATTCTGGATAAACTCAGTGATCTGCCGCTGAAGGGCGACGGCGAATTTCCCGAGTGCTACGGAATTCTACGTTCCAGGCGCCTGGGGCCGTGCCTTCTGGAGCTGATCTGGTCCTACTGGCACGAAGAAGGAATGCTGGTGCAGACGATGAACCTGATCAGCAACCGGTTTCAGAACGTTCGAGGGCCTGGCAAGGATCCGCTGGCACGTTTGGACATCGATCCCTTGCGCTCATTGGGACACCTCATATGGGATTACATCCAGGACGAGATGTTCCGCCTGACCGTTCAGCGTCGCGCCTGTGAATACGACCATCAATATGGGCTGCCTCTTCTGGGCAGGGCAGTGCGCCCGTTGCAGAGCGTCGATAGCCGATCGAAGTTTCTCGAGGGCTTTCATCACCTGCTGCACCTGTGCAACATCTTCTTCAAGGAAGATGACAACACAACGGTGGTTGCAGATGGATTCCCGGTGCTCAATGCGCTCAAAGACGTGCATCTCCTGCTGGCTGAAGGCGCACACAACCAGTTCGGCGATATGCCCTGGACTGCCCGTGTGGAAATGCTGATGCAGCAATGGATCCTGGCGCGGCCGGAAATGCGCGAATTCCTTGGCGGAAAGATCATGGTTCCCTACACCGAGCCATGGATGGATCGAGTGGACACGGTCAAGTCGATGCAGGGTTGGACGGACGTGAACATCATGCACTTCCGCGACCTGGGAGTTTTCGGCGAGCAGCTGTTACTCTCTGTGCGTTACGGCGCATGGACGACGGTTTTCGATCCATTGCAAGCCGCCAACTGGGCGCGTTATTTCCGCGCGGAGATCAAGGGCTACTGCTACGCCTACTACGCGGTCACGGGCGTCGATCTGACGACGGATCCGGTCAACACCACGCTGCCTGGGGTTCTGCTTCGCAACCGGCTGGCGGGCCAACAGAAGTTTCTAAGGTGAAGCCGGGGACACATGATCGACTTTGCTTCCGCGTTGTATCTGGGAATGCGGCATGCAAGTTCGTCATTGCGGCCGTGGGATCAACTGACCGCGGGGAAACCAGCGGCGTTAGAACCGGTGGAAGGATCGGAGGCAGCCGCCCGGCAACTGGCGGCGCTCCAGGGTTGCGAGGCGGCAACCGTGGAAACCTCGACCCTCCACCTGGCGTGGGACATTTTCAATCCAGGGGCCATGGCGGGCCGGGCCATTTACATCGACGCGGGCGCCTATCCCATTCTGCGCTGGGGCGTGGAGCGGGCGGCGGCTCGAGGCGTTCATGTCAGGAGCTTTCGTCACCATGACGCGGGCGCCCTGGCGGCATCGCTCGACCGCGGGCGAAGACTGCGCCCGCTGGTCGTGACGGACGGCCTGTGCCCCGCGTGCGGGGAGGTCGCCCCGTTGCGGAAATACCTGGAATGGGCTGAGGCTCACGGAGGCGACGTCGTGGTGGATGATACGCAGGCACTCGGGATTCTGGGCCGCGAACCGGCTCGCAACTCTCCCTACGGGAGAGAAGGCGGAGGATCGTTACGGTGGCTTGGTCTCGCATCGCCGAATGTAACCGTAGTTGCTTCGATGGCAAAGGGCTTCGGTGTGCCGACGGCTGTGCTTACCGGCAGCCGGCAGAGGATCGAGGAGTTCGCGATGTCGAGTGAGACACGCGTTCACTCCAGCCCGCCATCGGTGGCCGCGTCGCGCGCGATGGAAAGAGCGTTGCACGTGAACGCGTCCGACGGAGACAGGCTGCGGGGCCGCCTGGCCTACCTGGTGCGCCATTTTCGCCGCGCTCTCCGGCAAATTGGTCTTCAGGCTGCCGGCGGGCTGTTCCCGGTGCAAACCATTTCCAACCTTTCCAGTGAGCAGGCCGCTCGACTGCACAAGGGCCTTGCTCAACGGGGAATCCGAACCGTACTTCATCGCGAAAAACGAGCGCAACGAATAAACATCAGCTTTCTGATCAATGCCACGCACCGCCCGGACGAAATTGAAGAAGCAGTGAACGTTGTGTCACAGGAACTGGGCGGCCAATGGGACTACATGCCAGGGACAAGTGAAATTTGTATCTGCAACGGAAGGTGAGGGGGAGCCATGCCAAATTGGAATGAATCAGAAATTACGCCGGAATACGAAGACAGCATTATCCGCGAAGTTTTTCCCGAGCTGAGTGGGGAGACGGAGTCAGAAAGGGGCCGCTACTCTGGTTGGCAAGGACAACGGGTGCATTCTGCATTCCACCACCAGCCCGGATACCGGCAGAATTTTCGTCAATCCATGCGCGGTAGAAGTTATGGCAGAGGCCAGCAGTTTGGCTTGAGAAATCGCATCTCGAACACCGGCTTTGCGGGCGCGGGCGGCGGCGGCTGGGGAAGGAATTCCTGGCGGCGGGGCGGTTCCAACGCGCCGTATGGAAGTCCACAATGGGCACAATCTGCCTTAAACCAAACTGTGGGTCCATGGATTGGCAACAGTGGCCAGATGGATTCTCCGACCCGGCGCGGGCTGAGAATCTTTCAATCCAGGTATCGCCTGCCTGTAACCGGAGGTTTAGACAACGACACGCTGCAGGCCCTGCTCAACGCAGTGAACCAGCAGCCTGCTCCGCCTGACGACGCAACGGCTACGCCTCCTCCGCCTTACAGCGCGGCTCCGCCGGATGCCGGCGCGGCAGCTCCGCCGCCGGAGCCCACGGCCGGTGCTGAGCCGGGCGAATATGAGTTCGGGGAAACCGAATGCCCGCTGTGCCGAAGCTTAGCCAGCGAGTACGGATATGAGCTGAGCTAAGCGTGGGCCCGCAATGATCATTGACTCTCACTGTCACTGCGGTAAAGGGGATGGGCTTACCGGTCCCTGGGACACGGATGCTTCGCTGGGCGCTTATTTGAAGAGAGCGGACGCGGCCGGCATCACGCACACCGTTCTCTTCTCCGCGTTCCACTCTGACTATCGGACTGCCAATCGCCGGGTGGCCCAAATTGTTCTTGAGAACCCACGCCGTCTTACGGGCTACGCCTTCCTGCATGCCGAGCACGACCGGGGACGCGTGGGTTCCCTGGTCCGCGAAGCCGTGGAACAGCACGGTTTCCGTGGCATCAAGGTGCATCGGTACGACGCACGCATCAGCCGCGAGATCTGCGAAGCTGCCCGCATGTATCGGTTGCCGGTACTTTACGACGTGGTAGGAGAGGTCTCGGCTGTGGAGCTGCTGGCAACCGAATACCCCGACGTAAATTTCATCATTCCGCATCTGGGCAGCTTTGCCGATGATTGGCGCGCGCAGCGGGCGCTGATCGAGCCATTGGTGCGACACCGCAACGTCTACACGGATACGTCGGGAATCCGGCGGTTTGATTTGCTGGCAGAGGCCGTCAGCCGGGCGGGCGCACACAAGATTCTTTTTGGCACGGACGGGCCCTGGCTGCATCCGGGCGTGGAACTGGCCAAGGTGAATGCCCTGAAGCTCCACTCCGCGGAAGAGAACCTGGTTCTCTCGGGCAATGTCCTGCGTTTGCTCGGGCCCGCGCGGCCTGCCACACTTCTCCCTGTTCTGTCAGGCGCGAACGCAGCACGTCGCCCCGCGAGTCGCGCGTTTTCGGATCCTTGGTTGTCTTTGCCCGGCAATCGCCTATGAAGCCGCGGCTTTGTCCCGGGCTGCGGCACGGCGCATCTGCAACGCGCGGTCGGTTACTCCAAGCTTCTGCGCCGCGCGCTGAAGGTTTCCGTCCTCGGTTCGCACAGCTATCTTGACTGCAGTATCTTCCGCAGCGGCGCCGATCTCCTTCATGCTCGCTCCCATCATGAGCGCTCTGCGGATTACGCATTCGAAGTCCCCATCGAGCCAGCCCTCGACCGGCAATTGCCCACTGAGGCGTTCCTCCTCTGGAATGGATCCCGCGGTCACCGGGCCCGGGCCAAGATGCCGCGACATCATGCGCGAGATAACTTGCCGCAGGTCTCTTACATTGCCAGGATAGTCGCGGAGCAGCAGGTATTCGCGCACTTGCGCGGTCATTCCCGGCGCGCGCCCTTCGCTGGAGAAATGATGCATAAAGTGCTCGCTCAGGGGGAGCGCATCGTCCATTCGTTCGCGTAACGATGGCAGACGGCAGCAGCCGCCGGCCAGCCGGTAGTAGAGGTCTGATCGAAAGCGACCACCCTGGACCTCTGCCATCACATCCCTGTTGGTGGCAGCGATGAGACGGAAATTTGTCGTCTTCCATTCATTCCCGCCCACTCGCTTGTAGGTGTGTTCCTGGATCACGCGCAGGAGTTGCGCCTGCATTGTGGGCGGCAATTCACCCACTTCATCGAGAAACAGCGTGCCCTTGTCGGCCAACGCAAAGGCGCCATCGCGCGCGCCGGCGGCGCCCGTGAATGCTCCCCGCTCGTGACCAAAAAATTCGCTACCGGAAAGTTCCGGGGAAATCGTCGTGCAATCTACGACCACCAGGTCTTGTTTTCCAGGCCGTGTGTCCAGGGCATGGATCAGGCGCGCGGCTAGCTCTTTGCCTGTGCCGGTTTCCCCGGTGATCAGCACCGAGGCATTGCTGAACCGGCCAAGCTCGACACACTGGCGGAGAGCCGTTCGCCACGCCTGGCTTTTCCCGATGAGATTGTTCGCCACCAGCGAGGACTCGATGACCTCATCCACCGCATCCCAGCGTTCCAGCCGCGCGGCGACTTCTGACGGGCTTCCACTCGAGCCCCAGGCCAGCACATCAGACGCCCCTGCCTCGAGCAGCGACCAGACGGCCTCACTTGTCACCAGGTCCTGCGATGCGCCGACCGCCAGGATCCTCTTACCCGCATGGTGAAAGTTGCGAATGCGCCCGTACAATTCCTGATCGACGCGAGCAAAGAATAACGCTCCCGCGCCAAGCGTATCCGGTGTCTCCGCCAGGTTCAGCGTAGGCGCGGCTGCGCGAAGGGCTTGGCGAATTGCGCCTTCGTTAAACGATCCGTGCTCATGGGCAAGCCTTAACCAACTCATACATACGATCGGTCAACGGCCGGAGCTTAAGGCTTCGGTTGTTGGACTATTCCCCTTGTCTCTTTTAATGAAGAACAGGGGGTCGCGGTCTTGGGGCCAAACCTATAGTGAAACGGAGGGAATGATCATTACAACAGGGTTCTAAAATTCAGAGCGAATTGTAACTGAAAAACGATCATGATCGCTCGCAGAAGAATCCTGGCGAGACGATCCGAGCTACGAGCGCGGTGAGCGCCAGTACACCAACAGCCATACTCATGACCAGCATATCGACACCGCTGGTGTCGTAAAGCTGGGGGATTTTCTTGCCCCTCAAGCGACTCGAGCTACAAGAACGGTCAAGCCGGGTGGATCGGTGGCCCAGCACGAATGGGTGTGGGTTGATCCGGACCCGGCAAGCCAACATCACTTCGCTATGATAGGCCCGGGCCCTTTGACTCATTCTTCCAAATGGAATGAGGACATGCGGGTCGCGGCGTCTCTTTCTTTTCGAAATCCCGTCGCTGGTTTCTTGGGCAAACCCCTATCTAACGCATTTGCAAACGATAAGACGGCTGCCATCCACCTTTGGTCGCGTCAGAATTGAAGTATCGGTGATTGTGACGGTTTGCTGGAGCCCCAGCCCCTAAAACGGATTTCCAATCCGAATTATGTTTGCTCGAGGTTCAGTGAGTACCTAATGCGGCGCACTCCCCGAACCGGCAAAAGGGAACGGGAACTCGGAATGTAGTCAAGGCGCTCGCGAGTTCGTTCGATCGGTGAAAAATTATGCTGTTGCCGCCGGCCCCGTTGAAGCAGGCAAATGCAAGTCCGGCACAAGAGGGCGAGTTTTCCCAGCCGGCGCGTCAGCGGAGAGCTGAATGTGCGATTCGCCGAGCGGAGCGAAAAACTTAGGTCCATTCAGAAAGTACAAGGTGTTCGCGACACGGCCTAACTCGTTGATTACACTGGAAAGGCAACAATTCGAGTACGCCGCTTAGATCGCCGTGATTGGCTTCTTATCTGATTGAAAATAAAAGAATGGTCGGGGAGAGAGGATTCGAACCTCCGACCCCCTGGTCCCGAACCAGGTGCTCTACCAGGCTGAGCCACTCCCCGAACTTGCGATTGTCGGGATGCTT
>Ga0209006_10002610_pt1 | contig 16445 bp, 25 predicted proteins | sample JacPin_JW_Ref_O2_FD_188567 | JGI IMG/M metagenome (GOLD analysis project Ga0209006, IMG submission 188567) | Forest soil microbial communities from Algoma, Ontario, Canada - Jack Pine, Ontario site 1_JW_Ref_O2 (SPAdes) (version 2) | ecosystem: Environmental > Terrestrial > Soil > Boreal... | reverse complement strand
GCAGGAGTGCAGTTGCCAGGCACGTGATCAATGCGCATCCTCCAAAGATTCGCGCGTCCTCGCTTTACCGAATTCCATAATTTGTTCCAGCTACCGCCCCACGACAGCCAGAATGTTGATAGACGTGATGTGACCTCTCAGCCTCAAAGTGAGGAAGGTTCTGATTACCCTTTAGATGACTTGCGAACCGTCGCCCCATCCAAGTGATTCTAATATCGAGGTGAATTGCTTTTTCGACTGCGCTGTTCACATCCTGTGACATTTTTCCAAGGGGGATATCTCACAAAGAGCACAAATGCCACAAGTGGATGTTGTTACCGTAAATTTGAGTTTAACTGACTCAGGCATCCTGTCTCCACAAACTTGTCCAACTGGCTCCACGGTTCCGTTTCTCTGCAATATCGAGAGCATTTCCCCCATTGCGAGTTCCGCCGGCTTCAACCACGAATCAAGATTGACAGGTTCAAATTTCGAATGTCACGACGACAGCCTTATAACCCCCCAACTCCGTAATAATACTGTTTGTTCATTTCGTCTCATGTCAGTTTTATGTCTGATTATTTTGCAAAGCCTGAAGAAGGCGATGATAAACTTCTGTCACAACGACAAACACTTGAACCCAGAACCATTGACATTGTTGATGAAAATGATCCACAAATTGTTCGTTTTTTGACGGTTCATGATCATTATGTGCCTGGGTAACTTTCGTTTAGTTGAATGATATGATATTTCGCAACCCAGACACCGGAGTGGACCTTCCCGACGCAGTTGTTCGACCGATATCCAGAACTAGTACACCTATGGACCCAGACCGTGAAATTCATCTCGAATCAATTACTGTTGCCGTCTCGGAATCCCAGATCCCCTCGCAAAATCCTTCATTCAGGGTACGTGCCATACCTACAACAGGAATCTTGATCGGCCTAATCCGCCATAGTCGACTGGTTTCGTATCGAGCGTCAATACAGCAATAAAGCCACAATTAGATCCCCCTTCATCGGCGACCCTCTCTGTCTGTTCTTCGCCCGTTCCCGAAGAACCGGACGCACACGTTCTGTCGACCCCACCTGACTCTTCCCAAGCTTATGACCAGCAGCATTTTTTCCCATCTTCTCCCTGTTCATCCCTCCCAAGTTCAAGCCCTTTGCAGTTATTCTCATCTTCTCCTTTAGCGTCTTCGCAATCGTCTGAACCTCGTGAAAGTGATATCGTGATGGGAAACCATAACAAGGCGGACCTACTTTACGTTGTCTCATCGTTGCCACTCTCACCTAGTTCCAGTCCACGCAAAACCGATTTGGAGATGGCTTTAAGACCGGACACGATCTCGTGTGCGGGATTCAAAAACCTCAAAGAAGAGGTTCGTCTGTATATTCTTTGTACCTTTATACTCCAGAACTACATCTTCGCAGGAGAGACATGTGACCCACGATGATGAATTTACTGACGAGAACGTTAATCCAATCACCTCAACATCTAACGCTATGAGTACGACATCGGCAGTGACCCCCGTCAAACGAAAGCTCCACAGCTTAGTGGGTTCTTTTCATCAATAATATGAGGTCATACCTAACCGTCCCAAAACATGAAAAGGATGCGTCTTCTCCCTCTCACTTGGGGGATGACGACTGCGCGGATGTCTCCGTCCCCAAACGCATCGTGAGTTACTTGGTACGGAACCTCCAGCTATTGATTCCCCTTTTACGAGCAGCATTCCTCACCTCCATATCCGGTACCCACGACTAGGCGGCCTACCCCTGCCGCTCAAAAATTGCAACATAAGAAGCTGACCACACCGTTCCGATCGCCACTAATGAAGAAGAATAAAGCTACAGTCCTTCCTGAAACTCCCGTCCTTGAAAGAAGTCAACGCTCTAATAACGTGCCCAATTCTGGATCCCCTCTTGTTAATTTAGAAACCGCTGGTTCTCCCCCGGTGCCATCCGGATATGTCGCGAATAAAGTCCGCACGAAACGGGCTGCAGCGCCATTCAAGTCGCCACTTTCAACCAGCAGCGCTGGCTCGTCTGGTGCCATCTCCTCGGTTAGACTGACACCTACTATCCAAGCTCTGGAGCGAAAGGTTCAGCTTTTGAAGCGGGCGGTGAAAGTAAAGAAGGACGGAGAAGAAGAAGTACTCGAGAAATTGGTGAAAAAGTGGATGGAAGCTGGTCGGGAAGTTGCATATGAGCTATGGGGTCTGGTTAAGGATATGGGAGAGGGCGAGCCAAGGAATGAAATGAAGGGAAACAGAGGATTCGAAGGTTGGGGTTGGCAAAGTGAAAACGATCAGAAATGGATGAATGACGAGAAGAAAGGGAAGGAAAGGTGTTGTGAAGATGAAGAAGAGAGACCGACTGACACGCTGGGTACGATGTTAAAGCAGTTGGGAATAGCACCGGAAACATTAGGTTGGGATGAAGAGGAAGGTCAGTTTTCAGGAGAGTAGAATAGAATAATAATCGATTAAATAAAAAGGAGAATAAAAAAAATTCAGTGTTCTCAGAAGAGACTGAGCATTGAAAAATTGGGATATGCGGTTGTGAGCGTGGGTAGTCCACGGTATGCCCTAGTAAAAGGCGAGGGCATAGTCTTATTGAGCTACCCACTACCGCCAATTAATATTTAATTATTTTTACACCCCCTTAACGAACTTTTGCATTTTGTTCAGCTCACGGGTTGGTATCTAAATCAGGTAATCCATCTCATACCCTTCATGATCATTATGTCCGACAGCGAGCTCAAACTCGTCCTCATTACAGCCCTTCAATCTCTCATCTCATCTGGGAAAATATCACCTCCAGTGTCCTCATCTTATCTCCTCAATCGAGTCATCTCATCAAGGGCACAGTCAACCTTCTCCTCAAACCATGCTTCACTTCCTCGTTTCAAGCTAACAGATTTGTCTCGCTTCGAATCTATCCTGGAAGATCTTTCTCGGACATGGGATGCAGGTTCAATCCTGCTATCACGCGATAAAGGAACGCTGAATATTGTTGAGGTGTCCTTCAACCCGCCAGGGTCAGAAGCTCGAAATCCCAAGAAAAGGAAGAGAGTCGTGGACGAGGATGCAGATTCCGCTGCTGGAGATGATAACACAGAAGATCTGGAGTATTTCAATGAACTCCAACCATACGGGGCGTCATCGATGATGCCCCGAGGGTTGAGCGATGAGTTGAAGGAGGTGTATGCCATTTTGCGGAAGGGTACAGCCAAGGGAAGGCTGCTCGCAGAACAGGTTTGTTTGTTGTAATGGTCGTAGCTTCACACTAACGATGTGGTCATACTTAGCACCGATCCGTGCGCGATACATTTGAGCCCATTTGTCCACACATCACAAAAGACGAATGCTTGAAAGCCCGGCGCGTTGGTTCTCTCCATCCCTCTTCTGGGCCCACAGAAACAACGACTGTCTGTGACTTGGTCCATTTTCGCCCTCTAATTCGCCCTCACACGGACCCCTTCCTTGGGCACTGTTCTTATCTCAACACATGTTACTCTGAACCTACATACGCTCAATCCCCCTCAATCCCCCCCTTCCCTGGTTCTTTTCATCCACAGGGTCTTCCTGGAAATCCCAATCTCAACACGAGGGGCCCAGTCAGTTTACCTTCTGGTCTTGGTGCTGGTGGTAGAGGGAAGGAGAAAGCTCCGTGCCGGTATCTGCACTACGAGCTTGATTGGGATGGTGATAAGGAAGACGAGCGTAAAGCACGCGCAGCCAAACAGGATGGGCCCAAAACGAAACCGTACAGATTAGGCATCGGGATGGGGCCCGATGGCAAGAATATGAAGGTGGTGAGTGACCTTTTTGAGACTTCCTTCGTACGTTGAGACAACTGCATATATAGCTACCCCCACAATGGATCAATTGCGATGTACGCAGATTTGACTATTCAATACTCGGCAAGTTTCACGTCATCGTGGCTGATCCTCCGTGGGACATTCATATGAGTGTATGTGATTTTTCACTGTGGAACTCACGCTCTTCTATTTATGCCCTTGGCTATTTTCCGCGTCATTCAGCTCCCGTACGGCACAATGACCGACGATGAAATGCGGGCAATGCCAATACCTACGCTTCAGGATGAGGGGATTCTCTTCCTATGGGTCACAGGTCGCGCAATGGAGGTTGGGCGAGAGTGCCTTCGCGTATGGGGATATACTCGAGTAGACGAAGTTGTGTGGGTCAAGACAAACCAGGTATTCAACCCCGCAAAACTATACATGTTGATGATCAATTCATATATAACGTAGCTCCAACGGGTCATCCGTACTGGTCGTACTGGCCATTGGCTGAACCACACGAAAGAACATATGCTGGTTGGCATCAAGACCGTGACAGACGAGTCGGGCGCGCTCAAGTTCCCTTCCTGGGCGAACCGTGGGCTCGACACAGACGTCATTGTGTCGGAGGTGCGCGAAACCAGCAGAAAACCGGACGAGGTGTATGGAATGATCGAGAGAATGTGTCCCGGCGGTCGCAAGATAGAGATTTTTGGGAGGAAACACAATACAAGGCCAGGGTGAGTGTATTGTGTTGCTGGGAATGCCAAACGTTTTTTTTTACCCTTTTTTTGGTTCCGTCAGATGGTTGACATTGGGTAATCAACTTGGATCCGACCAGATATATGAGGAAGACCTTGCGGCTCGAATCAAGGCCAGGTGAGGTTGGCGCTTCTACGACAAATCTTGTTTGCTGACTTTGTCAGATATCCGGAACGGACGATCAATCCATGAAATCACGTCAACGGAATATTGGTGCCGAGTATCAACTGTTCTTACAACCATCGGTCTGCCTTTCGTGAAAGATGTAAGGAGATGAAACAAAGTTAACGATATTCTATTATATACATTGTTGTTAAGTATGAGCTGTCCTAGACGATTGATTTCATGTCCGTGTATGTATGTAAAATTGAAGTTCTACGTAGAGTTCAACTCTTGAGCGAGTAGCTTGTTGGTGCCCTTTGTATTATCTAGATAGACTGGATCTCTTTATTCAGTGGACAGATTCCTACACGAAGTGAAATTCGGCGTACCATGGTGACCGGCATTCTTCACGATGTACATCTTCCCCTTGCCATTTCCAGCCTGACGGAGTTTCTCAACACATTCCGCGCCGCCTTGTGGATCCATCCAGTCCAAATCACCATCTACAGTGAGTTGTGTACGTGCTTAAGTTCCGGGGCAGAAACTGAAAAATTAAATAAAGTCACTTACAAACAAAGGTGATCGGGATCTTGAGTTGATCGATTCGATCTACGAGAGGCATACGCGCGTGTGCACCGGGCGCCAGAACGTGAGCTATCACACAATCAAGGTTAGGGCCTCGTGAGCAAGAGTTGAACAGAAGTGGACGTACATATGCAATATTCACCTGACCCTTTGGCCAAAGTGATATTGAGGATATAATCGTGAAGGTCTCTCGTATCCTCCTCGGTCAAGCCAGTGAATCGACGAGATGAATACTACAATATAAAGACAAGTCAGGGGGACGGGGAAGAAACGGGGAAGAACGAGAGGTAACCTTGCCGACCAGCATAGGGCTCCAAAAGACCGTGGAACGAACAACTTGAAACGGACTCCACCCTTCTTCCCACAAATACATACGCAGACGCCGACCCCAGCTTTCTCGTCTCTGCTCGACTTGGTGCTGGTTGTGTATCTGCTCGACCTCCGCGACAGTGGGCTGAGTGACTAAACCGGATCCATGGCCGGTGGCAGCAGCCGTTCCGTGCTGCGTGTCAGTCAGTTCCCTGGAATGAATGATGCTGTTCGGGTCGCGTGTTACGCCTGCGGGTGAGAGGAGAATGAGTTTGTTGACACGTGTTGGATATCGCAATGCGTAAACCACGCTGAAATAAGCGCCGAGTGAGTGGCCGATGAGGGTCATCTTCTCCAGCCCCATTTTTTCTCTCCACTCTTCCAGGGAGTTGATGAAAAAGGATTCGGCTTCATTGACGCGACCAGCGATGTCATCCTTCTTGGCTTTTACTGTGAAAGGTACACGGGCAGAACGACCCATACCAAGCCAGTCTAAAGCGAAGACCGAAGAACCACGACGTCCAGCCCATTGCGCAAGAGTAGGGATGTTTTTATAAAAGAAACCTAGGCCAGCACCGTAGCCATGGAGGAGGACAGCAGGTGGTGGCGCTGCATGTTGAGGAGATGTGGGCTGAATGGAGAGGGTGTTGAGATAATGCTTTGGTGTTGCTAACTCGACTCTTGAGCTGCGGGCCACTACAGGAATATCCGTAATTGCTGACGATTCCGACGTCGAATCAGGTTTAAAAAATGGTAGTCTCCTGCTCGAGGATAAGTGAAGATGGACGAATTCAATGGGAAGACAACTTGCCGGAGCAGTCGCTCCTCACTGGCTGCGCTTTGTTTCTCACCTGTAGACCACCTTTCGAGGGAGAGATGAGAGTGGGTTATAGATACCAAAAGTGAAACATGGTACATACCAACTGACCAGACTGGCAACAAAAGTGGAGGGTATCTCCCTAGCGGGAGGTGGAAGAGATGCAGTTAAGGACATTCCGGTCGTTGCTCAAAGGTGAGGGTGGTGAGTGGGACGGTATAAGTACCTGCGCATGTCGGCGGCTTACGTTGCTCGGCTTTGTCACGCGGCAGCAACGTTTGTAAGTCACCAACCAACCACGGTCCACCACACATGTATAACGGAATCGGTTTGACCACACCTCGTGGAAGGTACGAACATTACATATCATGCCCTTGAAAATCACTCACCTTGATGTAGCGGGACAAACGGCTATGTCGTTCGTAACCTATCAGCACTTCGTGTTCATGATACCGCCGCAGATCGTGCTAATGCTTGGGATATGGCTCCGCCTAAGCACCGTGAGCCAGACGAGGCGATTTTGGAGCACGAGCGTAAACGTAAAGTTGAAATAAAATGCCTCGAGTTGCAACTACAGCTCGAAGATGAAGGGTGCGTTCGCCCAATGTCTTTATATTCACAAGACCAGTCGTCCCTAACGTTTTTTCGCAACAGAATGCGAGAGGACAAAATCGAGGAACAAGTGGGAGCTCTACGCGCCAAGTTGCTCGAAAATTTATCCACCTTTGCGCCTGTCGGGAAGAATATTAGGTCTTCCGACACGCATGCGCTTGCCGCCGCTAAAAAAGTGGAGCTCAGCAGAATGGCTCGAGCCCTTGGTACACGGAACGACTACAAGGAGGGTGAAGCTTTTGACCCGGTGAAACAGGAAGAAAACAAAATGAGAAGGATCGCCGAACGAGAGGAGAGGGAACGCAAGAAGGAAGAAGAAAAGGCAAAGATGCAAGCTCAAAAGGCGAAATGGGAAGCAGATAGGAAGGAGCGGGACAGATTAAGAGATGAAAACAGGTTACGTAGAGAAAAGGAGGAAGCGGAGCGTAAGAAGGCGAAGACACCTCCACCCCCTCCTTCGAGGGAACGAGAAAGAACGAGAGACGAAGGAAACAACCGTAAGCCCTATCGTGGCGGCGATCGTCGCAGTCGAAGCCGCACCCCTCCTCGTCGTGGTTTCTCTCCCAGAGAGCGAGACCGTGACCGACGAGGCCCATCACCCCCCCGCTCTCGTCCCTTCTCTGCTCGCTCCTTGTCGTACTCAAGGCAAAGGTCACCACCTGCAAGGTTCCGCCGCCGCTCTCCCTCTCGTTCCCGAACGCCTCCCCCGTCTTCTCGTCGTGACAGATCCCCACCCCCTACTACCCATTATCGCACCCGTGACCGATCCCCACCTCCCTTACGTCGTGCGCGCTCGCGCTCACGCTCAAGATCACCGCGTCGTTTTGTTGAACCATTGCCTCCTCAACAGTTGGAGAAGAAGGGCGACGATGAAAGCGGATGTCGCAGGTCACAGTCACCTCGCGGTGGTCGAAGCCGGTCTGTCTCGACGAGCTCATCCATGTCGGTTAGCACTAGGTCTGGCGGAAGTCGTTCGAGGAGTCGCAGTCGTAGTGGCAGCAATTAGTAACAAAAATGTCCCTTTATGATTTATGCCACCCGGTTGTCTACTTTATTTGGGTCGCCGCGTTCGCTTTTCTCCTTGCATATCATGACACATATCTTGATTCTACGTCGAGTACTTGGCAAGAGGGAACACATACACGGCTTCAGGCCATCTCGCGTGCAGAGCAAATCGTTTTCAGGTAGTACATCGTCCAAGGTGCGACGGTGACCTCCAGATCCTCTCTTCTCATTTTAGCCTCAAACGTGTTCATTTCAAGCTTAACGAAGTACGGGGAACCTTCTTAAATCATAACGTCTGCGCTCCTTCCACAGAGACCTCGGACATTATCTCCCGTGCGCTCAAATATACACTCCCCGTGTACGCCCGACCACCTTTTGTCCTCTCCCATGGAAAAGGACCATATGTATGGGACACGGATGGTCGCAAATACCTGGATTTTAGTGCAGGTATCGCCGTCAATGCACTTGGGCATGCAGATCAAGGTGTGCAGGAGGTATGTCCTCGCTTTCGGAGTAGTTCAAGCAGTCTATTTACGAGTGGGGGGGAATATTTCTACGGAATTTTGAATAGGATCAGTACATTAACTAACATTGGTCTAATTCACAGACGCTAACGAGGCAATCGGGTAAACTCCTCCACACGAGTAACATCTACCACCACGAATGGACCGGCAAACTTGCGGAGCTGATAGTCACGCTCACAGAAAAGGAAGGCGGCTTGGGTTTGACAGCGGGAGAATCGAAATCATCTGCAGAGGGTCCCGGAGCCAAAGTCTTCTTTTCAAATTCGGGCACAGAAGCGAACGAAGGAGCTTTGAAGGTCGCGCGCAAAGTCGGGAAGGACCGATGGGCTGCTGCTCTCCCAGGTCGTTCCTGGGATTCGAGCGACTGCAAAAAAATACGGGTCGTATGTTTTGAAAATTCCTTCCATGGGAGGAGTATGGGTGCTCTGAGTGTGACGAGCACTCCGAAGTATCAGCTCCCATTCATTCCGTTGTTGCCCGGTATAGATGTAGGAAAGCTGAACGACTTCGAAGGATTGCAGAGTCTGGTTGGCGATGACACGTGTGCGGTGATCGTGGAGCCTATCCAAGGCGAGGGAGGTATAAACACGGCCACAGAGGAATGGCTGAGAGCACTCCGGCGGCGATGTGATGATGTCGGAGCAGTTTTAATCTTTGACGAAATTCAGGTCTGTGAAGTTACATTGTAGCAAGACTTCCGGACGCTGATATTACGGGACATGATACAGTGCGGGCTCTACCGAACCGGGACACTATGGGCACATTCAACACTTCCTGCAGACTGTCATCCCGATATAATCACAATGGCGAAGCCTCTTGGAAATGGGTACCCTATCGGGGCGATCTTGCTTAGGGATGTCATAGCAGCCACAATGACAACAGGTGAACCAACCGGGAATGAAGCGTTGTCCTGTACTTATCAGATGGTGCCAGGTACACACGGTACAACGTTTGGAGGGTCCCCACTCGCGTGTGCAGTGGGACATCACGTGTTATCCCGGCTGTCTTGTCCAGAGTTCGTCGCTGGTGTCCGCGCGGCAAGCGCACACCTTCTTAGTCGGCTCGAAGTTCTACCCACGATGTTCCCGGATATTCTGCAGCCCAATATTCGAGGGAGAGGATTAATAACCGGCCTAGGATTCAAAGACGAATCGGGTGCTGGCCGGTTGGTGGGCATGGCTAGGGAGCGAGGTGTACTTCTGCTTACGGGTGGTAAGGATGCATTGCGAATCGTTCCCAGTCTGTGTATTGGTAAGGAAGAAGTGGACATGGCTGTTGAAGTCATTGAAAGCTGTTTGGGTGAACTCTAGAATAGATCGTAGCCTACTTACGTAAGCTAGATCAAAAAAAAATTGAATTCATCACAGCAACCACCTCAGCCATAAAATGGACAAGCTATCCTCCCTTTCTCGCTTCAAATCTTCTTGCCCTTTCCTCGCAAGAGCAAAGACTTCCACTCTACGCAGTCTCTGCACTTCCCCTTCCTCTCGTTTCCCGTCTATTTCGCTCCTTACAGAGAGGGCAACGAAATGCCCCGTTATGGGGCCTGCTCTGATGGTCCGATCCAACCAAATCGTAGCTGGTTACGCTAGCGTAGCCGGAAATATTGACCACCACAATATGGATCCGAGAAAGGGTATTGACCAATGCCCCCATGCTTCAGCTGCCCGTGCTGCGGCTCGCATGGCCGAGGATCTTGCTGCTGCCGCAAAAAACAAAGAAGAGACTAAAAAGCCGAAAGTCTCTCAGGAATATAATCCTTCCTCTGCCTCTAAGGCCTCTCTTTGCCCATTCCACCGGGTCACCGCAGACTCTCCTACCAAGCCTGTTCCTGAGGCAAAGGCAACCACTAGTACTCCTACTCCCCCTACAACTCCGAGTGGGTTCGACTACCAGCAGTTCTTCGTCAAGGAACTTGACAAGAAGCACCAGGACAAATCCTATCGTTATTTTAATAATATCAATCGTCTCGCTGCAAAGTTCCCCGTCGCTCATACGGGTGATGTTAATGATGAAGTTGAGGTTTGGTGTGCCAACGACTACCTAGGTATGGGTAATAATCCAGTTGTCTTAGAGACCATACAGTGAGGACTGACCGTCTTCTGTTATTTTTGTTTGTGAGGACTGACGATCTTTTTAGCCGAGCCTTAGATAAGTACGGACACGGAGCTGGTGGAACCCGCAATATAGCCGGAAATGGTGCCATGCACTTGGGTCTCGAACGCGAGATCGCCGCTCTTCATCGTAAACCTGCCGCCCTCGTTTTCTCCTCTTGCTACGTTGCAAACGATGCCACCCTGTCCACTCTGGGTTCCAAACTTCCTGGATGCGTCTATTTCTCCGATACTATGAATCACGCTTCCATGATTCAAGGCATGCGCCATTCTGGTGCCAAGAAAGTTCTTTTCAAACACAATGATCTGGAGGACTTGGAGGGCAAGCTACAGATGTTCCCAAAAGAAACGCCCAAGATTATTGCATTCGAAAGCGTTTATTCGATGTGTGGGAGTATCGGCCCGATTAAGGAGATATGCGACTTAGCTGAAAAATATGGAGCCCTGACGTTCCTTGACGAGGTGAGTGCTTCATTCCGGTTCTTTACAGTAGCTCATTTCTGTCGGTCTAGGTACACGCTGTAGGCCTGTATGGACCTCGCGGTGCGGGTGTGGCCGAGCATCTCGACTATGATGTGCATAAAGCAGCAGGACGGAGTCCCGAGCCTATCAAAGGTACCGTCATGGATCGTGTTGACATAATTACCGGTAGATATCCCCCATGCTCCAAAAAGACTTGTCGATTCAACACAACTTATTTCAGGCACTCTCGGCAAAGCCTACGGTGCCGTAGGCGGCTATATCGCTGGCTCTGACGATTTTGTTGACATGATCAGGTCCTATGCTCCTGGTTTCATTTTCACAACATCTCTACCCCCGGCGACGGTGGCTGGAGCTCGTGCTAGTGTTGTATACCAAAGGGAATATGTCGGAGACCGTCAACTCAAACAGATTAATGTGAGGGAAGTCAAGCGACGATTCTCCGAACTTGATATTCCCGTGGTGTAAGTCTCCTCTCTTGCGGCTTGGCATTCTTGTTAATGGTCATCGGCAGCCCAGGCCCTTCGCACATTGTCCCCGTGCTAGTTGGTGACGCTGCACTCGCCAAAGCTGCCTCTGACAAGTTACTCTCTGAGCACAACATCTATGTTCAATCGATCAACTACCCCACTGTCGCAGTCGGTGAAGAACGTCTCAGGATCACAGTTACTCCCCGTCACACTTTGGAGCAAATGGATAAGCTCGTTCGCGCTGTAAACCAGACATTCACTGAATTGCGTATCAACCGCACGAACGACTGGAAAGCGGTTGGCGGCCGTGCCGGGGTCGGCTTGCCCTCCTTGGGCGTCGTTGAACCGATCTGGAACGATCGGCAAGTTGGATTACTCGATGGAACTGCTCCCAAAACTTTGAGGAACAGTCAGAGCGCGGTTGTGGACGCTGAAGCCGTCAACACAGCCAGAGCGGCGTTCACTGCGCTTCTAGGTCCTATGAGTGGGGATATAAGGAGCATTCATGCCATCAAGGATGTTTTGGTCCCCTCCTTCAAGATGCCGGATGGGTTCTCCGTACCTCAACCGCCCACGGTTGCGGTTACGGCCTAACGTTTCTATCAATCCTTTCGGTCGTGTAGAGCACGACTTTTTTCGACTGTGTCAGATTGTATGTATTACCGTAGTCTTTACAATTGCTGCGTCTTTGGTCGTCAAAAATGTAGCTTCGCAGTTCCTGTGATATGAGATTGCGTTTTAAAATACGTGCTTGAGTTGTGATCTGACTATCCCAGCGAAATCTCCCTAAGAAACATGAAGGTTATTCGACGCTGTGCCCTTAAGGAATCAAATTGTCTGGTCGAGGCGATCGTGCAAATCCATGACGTCCAAAATGGCCTGCGCCCGTGTTTGTTTCCATTCCCCGTCCGATGTTGGTTTCGCTGACGTCGTCTGTACTGACGTGTGCGAGGCACTTTCAACGGTGGTCTGTAAGGGTGCAAGTGCGATCTTGCAAGTTTTGATCAAGTTCTGATCATCGAGAGTAACCCAGTGAGCACCGATGGTGAATTATGAATCAGGTTTTGGGACTGCAACGGACGCTCACTTCACGTACGCCTCCTTTCACGTTGGATAGGTATCGCAAGAGAAGGGGTAAATATGTATCTGGAATCTGGATCCCGTTTTAGTCTCCCAGAGGAGGACAAGCAAAGATGAAACCGACCGCTTGATCAGACCACATATTCCTGATGAGCCAGTTCTGACGGGCTTTATTGAACTTCCAGCTCGGGGGATCGCTAAACTGGATGTATGCATATGCCAAAGCTTCCCGATCTTGGATTGAGGCTAATCAGTCGAGAAGAGACGTCGTACCTTTGTGAGCCTGACCATTCAGCGAAGAATCTTCATCAGGATTGGGGAAATCGGATGCAGCGCCTTTCTGCACTTTGCTTTTTTTCGGTTTGTGAGGACGTTCAGCGTCGGCAGATTCGAGTTTCTCCTTTTTCCGTTTCTTTTGCCTTTTCTCGCCTGCCACTGACTCCATGTGAGTAAGTATTGAGCTTGTGAAGGCGGGACCGCTTTTAGCGTATGGCTATCATCGTTCGGACTTGTCGTGTCATTTGCCAGTGACTTGTAATCACATTTCGTCTGCCATTGCACATGGGCCTGTCTTTCTCATCCCTTTTCTCATCTCTGACCTCGCTCGTAAAATGGAGCAAGGAACAGGTCCCGTCGTTGTCTAGAGTCCTCAATATTACGGTCTGACTGTATTACACAGGACATTCGCATACTTATGCTGGGGCTAGACTCGGCTGGAAAGGTATATTCTCTGGCATATAGCGAGATTCTTCCCTGACGGATGTATTGGTTAGACAACCATACTGTACAAGCTGCAGGTTAGTTTCACAAAATGCGATAAAACTTCGTTTTGACGCAGCGCCAGATCGGAGAAGTCGTCACAACAATACCCAGTACGTTTCATCTAACCAGGTACAGAGGGGTCTCTCATAATCACGACGGATCTACAGCAATTGGATTCAATGTGGAAACTGTCCAGGTTTATCCCTTCTCTGCCCTCGCAATACGGCTTGACTTTATGGTGTCTCGTGCAGTTCAAAAATATTAAATTTCAAGTTTGGGATCTAGGTGGCCAATCAAGTATTCGGTACGAGGTATCTCCAGTATCCTCTCCACCATTCTTCTTAACTCTCGCGCAGACCCTATTGGCGGTGCTACTTCCCCAATACGTCGGCCATCATCTATGTCATTGACTCCACTGACCACGCCCGCCTATCAACGTCCCGCACCGAGCTTCTAACCATGCTTCTGGACGATGACCTCGCCGGTGTCCCCCTCTTAGTTTTCGCAAATAAGCAAGACGTAGAAGGGGCGATGAAGCCGGAAGAGATCAGCGAACAGCTGGGCTTAGCAGGTGGGGAGAAGACAAGGCAGTGGAGTGTGAGAGGAAGTTGTGCAGTACAGGGGGAAGGGCTTGAAGAGGGTTTGGACTGGTGCGTTCCTTCGCCTTCCACTTCCTTGTTTTCAAGAGGTGTAACTAATACTAATACAACCGGAACGAACAGGTTGGTCAACGCCATACAGAAGACCTGAATCGGAAATCTCGCCGCATCCTGCTGCCCAAACGGAAGATTCTCCACCGTTTCGCATATCGCATTCTGTCAATGCTATTTCACCCACACACCATCTGTAACTCATTAGTACATATACTATCTAACTTTGCCAAGCGAGTTCCGAAACATACACACAACACTCACCCTCACAACTGTGGCTATCACCAGGTATGTCACGACTCACGAGCTCATCGAACTGTCAATAACGGGATTGACATTTCCACAATTTTTCGTTAGGAATGCCTTATCATGTAACAAATATCGATGTTTGTGTTGAATCAACGTGCTTACCTCCAAGATCGAGTGACGAGAGCCCTCAAGTTGCTCTGCACCCTGAGTTATCGTTGACTACTCCGAAAAAATGTTATATTGATATCTATTGTCAGTTGCCAGCGTTCGCGTGTATAGGTCTCGCTCCAATATCTACTTGCTAAGTATATAATAAATTCACTTTACGAATTCAGGCAGAAAATCATCGTGAACGATTCCGAAGCTCAGAGACTTTTGGTATTGTAGATTCCTTACTCTTCAAGTGCCCAAGCCCAATCCCACTTGCACTCCTCTGGCTTCCCCTTGCACGTCCGGTATACATCGACGTCAGGTCTCCAAACCCTAACGCTACCATCATCGGCACATGTTGCCAACATCCCTTCTGCCCAGTCCACTGCACCCACTTCACCTTTTTGACCTCTCAATTCTACACCAGCTGATGCACATGTCGCAGTCATCTGAGAGGGCCGTGAAGCGTTGCTAACATCATACAAAAACACTCCCCCAGTACCGTTGCTGCCACTTGATAGCCAGTTGCCGCACGGCGAGACAGCTACGCGTACATAAAAGGAGTTGGTCTGCATTTTCTCGTGCTGGTATCCGGCTGTTTGGGGCATGAGATCTGAAACAGTATACGTGTGGACGCGAGAGTCGGCGCCCAGTGCGAAAAGGAGACCAGCGGTGAGGCCTGTACCCAAGGTGAAACTAGTGAGCCCGCGTGGCCTTCGAGCACCGTGCAATGTGGTGGGGTCGAAAGAGGACATGCATGAAGGTGTGGGATTCTTTTGAGTTGCCGTCCTCTTGTCAACAGTGGGAAGTCGGATGTCCCAGGAACGTAAGATACTACGTTGTTAGTCATGCCTGAATCTCAACAAGTTTGCAAGCTTGGCGACATACCCATCGGAAGATCCGCTGCTTATTAGACGGTATGGCTCTCCGCCCAAATAAGCCAGACTGGTTACACTTTTTGCCTGCGGTGGACTCTTCCCCTTCCGGCCCTTCAGTCGTGCACCTATACCGTCACCTCCATGGGCCGCAGGAATGATGAGTACTGGGTTGGTCACGCCCGCATTCTCGGCGCTTTGGTCCCTCTTCCGTTTACCAACTCTCAGGTCCCACATACATATCGCTCCATCTCTACCTCCAGTACTCAACAAGTCAGAATGGTTAGGATCCCAAGCGACGGATTTAACGGTGCTGGTGTGGCCTCGAAGAATATTGACGGTGGTAGAAGTTATCGGACAGGAGACGCAAGTGGATTGGTCGCCTGAGCAGGTTGCAAGAAGACTATCCGAAGGGCTCCATTTCATATCGAAGATGCCATTGGCGTGTGGATGAAAGATCGTTCGCGGTGGCTCTGGTTGCGACAGAGATGTTTTGAATAAGATGATCATGGAAAGTTATGGGAGCATACCAAATTCCCATTCTTGTCTTTTGGTAGTGTCCAATATGTGTACGGATCCTTGCTCAGTAGCAATCGCAAGAAGAGGTATGCCTCCGGTTTTTGCATCTGTTACGCTCGAAAATGTCAAACCAAGAAGCAGGGTGAATGTAACGAGATGTTCACTATTTGAATACGAGCAGGCATAAGGAGGTGAGAGAAAAGTTGTGGCATTAGAAGATTGACATTTGAAGACATCTGATTTGTGCGAGGATACGAACGATTGCAAGATTGGTCTGGTTGTTACTGGAAGAGAAGAATTGGATCAGATGAAAGGAAAAGAATGCAACGTCAACGCACACGACTGTCTCAGCACGCACGGTCTGCTCATCGCAGCCACGTTCATCATGTAAAACATGGTGTTTTTCCGCTGCCTGGCCATTACACCAGGTCTATCTGTTATGTCCACATCGCCGCTGTACTCGTGATTGCAGCTAGACTCTTTGAGTTTGTCGTCTTTGGGATTGGGCTTTACGCGCTTGTTCGGCGCGCCCTCTGATCCGCTCGACGGCCTCTTAGCCTCACCATGTTCGGATTGTGTTGAATGGGATTCATG
>Ga0209006_10002609_pt1 | contig 16453 bp, 12 predicted proteins | sample JacPin_JW_Ref_O2_FD_188567 | JGI IMG/M metagenome (GOLD analysis project Ga0209006, IMG submission 188567) | Forest soil microbial communities from Algoma, Ontario, Canada - Jack Pine, Ontario site 1_JW_Ref_O2 (SPAdes) (version 2) | ecosystem: Environmental > Terrestrial > Soil > Boreal... | reverse complement strand
GGCGCACTCATCAGGTGCAAAACATCCAGCAGTGGCCGCTCGATCCCGACGGCTACAACGCGGCGGTACAGAAATACCGCTACACCTGGACCATGCCGATTGTTTTTTCTCCGCACGATCCCAATGAGCTGTACCACTCTTCGCAGTATTTATTTCGCTCCACTGACGGCGGGCACTCCTGGCAAACCATCAGTCCGGACCTGAGCCGCAACGACAAGGCCAAGCAGCAGGATTCCGGCGGCCCCATCACCAAGGATCAGGCCAGTATTGAGTTTTACGATTTGATTTTTACCGTGGCGGAATCGCCGAAACAAAAAGGCGTGATCTGGGTTGGCACCGACGACGGACTGATTCAAATTACCCGCGATGACGGTAAGTCCTGGAGCAACGTAACGCCAAAGGGTCTGCCGGAGTGGGCCATGGTTAGCTTGATTGAAGCGTCACCATTCGATGCCGGCACCGCTTATGCCGCGGTGGATGCGCACAAGCTGGATAATCTCAAACCATATATTTACAAGACCGCCGATTTTGGCAAGAGCTGGACGCTGCTCACTACTGGATTACCAGAAACTTCGTACGTGCATGCCGTGCGCGAAGATCCCAAGCGTCAAGGCATGCTCTACGCCGGAACGGAGACTGGCATTTTTGTTTCCTTCGACGATGGGGCGCACTGGCAAACCTTGCAGCTGAATCTTCCCACCACGCCAGTCCACGACATGATCATTCATGACGACGATCTGCTGGTCGCGACGCATGGCCGCGCGTTCTGGTCGCTCGATAATATCGACCCGCTCCGCCAGATGAATGCTGGCGTCACCAACGAAGATGCGCGTTTGTTCGCGCCTTCCACGGTGATGCGTTCGCGGGTCGGTCACAATAATCGCCGCAGGGATTCCATCGGAGAAAATCCCGCTTTCGGTGCGTCGCTGTATTACTACCTGAAAGAGGAACCTAAAACTCCGGCGAAGCTTGAAATTCTGGACAGCCAGGGAAAAGTGATTCGCACTTTTACTAGCGAAGAAAAAAAGACCGAAGAAGCGCCGGACGAAGGCGATCGAGACGCGGAGGCAGAGCACATTCCAGCGAAGGCGGGACCAAATCTATTCGCCTGGGATTTGCGATACGAGCCCCCTGTGAAGATTCCCGCAGCGATTTATGATGAAGGCGATCCCGTTGGCCCGCTGGTCATGCCCGGAAAGTATCAGGCGCGGCTTACCGTGGCGGGGAAAACTTCTACGGCGGCCATGGAAGTGAAGATCGATCCTCGTTTGAAAACATCCACGGACGACCTTCAGAAACAATTCGACCTGATGTTGAAAATGCGGGACCGCCAGGAAGAGATGAACCGGTCGATCCTGGCGATTCGCGATTTAAGAGTGCAACTCAACCTGGTCGAAAAGCGCTGGAATTCCAAAGACAACGCGAAAGCGGTCATCGAGCAGTCCAAGGACCTGCGCAAAAAAATTGGCTCGGTCGAAGACGAATTGATCCAGGTGAACTCCAAGGCCAGCGAAGACGAACTCAACTACCCAACTAAAATGAATAGCTGGCTAGGCTATTTGCAAGGCGCGGTGGATAGTGCCGACACTGCGCCCACCGAAGGGGAACTAGCGGTCTTCGCGGATCTAAATCAAAAGCTGGACGCGCAACTGGCCAAATGGCACGAGCTGCTTTCCACCGATGTCCCAGCCATCAATGCGGCCATGCAAAAAAACGGCATCGTTCCAATCTACGCGCCGGCGGAAGCCAGTAAATAAAAATGCTTGGTGCGCCGAAAACTTAGTGCGGTGAAGAAAATCGCTGAGGGTATGTCGCGGCTTTAGCCGCGACATATGCAGTGCGCTATAACCGGGGGCTTAGCCCATGAAGGCCGACGCCGGGCGCATCGGTTAACGTCCGCGTTTAAACACGGCAGCAATCGGTTTGGCCCAATGCGACAAATGATTCAACGACTCGGTATGCGTGGGGTCCAGGTGCAGCGGCGTGATCGACACGCCGCCTGAAAAAATAGCGGCGTAATCCGTCTCCGGTTCCACATCCTTATCGATTTTCTGCTCGAATAGCCAATAATACGAACGACCGCGCGGATCTTTGCCTTCGCTCAGCTGATTCCGCGTAATCTTTTTCGATTGACGCGTGAAACAAACGCCGCCGGTCCACGGCTCCGGCACGTTTACATTCAAGAGCACCTGATCGGGCAAGCCTTCTTTCAAAATAATCTCGGCCGCTGATCTGGCCACTCGCGCCGCATTCTCGAAACTCACTTTCGGAATCTTGGAGCACAGCGACATGGCAATGGCGGGAAGGTGGTGCAACGCGGCTTCCCGCGCCGCCCCCACGGTTCCGGAGTAATACACGTTCTCGCCCAGGTTCGCGCCAAAATTAATTCCAGAAATAACCATGTCTGGCCGCTCCGGCAAAAGTTTATGCAACGCTACGATGACGCAATCGGCTGGCGTGCCTTCGATGGCCCACTCGCGTTCCGCGATGGCGTGGCAAACGATCGGTTGGCGCAGGGTCAGCGACTGCGCCGCACCGCTTTGTTCGCGGCTGGGCGCGACGATGCTGACCGTGGCGAAGCCCTCAAAGGCCGCGGCCAGTGCACGCAATCCCGGCGCTTCGTAGCCGTCATCGTTAGTCAAAAGTATGTGTGTCATGGGCGGGAAAACTTTGTGTAATTCGTATGAAGTCAGCGTCCACCACTAGGATACGCGATTTTTAGAGTTCAGGTTGGTCGCTACACGCCCGGCGTTTCCAAATCCGCTTCTAAAGCCCCGTCGCCGGCAAATCTTCGAAGACCAATTCTTTGTCCATATCGAGCATCTGCTTTCGATGCGCCCGCAGCCCGAAGACCACCGCCAGAAATAATGGAACAAACCAGATGGCTCTCCAGGGGCTGAGCAGTGCCCAATACTCCATTTGCGCGATGTATGTGGTGAAAACGAAAAAACCGAAAAGGTAGAGTAAGGCGATCACTCCGGAGTGGCTCTTAAACGGCGGATACACACAGGTAAACGGGATCTTGCGAAATTTGAACAGTGACAATTCTACGAGCGCGATGGTGCACAAAATAACTATGGTCGCGTGAAGCAGTGCAGCGACCCAACCCCAAAATAACAGTGTCAATAAAAAACATGCGGGCACGAGCCAGGAAAGAGAAAACACCAGCAGCACGCGTCGAGAGACTTCTCTAGCTTCCGTCCATCGATGTTCAAGAGAAATTCTGAAAACCCAATTAGCTCGCAAATCGACCGGCATTTCAAAGGCAAATCGAATTCCAATCACCAGGCAGTAGCTCAAAATTAAGGGCACCGACAAGAATTCAAGAGAGGGCGTGTTCCCAGTGAGGATTGAAGTGAAACCGTGGGGAGACGTTAGAACATTTGCCGCCGCGACTGCTCCCGCGGCCATAAATCCCATCAACACTTGCAGGTGTTCCTCGCTGCGCAAGAGCGTCTTGGCGACAAATTTGTAGCACGCTCGTTGCGGCGGCGTTAAGAAAGCTGCAAACAAGGACGCTGGCAGTGAAAACGAGACTTTCGCGCGAGGCAGCGGGCCGGCGTCGGGAGTTTCCGGAATGCGAATAAATGCTTTGCGAAAACTCAAAGCGTAGGCCACTAAGGCAACGACAATTACGCCTGCCAAGCTCGCGAACGATGCTTTGGTCATGTCCGCGACTAAAGGTTCTCCACCCCTGCCCCAAACCGCTCGCGCCAACCCCAAAAACGAAAATGGAGGGAACAACGTCGATCGATAATGCGATGGGTCAAGCACAAACCGGGAAACGGTGAATACGCTGCCAACCTGAGCAAGAAGAACGATGGCTATCGCAAATCTGGCGACTAGCGAAATACGCCGGAACATCGCTAGAGGTAGTACAGCTAACAATATTCCTGCCGCTGCAAACACAAACCAGAAGCTAAACGTGCTGGCCATTAATACCGCAACCGCGTGGCCGGCCGCGAAACGCAACAGCAACAAAATAGAATCCTGCGAGCCCACCACTGCCGCGGGGAATAAAATGACAGAAACAGCGTTAACGACGATCGTGAAACATCCCGCCAGCGCCACGATGGCACAAAAATTAGCCCAAAAAATGTTGCCCAAGGAAACCGGCAGCGGAACCAGGTTCATGTAATCGCGCCGGTCCAGAAATAGGCTGTCCCATCGCCAAAGAGTCGCGACGCCGGTGACAAACATAGAAAGAACGATGAAAAAATATTCATCGGGCAGGGTGGCCACGAATGGGTCGAAGACTCCATCGCCACGCATATATCGAATCAGCGATCCATATTCTTCAAGCATCAGCAGTGATGCCAATAATCCAGGCATGGCCAGCAAGATAAGGAGCACTCCTACTCCCATGCCTAGCGAGTCTGAGCCGGCTTCCGCGCCTCCATGAAACATGCGGCCAACGAACAGACGCAACAGTCCACCTAAGGGCGTTCGCTTGAAAGTTCTCCAGCGTCTGCGCAGGACTTTTGTCGCGCGCCGCATCAAGTGGACACCACCACGTCGACAATTTCATTCGCAACCTGCGACACATCTCGCTCTTCAACAAGTTGGAGGAACACGCCCTCCAAAGAAGAGTTGCCAATCTGTTCGCGAACTTCAGTGGTCGGGCCCTGAGCGATAACTTGGCCTTTCCTGAGAATAATCAAGTGCGAGCAGACTTTTTCCACCACCTCAAGAATGTGCGAACAATAAAAAATCGTTTTACCTCGGGCGCTCAACGCCTGGATCAGATTTTTAATGATGAGTGCGGAAGTTACGTCGAGGCCGGACAGCGGTTCATCCAAAATCAGAACATCGGGGTTGTCCATCAGCGCGGCGATCAGGATGATTCGCTGCCGCATGCCCTTGGAATAGGAGCCCAAGGTAACGTGTCGATGCGGCCACAGAGAGAACAGCTGCAACAGAGCGCGTATCGTTCTTCTTTTGCGAACTTCGGGCATGGCGCGCAACATCGCCACCATGTCCAGATATTCTTCGCCCGTCAAATAAGGATAGAGGTTGGCTTCTTCTGGAACGTAGCCCAGACATTTTCGGTACGCTGCAAGATCGGTGTGGATGTCTCGCCCGTCATATAGAACCTGGCCCTGCGACGGCTCCAGCAGGCCAATGAGCATCTTTACCGTGGTACTTTTTCCCGAGCCGTTGGGGCCCAGGTACCCCAGCACCTGTCCGGGCATCAGACAAAAACTAATGTTGCGAACCGCAGGCACAGAACCGTACGACTTGGAGAGTCCCCGCGCTTCGAGCATGGGACCTCCCTTCACACCCCTGCCGGGGTCTCGTATTCCTTTGACACCACAGGCACCGCCAAAGTTCCACCACATGACGCTGGATTTTATTGCCGAACGAGTAAAATTGCAGCGGAATCACGCGAGGGGGTACGCGTGGCCCGAAGAGTGTCTGCGAGCTATTTAAAGAGGAGTGCACCGATTTGTCGCGATCAAGGGAGGGTTTTGTTCATTTGATATAGCTATATTAGATAGCCATCATCGAAAGCATGAAGGTTAGCGTGGCGGTTGCCAAGAACAAGCTGCCCGAGCTGATCAAGGCTGTCGAGGGTGGCGAAACAGTGACCATCTACCGGCGGGGTGTGCCTGCCGTCGACATCGTCCGGACAAAAGCGACTAGCGGCAAGAAGCGGAAACTCGGGGCGCTGAATGGCAAAATTCAGATTCTCGATATCGATTGGTGGAAACCCATGTCGGAGGACGAAGCCGACGCATTCGTAGAAGGGCGCGACTAGGTGAGGTTGCTCCTGGACACGGTCGCGTTGATTTTCGCTGTTGAGTCACCAGAACGGTTCACCAAGCGCGCGACCGCCATTTTGCAGGATACCGAAAACATCCTTGAACTGAGCGCAATTTCTCTTTCCGAAATTGCCATTAAGGCAGCCCGCGGCAAGTTAAAAGTTTCTACCGCGGACATGCGTGACGCGCTTGAGGACCTGGACCTTCGCGTGCTTCCGTACACCGCGAACCATGCATTGTTTCTTTTCGATCTACCGCTCCTGCACGCGGACCCTTTCGACCGTCAAATCATTGCCCAGGCTTTGTCGGAAGAGATCCCAGTGATGACCTGCGATGAGAAATTCAGCCTGTACAAAGGCCTCAAGATCCTTTGGTAATCTTTAGGAATTTCGCCCTTTTCAGAAAGGTTCTTAGAGGATATTCGTGGAGCCGTGAGAGGTGAGAATCCCTTCGGCCCGAAAGTGTTGGCCGGTACATTCTGTAACAGCTATGTGTCCGGGTCGGACCCACGGAAGATTGGTCGGGACGACTGGATTCGAACCAGCGACCTCACCCACCCCAAGGGTGCGCGATACCAGGCTTCGCTACGTCCCGACCGGTTGCAAATGATTTGTCGTAGCCTGGGAGCTCAAGGCTATCATCGGCCTTCGAGGAGCGTCAAGAAAGCGCGCAGCGTATCGCGGAGATCGAGCAACATTTTTCGGCTTAGAATTTGCGGCGTGTCTTCCGCAGGCGCAAAGCCGCCACCCGCCCCGTTATCCATCCCGGCTTGTTCGCGCAGGTGCCGCCGCGCGCCTTCAGTGGTGAAGCCTTCGTCGTACAGCAGGCGCTTGATCTTGAAGACCATGTCCAGATCTTCCTGGCGGTACAGCCGGTGCCCGCTGGGACTCTTCACCGGATCGAGCATGGGAAATTCGCTCTCCCAATAACGCAGCACGAAAGGCTTTACGTCTGTAAGACGGCTGACTTCGCCGATGCGGTAGAAGCCCTCTTCGGAATTTTCTGAAGCACTTTGCGTAGCTGTGCCGTTGGTGGACATTGTTAGTTCATCCAGATAAGTCTGCGAATCAAGGGCGGTAACTCCTCATCCTAAGCCAATTTACGCGGTTGTCAACGAGGCGAGCTTCGATAAGTACTAGTTACCTTAGACTCATCGGCTCCACGAAGGTCGGTTCACGGTTCCACGACCAATTCCTCCGTGGGTTGTGTTTTCGGGCATATGGCTAGCCGTTTTCTCCGCCGATTCCGATAAGCGCGTTATCGTCTAAGTAACTTATCTCCGAGCTAGGATACATCAAGTTGTACTTAGACAAACTGTTGACAGCGTCGTGTGCCCAAAGGCATGACCAGAACTCTGTCGTGAATGATCTTAGGTGGGAGCAAAACCGTATGGGATTCGCGCTAGCTCTTCTTCGAAGAAGCCATTGCTTGATAAGGGGCGCGCTCGCCGTCGCCGCGATCTTTCTGACTGTCTCCGCGTCTAGCGCCCAAGTTGCGCCTGCAGGCCAAACACCCGAAGTGGCGTGGACCCAGGAACTGAATAAGTATCCTGGATTGCTGGAAGAGTTCGGCCGACTGGTCGAGAAGTTGCAGCACAGCGTTCAGTTCACGCCGCCGCGAGGCGAGAGCCATCTATTGCCGCTGCTACCGGAATCTACGATGTCGTATGGCGCATTTCCAAACTATGGCGACGCAGCAAATCAGGTACTGAAAATTTTCCGGCAGGAACTGCAGGAGAACCAGATGCTGCGCGACTGGTGGCAGCACGGCAAGGTATCCGCAGTCGGGCCCAAGATAGAAGATTCACTGGAAAAGTACTCTCAACTCAGTTCATACATGGGAGAGGAACTGGTGGTGTCGGCGGCCACGGAAGGCCGGGATACCAAGGTGCTGATGATTGCGGAAGTCAGAAAGCCCGGACTGAAAAAGTTCCTCGAGCAGACGGTAAATGAAATTGCCGGCAAATCGAAGCCGAGTATACGCGTACTGGACCCCCAAGAACTCACCGCCGCAAAAGACGGGGCCCCGGTGCCGGCGGAGCAACCAGTGATACTGGTGCGTCCCGATTATGTTGTCGCAGCGCTTGATCTGGCCACGCTGCGCAAATTTAATGCGCAGCTGGATCGTGGTGGCCGTCCGTTCGTCGCAACTCCATTTGGGCAGCGTGTGGCCCGCGGCTACGAAGGCGGTGTGACAGTCTTAGCAGCGGCTGATGTGCGCAAGATTCTGAGTCTGGCCCCACCCGGAAATAAGCAGAGTGAGTTGAGCTTCCAGCGCAGCGGATTTGCCGACATGAAGTACCTGGTTTGGGGCCACAGCATCGTGGTCGGCCAGGAACTCAGCCAAGCGGAACTGAGCTTCGTCTCTCCGCGACATGGAGCGGCGTCCTGGCTGGCGAAGCCAACGCTTATGGGCAGCCTGGATTTTGTTTCTCCGAAAGCGCTGCTTGTGGGAACCACGGTGCTCGCGAATCCGGCACAGATATTTGATGATGTTAGAGAGCTTACCAGTGGCTCGAGTCCCAACGCGTTCGTGACGCTCGCGCAAGCGGAACAGTCCTTAAAGCTCAGTGTGAACGAAGATCTCCTCAGGCAGCTCGGTGGAGAGATTACGTTGGAGCTGGACAATATCACTCCACCGCGCCCCGCGTGGAAGACCATTCTCAAGGTCATCGATCAGGAACGTCTACAGAAAACGTTGACCACGTTGCTGGCGGCGACGCATCTGGAGGGCGAGCAGCCTGTTGTCGATTCTGGCGTCGCTTACCATACCGTCAGAGTTCCTTCTCAACAGAAACCTATCGAAATTTGCTATGCCTTTGTGGATGGATATTTAGTCATAGGTTCGAGCCGCGAAACGGTGGGAGATGGAGTTCGGCTACGCCGCAGTGGTGAATCGTTGGGAAAGTCCAAAAAGCTTCTCGCGTCACTGCCGCCAGGTTACTCACCCGCCGCTTCCGCTTTGTTTTACCAGGATCCCATCGCAATAACGCAGTTGAACCTGCAGCGGTTCGCGCCAGACATGGCGGGAACTCTTGCGAAGTTCGGCGGAGGGGATGCACCGTCGGTGGTCCGCTTGTATGGCGACGATACGTCAATTCGAGAAGCGAGCAGAAGTGGCGCACTTGACGTCGGGGTGGTGTTGGTGGTCGCGGCAGTCGCGATACCGAATTTGGTGCGATCGAAAATCGCGGCCAATGAAGCGACCGCGGTCGGCAGCATACGCACTGTGAATACCGCCGAATTCGTCTACGCGACAGAGTATCCAAAGAAAGGCTATGCGCGCAATTTGGCTACACTAGGGCCGGATCCGCGGAGGGCCGCTACTTATTCGGAGGACCACGCGAATCTCCTTGACGAGAATCTGGGCAATGAAAGCTGCGCCGGTGACGCGTGGTGTACGAAATCCGGATTCCACTTCAGAGTTACAGCTGTTTGCAAGCAACACTCCTGCGGGGAATACCTGGTTGTTGCGACGCCGATCGCTACCAATACAGGAACAAGAAGCTTCTGTTCAACGTCGGACGGCGTGATTCATTACAAAAGCAGCCCTCCATTAACCGCACCAATAACCGTATTGGAGTGCCGGGCGTGGTCGCCGCTGCAGTAGTAGCCCTCTTCGGATTTTCTGAAGTACTTTGCGGAGCTGAGCCGTTGGTGGACGTCGCTAGCTCATCCAAATAGTTCTTTGTTTCAAAGGCCGTAACTCCTCATCCTAAGCCAATTTACGGGTTGTCAACGAGACGGTTTTCAGGGTTGTTGTTCGCCGAAGTTTCCGAGTCCACTATTAGGATTTAGCCAAATGAACGACTGGAAAGGGCTGACGGAGTCGCGGCCAATTCCTCGTTATGGCTTTCCTAGCCTGCGATCGCAGATATCTCGTAACAATTTGACGCTTCATCCGTAGTAGATTGCGAGGAGTTCGGAGGGAGTTCCTTATGACTATGAACAAAAAACGCTGTTTTGTGTTTGCTGCATTGATGGCCGTTCCGGTTGCTCTCATCGGGCAGGACAAGTCTCAGGTGCAGTCTGCCCCGCCAGCCAACCCGATTACCGCAAGCGAAAAGGGTTTCTACTCATTTGTGAGCAACGCAGTCGTCGGTGCGGCGCAGAAAATGCCGGAAGAAAACTACTCCTTCAAGCCGACACCGGAGGTTCGTAGTTTTGGCCAGCTCGTTGGTCATGTGGCCGACGCTTCGTACGCGTTCTGCTCGCTAACTTTAGGCGAAGCAAACCCAGCGAAGGACATCGAAAAAACGAAGACCTCCAAGGCCGACCTGGTGGCCGCGCTCAATGACGGAGTTGCGTACTGCACCAAGGCGTTTGACAGCATGACCGACGCAAAAGGCACCCAGATGGTGAAATTCATGGGCTTCAACATCGCGAAGCTCACCTTGTTCTCGATCAATACGGCGCACACTGATGAGCACTATGGGAACATGGTGACCTATTTGCGACTGAAGGGGATTGTGCCGCCCACAAGCGAAAACCCTCCTGGACAGCCGCCGAAGTAAACGGCACCCAGCGTTGCCTATGATCGAGACCACTCTTCAAGACCTGCGATTCGGTTTGCGAATGCTGAGGCGCGATCCGGGGTTTTCTATCCTGGCGCTGCTTTGCTTGACCTTGGGCATCGGCGCAAACGCCGCGGTGTTCAGTTGGGTGGAAGGGATTTTATTTCGTCCGTACCCGCTGGTCACGCACCAGGAGCGGCTGCTCGCACTTACAGGAACGGCACGCGGCGAAACCGGCCATACCAGTCTTTCCTGGCCGGATTTCGTCAATTTGCGGCGGAGCTGCACGCTTTTTGATTCATTTTTTGTGAGCAAAATCACCGGGACTACCCTCAGTATTGGCGACCGAGCCGAGCGCACTACAGGGAGCATCGTATCCGACAATTATTTTGATGCCATAGGGGTCCGTCCGATTCTTGGCCGCGGATTCGAGCCAGGCGAAGACTCTGGACGGAACGCTCATCCCGTGGCGGTGGTTAGCTACCAGCTATGGAAAGGGCACTTCAATGGTGATCCACAAATTATCGGGAAAACGCAGCGACTCAACGGCGTGGTGCACACCATTGTGGGTGTTGCTCCTCAGGGATTTTACGGAACCTTTGTCGGCTGGGGGATGCAGTTTTGGGTTCCAACGTCGATGGAGGAAGTGTTTGAATCCGGTGGCTACAAGTTAGAGGATCGCGACGCGCGTTGGATTGAAGCTTTTGCACGGCTCAAACCTGGGGTCACGCTGGAGCAGGCACAAGCAGAAATTTCTTCGGTAGCCAAGCGTTTGGAAGACGATTATCCGTCAACCAATCGCGGCCGCAGCGTTAAGTTGTGGGCCTTGTGGCAGACGCCCTTCAACAACGCAGGCACTTTGCTTCCCACGCTCGAAATCATGCTCGCGGTAGTCGTTTTCGTCCTTCTCATCGCCTGCGCGAACGTCGGAAATCTGCTGCTGGCCAGATCGTTTGCGCGCCGCCATGAAATGACCGTCCGGCTCGCGATCGGCGCGGGCCGGGGGCGCATCGTGAAGCAACTCTTCACGGAAGCGCTGATCCTGTCGGCTTTTGGCGCAGCTGGCGGACTCCTCGTTGCGCACTGGTGCCGTCATGCGCTGATCTTGCTTTTTCCGGCGCGGGCTGGCGTAGCAATGCATTTGCCGGGTGAAATTGATTGGCGCGTTTTGCTATCGAGCGCTGGGGTTTGTCTGCTGGCGACAACTCTGCTGGGGCTGGCGCCGGCAATGCAGACCAGCAAGATCGATCTTGCCGGCGCGTTGAAATCTGACTCCGCAGGTGTTGTGGGGAGCCGGGGAAGAGCGTGGGTGCGCTCCGGCCTGGTTATAGTGCAAGTGTCGCTGAGTTTCGTTTTGTTGGTGGGCGCAGGGCTGCTGATACAGAGCCTGCAGAAAATTAGAACCTCTAACCCCGGTTTTTCGACGCATGAAGTACTGTTCACCGCCGTCGATTTGGTTTCGGCGGGATACGATGCGCAGCGCGCGCAGAATTTTCAGGACCAGTTACTGGATCGCGTCAAGGCGCTGCCTGGTATTGAGTCAGCGGCTTTCGCGCGCATGACGCCGCTCAGCTATGGAAGTTTTTCTTCCACACCGATTTCCGTGGATGGTTTTGAAGTTCCACCTGAGGAACGGCCGACTGTGGAGTACAACGAAGTGGGTCCGGACTATTTCGCGACCACGGGGGTCCGGTTGGTATCCGGCCGCGAATTTACTCGCGCGGATGACGAAAGAGCTGCTCTGGTAGCTATCGTGAATGAAACGATGGCTGCGAAATATTGGCGTGGCGGAAATCCGATTGGCCAGCGCGTTCAGGTCAAGGACCGATGGATGCAGGTAGTCGGCGTGGCGAAAGATTCGAAGTACCGGAGCGTTCGGGAGACAGCGAACCCCTTTTTCTATGTGCCGCGGCGTCAGAATTTCTCCGTTGGGGCGGGATTGTTTATTCGAACGCCGCTGAGCCCGGAAACGGTAGCGGTGGCTCTAGCTCGGGAGGTGCACGCGCTGGACGCCAGCCTTTCCCCGTACGAGCTCATCACCCTGCAAGAGCAGTTGGATCGCTCGACATCGCCGCAGTTAGTGGCCGTAACCTTAGTGGGCGTCCTTGGTGGCTTGGCGCTGCTTCTTGCCATCATCGGATTGTACGGCGTGATGGCCTACGCAGTATCGCAAAGCGCGCGCGAGCTTGGGCTGCGCATGGCGCTTGGCGCGGACGCTTCGAATCTGGTGCGGCTGGTGCTATCGCGCGGCTTAGCATTGATGGCCGGAGGGGTGATTCTTGGCGCCGTCGTGGCTGTCGCATCGACGCGATTAATGGGGAACCTGCTCTACCACGTGAGCCCGCGCGACCCACGCGCCTTCGGCGCAGCCTTCGCAGTGATGACGGTCGCTACGTTGGCTGCGTGCTTCATACCGGCGTGGCGCGCGACACGCACTGATCCCGCCGAAGCCTTACGCGATTGATTTTCACATCTGAATTCGTCCGCTAGATTTGGGCCTCAATTGCGACCCCTGCTCAGGCGTTGTATCGTTGCGTCAGCAGGAGGGATCAATGCAGAAACGCAAACTTGGAAAGAGTAATTTGGAGGTTTCGGCCCTCGGACTCGGCTGCATGGGAATGAGCTTCGGCTTCGGGCCAGCCGTGGACAAGAAGGACGGAATCTCGCTGATTCGGGCGGCCGTCGAACGCGGCGTCACGTTCTTCGATACTGCAGAAATATATGGTCCGTACACGAACGAAGAACTGGTGGGTGAGGCCCTCGCTCCTTTGCGTGAACAGGTGGTGATCGCCACCAAGTTCGGTTTCAAAATTGACCCCCACACCGGCAAACAGGCCGGGCTGGATAGCCGGCCAGCGCATATCAAGGAGGTTGCCGAAGCTTCGCTCAAGCGTCTCAAGACCGACACCATCGATCTCTTCTACCAACACCGCGTTGACCCGGACGTCCCCATCGAGGACGTCGCGGGCGCTGTGAAGGACTTGATCCACCAAGGCAAAGTGAAACACTTCGGGCTGTCTGAAGCAGGGGTGCAAACCATCCGTCGCGCGCACGCGGTTCAGCCTGTAACTGCGTTGCAAAGCGAATACTCGCTGTGGTTCAGAGAACCTGAAGCGGAAGTCATACCGACTCTTGAGGAACTGGGCATCGGATTCGTTCCATTCAGCCCACTTGGCAAGGGTTTCCTTACCGGCAAAATCAACGAGAACACGAAGTTCGATAGCAACGATTTCCGTAACATTGTTCCTCGCTTTACCGCCGAGGCTCGCAAAGCAAATCAAGGCGTGGTGGATCTGCTTGGCAAGCTCGCAGAAAAAAAGAAGGCCACAAGCGCGCAGATGGCGTTGGCCTGGCTGCTGGCCCAGAAACCTTGGATTGTTCCGATCCCTGGCACGACCAAGTTGGCGCGCCTCGAAGAAAACCTTGGGGCAGTTTCGGTCAAGCTCACCCCCGACGATCTTCGCGAAATTGAGAACGCCGTCTCGAAGATCACTGTGCAGGGGGCTCGGTACCCGGAAAATCTGCAAAAAATGGTCGGTCGCTAGGCGAGAACAATTCTGTTTTATGGTTGCGTCGCGCGTCCGAGCGATGAGGCGAGAACGTCTTTATGCCCCTTTTCTATTTTCTAATCGGCCGCTGCCAGCGGGTGACCTTCGCCGCCAGGCGGCATCGGCTGCCCCTTGTAGGCATTCTTGAACCGCACGCGGACTAGCCAGAAAATCAGCAAAATCAGCGGAAGCACGGTGAGAATTATATATAGGCCGGCGCTAAATAAAACCGGCGATAGATGTTGCCCGATGCCCACCGTGGAGAGCAGTCTCAGCGGGCGGTTTGAGGGGCCCATGAAAAAAGACCCTGCTGCGATGAACAGCCCAAAGCACATGCGCCAGAGGTGCCGCGCGATGCGCTTTGTTCCAGACACACCGCCGCGCACCAGCATGCGAATGTCCCCGGCCGCGGCGAGCAGCATTATCGAACCCATGAAAAAGATCATTCCGACAGGAACTCCGTCTTGTGAGTCCGCTCCGCTGCGGATCACTTTCAGACCATTCATCCAGGTGAGGACGCCGAGCGTCAGAGGAATCAGCAGCACAATCCAATCAAAGCGGCTTGTTTCCCCGTCCCTGCGCCGGGCGGTCAGCCATGCGGTCCCGATCAGATAGAAGGTTAAAATCCCGCCGCCAATATTGTTTGGCTGATGTCTTGTGATAGCGAGGTACACTGCGCCGACGGCCATGGTCAGCATCGAGGCGACAAAAATCTTGCCCGCCAGCACGTGGCGGGGGGAACCTTTGCGAAAGCAAATTGCGGCGGTTCCGGAAAGCAGCCCCACGCTCCCAGCGCAAATATGAACCAGCAGTATGGGCGAATAGGACATCGATACTTCCTGGATTATATACGTGGACTGTAGCCGATTGTTTCACCGGGCAACATTGGCTCCTACTCTGGCCAGCGTCAGCAGCGCTAGTCAACAAAACTAAAAATGCAGCAAAATCAGAAGCAGAGGCCCCGAAATGTTGCATGAAGCGAAGCTCGCCAGCCTCACTGACCTGGATTCAATTTTCAAATTGATGCAACACATGCAACTGGATGAATCCTGGACCGAGTCGTTCGACGAGTCCGTCGTTCGCTCCAGTCTTGCCGAACTTCTTCAAAACCCTGCGTACGGGCTCATTTATTTGGTGTCGGACGCGAATAGCGCCATCGCTTACCTGGTCATTTGTTTTGACTATAGCCTCGAGTATCGAGGCAAAGGGGCTTGGATTGATGAACTCTTCGTCGAATCCGATCATCGCCAACGGGGAATTGGCGCGTACCTTCTCGATTTAGCCGAATCGGCTTCCCACGAACACGGTGCGCAATTTCTTCACCTCGAAGTCGGCCACGGAAATCGCGCCATCGAACTCTATCGCCGTCGAGGCTTCGTGGACCACAACCGTTACCTCATGACCAAACCCCTGCAGCCGCATAAGTAGTCTGCAAAGGTCAACGAGCGGGAGGAGGTGTTGTTCCGATAGCCGCAGGGGTAGAAATTACTGATTTAATTTTGTGCCACCTGTTCGTTCCCGCTTATTGCTTTTATAGAGGAGCGCTGGCCGCGTCTCCGGAGCAGTGTCGTGCTATAGATTGATCCTCATTTTGCGACCCTCGGGACGATTGTTACCGTAACCGACCTTTCTTACTTGCTGCGAAAGACCAGGTAGGTGATGTCGTCGGATTGCCGCGTCGCTCCGACAAACTCATCCACAGGTTTCATCAGGAATTGCAGACTTTCTTGAGCATTCATCATCGGCAGTGTCCGAATGACGTTGCTCCAGCGATCGTTACCGAATTCTTCATATTGTTCGTTGAAAGCTTCGATCACCCCATCGGTATAAAAAATCAAAGCGTCGCCAGGCCGCAATTCGACAGAACCCGTCTCGTAGCTGATCGGACAATAAATTCCGAGCGGCATTCCCCCCACTTCAAGTTTTTCAAGCGTGCCGTCCGAGCGCCGGAGAATCGGCGCATTGTGACCGGCGTTGACGTAGCTAAGGCGCCGCGTTTGCGGATCGTATTCGGAAAGAACCGCGGTCGTAAAGCGCTGGCCACCCTGACTGTGCGCGCACGCATAGCGATTGAGGCGCGCCACGAGGTCCACCAGCGGTGCGCCTTCGCCCGCGATAGTTCGTAGGCTAGCTTGCAGCGTGGCCATCAACAGTGCGGCAGGAATGCTCTTGCCCACCACGTCCGCGATGACCACCATTAATTTGCTCCCGGGCTCATCGGGATTCGGGAAAAAAGCGTCGTAATAGTCGCCCGCAACAGAGTTTTGCGGCCGGGTGGTAAAAGCAATCTCGGCTCCCGGAACTTCCGGAGGATGCCCGGGAACCAGCCAGGATTGAATCTCCCTCGCGATTTCCAAGTCGCGCTTCATCGTTACCTTGTCGGCCAGTTCGAATAACAGCAGAACAAAAAGAAGCACGCCGCCGAACAGTTCGTAGCGGGTCAGGACCAGCAGCACCAGCGCTATCAACAGCAGAACCCGCCGTACCGGCGCCAACTTTACCAGCAGAACCCAGAAGAATTGTTTGCCGACGTGTAGCGGGCGCCGCCAACGCGGGAGCTCGCGAATCTTTTCCCAGTCGACGTCACGGCGATAGAAGCCATAACCGGCGCGAGCGTCGGCGGCAAATTG
>Ga0209006_10002608_pt1 | contig 16459 bp, 19 predicted proteins | sample JacPin_JW_Ref_O2_FD_188567 | JGI IMG/M metagenome (GOLD analysis project Ga0209006, IMG submission 188567) | Forest soil microbial communities from Algoma, Ontario, Canada - Jack Pine, Ontario site 1_JW_Ref_O2 (SPAdes) (version 2) | ecosystem: Environmental > Terrestrial > Soil > Boreal... | reverse complement strand
CTGGATATATCCCAGTTCGTCGATGCCCTCGATCAAACAATGCTTGGGAAATCCATCCACCGGAAACTCCACCGCGCGGCCGCTCGCGAGTGTCAGCGTCTGCGACGCCAGATCCACTTTCACCGCGGCAGCGGGAGTTTTCATCAACTCCGCATGCACGTCCGCCGGCACAACAATCGGCAGAAGCGAATTCTTGAGCGAATTCCCCTTGAAGATATCCGCGAACGAGGTGCTGATCACGGCGCGGAATCCATACTGGGTGAGGGCCCAGGGCGCGTGCTCGCGCGAACTCCCGCAGCCAAAATTGTCACCCGCCAGCAAGACCTGACAGGCCTTCGCCGCCGGCTGATTCAACACGAAATCCGGCTTCGGCTTGCCCTCGGCATCATAGCGCCAATCATAGAACAGCTGATCGCCCAACCCCACCTTCGAGATGGTCTTCAAAAAGCGCGCGGGGATAATTTGATCGGTGTCGATATTGTCGCGCAGAATCATGACCATGCGGCTCTCGAACGGACTGAACTTTTCCATTAAAGCAACTCCCTTACATCGCTCACCATGCCTGAAATCGCCGACGCCGCCGCGGTCATCGGACTCGCCAGGAACGTCCGCGCGCCTTTGCCTTGCCGCCCTTCGAAATTGCGATTGCTGGTCGACACGCTGTATTGTCCCGGCTCCAGTTGATCGCCATTCATCGCGATGCACATCGAACAGCCCGCCTCGCGCCAATCCGCTCCCGCGTCGCGAAAAATCTGATCCAACCCCTCGGCCTGCGCCTGCTCCTTCACCTGCTGCGATCCCGGCACCACCAATACCCGCACGTTCGGATTCACCTTGCGGCCCTTCAGCACGCTCGCCGCCGTCCGCAAATCCGAAATTCTCGAATTGGTGCAGCTTCCGATGAACACCACATTGATGGGATGCCCCAGCAGCGGTTTCCCCGCCGGCAGATCCATATAAACCAGCGCCCGCGCCAGCGAATCGCGCTCCAGCGGATCGGTAATGTCGCTCGGATTGGGCACCATCCCTCGAATCGGAATCCCCATGCCCGGGTTCGTGCCGAAAGTGATCATCGGCTCAAGCGACGCCGCGTCGATCAAAATGCTCTTGTCGTACGTCGCGCCCTCATCGGTCGGCAATTGCCGCCAGCGCGCCACCGCCTCATCCCATGCCGCGCCTTTGGGAGCATATTGCCGCCCCGATACATATTGATACGTGGTGTCGTCCGGCGCCACCAGCCCCGCGCGCGCACCCGCTTCGATCGACATATTGCACACCGTCATGCGCTCTTCCATGGACAGCGACCGGATGGCCGATCCGCAATATTCAAAAATGCAGCCCGTACCTCCGCCGATCCCGATGCGCGCAATCAGCGCCAGAATAATATCTTTCGCCGATACGCCTGGCTTCAACGCACCATCCACGCGCACTTGATAGGTTTTCGACCTCTTCAGCAACAGGCATTGGGTCGCCAGCACATGCTCAACTTCGCTGGTGCCGATCCCGATTGCCAGTGCTCCCAAAGCGCCGTGCGTTGCCGTGTGGCTGTCGCCGCAAACCACGGTCATGCCAGGCTGCGTCAAACCCAGCTCCGGCCCGATCACGTGCACTATCCCCTGCTTGTCGCTTCCCAGCGGATAACAATGGATGCCAAAATCCTTGCAATTCTGGATCAGCTTCTCCACCTGCGTGGCCGCGATCTTATCCACAATCGGTAATCCGCGCGGCGTCGTTGGCGTGCTATGGTCCGTGGTCGCAATCGTCAGATCTGGCCGACGCACCTTCAGGCCACGCGCGCGCAGCCCATCGAAAGCTTGCGGCGACGTCACTTCGTGCACCAGGTGTAAATCAATATAGAGCAGCGATGGAGCGTCCGGCCGCTCCGCAACCACATGGTTGTCCCAGATCTTTTCGATGATGGTACGAGGTTTACTCATATTGCTTCCGCTACTGCGTCTCCTACTTCTGAGGTCGTGGCCGGCTTGCCCGCCGGCTTCAAATCCGCCGTCACGCGGCCCGAATTGAGCACCGTCTCCACCGCGCGATTCACCGCGGCCGCTTCTTCCTTTAGCCCGAAACTGTATTCGAGCATCGCGGCCACCGATCCAATTGCGCCAAACGGGTTCGCCTTGCTCTGCCCCGCGATGTCGGGCGCCGAGCCATGCACCGGCTCGTAGAGTCCAACCCACGCGCCGGACGGCTTCTTATCGCCAATGGACGCCGACGGCAGCATCCCAATCGATCCCGCCAGCACGGCTCCTTCATCACTGAGGATATCGCCAAACATATTTTCCGTAACCAGCACGTCAAAGCGCCGCGGATTCAAAACCAGCTGCATTGCCGCCGTATCCACTAACAAATGTTCCAGCGCGACGTCGGGAAACTCCTCCGCCACTTCAATGATCACTTTACGCCAGAGCTGCGAAGTCTCGATGACATTGGACTTATCGACGCTCGTCACCTTCTTGCGCCGGTTCCGCGCCAGATGAAACGCCATGCGCGACACGCGTTCGATCTCAGCCCGGGTATACGACAGCGTATTCACCGCGTGTTCGTCTGCGCCCGTTCCATAGATCCCGCGCGGCGTACCGTAATAAATCCCGCCCGTCAGCTCGCGCACGATGATCATGTCCGTGCCGTCCACCAGCGAATTCTTGAGCGGCGACGAATCGAGCAGAGCTTTGTACGATCGCACCGGCCGCAGGTTCGCATAAACACCCAGCACCTTGCGAATGCCGAGCAACCCCTTCTCCGGCCGCTTCTCCGGCGCTACGTTATCGAATTCCGGCAGCCCCACCGCGCCCATCAGCGTGGCATCCGCCTTCAGTGCCAGATCTATGGTCTCCTGAGGTAGCGGACCGCCTGTTTTATGAATCGCAATGCCGCCCAGCAAGCCTTCACTCAGCACCGGCTCATGATGGAACTTGCTCGCGACTTTGCGCAGTACTTTAACTGCTTCACAAGTGACCTCGGTGCCGATTCCGTCACCGGGGAGTATCAGTATGTTGAGTTGCATTCTTTAGATGTGGCGCACGCACTCTTGCGTGCCGCGTTCACACTCGTGTGAACGCATTGTTTAATCATTCGCGGCGGCGGCTTTTTCGCCCACCACCTCGTGCAGCAGCGCACTGATCTCATCGTTGCGCACGCCCTTCTTGCGGTCCGCCAGCGCCGTGAAACGATGGTACAGCACTTCCAGCTCTTCTTTACTAAGCTGGAACCCGAGATCTTCGGCGCGCTTGTGCAGCGCATGCCGCCCGCTGTGCTTGCCCAGCACCAGTTTGCTCTCCGGCACGCCCACGCTGTGCGGGTCCATGATCTCGTACGTCGTGCGTTCCTTTAAGTATCCGTCCTGGTGAATCCCCGCCTCGTGCGCGAAAGCATTTTCACCCACAATTGCTTTATTAGGTTGCGGCCCAAACGTAATGGTTCGCGTGAGTAGTTGGCTGGCGGCGTAGATGTGCTCGGTGACGATTTTCGTTTCGAAGGGCAACTTGTCAGGACGTGTCTTGAAAGCCATGACGATCTCTTCCAGCGCCGCGTTGCCGGCCCTCTCGCCAATCCCGTTGATGGTGCATTCGACCTGCCGGGCGCCGGCCTGCACCGCTGCGATTGAATTCGCCACCGCAAGTCCCAAATCGTCGTGGCAGTGCACGCTCACTACCGCGCTGTCGCCCAAGGCCCGGACCATCCGCCCGATCAGCGCTCCGTATTCTTCCGGCACCGAAAAGCCGACCGTGTCTGGCAAATTCACCGTCCGCGCCCCAGCCGCAACCACCGCGCGCGAAACCTGCTCCAGATAATCCCAGTCCGTTCGCGTAGCGTCCTCGGCTGAAAACTCCACATCGTCGGTATATTGGCGGGCGAGCTCGACGGCCTCAACTGCTTCATCCAGTATCTGTTGCCGCGATTTTTTCAGCTTATACTTGAGATGGATATCGCTGGTGGCGAGGAAGGTATGAATCCGTGGCCTGCGCGCATTCTTCAGCGACGCCGCCGCTCGCTCTACGTCCAGCCGATTGGCCCTTGCCAGCGCCGCCACTTGCACCCAGGAGAACTCACGGCTCACCGCGTCCACCGCTTCAAAATCCCCATCGGAGGCGATCGGGAACCCGGCTTCGAGGATGTCGACGCCCAATTCCACCAGTTTTCGCGCCAGTTGCAGCTTCTCGGGTACGGTCATGCTGCAGCCCGGCGATTGCTCACCATCCCGGAGGGTGGTGTCGAAGATGTAGACTCGATTGGCCATGTGTCCTCCCGCTTGCTTCACGCTACTCATTATGCAGTCGCCGTGCTGATTTGGCAAATTTATAATTAGAGCGATCAGAATAAGTTACAATCATAGCATAAAAGCTGCTTATGGAACTCTATCCACTCAAGGTCTTCCTGACCGTGGCTTCGGAGAAAAGCTTCTCCCGCGCCGCCGAGAAGATGCTGCGCACCCAGCCCGCGATATCGCTGGCCATCCAGAAGCTCGAGTCGGATTTGCAGGAGAAGCTGATTGACCGCTCGGGCAAGGAACTGCTGCTCACCGATGCCGGCCGCATCGTCTATGATTACGCGCGCCGTTTCGAGAACCTCTCGGCCGATCTGGAAAACGCGCTTTCCGAGCTGCGCGACAATTCCGCCGGCCGCCTGATAGTCGGCGCCAATGAGTCAACGTCGCTGTACTTGCTCGGCCATATCGAACGCTACCGGCGCCTTTATCCGAAGGTGAAGGTGCAAGTCAGGCGCTCGCTGTCCAGCAAAATCCCGTCGCAGTTGATCGACGGAGATCTTGAGCTCGGCGTCATCAGCTATGACCCGGAAGACGAGCGCCTGCATTCGATGGTGATTTACACCGATCACCTGGCCTTCGTCGTTTCCCCGCAACACCGCTTCGCGACACGGGGGCAGGTTTCGATCAACGAATTGGGCATGGAGACCTTTATCGCGCACTATGTTCTATCGCCTTATCGCGACGTGGTGCTCAAGGAATTCCAGCGCCACAAAATCCAGCTGAACATGGACGTTGAAATGCCCACCGTGGAAACGATTCGACTGATGGTTCAGCGCAACGAAGGCGTAGCCTTCCTCCCGCACATGTGCGTGGAACAGGACGTCGCGCAGGACGCCCTCCGCGAAATCAAGGTAAAGGAGCTCAACGTCGACCGCAAAATCCGCCTGGTCTACCCAGCGAAGCGCAGCTTGAGCCACGCCGCGAAGGCGTTTTTAGAGTTGGTAAAGAGTAGTTAGCGAGGTGCGTGATGGTAGATAAGAACAAGAAGACGACATACGTGCTCGGCGCCGGCGCTTCCCTTGAGGCAGGGTATCCGCTTTGCTCCGCACTCTGGGCGAAGATGGCGATGTGGGTCATCGAGTCGCAACCCTGCGACTCCGAATACCGGCGAGCTATTGACACCGTCACCGCGATTCATGGCCCGGTGCTCGATGTGGAGGGCATGTTCACAAATCTGGACCTCGGCACAAGCGCGTTCCAGATGCTAACTGAGGGCCAACGAAATAAGCTGACGGGGATAATACAACGTTGCTTAAGGGACTACTTCAAAAGCATTTGCGACCAACACTCGGCGTCGCCGCTCTATAAAGCATTCGCCGACAGGATCCAACACGGCGATGACATCATTACGTTCAACTACGACGTTTCGCTGGAGAACGCGCTCATCGAAACGCACAAATTCGGTGTCAAGAACGGGTATGGCACTGGCTTCGTCGCGGACTGGGACGAAGCTGACTCAGATGTGAGGGTGCTAAAGCTTCATGGAAGCATAAATTGGATGGGCGAAACCTTTGCTGGAATTAGACCAGGATCTTTTGCCGCCTTTACGAACAGCCTCGGCGCGCGCCCATTTGTCGACAACCGAGACGCTTTATTCCCGCGTTACCCGACCCAAGTTTTAGATAGTCGCATTCCGATCGGAGGAGACGCCGGGACATCTCGAACGCTTATATTGCCGACCTACCATAAGAAGTATTCGGTCGCGACATCGGTCGGTGACGAATGGAGCCCTTTTTTCGAATCTCTGGTTTCAGGCCTCCGAGGCTGTGGAGCAGGCAGACTGCATTGTGATCGTCGGCTACAGCATGCCGGAAGCAGACCACCGCGCACGAACTCTCCTACTTTGGGGCGCCAACAAGCGTACCGAGGTCCTCCTTTGTTGCGCTGGCTCGAACGGAGCTCTGAAGCGCAGCTTCGAGACCCATGGGTTCTGCCGCGTAGTTGAGGTAGGAATCTTCGCGGATTTACTCGCCTGATTTGATTGTGCCGCGACCCTAGCTCTCCCACGGATTTATAACCGGGGCCCGCGCTTTTTCGTATTCACTTCGGTCGCGCGAGACCACCGTATGCCCGTAGTGAACGGCGCTTGCGGCAATGATAAGATCCGGCTGGGAAAATGTATGCCCCACTTTACGGCCTTCCTCCACCAGCAGCCGCCACTTGAGCATGACGTCCTCCGTGATAGGAAGAACACGCTGATAAAACATTGGCCTCACCCTCTGCGTGAGCCAATCGCTTAACGCCACGCGGCGGCTGGGTTCGGAGACAAGCTCGATACCAAATCGAATTTCAGCAAGTGTTACGACGCTAATATAGAGCTGATCGAGCGGCTGAGCTGCAACAAATGCTACGACTTTGGGCTCGGGATTGGGTTTTCGCAATTCGGACAAGACATTGGTGTCGAGCAGCCATGCCATCAAAACACGATGTCACGAATCGGGAGTAGAGCGCGATCTGCATGGAGATCCATTTCCTTATGCGGAGAAGCCTGCATTGCAGCGATGAGCAGGGCGCCCGTAGCGGGCTCGGACGGAGCATTATCGGAAATCTCGGATGCGCCAGCGAGAATTCCTTCCAACGCTTCGCGCACCAGCGCGTCGGCGGAGAGACCCTTCGCATGGGCAATAGCTTTGAGTTTTGCTTCTTCTTGAGGTTGAAGCGGCAGCGTGATCGTCATGAACCTCTCCTGTCACTATTATGCCTGTTACCTTGCGACATCTCACGGACCATGCGTCCCATGTTTCCCCAAAACGCTAGCGCTGAAAAGTCAAGAACGAGATCGGCGCCGTGCGAGCCCTTCTTCGAGAAGCAGTACCTTGCCATCAGAGATTTCGCACTGGATCTCCTTCGCCAGCCGTTCACCCTCGCCGCCTGAGGCAAAATCCCGCTTTATTTCCTCATCCGACGCCGCTTCTTCCATCCCCTCAAACCAGCCAGAGAGCTTCCGTCGCTCATTTTTCGGCCGATGTTTGATCGCTTCCTCTTCCAGGTTAACCATAGCCCGATCGCGCCACCTCCAGCGCAATATCAGCCTCCGACGCTTGCCAATTCAAGACGCTCACCCGCGTCGTGCGCCGGCCGCGCCAGTTGGTCCCCAAAAAATGCTTCACCGCTCTCATTCACTCGCCGAATGATGGCACCCATGAACCGGTCGGGACCCCTCCTCGCTGGCCCCTTCCCGCGGGTCGAGAATACTAACCAATCCTTGACTGATCCGGGGGCGCCGAAGTATCTCCGCGCCGTCCAGCGCCCCAATTCCTTCCACAATCCGCGTGGCATATCCGCAAGAACGATCGATCATCCGCAATGCCCAACCGGCCATCTGCTGGATAGCGGCATAAGTGGCGAACCCTTTGGCCCGTCGCGACCATTCCGAATTCCAATCCATTTGATCCCGGCGTCTCGGTCATGAATCAGGTAAGGCGCGCGGTGCGACATGGATACGCGATGCGCCTGCGGCCGCGCCACGGAAGCGTAGCCCGAATCGGTATACACTCGCCGCGTAACGCATCGCGATATACTGAATCCTGTCGCCTAGACAAACGAACTGGAGATGACAGAATGAAACGCACACTACCCATCGTTCTCACTATATTGACGGCTTCGGCCTGCGCCTTCGCGCAAGCGCCCAGTGACCCCGTTCAAAAAGCTCTGATGGCCGCGCCTGCGCGCATGAAAAAGGAAGAAGTCACCGTAATCAAGTGGAAGCCCGACTTCACTTATGACACCCTGCAAAAGGGTAGCAGTACCCTGGTCTGCTACGACCTGTCAGGATTCCCCACCCACCCGGCATTCATGCTGGAATGCACCAGCACCGCCAACCTGCCTCGCGTTGCTCAGAACTTGAAAGCCGAAGCGGGAGGCGACCGGAAAGCGTCCGAGGCCGCATTAGCTGCCGAAGAGAAGGATGGAAGCCGCGCGAAGCCTGAGTTCGGATCGGTATGGATCCACCTTATGGGTCCCGACGCAGAACACGCTCGTAACCACACCACCATCGCCGTGCCGGGCGCCACCGCCCAGTCGCTCGGGCTGCCCGATAAGCCGAGCCAGGATACCGTGTGGATTATGGGTGCCGGCACCACCACCGCTCACCTGATGACGCCGGGTAGCTAGAAGTTTCGTGACCGCTTACTAACGCGCGCGGCTCGGAATAAAGACCCTTTACCGAGCCGCGACCGTAAGGGAGTCGGATGAGTCAATCAACCGCGATGAAACTTCTGATCTTAATTATGCTTGCCATTACCGTGCTGACTGCGGCGCCCGGCAAGCAGACCTTTACCGGCACCATCACGGACAGCATGTGCTCCACGGCCGATCATTCCCAAATGAAAATGGGGCCGACCGACGCCGAGTGCACCAAGGCCTGCGTCAGCATACACGGCGCCACGTATGTTCTTTATGACGGCAAGAACGTCTACGAGCTAAGCGATCAGAAGACGCCCGAAAAGTTCGCGGCGAAAAAAGTGACGGTCACGGGTACGCTGGACGCGAAGAGCAAGCAGATCCAGGTGGACTCCATCACCGCTGCGAAGTGAGCGGCTCCCAATCCTTGCCGTCGAACTGAATCAGAAATAGCTGCTTGATCGGCTGGTAGTCGCTAGCACTGGTCGTCACCCTGATTCCGGGACGAAGCATGCCCAGCTCAAGATCCAGGCTGGCGGCCTGCTTCATCACGTTCGCGCGCGTCAGATCGTCCCCACACTTCTTCAGCACTTCCACCACAGTCTGGGCCACCTGATAGCCATACACATTATTCGCATCCCGAATATTTGCGTCCGGGTTATACTTCTTCATCCACTCCAGGAACGCCCGCACCGCCGGATCGTTACGCGATTGCGGCCTTAGCCAGCTCTTGGAACGCGCATTCGTAATAACCCCAGCCGATTTCTCCAGGCCCGCTGGCTCCAGAAACGCGGCGATCGAGAGCGACGCATTTGGGATGAACTGCAACGGGTGCCAGCCCATGTCGTAGGCCTTGCGAATGGCCCTTGTCGCAAATCTTCCCACCGCCAGGTTCATGAAAACGTCCGCGCCCGAATCTTTGAGTGCCGCTATCTGCGCATCCAGCCCTTCCGGATCGGAGTACTCAAAGGAAGCCTCTTTCACAATTTTCGCCGACGATTTTTCCCCCAGGCCATCGCGAATTCCCATCAGCCACTCGTTGCCGGACTCATCGCGCGAATAAAGAATCCCGATCTTGGCCCCCGGCCGGTTCTCGCGCACATACTTGCCGTAGACCAATCCTTCGGTCCGCTTGCTGGGCTGAAACCCCATCGTCCACGGATAATGCGACGGATCGTCAAACGCCGATTCAGTCGCCGCGACGAACAGCTGTGGCACCTTCTTCTCGTTCATGTACGGGCGGATAGCCAGGTTGGCGGGAGTGCCCCAGTTGCCCGCCGTCAGCAGCACCTGGTCCTGTTCCACAAGCTGATGGGCCAGCGCAATCGATTTGTCAGTATCCGAGCCGGAATCGACGCTGATGAACTTGATCTTGCGGCCGTTCACTCCGCCCCGCTCGTTGATCATCTGAAAGTACCCCGCTTCGGCGCGTCCGGTGGAACCATATTCGGAGAACGCGCCGGTATATGGCATGATGTTCCCGATTTTGATCTCGGCATCGGATGCGCCCGGGTCGTACTTCGTTTGCGCTACGGCCAGTGGCGTGGCCAGCGCGAAGACCAACAACGCAGCGGTCCGCATTCCATCCACTTTACGAAAGTTTTTCGCTCGTGCCAAACGGGAGCTATGGCTTAAAACGGCTGGACAAGTAATTTAGAATCGCGTCGCGATCCTCAGCCTTAATCGGGGCGCCCCATCCGGTCATTTTGTTGAGCTCGCGGTCCCACTGCGCGCCAGTCAGGCGTTGTTGCTGCATCATGTGCTCATCATGGCACCCGAAGCAGTCGGCCTTGTAGCCATCCGGGTATGGCGTATCCGCGGCGGCCGGCTCGCCGACAGAGTCCGCTGGAGGCTGACCGGAAATCGTAACGGCCACTGGCTGCGCCACATTCCACAGATAGCCGTTCGGGTTCCATTCCTGGTTGAGCGGCTGCGTCTGTCCGGCCATATTTGTCGCGCGCGATAGCAGCGTGTATTTGCCCTCGGCAGGCTTCCAATCGTGATGCCAAACGCGCCAGCCGTATTTGGTCGGCTGCCCGGTTAGCTTGGCCGGTTTCCAGCTCTGGCCGCCATCCGTGGAAACATCCACTCGGGCGATTGGCGACGAATTCGACCACGCCGTGCCCTGGACACGCACGTTCCCGGGTCTCGCCCACCCACCTGGAACCGCAATTACGGACTTCACATTGAGATCGGTCACCGGCACCATCTCCGACACGTCGACAGCGGTACCTGGCGCGACGGGATGCGTAGGATGCCGGTAAGTCGACTTCATCCAGAAACCCTCGAATTCATGATCCAGCACTTCGATGTGCTGCACCCATTTCACCCACGAGTCGCCGGCCCAACCGGGCGCGATTACGCGCAATGGAAATCCATGCTCCACCGGCAAAGGTTGGCCGTTCATCTCATAGGCCAGCAACGTATCGGGATCAAGCGCCTTGGCAGAAGTAATGGTGCGCTGAAAATCTGGCATCTTCCCCAGCGGGACATCGGCGCCATCGAAGAGAATCTCGGTGGCGGAACTCCGGATGCCGGCTTTTTGCAAAACATCCCGAAGACGCACGCCCGCCCATCGCCCATTCCCGACGGACCCGAACCCCCACTGCGCGCCAGGAAGCCGCGGCCGGTAGAAGCTTCGTCCATTGCCGGCGCATTCCAGGACGCCCACGAGTTCCACTCGCGGCAGCTTTTTGAGATCGGCCATGGTCAGCGTCATCGGATGGTCCACTACGCCATCGATCTTCAGGCTCCACTCGCTCAGGTTTACCTTGGGCGTGTAGGTGTGACAACGGACAAAGAATCGATCAACCGGCGTGATCCACTCGGTGAAGCCGTCCAGCGGCATCTCGAGATCTTCCGGCTTAGGCGACCGTACGATCATGCGCGCTGGATCGGCTTGATCTGCGCCTCCCAGAAAGCGCGGAAGCGCGGCCGCTATTGCGCCAGCGAACAACCCGCGCCGGCTAATGCTCGCTTTCTCCATGGAGATCCTCATTCGCTGTAACTCAGGGCGCGACGCTGCCGAACGTAACTCCCGTCCCCTGTTGGCATGAACACGTTGCACGCCGGCATGGCTCCTCCGTAAATGTTCAAGGTGATGGCAACTTGCCTCGACACGTTCCGCGTGACGTGGTGTTCGAAGGGCGGCATCAAATAGCTTGTAGAGCCCGCCTGCAAACGCTCCGCCGGGCGCGCGTCGAAGAAATATTTTCCGTTTTGTTGTCCGGCTAATTCAAACGGCACAGTTTCAATTTCTCCCTCCAGTACCGCCTCCACACCCCACAGCCCGGAATGATCGTGCAGCGGCGTGCTGTGACCCGGCGCCCAAACCATTGCTAGCACGGAAACCCCAGTCGCAGGATCGTCGTAGACCAGGCGCCGTGCATAGCGATCCAACTGGACAGCGCGTAAACGATCCGGAAGCGAGATGAGATTTCGCGCGATCCCGAGCTCCAGTTTCAGGCAGAGCCGGCTGAGCCCTGTCGTGATGTTCGGCGCCCGGAGGGCGTCCCCAATCCACATCCTAAGATTGGGTTCCAGATTCCCTAACGATGCGTGGAAGCGCCCAACTACCGCCTGCGGCGTCGTGAATGCCTGAGATCCATCTGCCATCTCAACCTCCCAATAGTCTACTGGTTGAGTGAACAGTGTAGGGGAGGAAATCCCCAGAAGCAAACGCAATAGTACTAGAACGCTACCGAAGCACCCGACTGTTCCCTACTGAGGCGGCAACGGCGCGCCGTCCACAACGAACGTCAACATCCGCGGCAAACCGGGTGGAGTGGTCGACGGCGGAGGCGCAGGAAGCCCTACCGACGGCGTCACTTTGCCCGTACCGCCCATTAACGTGACGTACTGCTTGCCATCGATCATGTATGTGATCGGCGGACCCATGCCGCCGTGCAGGCCGGTCTTTAAATCCAGGAGCTTTTCGCCGGTATCGGCTCGATAGGCCAGCAGCCGGCCGTCTGGAATTACCTGCAACACCAGATTCCCCGCAGTGGAGACAGTCCCGCCGCCCAAAGCCCCGCCGCCCACTGCATGCCAGCGCTCCTTCTGAGTGACAGGATCCCATGCCACGAGAAGATTGCGCTGCCCTTCCGGCGGAGCTGGCCCAATGGTCGCCGGAGACGGTACAGTTTTCTGCGGTGCCTGCGACGCGGTGGGAGCGCCAGCTGCATCGCCCGTTGCGGGTTGTGCTTTTGGCCGGATGATCCCCAGGTTCTTTTCGCCGGCGCCGGACTTGAAGACGAAGTTCTCGTCCGCCGTGTAACTGCTGACGCCGCCATTGGAGCTGGGAACATAGACCAGGCCGGTGCTCGGATTGAAAGACATGGGAGACCAGTTGTGCCCGCCGCCGGGGCCTGGCGTGAGCATGACACTGTCCGCGCCGTAGTGAGCTTCCGGATTTACGATCGGCCGCCCGGTCACCTCGTCCAGTCCCTTGGCCCATGAGACCTGCACCCACGGCTGGCCCGAGATGAACTGTCCGGTCACGCGATCCAGCACATAATAAAAACCGTCCTTATTGGCCTGCATCAGGACTTTGCGCTGCCGTCCTTTGATGGTGAGATCGGCAAGCATCAACTGCTGCACGCTGTCGTAGTCCCAGGAATCGCCAGGAACCATCTGGAAATACCATTTCAATTCGCCCGTGTCGGGCCGCACCGCCAGCACCGAGCAGGCATAGAGGTTGTCCTTCCCTTTGGATTTACGAAGCTGTTCGGGCCATGGTCCCGCGTTGCCTGTGCCAATGTAAATCAGATCCGCCTCGGGATCATACGCCATCCCGTCCCAAACCGTTCCGCCGCCGCCCATCTTCCATGCTTCCGGAGACCACGTCTCGGCAGCCTTTTTCATGGCCGCATTCTCGAAGGGCTTGGACGGATCGCCGGGCACGGTATAAAACTTCCACGCGAAGTGGCCGGTGTCCGCATCGAAGGCCGCGAAAAATCCCCGCACGGGATACTCGGAGCCGCTGACGCCGATGATCACCTTTCCCTTCGCGATGCGCGGAGCCATGGTGATGGAGTAATTTTCCTGGGGATAAGCCACGCGCGACTCCCACACCGGCTTCCCGGTCGCTGCATCCAGTGCCTCCAGCCTTCCATCGATGATCGGCGCGATGATCATGTTCTGATAAATCGCCACGCCGCGATTCACCACCCCGCAGCAAATGCTCGGGAACACGGCCGTCTGGTTCACTTCCGGATCCCAGCGCCAGCGTTCTTTCCCGGTACGCGCATCCACGGCGAACACGACGGACCAATTCGTAATGCCGTAGAGCGTGCCATTCCAGACCAGCGGCGTCGCCTCTTGATTGCCGCCTCCCTGGCCAATGTCATAGGACCAAGCCAATCCCAGCCGCCCGACATTGCTGGCGTCGATCTGTTTGAGCGGGCTGTAACGGGTTTCGCCGGGATTCTGGCCGTAGGTCAGCCATTCGTCCCCGCTCTTTGCAGCGCTCTTCAGAACGCCATCGTCCACACGCTGGGCTTGCTGGCCCATCAGAAGGGGGGCCATTAAAAACGGCAACCAGGTCGTCTTTCGCATATGCATATCTTACTCGGAAGTGATGACGAACTGTATGCCAGGCTTGCTATTCTGTGAGGCGTGGCGCAGGCGATTCTGATCGACACCGATACGGCATCGGACGACGCTGTGGCGTTGATCATGGCGCTGCGTTCGGAAAGCGCGCATGTAATCGCAATCACCACGGTGGCCGGCAACGTGGGCGTCGAGCAGGCTACGCGGAATGCGCTGTACACCACCCACCTCTGCGGCGTGAGCACGCCGGTTTACCAGGGCGCCGGGAAGCCGTTGGCCCGCGCGCTGGTCACCGCCGAGTGGTTTCACGGCGACGACGGACTGGGAGATCACGGCTATCCGCCGCCCAGCCGCGCCGCGGAGAAGCAGCACGCCGTGGAAGCCATCGTTTCCTTAGCCCGAAGCAATCCCGGACTCTTACTGGTTACCCTTGGCCCGCTTACCAATATTGCGCTGGCATTGGCCCAGGCGCCGGATTTTGCCGACCATGTCGGGCGTTGCGTGATCATGGGCGGAGCGCCGTGTTGCGAAGGGAACGTCACTCCGGCCGCCGAATACAATATGTGGGTTGATCCCGAGGCCGCTCGCATGGTCTTCCGCAGTCGTTTGCCGCTTGAGATGGTTGGCTGGCAGCTCTGCCGCGGCGCGGCCGTCGTCGGACCGGCGGACGTAGAGTACATCGGCGCTATCGGCACCGAACTGGCCCGTTTCGCGGTGGAGTGCAACAGCACCGCGCGAGCAGCGTACCGGGTGCAGACTGGCGAAGATGGCATTTCCCTGCCCGATCCGGTGGCGATGTCCATCGCGCTCGATCCCTCCATCGGTACCGAATCGAGCCAGCACTATGTGGATATCGAGACTGCGACCGAGCTGACGCGCGGAATGACGGTTGTAGATCGCCTGGGTGTCGCGGCCAACGAGCGAAATCGCGCGTCGTGGGCGGAAGTTCTGACCAGCGGTTCGAAAGCAAAAGTGTACTGGGCCATCAATGCGCCGCGATGGAAACAGGCGCTTTACGCAGCTCTGCGATGAACGGAAAAAGACTATTGGCCGCCGATGAACGCCGATTAACGCAGATAAAACAAATGGGCTTGATTTTGTCTTATGGAGTGAACCCCAAAACTGAGACACTCGGAATGAACACACTTCCCATTAAACGGGAGGACGAATGGGGAATTGGCGACGGCATAGCCGGGAGTTCAAACAGCAGGTAGTGGAGCGGATGAAGACCAGCGACAACCTCCACGAGTTGGCGCGGGAACTGGGGATCGAGCGGAAGCTGCTGTACACGTGGAAATACCAGTTTGAGGGGCGACCGGAGAAGAATCACGCCGATTACCGGGGAAGCGCGCCCGACACGGTAGAGGCGCGGCTGCGGCGCGAGAACAAAGAGCTGAAGGAAGCGTTGGGAGAGAAAGCGGCGGAAGTGGATTTTTTCGTCGCTGCCTTGCGCAGAGTGAAACAGGATCGGCCGGCGAGCGGCGCCGATGGCGGTCCAGCGTCTACGCCGAAATCCGGACGCAAATCACAACGCAAGGCAAACTGAGCGTGGAACAGATGTGCTGGCTGGCGGGAGTGAGCCGGGCCGGCTATTATCGGGCGCTGCGGGAGCAGCATCCGGAAGAAGAGGATATGGAAGTGCGGGCCGCTATTCAGGAGATCGCGCTCGGCCATCACCGCCGCTACGGTTACCGTCGCATCGGTGCCGAGCTGCGGCGAAGGGGCCTGCAGGTGAACCACAAGCGGGTGGTTCGATGGATGAGGGAGGACAACCTGTTGGCTATCCGGCAGCGGCGGTTTGTCCTCACCACCGATTCGCGGCATGAGTTGGAAGTCTATCTGAACCTGGCCAAACGGATGAAGCTTACGGCTACCAATCAACTCTGGGTTGCGGATCTGACGTATATCCGGCTGCACAGCGAGTTCGTCTATCTGGCGGTCATCCTGGACAAGTGGTCGCGCCGGGTGGTGGGTTGGGCGCTCGATCGCAGTCTGGGAGCGCGACTGGCGGTCACGGCGCTGGAGCGGGCAGTCGCAGCGCGCCAACCCCGGCCGGGCCTGGTGCATCATTCTGACCGCGGCATCCAGTACGCATCCCACGACTACGCCAGTCTACTGGACAAACACCACATGACACCGAGCATGAGCCGACCGGCGAATCCCTATGACAATGCAACCTGTGAAAGCTTCATGAAGACGCTGAAGCAGGAGGAGATTTATTGCCGGGAGTATCGCGACCTGGAGGATCTGGAAGTGCACGTCGAGGAGTTTCTGGACCGTTATTACAATCGGCAGCGGCTGCATTCGGCGCTCGGCTACCGGACGCCGGTGGAGTTCGAAGAGCAAGGCGCAACGCAAAACTCCGAGCCTGGCGTGGATGCTCCGAAGATGAGTTTTTTCAGGCATGAGGAAATCTATCGTCCGATGTCTGTCTTGGGAACCAGTGGAGGACCAGACTCTTGATCCCCCACCGTCATCGTCTCGATGAGTTTCCAGCCGGGTATTCCT
>Ga0209006_10002607_pt1 | contig 16461 bp, 12 predicted proteins | sample JacPin_JW_Ref_O2_FD_188567 | JGI IMG/M metagenome (GOLD analysis project Ga0209006, IMG submission 188567) | Forest soil microbial communities from Algoma, Ontario, Canada - Jack Pine, Ontario site 1_JW_Ref_O2 (SPAdes) (version 2) | ecosystem: Environmental > Terrestrial > Soil > Boreal... | reverse complement strand
GTCGCTCGCGACGATCGCGGGCAGGCGCTCACGGCAGAGACCGAAGAGGCTGAGCAGTTCGTAATCCCACTCGCCGGTATCCAGTCCGGTAAGCAGCGAACGGCTGGCGGTTGAGGCGTCGGTGACGTACTCGCCGGTGAGGTGCCAGACCAGCCACGTGTCCGTGGTGGTGACGACACCTTCGGTCGTGAGGGTGCGCCGCAGCCAGGCCATCTTCGGTGCGGAGAAGTAGGGATCGAGAACCAGGCCGGTCCGCTGCGCGACCCACTGCTTGTCTCCGGCGAGTTCAGCACACAGCTTTTCTGCCCGCCGATCTTGCCACCCGATGGCTGGTGACAGCGGCGCGCCCGTGACCGGGTCCCACGCCATGACCGTCTCCCCCTGGTTGGCTAGCGCGATCACGTCGGCGGTCCGTCCGGCGGACTGGAGCGCGCGGCGGCCGCTGGCCAGCACCGACCCCAGCAGTTGTCCGGGATCCTGCTCGACTCCGCCTGCACCCAGGTAGGCCGGGCGCACCGGTTCCGCTGCGATCGCCAGGACACCGTCGGCGGGATCCACGACGACGGCCTTGGTGCCGGACGTTCCCTGGTCAATGGCAAGAATCGCCGTCATCGGCGGGCGTCTTCGAGCTCGGCAAGCACCGCGGCGCTCTGCGTGAAGAACTCCTCGTGGTCGCTGGTCGGTATCAGGCAGACGCTGTCCGCCCCGGCCACGTGCAGCGCGCTGATCCGTTCCGCGCAGTCTCCGGGTGTCCCGCTTACCGTCAGCTGGTCCACCCAGTCGTCATCAAGATCGATCAAGGCCGGAACGGCGGGGGCTGCAGCGCGTAGCCGGCTGATCAGCTCGCCGGCGAAGTCCAGCCCGGCCAGATGTGCCTCGCTACCGGGAACGAGCGCGCGGCGAAGGGCCGCCGATGCGGCGGCCCGTGCCTCAGCCGGGTCAGCCGCCGCGGCGAACAAGGAGTAGGCGACCACGGGATGGTGCCCGCCGCGGCCGGCCATCGCTGCGCCTTTGGCGATATGCTGACGCGCTTCGCGCAGGTACTCCACGGTCACGGGCTCGGCCAGGATCGTCCCGTCGGCTGCCCGCCCGGCCAGTTCGAGGGAGCGGGCACCACGCACGCCGACGTACACGGGAGGCACTACGCCCGGCGGAGCCGCGAGCGTCACCTCGTTCAGGCAGGTGTAGCGGCCCTTCGCGGTCACGGTGTCGCCGCGCAGCAGCGACCGCACGGCGTCCACGCTCTCCTCGAGGGCCGTCAGCGGGGAGGCGGCCGCGGCACCCACCTGGGCCATCCAGCCGGGCATCCCGTGCCCGAGCCCGCCGGTGAACCGCCCGGGGTACACGCGGGCGAGCGTGGCGAATTCCATCGCGATGAACGCGGCGTTGCGGACCACGCCGGGCAGTATGCCAATCCCGACATTTACCCGCGTGGTGGCCGCGAGCGCCACGGCCGCCGCTGCCGCCCCTCCGCTATAGAAGCAGTCCTCGACCACCCAGAGCTCGTCGAATCCCGCGGCCTCGGTGCGGCGGGCGAACTCCGGGAGTTCCTCGGCCGGGGTAGCGCACCGGAACATCACTCCGATGCGCACCCGGTCCCCGCTGGCGGTCACCGATACCACCGATCTGAGCCTCGGGCACGACGAGTAACGACGTGCCTATCTGGACGGATATCTGGACGGATATGCGGCGTGAGCGGCGCCCTAGCTGTCACGCGTTCGGATCGCGCTGGCCGGCGGCGTGCTCGGCGGTCAGCGCCGCCGTGCTCCGGCGGCGTGATTTCGGGATGAACGCGTAGATAATGGCGCCGATCACGATCGAGCCGAGCATGCCTCCGCCTACCTGCTTCGGATTCTGCCAGACAAGGGCCGCGCAGATCACCAGCGACCACAGCACCGCGGTCACGAACACCACGATGCTGAACCGGCCGGAGCTGAACGGCCTGTGCGGCAGTTTTCTGGTCAGCAGTCCGTAGAGCCCGGTGCTCACCACCAGGCCGTAGGCCAGGGCCCACGACAAGGACGTGAGCCCGGCTAGGACGGCCAGCGCGGTCGCCGAGAACGATGCGGCCACGAGGAAGATCACCGACATCGCGAAGGCGACCACCGTCGCGTTGAACGGGACGCGATTACGCGAAACCCGTGCCAGGAAGCCGGCGAAGGGCATATGCCCATCCCGGGCCTGTGACCAGAGCACCCGCGCTCCGGTCAGCTGCAGCATGGTGCACGTCGCGAGCAGCGCGACGATCGCGATCGCCTGGAAGACCGTAGTGAGCTGCTGGCCGACGGCGCTGTCCAAGATCACCTTGACCGGCACGGCGCTGTTCATCACCGCGTGGACGCTCGGAATCGCCCGGTACAGCAGGAAGATGAACACGATGCCGGTCACCCACGCGGCGCCGTTGGCGAGGAATACGCCCAGCGGCGCCTTGCGGGCCGCATCGTGCGTCTCTTCCGCCGCGTTCCCGGTCGAATCGAAGCTGGAGATGATGTACGCGGGCAGGATGAAGGCGAACAGGAGCGGCTTGAGCCACTGGTGGTTGACCACGGTTCCGGCCGTGTTGGTGAGGATGGAGACGGGCTGTGTGTGGTGATGAACCACGAGCAATGCCACGATGATGATCACGGCGCCGACGATCTCCGCGAGCACCCCGATGTTGTTCATGGTCGCCGCGGCGCGGACGCCGACGAGGTTGATGACGCTCGCCAGGATGGCGATGCCCAGGGCCCACCACAGCGCCTCCGCGCTGGACAGGTTATTGATCCCGAACCACTCGGCGACGAACGGCACCATGCTCCAGGAGACGGCTGCCACGGAAACCGTGTGGGCGATAACGATCCACCAGCCGGACTGCCAGCTCACCGAGGGGCCGAAGCGGCGCACGAAGCGGGATTTGGCCTGGCTGAGTATGCGGTTGTTGATCTGGTAGACGCCGCCGGCGAGCGGGTACGCCGAGACCAGCTCGGCCACCGCCAAGCCGACGGCGAACACCTGCAGCGTGCCGCCGATGACCCACGACCAGAACGACGCCGGACCGAAGAACATGAGCCCGACGACCAAAGTCGTGAACATCGATGATGTGACGGCAATAGAGCTGAACTGCACGCCAAAGCACGAGAACAGGCCAAGGTCGCGCTTGAGTTCCTGTTTGTAGCCAAGCTTCGCCAGGTATTCGGTGTCGCTGAGCGAGGACGCGTCCAGGGCGGCGTCGCTCCCCGCCAGTTCCTCACCGGCGGGGTCTACGGCAGCGGGTTTCAGTGCCATGGTTACCTCAGATGTCTTTAAGGGATGGGAGGTTATCGGTGCCGTGGATCACGGCGGAACCTGGCCACCGCTGGTCAGGCGGGCGGCTGTGGCCCGGGCACACTAGGAGGGCAGGTTTTTGAGCAGGGTTTCGAGTTCAGCGCGGCGCGACGGCTCCAGTTCCTCAATCGGGGCGCGGGCCGGGCCGACCGGGTAACCGAGAATGTCGAGTGCGCCGCGCACGGCTGCCACGTAGCCGCCGCTGACGAGAAACTGCATGACCGGGAAGATGCGCAGCCATTCGCTCCTGGCCATGACGAGGTTGTCGGCCTGGACCGCGTCATAGACGGCCCGCAGCTGCGGGGTGATGAAGTTCGCGGCGCCGACAATGGAGCCAGGAGAGCCTTCGAGCAGCGAGGCGAAGAACAGGGTGTCCCAGCCGACGAACGTCTTGATCACGTCGCCGTAATCATGGATCAGCCTGGCCGCCTGGCTGAGGTCGCCGGTGGTGTCCTTCACGTAGCGGATGTTCTCGGTGTCGCGGGCCAGGTCCGCGACATCGTCGGGGGTGAGGTTGACTCCGGTGGCGACCGGGAGGTTGTACAGGACGACCGGGATGGTGACCGCATCGGCGACCGCCCGGAAGTAATGCTTGATTTCGCCTACGGTTAGCGGCTCGTAGTAGGGGGCCACGGCCATCACCGCGGCTGCACCGCGGATTTCCGCGTGCCTGGCCAGCCCCATGGCCTCCCGCGTGGTCATGGCGCCGACGTGGGCGATCACCGGCACGCGCCCGTCGGCCTGGTCGAGCACGACCTCCACGACGGCGCGCCGTTCGTCCAGGCTCATCGCAGCGAACTCGCCGGTGGAGCCGCACGGCACCAGGCCATGGACGCCTGCCGAGATGGTCCGCTCGATGAGCTCACGCAGGCGAGGCTCGTCCAGCTCCAAGTCTGGGCCGGTGAACGGGGTTACGACGGCGGAAAGGACCCCTGCGATGTCTGACATAGCTTCTCCTTTGACTATTGTCGACAACCTATCTTGGACAATAAGTACTGGCAAGAGGTACGGTCCATCAAATTTCAGCTCCCCTGCGGCCCGCGGCCACGGGCTGAAGACGGTGCGAGCGTCCGCCCAGCAGCCGGGAGACGCCACCCGCCTCGCAGGTCCTGGCGATTCATGTCAGCTCTGGGGTCTGATCCCTCCGGGCGCGGGGCCGTTGCGGCCCTGCGCAACACCGGTAACCAGGCCCGCGGGAACTCGACCGCAGGCGCGCCGCTAGGGCGGCTGAGGACGGCATCTTGCCAGATGAAATCACTTGGTGTATTGTCGACAATAATCTAAATTCGCATGTGGAAGATCTGATGCTGAGGCTCAGGAGCGCCGGGCCAGCCATCACGAGGCGCGCACCGCTCCCTGCCATCAGGGATCAGCCCGGGCTTGGTCCGTGAAGGATCTCCCGCACGCGATGAGCGCTTCCATCCCATTTTCCTGCTCAGCACCACTGAAAGGCGGATTAAAGTCATGAGCGTCAGTACCACTCAGCGGGTATCCAACTACATCGGCGGCGTCTTGAGCGACGGGTCAACGCAGGACGTCATCGAGGTCGTCAACCCAGCAACAGCCGAGGTCATCGGCGCGTTCGCCGCATCAAGCGCGGCCGATGTGGACCAGGCGGTACGCGCGGCCAGGGCTGCCCTTCCGGGCTGGGCCTTGACGCCGCCCTCGGAGAGGTCCGCGATCCTGCATCGCCTGGCTTCCTTCGTCGAAGCCGACCTGGACGAGCTGGCCCGGCTGGAGGCGATTGACGCCGGCAAGCCGTGGACCGTGGTGAGCACGGACGAACTGCCTGGCATCGTGGCCGCCATGCGTCACTTTGCCGGCGCAGCGCGGATGACCACCGGACAGCCCGGTGGTGACTACTTCGCGGGATGCACCGCCTACATCCGTCGTGAGCCCGTCGGCGTCGTCGCCGGCATCACGCCGTGGAATTTCCCGCTCTGGCAAGCGGTATGGAAGCTCGCTCCGGCCCTCGCGGCAGGTAACACGGTGGTGATCAAGCCTGCCGAGAACACTCCTTTGTCTGTAACACGGTTCGCGGAGCTCGCGGCCGACGTGCTTCCCGCCGGAACGCTGAATATCGTCCACGGCCGCGGCAGTGAAGCCGGGGCGGCGCTGGTGGCTCATCCCGGAGTCGACATGGTCTCCTTCACCGGCTCCACATCCGCAGGCCGGGCCATCGCGCGGCTGGCGGGAGACGCGCCGAAAAAGGTACTCCTGGAGCTGGGCGGCAACGCTCCGGTGATCATCTTCGAGGACATCGACCTGGAGAAGGCGCTGCCGATCCTCACCAACGGCGCCCTGTACAACGCGGGCCAGGAGTGCATGTCGGCTACCCGCCTGCTCATCGCCGAGTCGGCGGCCGACCGGGTGGTCGAGGCACTCGCCGCGAGCATGAAGGGCGCGGTCCTCGGCGACACGCTCGACCCGGCGACCACGCTCGGTCCGCTCATCTCGAAGGTACAGCGGGACCGGGTCGAGGGCCTGCTCTCTCGCGCCCCGGCATCTGCCCAGCTAGTCCTGGGTGGCAACAGGCCGGACCTACCCGGGTTCTTTGTCGAGCCGACCGTCGTGACCGGCCTTGACCAGCGCGACGAGCTCGTCCAGGAAGAGATCTTCGGGCCGGTCGTGACGGTGCAGACGTTCACCGACGAGGCCGACGCGCTGCGCAAGGCCAACGACGTGGCCTACGGCCTGGCCGCGTCCGTCTGGACCCGCGATGTCGGCCGGGTGCTCCGGGTCGTGGGCGGCCTGGAATTCGGCAATGTCTGGGTGAACCAGCATCTCGTCGTGGGACCGGACCTGCCGATCGGGGGCTTCCGTGCCTCCGGTTTCGGGAAGGAAGGCGGCTTCGCCGGCATCGAGGAGTTCACCCGCATCAAGCAAGTCGTGCTCAGCCTGGACTGACCTTGCGACCCTGCCTCCGGGTACACGAACTTACAACGAAAGGCTGCAGGTCGATGAAGCTTGACAGGGTGACGTGCTACGCGGTCGAGATCCCCGCCAAGGACGGCTCCTACACCATGTCCCGAAACCGGGTACTCCGCTCATTCCCCTCGACCGTCGTCCAGGTGACAGCTGAAGACGGCACATCGGGATTCGGCGAGGCCTGCACTCTGGGCGCCAACTACCTTGACGGCTTTCCCGGCAGCGCCCGGGCCACCGTCCGCGAGCTAGCACCCTTCGTGCTTCAGTGTGATCCGCTCGAGCCGAACGTACTGGCCGACGGAATGGACTCGCTCGTCATCGGCCATCTGCCCGGCAAGGCCGCGATCGACATCGCGATGTGGGACCTCCGCGGCAAGCTGCTGAACCTTCCCGTGGCACGCCTGCTCGGCGGGGTCAAGCAGCACTCTTTCGGCGCGTTCCAGGCCATCAGCCTCGGACCGCCCGCCGACATGGCCGCCGAGGTTACCCGAATGGCCGATCTCGGGTTCCGGCGCTGGCAGCTCAAGCTCGGCGACGACCCGCTGGGCGACGCCCGGCGGGTGCACACCGTCGCGGATATGCTGCCAGCCGACTCAGCCCTGCTCACCAGCGATGCGAACCGCGGCTGGACCGTCGCCGATACGCTGCGGTTCATCCGGGCCGTGGGCGGAGTGGACACCTATCTGGAACAGCCGTGCCAGACGACCGCCGAGCTAGCGCGGGTCCGCAGGCACTGCCCGCTGCCGATCATGATCGACGAGGGCGCCAAAGAGGCGACAGACATCCTCGGTGCGCTGGCGGTGGACAGCATCGATGCGATCAACCTCAAGCTGACCCGCGTCGGCGGTCTCACAAAGGCCGCGCGCATCCGCGATCTGGCCCAAGCCAGCGGGCTGAAGGTCATGCTCGATGAACCTCAAGGGGCCGACCTCGCGACGGCGGCCCTCGCCCAGCTCGCTGCCACCATTGACCCGCAGAACTTTCTCGGCACCGGCTGCTTCATCGGCGCGCACATGCCCTTCTCGTATCAGGGAGCGGGGCCAACAAAGTCTGGGCCCCAATTCGACGAGGGCATCGTCAGGTGGGACGACGCTCCCGGACTCGGCGTCACTGTCGACGAGGACGTCCTGGGCTCCCCGGTCTTCCAGCTGACCCGCTAACTGCATCCCGTAAGGATCGAGGTAACACGTGTCCGTGACCGACGAACACCCGCCCTGGACCAACTGGGCAGGCAACCAAAGCTGCCGCCCGCAGGAGATCGCTTTCCCCCGCACTGAGGACGAAGCCAGCGAGATCATCGCCGGCGCAACTCGCCGCGGACTGCCGATCCGCGTGGTCGGCGCGGGTCATTCTTTCTCTCCTATCTGCCTCACCGATGGCGTGCTGATCAGCCTTGACCGGATGAGCGGCATCGTGCACGCCGATCCCGGCTCAAAACTGGTCCGGGTCCGGCCCGGAACCCGCATCCGCGATTTCGGTGACCCCCTCTGGGACATGGGACTGTGCCTGAAGAACCAGGGAGACATCGACTCTCAGCAGATCGCAGGCGCAATTTCCACCGCCACCCACGGTTCCGGAATCCGCCAGCAGTGCTTCTCGGCCACCGCCAGGCGTTTCCGGGTGGTCTTGCCATCGGCAGATGTGATCGACGTCACCGAGGACAACCCGGAGCTGCTGGCCGCGATGCAAGTCTCGCTCGGGCTCCTGGGGGTCATCACCGAGGTGGAACTCGAGGCCAGGGACGCTTTCGCGATCGCCGAGCGGATCGAGTTCTGGCCGCTGGAAGAGATCCTCGCCCGCTGGGACGATGAGATGTCTAACCGGCGCCACTTCTCCTTCTTCTGGATGCCCGCAGCCGACTCCCCGGACCGGCTCTTCATGGAATATCCCGACGGGCTCGATATGACGGACTGGGCGCGAGTGAAGCTCTACGATGAACTGCCCGCATCGAGCCTGGATGACAGGGGGAGTGCCGCTGGCGCGGACCGTCTTGACCGTCCCTACCGGATCTACCCTGACCCAGATTTCGAGGGTGAGATCGTCGGGCGGGAACTGGAATACATGGTGCCCTTCGAGCGGGGTAAGGACGCCTTCCTCGCTCTCCGTGAACTGGTCCTAGCGAAGTACCCCGACAACAAGTACCCGATCGAGATCCGGTCGATCGCAGCCGACAACGCCTACCTTTCGCCGTTCTATGCGCGCGATTCAATCTCGGTTTCGATCTGCGGGCACAAATACCTCGACTACCGCGAGTTCCTCGCCGATGTAGCCACGACGCTCGATCCGTTCGACCCGCGCCCACACTGGGGAAAGCTCTACTACATGGACAGGGAGCGCCTGCAGCAGGCATTCCCGCAGTACAACCGGTTTACCGGCGTCAGAGAACACCTAGATCCCTCGGGCACCTTCCTGGGTCCCCACCTGAGCCCGGCCTTCGGCTAGCTGATGATCCTGATCGCGAGAATGCCTATCCCGGCTTAGAGTGGAGCAGCAAGTGCAGGAATTCGCAGACTTCCTCGGCTCACAGCCTCCCTACGACGCGCTCAGCGCTGACGACCTCGCCCGCTTGGCCCGCCATGTCGAGGTCGAGTACTTCGCGGCGGGCACGGTGATCGTGCCCGCCGACTCGCCCCCGTTGGATCACCTTTACGTCGTGCGGACAGGAGCAGTGGAAATCGTCGACCGGGGCCGGACGGTCGATCTGCTGGGACCCGGTGACACATTCGGCCATATTTCGGTGCTCACCGGACTTGCGCCCGCCCTGTCGGCACGCGCGCCCGAGGACACGCTGTGCTACCGCCTGCCCGATCCGCGGAAGGTCGTTAACGATCCGTCCGCGCTTCAGTTCAGTCACTTCGGCACCATGATCGCTCAGGAGCGCCTTACCGGCACCGGACTGCTCGCCGGCCCGCAGGCCCTGGTAACCCGGCACATGCGGGCGATCGTTTGGTGCGACGCATCGGCACCGGTACGGGAGGTGGCTGAGGCAGTGACCCGTGCCGATCAATCCTGCGCCCTCGTCCGGACACGTCAAGGCACTGGCATCGTTACTGACCGGGACTTCAGAAGCCAGGTCGCCACCGCCCGCGTCAGTGTCGAAGCTCCCGTGAACGTCATCATGAGCACGCCCGTTAACACCGTGCCCAGCACCGCAACTCTCGCAACGGCCTTCGTGCAGATGGTCAAATCAGGCGTTCATCACCTCGTCGTGCAGGACGAACACGCAGAGCCGGTCGGCATTCTGCGTGCCGTGGACCTAGCCTCGGTCGAAGTGCGTGATCCGCTGCTGATACGCACCGCTATCGACGCCGCAGCCGATATCAGCGAGCTGAGCCAGGCCTGCCGGCTGCTGCCCTCCACCATCGTCGAGCTCCACGACACGGGTGTGCCCGCCGGACACATCGGGGCCTTGATCGCCGCCCTGACCGACGCCATCATGGGCCGCCTTCTGATCTTGTCGGGCGAAGCTGACGAACCCTTGCCAGCCTGCTCGTGGCTGGTGCTCGGGTCGATGGCGCGCCATGAGCCGCTGCCCGCATCCGACGTGGACACGGGCATCGTCTGGGCTGATCACAATGGCGGCGCCGATCTCGGTGACCGCGTCCGCAAGAGCGCCGCCCGCGTACTCGACGATATGGAAACCTGCGGCCTGCGCCGGTGCCCAGATGGCGCCAACGCCGACAACCCGCTGTTCAGCCGCTCCCGATCGGCCTGGACCGCAGCGGCCAGGACCTGGATTACCGATCCCACGCGGGAAGGCGCACTGCTGCTGTCCTCCATCGTCGCGGACAGCAGACCGATCACCGAGGTGACCATCGGCCGGGCGGTCACCGACACGATCCGCGAAACCACCCGCAGCGCCGATTTCCTCGACGCGCTGCTGCGCTTCACGTTGACCGCCAGGCCTCCCGTGGGTTTCATCCGCGACTTCGTGGTCGAGCATTCCGGCGAGCACCGCGGCGGTCTGGACCTCAAGCGCGGCGGCCTGCTTCCCATCTCGGCTCTGGCCCGGTGGCTGGCCATCGCCATGGGAGAAGTCCGCGGAAGCACTCCTGAGCGGCTCAGCCGCGCTGCCGCAGCGGGCCTGCTCTCCACCGACGAGGCGGAGACGCTGGCCGGTGCGTTCAAGGACGTCTACGAACTCCTGCTCAGGCAGGAAGTTGCTGCAATCCGGAACGGCGGGCCCTTGTCCAACTGGATCGCGCCGCGCGATCTGGATCCCCTCACCCGCCGTCATCTCCGGGATTCCTTCCGTGCCATCTCCGCAGTTCAGGCCAAGCTTGAGAGCGGATGGAAAGCACGGATGTCACCGGGATGAGGTGGGCCACCAGATCGGCTGCCGCGGCCGACATCGACCTGCGGGCTGGCTGGCGTGAGGTCAGGTACTGTGCGATTGACGTCGAGACAACCGGCCTTGATCTCCGCCGCGACAGCATCATTTCCATCGGCTCCGCCACCATTCGTGACGGCCGGATCGTCTGCAGCGATAGCTATTACAGCCTGATCCGGCCCGCCTGCCCAGTCTCCGTTTCATCCATGCGCATCCACTGCCTGCGTCCCGCTGACCTTGAGAATGCGCCCCTGGCCCGGGACGTCGGCCAGGAGATAGCCCGTCAGCTTGCGGGCCGAATCGTGGTGGCGCACGCGGCCTGGATCGAACGCGCATTCCTGAGCAGGCTGCTGCGCCAGGCCGGCGTCAGGTTCGCCGCACCGGTGATCGATACCGCGGCGCTCGCGCGCGCACTGGGCTATGCCCAGGGCAGCCCACACGGCCGTGAGCCATCCCTGGAACTGCTAGCACGGCAGCTATCATTGCCGGTCTATGCCCCGCACCACGCGCTCGGCGACGCGGTTACGACTGCGGCGGTGTTCCTCGTCATGGCCACCAAAGCAGGGAAGCCGGGCAGGCAAGCCGACTCAAAGCCGGTATCCGCGCGGTCCCTGGTTGCCCTATCCGACAAGAACGCGTACTGAAATCCGAGGAGCTCACCATGGCCAGGGAATCACGCCCGCCTGCGTCGCGGCCAGCCGTATCAAGAGAAGCAAGCCGAATCAAGTATTCGAAATTGTGGGCGCAACTCGGTTCGAACCAGTGACCACTCGCTTGTAAGCGAAGTCCGTAGCATGTCTGGAGGGCGCTAGAAGTGTCCTGACGTGACATCTAGCTGCGGTGATCGTGGCTGGGAGGGCCCTGGTGGGTCCTGGAGTCTGTGGTCGTTGGCTCTTGGTTTGGCTCTTGGAATCCGGCACCGGAGACGGCCCTCTTGATCCTCATTAACCACCGAAGCGCTCAGGTCGCGATGCGGCGCGGGTGGTTCTGCTGATGTTCGAGGCCAAGCTCCCGCACGCGCTGGTAGTCGCGCGTCATGGTAACAGCCGAAAGCCTCCTCGAATCGCCGCAGCTCCCCGTAGGCGGTGCCGGGGTCCCCGGCACGCAGCAGCCCGTCAACCGTAACAGTGCGCAATGGAGATGCCCCGCACGGCAAGAAAACCCGTATGCCGCGGCGCGTTAGGTGGACGCGGGCGCGGGAAGTCGGTCCTCATGACCGACAAGGCCACAAGCGATCTCTGGTGGAAGAACGCCGTCATCTACTGCGCCGACGTGGCCACCTGGCTGGATTCCGACGGTGACGGGATAGGCGACCTCGCGGGCCTGGGCCGCCGACTGGACTACCTGTGGGGGCTCGGCATCAACACGTTGTGGCTGATGCCCTTCTACCCGTCTCCGCTGGGCGACGACGGCTACGACATCACCGACTACTACGCCGTCGATCCCCGTTTCGGCACGTTGGGTGATTTCGTCGAGGTGATCCGCACCGCGGACAACCTGGGCATTCGGGTACTGACCGACCTGGTTATGAGCCACACGAGCAACGAGCATCCCTGGTTCCAGCGGTCCCGCCACGACCAGGGCTCGCGATACCGGGACTACTACCGCTGGAGCGATACGAGGCAGGATGAACCCAGTGAGGTGGCGTTTCCCGGCGAGCAGACGAGCACATGGACCTACGACGACCTGGCCGGGCAGTGGTACATGCACCGGTACTACGACTTCATGCCCGACCTGAACATCACCGACCCGGACGTCCTGGACGAGATGCACAAGGTCCTCGGCTTCTGGCTGGAACTCGGTATCTCCGGGTTCCGAGTGGACTCCCTGCCGTTCATGATCGAGACGATCGGTACCAGCGCCAAGGACCAGCCGATCACCTACCTGCGCTCGCTGGTCGAGTTTCTCGAACGGCGCCGCGGCGACGCCATCTTCCTCGGCGAGGCCAACGTCAGCCCGCAGGAACAACAGCGATACTTCGCCGTGGACGACGGGGACGGGGTACAGATGCTGTTCGACTTCCGCACCTGCGCCGCCCAGTGGCTCGCGCACGCCCGCGGCCACGCCGAACCGCTGATCGAGGCACTGAACAGCCGGCCCCGCAATCCTCCGCAGGCCCAGTTCGCGAACTTCTGCCGGCACCATGACGAACTGAACCTCGGATTGCTCAGTGACGGCGCGCGCGAGGAGATCTTCGCCGCGTTCGCGCCCGAGCCGGAGCACCGGGTCTACGGGCGCGGCATCCGGCGCCGGCTGGCCACGATGCTAGGCAACGACCAGCAGCGGATCCGGCTCGCCCTCGCTCTGACTATGGCGCTGCCCGGCACGCCGGTCCTGCTATACGGAGACGAGATCGGCATGGGCGAGGACCTGTCACTGCCTGGACGGCTCGCTGTGCGCAGCCCGATGCAGTGGTCGTCCGGACAGGCTGGCGGCTTCTCTACCAGCGACAAGCTGTACCGGCCGGTCCACGCCGATGGACCCACCGGTTACCGCACGGTCAACGTGGCCGACCAGCGCCATGACCCTGACTCGCTGTACTCCTGGGTAGCTCAGGCCATTCTGGTACGCCGCGAGTCACCGGAACTCGGCTGGGGCGAGTGGCGGACGCTCAACGTGGATGACCCACATGTGCTGGCCATCGAGACACGCTGGCGTGATCACCGGACGGTCACCCTGCACAACCTGTCAGCCGAACCCGCCAAGGTCCGGCTGCCGGACGACGCGGAGGAGCCAGGTCACGGGCAACGGATGCGGCAGGTGCTCGGTGACACAGACGCGCCGTACAGCGCAGGCCAGGAGATCACTCTTGGCCGCTACGGCTTCCGGTGGCTGCGTCAGACCGACTGACAGCTCTCTCCCCTACATATCAGATCCGGCCAATGCCCACTCACCTGTCGCCATCAGCGCGCGACTTCGGTCAGGACCTGAGCGTCGTCAGTTTACCCCGATTGGGCACGCGCTTATCTCGGGGAGCATCTGGTCCGTAGAGATCAGCAGACAAAGCGCTACCAGTCCATATGTCTGTTGACCATCGTGGGATGCCGCTCGGCGATGCGCTATTAGCGGCGGCATTGAGCGCCGTTGAACGGCGAAATCCGGCCAGTCTGTTACCGGCTAACTCGTCGCGTCGCCTGAACTAAAGAATGTGGCGAAGCTGCCCGCGACCGCGGTGACGACGAAAATGGCCCACGCCTCGAGGCCGACATCGATAATCTTCCCGACCGACGTCACCGGGTTCGTCATGCTCGACGAAACGGTTAGCAATTGCACGGCACAGAAAAAGGCTGAATCACCGAATCCGTGGATATTTCCGCCTTTCTGCCCACTTTCAAATATCCATATGAGTACGGTTCCGACCGCGAAGACCAAGGTTGACAGTCCGAACGCCAGCAGCAGGCGCGCGAACAGCCGACGGTGCCGTTCCCCTCGCGTGAAGAGCCTCGACAATTCTTCTCGTATCACAGCAGAGTCTCCATCCGTCCTGCACAATTATGCGACACTGTCCGATGATGCTTCGGGACTATCTGTAGTCTTCCTCGGCCTGGACACCGTCTGCTTCGTCATGGATCCCACCCGCGCAGGGAGCGTGCTAGCCCGGCACGCCGGCATCGACAAGGACCCAGGTCAGCTGACCCCGACCGGGGCCGGCCGCTGCAGCTGGTGATCTCCAGCGATTTCTACTGCGCGTGCACCTCAACCGGGCACATCTTTCGTCCGGAGAGTCCTGCATGGTGACTAGAGCCAGCGCCGGATGGCTGTGACCGCTGTCTCTAGCGTCCTTTGTGGAGCCGAGCGCCTCTGCCACCGGCTCAGGTCGATCTGTCGGCTGCGTTGGAGGTCCTCTGTGAACTGGCGGTCGAGCAGGTCCACCGACGCCTGATCGATAACCACCATGGCGACCTCTTCGTCGTGCTCGAGCGATCTTCGGTTGACGTTGCTAGAGCCGACAAGAGCGGCGGCGCCGTCCACCACCATGATCTTTGTGTGCAGCATCGATGGCTGGAAGTTCCATATCCGTATGCCGGCGGAGATCAAGCCGGCATAGGTGGCCTCGCTGGCTAGTTGCGCAACGCGTTTGTCCGCGTTCGGGCCCGGCAGCAGGATATCCACGTCGACCCCTCGGCTGACAGCCTCTTGGAGCGCGGCGATCAGGTCCGCGTCGGGTGAGAAGTACGCAGTCTGCAACCGGATCCGCTGTTGAGAGGAACGGATGAGCACGTACCAGACCGTGCGTATGTCGTTCCAGCCGATGCTGGCCGAACCGCGCACGACCTGGACCGCTGCCGTACCAGGTTGCGGCTGGTCAGGGAAGCGGTCACGCTCGTCGTAGAGGGGACGCCCGGTCTCAGCCCAGTCTTGGATGAAGGCCGCGGCCAAACCGTCGACCGCTGGCCCTTCCACCCGGAAGTGCGTGTCCCGCCACTCATCCTTGTTACGGGCGTCGCCCCCCCACTCCTGGGCAATCCCCACTCCGCCGGTGAACCCGATGGTTTCGTCGATAATGCATACCTTGCGATGACCACGATGGTTCTGCTTAAAGGGCGAGTTCAGCCAGAGCTTGCGGTACCAGTGCACATCGACACCCGAGTCCTGCATAGCCGCGACGATCCCGTCCTGGATCTGGATACCCCCGAGGGCGTCGATGAGAACCCGCACCCGCAGCCCTGCCTTGGCACGGTCACACAGCGCATCTGCGAACTGCTGAGCGGGCCTGCCCTTCCAGTACACAAAGGTCATGAGGTCGACGGTGTGCTGTGCCTTTCTGATCGCTTCGAGCATCGCTGGGAAGATCTCGTCGCCGTTGCGGAGGACCGTGATCTCGTTGCCCTCAGTGAAGTGGACTCCGACCAGGCACTCCAAAGAACGACGCAACTGCCGTCGGATGTCCTCTCCCGCCTCCGATGCCACGCGGCTGTCCGGCAAGGTCGTCAGGCTCCTCCCGGGTCCAAGGCTTCCCTGTACGTTCGGCAGCCTGGGGTTGCCGCTTTGACGGACAGGGCTGATAACTCGGTCAGGCTACTTTGCTGACCGTCTCACGGTGGTCGTTTTCGAATTCGGCGGGCTGCGGTAGCCAAGGGTGCTGTGCAACCGGGTGGCCACGCTTGCGTGTCGATGAGCTCGCCTTTATGCCAGGCGAGGAGTGACTTCCGGCACATCAAATCCGACGACCTGGACCTGGGCCCGTCTTCCACCGCCTCGAAGAACGCGTCAAAGCGCCCCATTTGGATAGTTTATTCCCGATTTTTCAACTTTGTGCGCGACACACTGAATCTAGTATTCGAAAATTGTGGGCGCAGTAGGATTCGAACCTACGAAACCCCTCGCTTGTAAGGCGGAATGAGATAAGGATTACGCCCAGCTTTCCGGGTCGGTTCACGCATCTGAACTGCGAAAATCATGCCCGAATGTGCCCTAAGGTGCCTGGGATAGTTTGCCCGGTGGTTCCCGCAAGTGGTTCCCGGAGCCGCACCGGAAATCCCGATAGCCCGGCATAGGAAGGAGCGCTCCGCCACCGCGAATGTTGACCCCTCGCTTGAAAAGCGACGTGCTGACGTCCCTGATCGCTGGCATCGTCGTCTTCGTCACGCTGACTGTCCTCGGTGTTCCCTTCGCACTGCTTTGGGCGTTGTAGGTGACGCTTGTGGACTTCCTGCCATGGTCGGCGGCGCGCCGGCCACCTGGGTTACCGATGCCTGTCGCCCGGTGCGGACTGTGGATTTCGTGGATGCGATGCCTGACAGCCGTCCGTAGCGTCTTGCCATGGTCACAGCGGCCCACGGTCACGCCGGGGGCCTAGGTGGTGACCGGAAGGAGACAAGCATGACGAACGATGACCTGCAGCACGATGTCGCCGCCGAGCTTTCCTGGGACCCGAGGGTGGACAGCCAGGCGATCGC
>Ga0209006_10002606_pt1 | contig 16469 bp, 13 predicted proteins | sample JacPin_JW_Ref_O2_FD_188567 | JGI IMG/M metagenome (GOLD analysis project Ga0209006, IMG submission 188567) | Forest soil microbial communities from Algoma, Ontario, Canada - Jack Pine, Ontario site 1_JW_Ref_O2 (SPAdes) (version 2) | ecosystem: Environmental > Terrestrial > Soil > Boreal... | reverse complement strand
CTCCCCTCGCCACGATGTCAACGTCGCCGCCGCTCTGGAAGCCATGAGCGACTTCGCTTCCGGAACGATTTTTCAGCAACAACCCGGCGCCTTTAATTTTAATCCTTATATATCGCTTCCTCCCGCCGGCTCCTGTACCACTTATTCAGTACCGAACTACGTTCCCAGCGATGTCCCGCGCCTGAGCAACGTCGCCCCAACCGTACGAGGACTCAACGCCGGCAACATCAACATCTCCGCCTCCTCCGGCCCTCCCGTCTCGATCCCCACCGGCCTGATCCCCGGATTCTCCAGCGGCTACTTAGGCGGAGCGATTCCTTTAATCTCCCAACTCCCCAGCCAGCTCTTCTTGAATACCGGAGCCTTCACCATCACCGCGGCTGGCGGAGCAGACATCCCCAAGTTCACCGTCCCCTTCAACATGCCGGCAGCGTTTACCTGGACCAATCGGGACACTCTATCGAACGTGACCCGCTCCCAACCCCTGACCGTAAGTTGGACCGGAGTCCCCTCCAACTCGACCGTGTTCGTGGCCGGAGGAGGCGTCGACCTCCCCGCCAACGCGACCACGGCATTTGTCTGCGTCGCTCACCCCGGCGATTTGACGCTCACCGTTCCCCCGCAAATTCTTGCCAATATTCCCGCCCAACACGTTCGCCCCTCGCAATCTCTGGGGGCGATCTACGTCGGTGAAATGCCTCTCAGCAGTCCCGTCGCCTTCACCGCCCCCGGACTCACCTCTGGCCAGCTAATGCCCGCCCAGGTGCTGGGCAAATCGGTGTCATTCCAATGAAAGAATCTCTCCTGCAACCCAAAACGCGCACCTGGATTCGACTCGCGCTGATTGCCCTTTACGGTGTGGCCTTGGTCCGTTGCGCTGACCCTGAAACGTCAAGCGGCCGCAGGCGGATGGAGCAGGAAAATCCGGGCTTGAAGCTGTGGTGCAACCCGGCTACGAATACCATTGAAGTTCTTGCCGTGTCGTTCAGCGCTACAAATCTAGACGCCTTGCAGAGTCTCAACGGAGATGCTTGCACGCCCAGCCCCCAGGACACCGCCGCTCCTAACAGCCAAACCGGCGGAGTAAGCAATGCCGGAGGCGGTACACCTCCTGCTCCACCATTCCTTCGTTCGAATCCTCAAACTACCGCTGCGGCTGTGCATCCAACGCTGCAAGACGACTACGCGAATCTGCTGCCTCTGCCCTTCACTCCTCTTTTTACCGCCGCGACCCTGGGAGCATATACCCCTACCTGTACGCCGAACGTCAGTGTTTATGCTGTCAACCATCTCGCAAACATAGTCAATCGCTACGCCACCTGCCCTCTGGCGCTAGGCAAAACCATTACCGTCGCCGCCAATCCCGTCCAAGCCGCGCTAACGCCTGACGGGAGCACTTTAATCGTCACCTGCTACGGCAACGCCATCGCATTCATCGACACTGCCAGCGACACGGTCACCACCACTCTGCCCACCCCAAATTACAATCCCAACGGAATCGCCATCACGCCCGACGGCACCAAAGCATACGTGACCAATTACAACAACACCCCCGGCCTAATCTTCCAGGTCGATCTGAAGACACGCCAGCTCCTGCCGCAAACCCTGACCGTGAATTCTTTCCCCAAGTCGATCTTCCTGACCCCCGACGGCGCGCTAGCCTGGGTGCTGTTCTATCAAAGTTCGAGCATCTACGTGATTGATACGCTCAGCATGACCGTCGCCGCCACCGTCAACGCGGGGGGCCAAGCCGACACCGGAATGGCCTTCAGCCCAGACGGCACCCGCGCTTATGTCTCCGTCTACGGCGGCAGCGTGTCCGTCTTCAATACGGCAACGCTAGCGCAAGTCGCATCCATTCCCGTAGGAGACCAGCCCACCGATATTCTAGTCACCAAGGACGGCAGCACCGCCTACGTCAACAGCTTCGCCGCCAACGCCGCCATGACCGTAATCGATACCGCGACCAATACGGTAATCGGCACCATCCCCCAAAACGGCCCAGCCATGGGCCTCTCCATCGTCCACTGAGTGCTATGGGCGACGTTGGTGGCGCGAGCTTCAGCTTGCAGCGTCGGCTTCAGCCGGCGATCTTTTTTCTTCAACGGAGCGATACTCCAGTTGGACTATTTGAGTTACGGCTTATCGGGCTTCTTCACCGCGGGCGCCGCCGGCTTAACGGGTTGCTCTTTCAGTTGATCCGGCGTCGGCGCGCTATCGTCGACGAACGTGATCGTAGTGTCTGCCCCATACACCTGGTACATCTTGAAATCCGCCGCATTGTTCGATTTCCCGTGAATGCCGACCGAATCGAGCTCGAAGTGAAACGGCAGCGTATAGACGTGGCCGGAAATATCGGTGGCCGCGTAGTCCAGCTTCAAGTCCACATCCTTAATCGTAAAATCCGACGGAATCTCGACCGTCTTCAGCGTGATCCTCTGGATCTCCTTCGTCTGTTTATCGGCGTAAACCAATCCCGTGTACGCCGAAGTATATTCTTTGTTCGTTTCCCGGTCGAGCATCGAATATCCGCGATCCTTCTCGATCCGGTACGCGAATACATACATCGGTTTCCCGCGCAGCGTCCCCCAGTGATCCCAATCGAACTGCGCTCCGCTTTCAGGCGTGAAAACGTTATGCAGCATGCTGCCCCACTCCCCCGACGACGTCACGCCGCCCAGTTGATCGTGGCTGATGTTGTGAACCGACGCCCCGTTGTGCATTTGCACCGTATATTTCTCTTTGTGCTCGTAAAAATTAATCTGCTCCTGAATCGTATCGCCGCCCGACCGGTATCGCGGATCCTTCGGATCGTAATGCCTCCGCGTGATCTGCACGCATAAAAAATTCGGCAGCTTGTTGGTATAGGTCAGCGCATATTCCTTCATCGCCGCCAATACCTCAGCCTGTTCCATCGAATCCGGCGGAGGCGGTCCCGTTCTCACAACCACGGGCGGAGGTGGAGGAGCAGCCCCCAGACCCGCCGATTCCTCTTCCAGCTTCCGCAAGCCAGCCACAGTTTTCGGACCCGCGCCCAACCCCTGCAGATTCTCGACCGTGGCATCGTCCAGCTTCTGCGTCAGCTTGATCGTGCGCAGAAAATTCGCCGTCAGCTTGTCATCGGCCTTCAATTTAATCTGCGATTTGATGAACGTCGTCAGCTCCGCCACCGTCATCGCCCTCTGCGCCAGCGCGATCAACGCAGTGCACACAAAAACGAGAATAATTTTAAATCGCATTAGGGCTGCTTCTTCACCGGAGGTTTATCGGCATCTTCTTTAGTTTTATCATCAGGAATCGCATCGTAGATAATCTTCTCTTCCGTCGAGAACTTCCGGTACAAATGAAACGACGTAACGTTCTTCACCATGTACCGGCTCTCCCGCGAATTCAATTCCGATTTCTCCGGCAGCAGAAAGGGCTGATCGGAGATCTTAGCGATTTCATACACCAGCTCCTGCGTCACCGCCTGAATCGGAAAATCGTACGGCAGATTCACGCATTCCATCAGGATCCGCATCACGTTCTTGGTCGTCGCATCCGCATAAATCAGACCCTTGTATGCCGACACCACGTGCCGATCCGAAGGCCCATGATAAATGTCATACCGCGAACGCTCCCGCGAAACTTCGAACGAGTAAACGTGCATCCGATGCCCGCGCCACGTCGCCCATTTCTCCCAATGAAACTCCGTCTCCGTCGACGGATTGAAGATGTCATACAGCATGCTCCCGAACTCCCCCTCGGAAGTCGCGCCGCCTAATTTCTCATGATCGCGATTCGTCACCGGCGTCCCGTTGACCATGGTCACCACGTACTTTTCACGATGATCGAAGAAGCTGAGCTGTTCCTGAATCGTGTCCAGTTGCCGGAAATGATCGCCTGTTCCCGTAGGATCGGCCGCCCGCCGCGTAACCTGCGTACAAAGAAAATTCGGCAGCCCGTTGCTGTAATTAATCGCGTTCGCCCGAATCTCATCGAGAATCGCTTCTTGTTCAACCGAGCTGGGCGGCGCCGGTGGAGGCGGCGCAGCCGGCGCGACTACCGCCACTGGCGCAGGTCCAGCCTCCGCCAACCCAGCCGATTCCTTGCTCAACTTATGCAGAGCGGCAGTCGTGCGCGGCCCCGCCCCCAGCCCTTCCAGCACCTCGACCGTTTTATCGTCCAGCCGCTCTCTCATCTTCATCCGCTTCAGCAGGTAATCGGCCACCAGCCGGTCGTCCTGCTTCCGCTTGATGGTGTCTTTGATGAAGCTGACCAGTTCCGCCACAGAAGTCGGCCGCTGCGCAAACGTAACCGCCATAACCGCCACGAACGCGCAAACAACTCGCAACTTAACCATAGCTCTACTCAGCGTATCCGTGGCTTCTGAACCGCCATGCGTAAGCATGCGGACTGCTTTGTTCCATGCGTGACCTCTGACTCAATTAGACGTCTTCGCCTTCTTAACAGGTTTCGCCGCCGTCGTCGTCGGAGGAGGAGCCACCACCTTAGCCGGCAGCGCCTTCTGAATTGCATCCAGCGCCAGAGGAGCCATAATCCGATACCCCTTCGCATTCGGATGCAGCCCGTCATCCCCCAAATCTTCTTTCAATTCGCCCTTGGGATCCACCATCGCCGAATGGTAGTTCAGATACACATGATGGCGATTGGCACAGAACGTCTCGATCCACTCATTCAGCGCCTTGATGAAAATGGGAGGCCTCGCCGGTGTCCGCTCATACGACTTATTCTCCGTCTTGTGATAATCGCTAACCGGCAGCACCGACGCGAAAACCACTTTGACCTTGTAGGTATCGCAAAGGTCAGCCATCATCAGCAGATTGTCCTCGATCCCCGTCAAAGGAATCCCGCGCGCCAGATCGTTAGTCCCGGCAAGAATCACCACCACCGTCGGCCGCAGATTGATGACATCGGCTTTCAACCGCCCCAGCATTTCGCCGGTAATCTGCCCACCGATGCCGCGATTCACAAATCCCCGGTCCGGAAAATACTCATTGAGACGCCACAAATCGGTAATCGAATCCCCAAAAAACACCACGCGTGGCTTCGCAGGATCGGGCGCCGGAAGTTTGCGATTGTCCTCCGCATACCGTTTTAAATTATCCCGATCCGGATTCGCGAGGCGTGCCTCTTTTTGATCCAGCAGCGCCCGAAAATGCGAATCGAGCCGAGTCTCGTCATCGCGCAATTCCGTCAATTGCTTTTGCGCAGTCTCAGGAAACGGAAAAGGCTTCGGCACCGCATCCGACAACGTCAAATAAGCTCGCATGCTATTCATGACCGAAAACACCGGCTGAGTAGTCCCCGGCTTAGCCTCGAGAACGGTGCAAGATTGCTTAGCACTCTCAATAATCGGCGCCGCAGCCCGCTGCAAATCCGGCACAGCAACCCCGCCCGCATCCATCAACTGCACCACGCGGAGACAAAGCAAATTCACCTGCGCCGCCGCCATCAATGGATTCGGCACCTCCGTCTGCCCCACCAAAGCCGAAGCCGTCATCAAAATCAGCGCAGCTATTCTGGCTCCGCGTTGTTTGCGTCCGTGTCGGACTGGCTCCTGGCTACTGGCTACTCTTTTCACAGCTTCTCCTCCTTCAACAAGTGGAGCGTCACCGTTCCCACTGGAAACGACATGCGCAACTGAATCTGCACCGGCAGCCTCCGCGCGTCGTCCGTCTGCCAGATAAACACACGGCCCTTTCGGCCGTAAACCACGCCGTTCATCAGGAAAGTCTCAAAGCGAATCGTTTTGTAGGTCCCCATCGCCGTCTTGATTTCTTCGCGCTCTTGCGCTTCCACTTTTACCGACGCCGAATGATGTCCATCGCTCACCGGCAGCTGTGCCGATTGGCCCGGCTTCAGCGCCAGCCCACGCAAACTGATCAGAGCCCCCAGCACATCGTGCACGCAGTTCGGAATCGCCGTGTCATAGGTGTGTAGCACGGCATTTTTCAACACATCGCGTTCGATATAATCCGCCCGGTTCTTCGACCGGTCGTAGGTTACCCGAGTCTCGCGATGCCTCTTGCCCTCCTGCGCATCGAGCGTGCTGCTGGTAGCGCAAAAAGGTTCATCGTAAGTGACTCCGTAAGCGTCATCGACTTTGAACAAGGATGAAACCATCCCCGCCGATTCCAGCTTCATATGGGCGCTGGTCTTTTCCGCGTCCACCACCGCGGACCCGGCATGAATCAGCCGCCATTCAATGTCGTAAGTAAGCCGCTCGGTGCTAGGAACGTCAAGCGTCTGTGCGCAAGCGTTTAGAAGAAAAACAGTCGCCCCGGCAAAAACCCGCATTCAACCTTGAGTTTAACTCATTCCCCCAAACACCCAATAGCAGCATCCCGACCCGCCCGACGTTGACCCACAGCCGTGAAACCAGCAGAAACATTCAGCCGCACCAATAGCAGCCCCTCTCCTGTTCTGCTGGTGCACTTGCCAACCCGCTAAACTCAAGAAGTGAAACGAATCCCCGGCCGCCACTTCGCAAAAAACTTAATCACCGGCCGAGCATTAGTAGCCCAACTGGTCCGCCGTGACTTCGAGCAGCGCTACGTAGGCTCCGTCGCAGGCTGGCTGTGGGGCGTGGTCCATCCCGTAGTGCAGCTCCTGGTCTGGTATTACGTGTTCGTAGTATGCATGAAGGTCCAGCCGCCCTCCGGATCCGACAGTTATCTGATGTTCCTGTTCTGCGGATTCCTCCCGTGGATGCTCTTTCAGGAGACCGTAACCCGTTCCGCCGGCTCCATGGTCGAGAACGCGAACCTGATCACAAAAACAGTCTTCCCCTCCGAAGTCCTTCCCGTTTCAGTTTTTCTATCGTCCCTGATCCATCACCTGATCGGCCTGGCGTTGGCCCTGATATCGCTTTTGATCATCGAAAAACACATCAGCTCAAAAGTGTTCCTTCTTCCTATTTATATGATCTTCGTAGGCCTGCTAGGCGTTGGCGTAGGCTGGATCGTATCCAGCCTGCAAGTCTACCTCCGCGACACCGTGCAAGTGCTGACCGTAGTCATGATGTTGTGGTTCTGGATCACGCCCATCATGATCAGCGAAGACCGCATCCCAACCCGATTCGCGCCCCTGGTAAAACTAAACCCATTACGCTGGATAGTAAGAGCCTACCGCGACCGCCTGCTTTCCCCTGCGTGGCCGCACTGGCAGGAATTCGCAGTCCTGACCGCCTATTCCGTAGGAGTGTTCGTGCTAGGCGGCCTATTCTTCCGCCACCTAAAACGAGGCTTCGCCGACGTCTTATAGCGTGCGACTATTCTTGAAGCTCCGCTTATGGAGCCGCGACCAGCGGGAGCGGTCAGCCAGGGGTTATAACCCCGTCGCCCTACCGAGCCGCGACCAGAGGAAGCGACCTCTTGAAGTGCCGCCAGACCCCAAGCAAAACTGAACACCCCAACCCCAAAAATAACCCAGTCCCCGCCGCCATCGGCCGATTGGGAAAATACGCATTCTGAGGAAGGGTAGGAGGGTCCAGCAACTCCAACGTAAAGTCCACTTTCACTCCGCTTCTGGCATGATCGTCGATACTCTCCTCCATCAACCGCCCCACAACATCCGCGACCACCTTTTGCGCAATGTATCGATTCATATCGTCAAACCGAATCACAATCGAGGGGCCATTGCGCACAATCTCAATATGCAGATGCTCCACGAGCCTCCGCTCGCGTCCCGAATCGTTCGGATAAAGGTTGAACCGTTGAACAATCGCGCGAAGACGGGCGTCGCTCTTAACGACGGCGACAATCTGACTAACGCGATCCCCCGCCGCGGCCAGATCAGAAGATTGATACCAGATCACCGCCTCGGAAGCGAACCGTTCTGGCAGCACAAACGCAACCGCCGCACCCGCAATCGCACCAGCGATTCCAAGCCCTGCCGCAATCTTCCAAACCTTCAGCCCGTTGAACAGCGCAAACAACACACCCGCGAGAACGCCGGCCAGCAGTCCCATGATCACAATCCGTGAGCGCCGCGGATTCTGCGGATGAACGGGCAGACTCGCCGGGTCGAGGAACTCTCCAACCTTTGCATCAACAAATTGAGAAGCCAGCCGCTGGGCAGTCCGTTGAGCCTGTCCCGCATCCGTCGAAGTGAAGGAGACAGCGGCGAACGCCTGTGCGCCCGGAGCGTTAAGCAGACTTATGGCGATGTCTTTGCTCTTCATCTGCGCAATGACATCTTCCAAGGGCAGGCGGGCTCGCTCACCCTTATATAGGTCTTCCTCGTTAATCAGCTTCGCGAGGAACGATCTGCTCTCCACCAACTGGCGAGTGGTCGCCATCTGCCGCCGTTGTCCGTCTCCAATCCTGATTACCGCCGTCGAAACATATCGGTCGGGCACCGTCAACGAAAACGCAATCGCGCCGAGCACTCCAACAACTGCAAACGCCGCGACAATCTTCCACGGACTCCAGATTTTCATTTGCATTTTTAGCGCTCCTCCGAAAACATCGAATAACGTCCGCCAAGTGGGCTGAACATCGTCCAGGAGTGCACAGAACTCGTTTTTATAGCGATTTCGCCATGTTTTCGGGTACAGCCAAATTAGGCGCTTTAAGGCGCGTTTCATGCGTGTTTAAGCCTCTTTATGGCAGTTTTAAGCACGCTATCGAGCGCCGCAAGTTCGCTTTCAAGCGATTTTCGACCCAGCGCAGTGAGCGTATAAGGCTGCCTTCTGTCCTCGGAAGGCACCGGCGCAATCCACCCGTTATTCTCAAGCCGGGTAATCGCGCCGTAAAGCGTACCGGGCCCCAGCTTGATGGATGAAAATTTCTCAATGTCCTCCATCATGGCGTATCCATGTTTATCGCCTTCGGCAAGGCTCGCCAGAACCAGCAACGCAGGGTCATTATTACGTGTCACGTAGTATATCGTACGACGTAATAACCACGAAGTCAATGGGCTACGTATATAACTGATAACACACAGTGCTGGGAGTGCCGAAAGAACGATGGTGGCGCGAGCTTCAGCTTGCAGCGTCGGCTTCAGCCGACGGTCGTGCGGCGATTGGCATGTTCTTCAACGGAGCGGTACTCCCGAGCCTGTGTTAGAGAATCAACATGCAATCCCCATAAGAAAAAAACCTATATTTCTGTTCCACTGCATGCCCATAGGCCGCAAGCGCCAACTCCTTACCAGCAAAAGCGCAAACAAGAATCAGCAAGCTCGATTTGGGCAGGTGAAAATTGGTCAGCATCGCCCCCGTCCGCTGAAATTTCGCCCCCGGATAAAGAAACAGCCGTGTAGTCGGCGACCCCCAATCGCTCTCGATCGCACGAACGCTGGTAGTCCCGGCCGCGATCACCCGTTTCGCTCGAACGATTGCCCGCCGAGCCTCCGGCGGGACGACGAACGATTCTTCATGCAAAGTAATATTTTCAACAACATCGCCGCGCAATGGCTGAAACGTCCCCAGCCCGACATGCAAAGTTATGCGAGCAATTTCGGCGTGGCACTGAGCCAGAATCTCTGGTGTAAAATGCAATCCCGCCGTCGGAGCCGCGACCGATCCTCGTTCTTGGGCAAAAACAGTCTGATACCTCGACCGGTCTTCGGCCGAATCCGGCCTCCCAATGTACGGAGGCAGAGGCACATGTCCCACTCGCTCAAGCACTTCGAATAAATCGCCGTCGGGATGTAGCTGAACCACTCGCTCCCCGAATTCCCCGCGTCCGAGAATCTGGACCGATAGATCCGCCGCGATGAGAACCCGCTCCCCAGTACGCATTTTCTTGCCCGGCCGAACCAGCGCTTCCCAAGTATTTGCAGTAATTTGGCGCGTAAGAAAAATCTCAACTCGACCCGTACCATGCTCGCGCCGGCCATAAAGCCGCGAAGGAAAAACACGCGAATCGTTCAGCACCAGGCAATCACCGTCATGCACATAGGAAGGAAAATCGCGGAACATGCGATCCTCCCAGGTGCCTTTCGCGCGATCGATCACCAGCATCCGAGCGCCGTCGCGTTCGGCAAGAGGTTGCTGCGCAATCAGTTCTTCCGGTAATTTATAATCAAAATCATCGACACGCACTCCTCTAGACTAATCCTCGGCATCGAATCTTCGTGCGACGAAACTGCGGCGGCGGTGGTTGAAAACGGGACCGCGATTCTGTCGAGCGTAATCGCATCGCAAATGGAGACCCACGCAAAATACGGCGGCGTGGTGCCGGAACTCGCTTCGCGCGAACATCTTAGAGCAATCGTTCCAGTGGTGCGGCTGGCTATGGAACAATCCGGGAAAAGCCATCTCGATGCGATCGCCGTAACGCAAGGCCCCGGCTTAATCGGATCGCTACTGGTTGGTATTACTTATGCGAAAGCCCTGGCGATGGGGCGGGGGATTCCTCTGATCGGCGTGAATCATATCGAAGGTCATATTTATGCCGTGGCGAGCCAGAACGCGGTGGAGCTGCCCGCGCTCGCACTGGTAGTCAGCGGCGGGCATACGCATCTTTATGAAGTGAATTCCGAACATCGCTATCGCCTGCTTGGAAAAACGCGCGATGACGCGGCGGGCGAGGCATACGATAAGGTCGCGAAGCTATTGGGTTTTGGATATCCGGGCGGTCCCATCATCGACAAGCTCGCGCCTTGTGGAAATCCTGATGCCGTAAAATTCACGACGCCAAAGATGAAAGGCAACACGCTCGATTTCAGTTTCAGCGGGATTAAAACCGCAGTTCTGCGATGGGTGGAAGCGCATGACATGAACGAGGAAATCGCTGCGCGGCGAATGAGCGGCGCGATCAGCGTAGAAGATTGGCTAGCAGTGACGCCGCGTGCGACGCTTGATGTGCTTGCGTCTTTTCAACATACAGTGATCGACGAATTGTTGCGGCGTGCGATTCGGTCGGCAGAGGAGATCGAGGCGGAGAGCATTATTATTTCGGGCGGCGTCGCATGTAATGCTGGTTTGCAAGCAGCAGCAAAAAAGCTCAGGCTGCCTTGTCCTGTTTACTTTCCAACACTTGGACTCGCAACAGACAACGCCGCGATGATTGCGGCCGCGGCATTTCCGAAGTTGCAGCGCGGCGAGTTTGCGGGTTATGATTTGCGGGCGCAAGCGAACTTGGCATTGGCGTAAAATAATAGTGCGCCCCGATAGCTCAGTTGGTAGAGCGCCAGTTTTGTAAACTGGATGTCGCTGGTTCAATCCCGGCTCGGGGCTTACTTTTCATCCGGAGTAAATGCGAGGAGAATGTTTCCCGGCAGCCCGCCCCATGCGGGGTATCCGGAGGGCACCAGCAACATGTTTCCGGCGATGACAGGGCCGGGTCCATCCATCGATCCACCTTTCGCGGTGATGCCGTTAACAGTTGAGAATTCGCTGGTCGTATCGAAGTCCCAGATTACTTTTCCGTCCGCGGTGGAGTAGGCGCGCAGGTGGCCGTCGGCGCTGCCCGAGAACACGGCGCCGGGAATCGCTGAAATTGCTGCGGACTGCGCGGGGCTGCAATTCAAGCGATCCCCACAAAGGGGCGGCTGAGCTTCCCACACTTTGGTGCCAGTCGCCACGTCGAGAGCGAACAAACCGCCGCCGGCCTTCGGATCGAGGATACGCTTCAGAGGCGTGCCTGTGAACAGAAAACCGATATCGGAAAGAGCCGCGTACATATTTTTGCCATCCGTCGCGGAGCCCCACTGGATACCGCCGAGCGCGCTTCCGTGGCCGAGCTGAGCGCGCCACAGAATCTCGCCTTTGCGGTCTGGATCGAGACCGTGTGCGACGCCGGATTTTTGACTGACCAGCAAAACTCGTTTACCGTTGGCAAGCTTCACCAGCATCGGCGAGGCGCCAATGTCGAAGTCCGGACCGGTCGTCCCGTCGGGCCGGCAACCGTGTTTTAGCGTCGCGTTGCAGCCCAGGTTAAACACGTCGTCTTCGGTGAGCTGCTTGATCCACACAATTTTTCCGTCGTTCATATCGAAGGCGATGACGGCGTCGCTGGTCTTGGTGGCGGGATCGGAAAAATTGTCGCCGGTGCCGGCGTAAATGAGTTTGCGCTCAGGATCGATGGTGGGGGCGGACCAGATGCTGGCGCCGGATGGTCCCCAGGTTGTAATTCCTGCCGCGTTCTTGCCGGTGACTTGAGCGGCTTCGGAAATGGTGTAAGTTTTCCAGATCGGATGTCCGGTAGACGCGTCGAGGGCGACCAGGGCTCCACGGCCGGAGCAGCACTCAAATTTGGGATTGGACTGAGGACCTTCTTCGCCATCAGTGAGAGGAACATAGAGGCGTCCATCGTAAAAGACCGGGGCGCCGACGATTCTGGCGCGAGGTTGATCGTCGATATGAGTCTTCCAGAGCAGTTCGCCTGTCGATGCGTCGAGTGCATAGGCGTTCCCGCGTTGATCTCCGAAGAACGCAGCGTGTCTTCGCTTACCGCTCTGAATAGCCGCGATGGTGATGGCGGTTCGGACCGGCGCCTCCGCTTCGAACGACCAATATTGACAGCCGGAGATTTGATCTAGGGAATAAATTGTGCGGTTCGCGCTGGGGACGAATACGCGTCCACCGGCGACGATAGGAGGACCGTTGGATACGAAGGTTCCTGGGAACGCGAAGGCCCACTTCAATTTCAGGTTCGGAACCTGCGCGGCGGTCAGTCCAGCGGGTTGAAAGCGGGTGTTGGAAAGATCGGTACCCCATCCGTTCCACTGCGGTCCGGTCAGGGAGAACGGTGAATTCGAGGCGCACGTTTTCGATTGTTGACTGGTGCTGCCGATTTTGCCCGTGAGAAATTCGGCCACGCCGATTTTTTCCACGGCGCTCAACAGGGCGCCCTGATCCTTCATGATGCCCGACTCGAGAGATCGCACAATATTTTCAGGGGACATCTGGCGGAGGGCGGTGGGCGCGGGGGCACGCGTTTCCGCCGAGCGGTCGTGGCACATCGCGCAGCGTTGTTTGTAGAGCGCAGCGCCATCGGGCGGTGCGGCGAAGCACGCCAGAGCTATTGCAAATGCGGAGAAGTGGAGCAACATGGCTTCAGATAACATATCACTTCGGATTCGTTGGGTCGGAATAGAACAAGATAGGCGATGATGCGGGTTCCAGGTGTGAGCTGTCACCAATGTCCGCAGTTTGGACCGCCTACGCTGAAGAACTGGCCAAAACGCCGGCTGAAGCCGACGCTGCAAGCTGACGAGGTTGCGGAAAACTTGCTGGCAGGCGAACCGCCTGCCCCACCTGACTTGTAACTTGCTGATCTGCTGTGGGGTTCTATGGATCGATGCGAGCCACGTTGGAGTATGCGGATTCCCCGGCGTTGTTTAGTGCCCGAACACGGTATGACAGGACGGACCCGCGTGGGACTCCGGCGTCGCTGTATTCAGTGCCGGTAGTTGGGGTGGCTAAGCGCTGCCATTTAGCGGTTCCTGTGCGGCGTTCGACCGCGACTTTCGAGGCGTCGCCGTGCATTTCCCATCGCAGCTTCACACCCGCGCCAGACTGCTCCGCGCGCAGCCCGCTGGGGGCTTCGGGAAGAACCGGCCAGTCGAAATACGAGGCGTCCGCAATCGCCATGATGCTATCGCGTACCGGAATCGTTTCCAGTGTATCGGTCGTGCCCGGTTTCCACGTCAGAGGCAGGATTTCCCCGGAAACGACATCGATTAAAACAGGATTGCGGATCCCTGAATTCCCCAGCCTCAGGTTCACCGTAAGGGGCGCGAATGCACCGCCAGGAACACTGTGCGCCGCGATCCAATAGGCGACGATCGATTTTCCGTTGGCGTTGCGAAACCCGTATTGCAGAAAGGGCGACCGCCCCTGGCGCCGCAAGTTCGGAACGTCGGAGGCATCGATGCTAATGGAAGGGTCGAATTTCGTGTCGGAAAAAAGAGCATTCGTGTTTTGCAGCGCGTAATAGACGGGGCGCGGCGTAAAATCGTCGGGAAGATTGCGGAGGCCGTGGATGAAGCCGAAATCGTCATACTCATTGCCATCCACACCGGCGGTCAGCAGCCACACGAACGTGCGGACGCCAGCGGCAAGATTGTAAATCAACCCGCGGGGAATGTATTTCGCCTGTACGGATTCATCGGAGCCGGCCCAGGAAGGAATGGAATTGAATTCGTCGTCCCAGAATTCGATATCTTTATGGATTCCCGGGTAGTTCTTCACCAGGTTTCGCAGTTTAGTTGGCGATTCGGTCCCGTACGCGCCGTAGTCCATCGTCTCGGGATTCATATTCTGCCCGTAGCCGGGATAGGTGTGGTAAGCGAATACGTCGATTTGAGAGGCGCACTTGCATTCGTCGAGCGCACGCTTGGCCCAGTCACTGATAGGGTCGGCCTGGCCGCCGTAGATGACTTTAGCGGCGGGATCGGTTTCGTGAACGGCCGGTCCGAAGGCTTTGAGAAGGCGGCCGTACTCCTCGGGATTGCCACGCGGATTCCAGTAGCCGATATCCTCCTCATTCCAAAGGGCGTAGTAATGGATCCGACCGCGAAAGTGATTGACCATCCATTTGACGTAACGAATGAATGCGGTGATCTCCTCGGGAGATTTGGGAGGCCAAAAGACGGAGTTGACGCTGCGGTCATCGTTGTGAAAACTGCCAGGCTCGGGGCTGATTTCGTCGGGTTTCTTGCCGTTTGGCCCGGTGTACATCGGGTTGCCGTACATTAATTGGACCTGGACTTTGACGCCATTTTCAACCAGGGAATCGACGTAATCGTCGACTTCAGGAGAAATCGCGAAGACGCCGCGCTTGCGCTCTACCCAGTCCCAACTTGTTGGATCGGAACTGTTTTCGTATTGTCCGATGCGTATCCATGACACGCCCGCATCGAACATACGGGTCCACCACCAGCGGTTCCAGGGCAGGTAGGGCTCCCGTGGAAGATCGGAGTTAATTCCGAAGCCGTTGCGAATCTGCGAGGATCGCTTGGGCGGCACGTGCGTGGGCAATTGTCCAAAGGACGGAAGCACGGTAAGTGCGATCAGAGCTGCTAATTGCCTGGAGGGCATGTGTAGCAGTATACTTCCGAGCGCGAGATCCCGAAGCAGCACGGAAGCGATCTTTTGAGCACCTGTTTGACCGGTTCTCTCGAGGCTCAAAAGATCACCAATCCGCAGGGTCCGGTCAGTACATTGGTGGCAACATGATAGTTTAGGCTTGAAAGGTTCACGCGATGCGTTCTTGTTGGCTGCTGTTTCTAATGACGCCCGTGGTGTTCGCCGCCGAGTATCGGGCGGGGGTGGCGCGCGTCGACATCACGCCGCCGATCGGGCACGAGATGGGCGGCTATTCGGCGCGGAAGCATGGGTCCACCGGTCTGCACGACCCGCTCTATGCGACGGTGCTGGTGGTCGAGAGCGGCAGCAATAGCATTGCGCTGGTGACGTGCGATTTGCGGTCTTTCGTGTCGACGCGCGTGGGCGAGCTGGCGAAACAGAAATTCAATATTCAAACGACGCTGATCGACGTTTCGCATAACCATTCCGGACCATTGACATGGGAGTTGCGGAGTCCGTGGTACGCGGAGGCGGAAGACAAAATGGTGGAGGCGATCGGCCGGGCGAAGGCCGCGGAATTTCCAGCCACTCTCGAAACGTCCGCGGGGAACGTTTATTTAGGGCACAACCGCCGCAAGATCGTAGACGGGAAGGGGTTCATGTGGTGGCGCAACGCGGAGATGCTTCCCTCCCATCCGGTGGACCCCGCAGTTAATGTATTGCAGGCCAAGGACGCCGACGGCAAGATCCGCGCGGTCCTCGTGAACTATGCCTGTCACCCCTCGGTGCTGGGCCCGGACAACTACGACTATTCGGCGGATTATCCGGGCGCGATGAAGAAATACATCGAGTCGCAGATTCCGGGAGCAACCGCGCTGTTCATCCAGGGAGGGGCAGGCGACATCAATCCGTATCACGACAAGGAGCCGGTGGCGGGGCGCGGTTTCGCGGTGATGGAAGAGACCGGGCAGTCGCTCGGGAAATACGTGGTCTCCATTCTGGGGAAGAGCAAGCCGGTGACCGGCGCTCTAAAAACGGCATCGGCGACGCTGGAAGTAAAGAATCGCTGGAAGCCGAATGAAAAGATACCGATCGGCTGGACCGCGGGTGCGTTCGGCAATTCGCTGTGTTTTGCGGCGCTGCCGGGCGAGCCCTTTGTCGAATTTCAGATGACGTTCCGTGAGAAGACGGAGTGCGGCAGCAGCATGTTGTTCGGATACACCTACTCGGCCGGCGGGGTTTGGGCGGGCTACATCCCGACCATTCTGGCTTCGGTCCAGGGTGGATACGGCGCGGATTACAACACTACTGTGGAGGTCGGCACCGGAGAGCGGCTCATCGATCTGGCGGTGGTGAAGATCCTGGAGCTGCGCGGACTGCTGAAAGACTTGCCGGACCGGAGGTATTAAATGCGAGCCCTGATTTTGATTGCTCTGGCCGCGTCCGGCCCCTTGGGGGCAGCGGAGCTGCGGGCGGGTGTGGCGAA
>Ga0209006_10002605_pt1 | contig 16470 bp, 14 predicted proteins | sample JacPin_JW_Ref_O2_FD_188567 | JGI IMG/M metagenome (GOLD analysis project Ga0209006, IMG submission 188567) | Forest soil microbial communities from Algoma, Ontario, Canada - Jack Pine, Ontario site 1_JW_Ref_O2 (SPAdes) (version 2) | ecosystem: Environmental > Terrestrial > Soil > Boreal... | reverse complement strand
ATAGTGCCGAGGCTTCCGGTCATCACCAACGTATCGGGAGCCTGGAATCGGTAGGTTCCGCCGTCGCTCCAGCCACTGGTCGCCTGCAGCGACCAGTAGCCGCCGCTGGCCGAGAATGTCCCGGCGTAGGACGCCACTCCGTCGATGGCCTCGCTGTGGAACTGATAGGTGCCGTTGGGCGCAATTTCGCAAATCCATCGGCCCGGATTTGCCCAATGCTCCCAGATTCCGATGGTATTCGGATCGAGCTTCGCCACCTGTCCGGCCGCCGCCGGTGGCAGTGGTAATGCCGATGGCCATCGAGGGTCATCGCTCGCACAGGGCGCGGTCTGCACGATGCAGTCGTTACCGCCGTTGCGATGACATTGCGCCCGTGCGTGGACGCCCGCTGAGGCGCGATCCACTCCGGCATCGAAACCGTAGACAATATCCGGATCACTGATCGCCAGTGCCAGGCATGTATTGGCGCCCGCCAACAGAACCTTGCAATCGCGGCCCGAGTTGCGCTGGCAATTCGCCAGTGCCAGCTGTTGCGCCGCTTCCTTGGAGTTCATCCCGTGCGCAGACCCCCAATGCAGCGTGGCTTCCGAAATTGCCAGGCTGCTCCACCTGCCAGACGGGCCGGGGCCGCCATTCTCCAGATCGGTTTCCGTTCCAGTCGCCGTCGATTCGGCCGCGCCGCTCGAGCTGCTGCCGGAGCTGCTCGCGCCGCTGCTGCCGGCACTTCCAGGAGAGCTGCCGCCACCGCTGCAGCCGGCGAGCGCGCACAGGCCCAATACGATCCAATGATATCGATGGCTCATGCAGCAGCCGCGCCTACCGAGAGCAGCATGTCTCTAACTGACTGCCGCCTGAGCGGCTGCCGGTCGCGCGTGCAAGGCCATCGCGATCAGCGCCCAACCGCCGAACAGCAGATTGATGCCGACCAGCAGACCTAGCGCCCACAGAGCCGTTCCCGGCAGGCCGGCAAACAGGATCGCCCCGAGCACCAGATCGACGACGCCGCTGGCGAACATCCAACCCCAGCGGCCCGAGAGCTGCTTGCGGTGCTCGATCGAGAACATGATCGATACGAAGCCTTCCACCACCAGGAAGGCGATCAGGACCACCGTCAGGGACAACGTGCCGTTCAGCGGCCACGCAAGCAGCAGGCCGCCCGCCACGATGCCGATGATGGCAGAGAGCATCGACCACCAGAAACCGGGCGCATGCCGCGCGCGCAACGTCGAGATCAGCCCGACCACGCCGCTGAGTAACAGGATCCAGCCAAACAAAACGGTGACGGCGATCGATGCGATCGGCGGCAGAATGATGGCGAGCGTACCGAGAAAGACCAGCACGATGCCTTCCACCAGGAACATGACCCAATGATCCCGCACCGACTTGAGGATGGTGGCTGTGATGACCATGGCGCCCTCCTTTTAATTTTCAGCATGGCCACGTGGCCGGGTAGGCGTCCGGGGCTGAAATTAACATCATTCCAGCCGCGCCGCACGCTTCGATCAATCCACTAGAATCAGCCGATGACCTCAGAGCAACCGCACCCCCGCGTGGCACTGGATTCCGGCGAATTGTCCGCCGAGATCGATCCGCAAGGTGCGCAACTGTTCACTCTGCGGGACCGCGCGGCGCGCGATCTGTTGTGGAACGGCGACCCGGCGGTGTGGAGCGGCCGCGCACCGCTGCTGTTTCCGATCGTCGGTACGCTGGCCGGCGGCGCCTATCGCCTGGGATCGAAAACCTATCGTCTTCCACGACATGGGTTCGCGCGCAACAGGACGTTCACGCTGGAGTCCTCGGACTCCTCGACCGCCGTCTTCAGCTTGAGGGCTGACGAGGCCACTCTGCTGGTCTATCCATTCCGCTTTGAATTGCAGATCCGTTTCGAGTTGCACGGGCCAACGCTGTCATTGACCGCTTGCATCCGCAATCACGGCGAGCAAGCGATGCCTGCAAGTTTCGGCTTCCATCCGGCATTGCGTTGGCCGCTGCCGTTCGGCCAGCCGCGGTCGGCTCATTTCATACAGTTTGAGACTGACGAGCCTGATCCGGTCAGGCGCATCGATTCCGACGGATTGCTGACCCCGCAGCTCTATCCGACGCCGGTCACAGGGCGCCGCCTGGCGTTGACGGATGCACTGTTCCAGGACGATGTCATCATCTTTGATCGCCTCAGAAGTCGCTCCGTCATCTATGGCAGCAGCGAGGGACCGCGGCTACAGCTGAACTTTGCCGATGTCCCGTATTTTGGCCTCTGGAGCAAACCCGGGGCGCAGTTCATCTGCATCGAACCCTGGCATGGCATTACCGATGCCGAAGGGTTCGCGGGCGAATTGACCGACAAGGCCGGCGTGTTCGTGGTCGCGGCCGGTGACTCGATGTCCGCCAGCATGTCGATCACCTTGTTGCAGGGATAGCGCTACGGCAGCTGACAATACAGTGCCCATGCGCTGGCCAGATCCTGCACCACATGCCCGAGTGATTTGTAGATCGTGATGTCGGTTTCCGACTGCCGCCCCGCGACCTCGCCCGACAGGACCTGACCGATCTCGGCAACGATATGGCTGTCGTCGATGGCCCCGGCGGCTTTGGCTCGCAGGAATTCGGCACCCTGGCGCAGTACCCCTTCACGGCTGTCGACGATGAAGCGCGAGCACACGACGAGTTCGGTATCTACCTCGACCGGGCCGGCCAAACCTGAACCCACCAGGTTTACGTGCGTGCCCGGGCGTACCCAGGCTCCTTTCAGGATCGGCTCGCTGGCGCCGGTGACCGTGCAGATGATATCGGCGTCGCTGACCAGAGCTTCCACGTCGATGTGGCTGCTGAACGGGATCTCAAGCTCCTCCTGCATGCGTGCGCAGAACGATTCGGCCCGCTGGGGCGATCGTCCCCAGACTCGCACCGCCTTGATATCGCGCACCTTGAGCAGCGCCCTGGCGTGCGTCGCAGCCTGTTCGCCATAGCCCAGAATCGCCAGCCGGTGTGCGTCCGCACGCGCGAGCGCATCGGTCGCCACAGCGCTGGCCGCAGCGGTGCGTATCGCCGTGATCTCGCCGGCGTGCACGATGCAGACCGGTTCACCGTTTTCGGGCTCGAACAGAACCACCAGTCCCTGGTGCGACTGCCGGCCTTTGGCAAAATTCTCCGGATAGACGCTGATCAACTTGGCACCGAAGGCTGCTCTTTCTCCGAGCGCGCCCGGCATGATTCCAAACCAATGGCCACAAGCCAATGGCATCATCGATCGCAGCAGCTGGCGCGTCTCGCCCCGGGAAAATGCGATCATTGCCCGCCGGACGATCGGAATGCACTCGTCGTACGTCAGGCGTCGCGCCACCTCTTCCCGCTCAATCACCCGCACACTACACCCTCGACCCAGGCCAGCCCTGGGTCGGATTGTAGCCGCGGCGCCCCTCAGACGTTATGTGCCCCCGCGTGCAACGCCCAGAGTCTGCCCAATTGGATATAGCCTGCGTTGTGTGAGGCCGCGGCCTTCTCGAACGCCCGCTGCGCCTCGCCGGTATTCTTCATCCGCAGCTGCGCGATGCCCAGCAGCACGTCCGCCTCTTCCGGGGATTTCAGGCCACCCTTGGCAAGACCCCTGCTGATGCTCGTCACGGCCTTGTCGAATTGCCCATAGGTCATATAGGCGGCACCGAGCTGCACCAGCTGCTCGCCCGTGGCGGCATTGGCCGCGTCCTTCTCCTTTGCCGGTAGCGCCGCCAGATCGGTGGCCGCGCGCTGCCTGGCGCCATCGAGCAGATGCTGGTAGCGGTCCTTGTCACGCGGCTCGGTGAACACGTTCTCCGCAAAGGCCTTGCGCAGAACGGCCTCGGTCTCGCCCGGATAGCCCTGGTCCAGCGCAATGTCAGCCATCTCCGCGTAGTCGCCGCCGCGCTTGAGCACTCCGACATCGTTCATCAGCCGATACACGTTCAGCTGCAGGTGTGCGTCCTTGGTGTCCGCATTGACGAGCGACGCCAGCGCATTGGCCCAGTATTCCGGTTTGGGGTAGTAGGTGACCAGCTTCTCGACCGCCTTGGACGCGCCGGCCTGATCGTTGGCCTTGAGTTCGAATTGCCACAGCAGCTTCAACGATTCCTCGTCGGGCTTCTCCTGTTTGTTGACCACCTCCTGCATCGTGGTCGCAGCTTCCTTGTACTTGGCCGAGAGATATTCCGTCTTCGCGATCAAGCGCAGCGTGTCGCTGTCATTCGCGCCGTGCTTGACGGCCTGATCGGCCGCATCCAGCGTCTTGGGGTAATCCTTCTGCTGAAAATAATACAGCGCGATGTTCTTCAGCCAGCTCTTCTGCTGCTCCGCCGATGCGTATTGGGATTGCGCCGCTTGCGCCAGCACCGGGATCGCAGCATTCATGTCCTGCTTCTGCTGATAGATCTGATAGAGCAGGAGATCGATGACAAAATTATCGTAAGGGCTCTTCTCGCCCGAAGCGGCCTGCGCTTCCCGGGTCTTGGCGAGCGCCTCGTCGAGCTTCTTTTCCCGCAGTGCATCCTGTGCCGCCTTCAGCGGCTTGGCGACGGCCACGGTCACTTGCGGACCGGACGGCTGCTCCGCGGCGAGCGTTGCACTACCCAGCAGCGCCGTACTCCCCATCGATGCCAGCAGGGCGATGAAATTCAATCGATTGCTCATGGCATTCCTCGATAGCTGCGACGTTGGTGATTTGTTCTGTGCAAGATTCACGCCGCACGAGCGGCGTGCAGCGGTGACGCCGCGGACTGCGCATTGATAAGGCGCATCGCCGTTGAATTGCGGTTGGATGCTGCCGGGCCCTGGCGCTCAGGTAGCAGTGACTGCTGCCCTAATTGCGAGCAAGCTCGCTGCCTGCCGCCCCAACACTAATCAGCCTGGCGGCAGCGTCAGTCCGGCATGAGTGCCCGCATCCTGCTTGCCGTGCGGGTGTCACCGACAAGATCGGCCGCACGCGCTGCGCCAGTCAGCGCGCCGCGCCTGCCGGGTGCAGCAACCAGGGCCGCCCGATATTCCTGCAGGGCTTGCTGAGGCCGGTTCAGCGTCAGCAGCAGATCTCCAAGCTGCTCGCGTGCCGGGATGATCGGGCCTGGTGTCACCGGCAGTTTCTCCACCGCGTCCTCCTGCTGCGCCGCCTGTCGAAGTCGTCGAATCGCTTCTTCAGCATGAGCACTTGCGGCCGCTTGCCAGGCCCTGGCCTCCTTCAGCAGCACGTCGACCTGCGTTGCCCAGTAGTCATTGTCGGCGCTCTGCAGCTGTTGGCGCGCAGTCTCGAGCCGCTCGATGTCATCATTGGCCGCTTGCGGACGCCCCGCGCGTGCGTTGGCGACAGCGCGCGCCCAGAAGACAACAGCCGCCACATGCGGGGCCGATTCAGGCAGCGGTTGCAGCGCCACGGCAGCGTCCCAATTGCGCCGCTCCATCGCGAGCCGGACCGGCATGACAGTCGCGGCATAGCCGACTTTGAAATCGCTGCCGAGCAATCCACCCATCGGCCTCAGAGCTGCCACCACCTGCTCCGCCTCGGCTTGCCGTCCGCGCTGCAGGTACGCGTACACCAGATAATCCATCGCGTGCAGTTCTTCGCCCTGATCGCCCTGAGTGTGCGCTGCGGCGCGCGCGGCCACGTTCGATGCAATGGATTCATCCCACAGGCCCAGCCGGGTGAAGATGTGCGATGGCATGTGCAGGGCGTGCGGTGCGGAAGGCGCGATTTTCGAATAGGCGCGCGCAGCGGCCAGACCGCGCGGCGCCAGTTCCGCGCTGTCATACGCGTGTATCAGATAGTGGGCAGCGCCGGGGTGGTCCGGGTTTTCTCGATAGATCGGCTCCAGGATAGCCGCCGCGTGCTTCTGATTCGCATGAGATCTGTCTGCCGGCGGGGCGGTCGCAATCAGGGACAGCGCGTAGAACACCTGCGTTTCTGTGTCAGTCGGATTGCTGACGGCAGCCGCGCGCATCGCATCGGCATAGGCTTTCGCGCGCACCAGGTGCGACAACTCATCGGAGTCCCGGTAATAAGCGGCCAGCGCCGCAATGAACTGTCGTTCTCGCTCCGATCGGACTTCGAGCCGGCCGGCCTGTTCGATTTCTGCGTCACCTTTGCTCAACTCGACCGCATCGGGCGGGCTCCACAGCTGATGGAAATACGACATAGCCACGCCCCAATGCGCCATTGCGCAGGACGGATCGGCTGCGGAGACTTCCCGGAAGGCTTGTTCCGAGGCCGTGTACGCGAAGGAATGCAGCAGCGCGACCGCACGCTCGAATTCATGCGTGACGCTCGGCGCGCACGAGGTCGCGAACGTCACGGTACCGAGCTTTTCGGGAACCGGATGCGAATGCACTTCCTGGGCGCATCCCATGCGCGCATAAACGGCCGCGCCGACCGCCAACAGTGCGATAACCCGGCTCATGCTGCGATCCCCATGGCAGGAGCACAAATATTAGGCCATTCATCGCGGCGTCCCAAATAAATCCGCCGCGCCAATCCGTTGTGACGACAGTCGCATGATATCTTCAGTGTCCGCAGGCTATGCGTAACAGCCGCACTGAGATAACCGCCGTGGACATCTCGCCGCAAGACACCTTTTCGCCCCATCTAGCAAGGCCCCGGTCAACCCGGATCCGCCTCGTTGCGACTACCCTGTTGCTGACGCTCGCGGCTTGCAGCCACTTGAGTGATACCAAAAAGCCCCCGCCGGATAAGAACGCGCCGCGTGCGCAGCTGTCCATCGGCTACAGCCTGCTCTACCAGGAGGCCGATGGAATTCCTAAACTGGACTGGCTCCTGATGTTCAAGGACAAATCCGACGAAATGGCACAGCTTACCCATGATCTGGTCAGCTACTACAAGCAGCTCGCCGACACCATGCAGAAGCTATCGAAGCAATATCCGGCAATGCGCATCGACGTGGCGGCGATGTCCGAGATCGAGGGCGAAGAGCGCAAAGCCATCGGCAAAGACCTGGCCAAGGATTTCGCCCCGGTCATCGGCAAGAGCGGCGTGGAATTCGAGCGCGAGGCGCTACTCATGTTTTACAACTCGCTCAACGAGCAACGTCATCTGACCGGCGTGATGGTGGGGCTGGAAACCGAACCTGCGCTGAAGAGCTTCCTCGAGACGACCAGGGCGCAGTTGGAAGCGCACTACACGAAAGTAGGCGCGCTGTTGAACCGTCGCTATTTTACCCGGTGAGCTGCACCGTCAGGAGATAGGCACCATGAACAAGCATTTGCTTAGCCGGCGTCAATTCAATGCGCGCTGCGCGGCGTTCGGCTTGTCGTTGCCTGCGATCGGTGCGGCCTTTGCCGCCACAGGCGCGGCGCCGAGCACCGGGCGCAGCGTTCGGTTTCCTGACGGCACCTCGGTCCCGGCACTCGGCCAGGGTGGCTGGCATCTGGGACAAGGCAAGCATCCGCCCGCTGTTGAAGAAGAGGCGCTGCGCACCGGCATTTCGCTCGGCATGACGCTGATCGATACCTCAGGAAATTACGGCAGTGGCCGCTCCGAGCAATTCATTGGTCAGGCGATTGCCAGTCAGCGCGACCGGGTGTTCCTGGTGTCCAAGGTGGAGGGCAACGAGGTGGCTGGGGATGGCATCCTCCGTGCTTGCGAAGCGAGCCTCGCCCGCCTTGGCACCGATCATCTCGATCTCTACCTGCTCCATTGGCCGGTTCCCAGCACGCAATTCTCCGGGGTTGTCGCCGCATTCGAACAACTGCGCGCGGCCGGAAAGATTCGCGCCTGGGGTGTGTCCAACTTCGACACCCAGCAGATGGAAGATCTGCTGCGTGTCCCGGATGGCCATCGCTGCGCGACCAACCAGGTGCCCTACAGTCTCAACAACCGCCGTATTGAGCGTGATGTTCTGCCGTGGTGCACGCAGCATAAAATCCCCGTGATGGCTTACTCGCCGCTGGGCGGCGACAGAAATCTCGTGGTGGGTGACCCCGCGCCGACACAGATCGGCGCGGCGCATGGCTGCTCGGCGGCAGCGGTTGCGCTAGCCTGGGTCATTCGCGCTGGCAACGTCATCGCTATTCCCGAATCCGGCTCGCCCGAGCACACCAGGGAGAACGCCGTGGCGCTTTCGTTAGTGCTGACGCCGCAAGAGATTCGGACATTGGCGCAAGCCTACCCGTGATGAGGATAACGACATGGCAAACGACGCTCCCGCAAACGCTAATCAACCCGCCGGCTACGTTTTGCCGAAGGTGTGGGTCTGGGACAAGGAAAACGGCGGCCAGTTCGCCAGCATCAACCGCCCCATATCGGGCGCCACGCATGCGAAGGAGCTGCCGATCGGCAAGCACCCGTTCCAGCTCTATTCGCTGGGGACGCCTAACGGCCAGAAAGTGACGATCATGCTCGAAGAGCTGCTCGCGACCGGCCACCAAGGCGCGGAATACGACGCCTGGCTGATCAAGATCGGCGATGGCGAACAGTTCTCGAGTGGCTTTGTCGCGATCAATCCCAATTCAAAGATTCCCGCGATGCTCGACTGCTCGACTGATCCGCCGACCAGGCTGTTTGAGAGCGGCTCAATGCTGTTCTATCTTGCTGAAAAATTCCGGGCTTTCCTGCCCACCGAGCACTACAAGCGCGCAGCGACGATGAACTGGCTCATGTGGCAGATGGGCTCCGCGCCGTTCGTCGGCGGCGGATTCGGTCACTTCTACGCATATGCGCCGTTCAAGATCGAATATGCGATCAACCGTTACGCCATGGAGACCAAGCGGCAGCTGCACGTGCTCGATGTGCACCTGGCGAAAAACGAATATATGGCCGGCGATGAGTATACGATCGCCGATATTGCGATCTGGCCCTGGTACGGCGCGATGATGCGCAGCGCCTACAGCGCGCAGGAATTCTTATCCGTCCATGAATACAAGAACGTCAGTCGCTGGGTGGAGCTGATCGCCAGCCGGCCGGCGGTGAAGCGCGGCCAGACCGTCAATCGGACCTTCGGGCCGCCTGAGGAACAGCTGCCGGAAAGACACGACGCAGCTGACTTCGACAAATTGACGCGCTCGTGATTGCCGGAGACTTAAAGTGAAATGCCCTAAATGCGCCGTAGACCTGGTGCCCATGGTGCGGCACAAGCTCAATGTCAACTATTGTCCGGTTTGCAAGGGAATGTGGCTCGAGCACGACGAGCTGCAGGAACTGGAGGATGAGGTATTTGACTTCGGCGACCGCTGGAAGGGCACTCTGGTCTTCAGCTCGGAGACGACCAATGATAAGTGCCCGGAATGTTCCGCTCTGCTGCAGCAGTTCAAGTACCGATTCTACGATCTGGAGATGGAGTTTTGTCCGAACCAGCATGGCTACTGGCTGACAGCCGACGAGGACTCACGGGTGCTGGAACTGATGAAAAAGGAAGAAGCGGATCTTGAGAGAAAATTGCTGGCAGAGGACAAGTGGGCAGCCACTTTAAGGCATATGCGCTCTGGTTCATTCTTCAGCCGGCTGCGGGATCTGATTCATAGATAGCCTTGCATAGACCGGGTGGACTTGTCAGTGGGGATATCGGTCGTAACGCCAATGCACACGCCGGTGCAAGGCGAGCTCATTCGACGAACTATCCTCGGCGAGGTCAGCCTTGCAACGGACTCGCCGCTGCAACTCGACAGCCGTGGCATTCGCCTCGATGACGCGACCATCCAGGGCGACCTCGATCTGACGGCCATCGAGTTTGACCGCCCTATCGTCTTCAGCCGCTGCAATTTTGAGGGTGCCATCAACCTCGCCGGCTCGAGGCTCGACACCTTCACGCTGCGCGACTGCCGCGCGATAAGCATCGATGCATGCGGTGCGAGACTGCGTGGCGATCTGACCATCAGCGGCGGCTCGCTCGAGAACCCCGGTGGCTTCGCCTTCAACGGCCAGTCCATGTCCGTGGGAGGATCGGTGCTGTTTGTGGACGACTCGCTCGCTGTCGGCGCGGTGAGCGTGGCCTATGCCGCCATCGAGGGTCGGCTCATCTGCAACGGCACTTTTCGCAATCCCCTGGAGCGTGTGAACAGCCTGACCTGGTTTACGCCGTTACGCTCTGCAATCAATGGTTTCGGAGTGCGGGTTGGACGATCTCTGGCCTTCAGCAGTACGAGTTTGAAGGGCAAATTCCGGGTCGAAGGCTTCGTGATTCTCATGAATGCCAACGTCACGGACGGGATCTATGTCGTGGCCGGTTCGTTCTCTCCAGGCGCGAGATCGTGGAAGCCCCAGGAGTGCGATCTGCAGAGCGATCCGGCGACGCGCTATGCCATCGAAAGCGGCACCGGGCTCTCCCTGCACAACGCGCAATTCGGTGAGCTGATTCTCAACGGCATCGAGCATTTTGAAGGATTGCTGTCGTTGCGGGCCGCGAGAATGCGCAACATCGCCGACGATGGAACGCTTTGGCAGGTCCCCGGGACCGGTCGCGCTCGAAGCGGCGTTGCCTTGGAGCTTGACGGCTGCAACTACACGGCGTTCACGAATTCGATGACGGCCCGGACTCCCACCGACTGGCGCACGAGGCTCGAGTGGTTGAAAGCACAGCTGCCGCAGCACCTGACTTCGGAGTTTTGCTCTCAGCCCTTTACTCAGTGTGCCGAAGTGTTGCGCAAGATGGGCGACCAACATGGCGCGCGCATGCTTCTGTTCGAGCGCGAGCGGCTGCGATTGCGCTCCCCGGCTGGAAGCTTGTGGGAGAAAATCACGGGGCGGGCGCTCGGCCTGGTAGCGGGCCATGGCTACAAGAGCTATTACGCGCTTTACTGGGCGCTCGGCGTGTGGCTCGCCGGCGGCGCCGTATTCGGCGTTGCGAACCACCTGGACGAAATGCGACCTGCCTCCGAACACGTGCTGGTCGATGAACGCTACCAGCGAACCGGCGAGATCCCGAGGGACTATGAACCTTTGAAGCCGCTGCTCTATTCGGCCGACATCCTGCTGCCCATCGTCGATATCGGACAGGAGCGCTACTGGCTGCCGCGCGATGCCGGCGAACGAGCGGCCGATGCTGCCCGAGCCTTTCCGCGCCTGCCCGGCTGGGCCGCCGCTACCCTCGATTGGCTATTCGGCGGCTGGCTGCCTAAGGGTTACTACTACTTCGAGATCGCCATGGGTTGGATACTGGTATCGATTGCCGTCGCCGGGTTTTCAGGTCACCTGGGTCACAAGTCCGAGGAATGAGGGCGGCGCTCATTACTGCAGGCAGCCGGTGACGGAATCTTCGCAGGCCGTTTTTCTGAGTTACGCCTCGCAGGACGCCGAGGCCGCGCAGCGTATTTGTCAGGCTCTCAGGGCAGCGGGCGTCGAAGTATGGTTCGACCAGAGCGAGCTGCGTGGCGGGGATGCCTGGGACCGCAAGATCCACGAGCAGATTCGCGACTGCCGTCTTTTCATACCGGTCATTTCCGCGAATACCGAGGCCCGTGACGAGGGCTACTTCCGGCGCGAATGGGCCGCCGCGGTTGACCGCATGCGCGACATGGCAGAGCACAAGGCATTTCTGCTGCCTGTGGTGATCGACGCAACAGAAGAGCGTCACGCGGCGGTGCCGCAGCGCTTCCGACTCGTGCAGTGGATGAAGCTGGCGGGTGGAGAGCCGACCCCGGCGTTCGTCAATCGGGTCGCGGCACTCCTGGGTCAGGCCGCCCCGACGCCGCGCGCCGACGCTACGGCCGCTGTTGCACCGGCCTTTGCGCGGCCAGGAGCAGTACGCCGGCCGTGGGTTGCCATGTGCGCGCTGGCAGCAGCCATAGCGCTGAGCGGAGCGTGGCTGGCGTGGCGACACTTGCGGCTGCATGCGTTGCCAGTGCCAGCGTCTGCATCGGAAAAATCCATCGCGGTGCTGCCATTCGCAGATATGAGCGAAAAGCACGATCAGGAGTATTTCGCCGATGGCATCGCCGAGGAGCTGCTGGACCAGCTGGCGCAGGTTCCCGAACTGCGCGTGCCATCGCGTACCTCCTCGTTCTACTTCAAGGGAAAGCAGTCGACCATCCTTCAGATCGCCGAGGCGCTCGGCGTGTCTTACGTATTGGAAGGCAGCGTGCGCAAGTCGGGCGACACGCTGCGGGTGACTGTGCAGCTGATCCGGGCGGACAGTGGCTATCAGCTCTGGTCGAAGACCTTCGACCGGGAATTGAAGGACGTATTCAAGGTACAGGACGAAGTCGCGGGCGCGGTCGTCGACGCACTGAAGGTAAAACTCGCGCTGCGGCAGTCCGCCTCGCACGGCACCTCCAACATAGAAGCCTACAACGAGTTCCTGCTCGGTCGGCAGTTCGAAAATAGCCTGGATCTTGACAGCCTAAAGCTCGCGGGCGACGCCTATCGCAAGGCCATAGCACTCGATCCGAACTACGGCGCGGCCTACGCCCGTCTGGCGAACTCTGAAAGTGAAGTGGCGAATTGGAGCGGGGATGCGGCAGGCATGCAGAAGGCGGAGGCCGACGCGGATAAGGCAGTGGCACTGGCACCGGAGCAAGCGATTGGTTACGCCTTGCGCGGCCGCGCCCGCGCCTTCTTCGGCTGGAATTGGGCGGGAGCAGAAAGCGATCTCGCGAAGGCGCGCGCGCTCGATCCGGCCAATGGTGACGTCGAAGTCTCGTACGCGTGGTTGTCGGTGAGCGTCGGCCGGTTTGCGGATGCCGTTGAGGCTGCACGCAAGGCCACCGAACTCGACCCATTGTCCCCCAGGGCCTGGAGCAGCCTGGGCTATGCGCTCCTGGTCAGCCGTGACTTCAGTGCCGCGGCAACCGCGCTGCGCCGCGCGCTCGAAATCTCACCGGGGGAACCGTTCGCCCTTTACGTTCTGGGTTCGCTGCAGCTGCGCGAAGGTCAGGCCGCCGACGCACTCGCGACATTCTCCAAGGTGAAACTGGATGTTCTGCGGCTCGCCGGCATCGCGAATGCGGAGCACGCCCTTGGGCATTCGGAGCAGTCGCAGCAAGCGTTCGCGAAGCTGGTATTGATTCCCGCGCAGATATCGGCCTACGAAATCGCGTTGGTCTATTTGTCGCGCGGCGACAAGGACACGGCGTTCGAGTGGCTAGAGCGTGCCTACCAGCAACACTGCAACGGCCTGCCGTATATGAAGGCCGATCTTCGCCTGAGCGGCGTGCACGAGGATCCGAGATACCTGGCGCTGTTGCGCAAGATGAACCTGCCGGAGTGAACTCGCGTCGGTTGAAAATGACCCGAGCATGAATACTTTCGTCGCACGCCTCATCGCTTACGTGTTTCTCGGCAGCTTTTGCATCGCGGGCCCGCTGTTCCTGGTGGTCGCTGTCACGACGGCCGCGCAGCGCGCCATGCTGATTCACTCCGGGCTTCGCGCCCAAGGCACCGTGATCGCCAAGCGACCGACCGGATCGAGCCGCGTCACATACGCGCCGGTGTTTCAATTTACGGCCAGCGATGGGCGCACCTATACGGTCATTTCGGATGTCTATGGTCAAGAGTCCGCCTTCAGCTACGGTCAGCGTATCGGCGTCTTCTACCGCCGGGATCACGCTGATGCTGCGCGCATCGATGACTTTGCCGCGCTCTGGACCTTCCCGCTGCTCATCGGCGTCGTAGGGGCTGGCTTCTCCATTGTTCCGGCGATTGTGCTGGTAGCCTGGATGCGAAGGACGCGTAGTCAAGCCGCGGCCGACACTGCGAGTCGCGGCCTGCGTTGGGCGCTCGGCTTGCTGCTCACTGGCGGCGGAGTGGTTCTCCTGGCCATCGCCCTTGGGATCGTATTGCCGGATTCGAGCTCGGTCAAAGACTCGCGCGTCCTGGTAGGCAGCATGGGTGTTCTGCTGACGGCGTGCGGCCTGCAGGTCGGCCAGTGGGTGGCGATGGAGAGTCGTCTTTCGCATGCGTTGGGCGGCACGGCGATAACTTCCATGGCGGTCATTTTCGGGTGGGTGGCGATCTTCGGAGACGCCGCGGGCTTCAGCAGTGGCGTCAGCACTGGCAACGCGGCCGTGACCTCGAGCGGTTCCGTTACGCCGGCGCGGATCGCGTTCGGCATCGGGTCGATACTTTGCGCCCTGGCGTCGTTGTGGGCGTGGAAGCAGGTGGTCCGACCGCGCGGCTGACTATCGCCCCGGTTCACGGCAGGTTGCCAACACCAGGCCTCGCAGCCAGCGATGCGCCGGATCGGCGTCGAAGCGTGGGTGCCACATTAGCGAAACCGTGATCGGCTCCGTGCGAACAGGCAGCGGAAAGCTCCTGAGTACTGCGCGACCGGACTTGGGATGTCGCTGTGTGGCGTTAAAGAACGAGCCAGTCACCAGCGCCACCAGATCGGATACGCTCGCGACCGCCAAGGCTGCCCGGAAGCCGGGCACTACTACGACGACTGTGCGCGAGAGGCCAAGGACCGCCAATGCTTCATCTACGGGGCCACGCTCGTGACCACGGCGCGAAGCGACGACGTGACCACACGCCGCGTATTGCTTGGCCGTGATCTTGCCTCTCCCACAAAAAGCGTGGTTCTTCCGAACGGCACAAACAAAGTGGTCGCGGAACAGGGTTTGTAAGCGTACCTCTGGGCCCGACTTCCCGAGCACGCCAATCTCAAGATCTACCAGCCCCTCGCGCAACGCTCGGACGTCCTTGTCGGGCTTGGGCGCGAAATGAAGGCGCACATTCGGTGCTACCGCAGTTGCCGCCGTAACGAGCTGTGCAGCGAAAACCTCCACGAAGCTCTCGTTGGAGCGAATGGTGAAGGTCCGTTTCAACTCGGCGAGATCCAGAGAGGCAACGTCGGGACGCAGCACGGCTTGGGCATCCTGTGCCAGATCGCGCACGCGTTCGCGAAGTTCGATAGCGTGCGGCGTTGGCACCATGCCTCGACCCGCGCGCACCAGCAGCGGATCTCCTGTCGCCGCCCGTAGTCGCGCGAGTGTCCGGCTCATCGCCGACGCACTGAGGCCCAAGCGCCGCGCGGCGCCCACCACAGTACCCTCGGCAAGCAAGGCGTCCAACGAAGTCAACAGGTTCAGGTCAATGTTCGCCATAGGTAGAGGTAGCGTACCGGGCCATGGCGTCTGGTGCACGTATAAAGTGTGGCCGATGCGCCTTCCGCAATGATCACGGCCGCTATACCTTGCTTTCTGCCTTCATTCATCGCTCCCTGAGGAGAATTGAAAATGCCCACTACATCGTCTGATAAGCAGCTCCTTCTCATTGGCGCGTCCCGCGGCCTTGGTTTCGCCCTGGCTGAGGAGTACTTAAAGCGCGGCTGGCACGTAGTGGCCACTGAACGGGACAGCGGCACATCAAGACTGCACGAGCTATTGCGAGCCGCTCAAGGTCGACTCGAAATCGCGACCGTCGATATTACTTATCCAGATCAGGTGGCCGCGCTGCGGGCGCATCTGGCATCGAGACAGTTCGACATGCTGTTCGTCAATGCCGGCATCGGTACTCGCGACATGGTCGCCGACATTTCCACCGACGAATTCATACGTATGATGGTAACGAATGCCCTGAGTCCCATGCGTGTCGTTGAGAGTTTTCAGGAGCTCGTGTTGCCGAGCGGCACGATCGGCATCATGTCCTCGGGACAGGGCAGCATCACAAACAATGAGAACGGACACTACGAGATCTATCGTGCAAGCAAGACGGCGCTCAACATGCTCATGCGCAGTTTCGCCGCCCGGCACGCTGATGATCCGCGAACGCTTCTGCTCATGGCACCGGGTTGGGTGCGAACGGAACTGGGTGGGCCGCAGGCGCGTCTGAGCGTCGAGGAAAGCATACCCAACCTCGCGAATACGATGGACGCGCAGGCTGGAAAAGCGGGTCTTCAGTATCTGGATTACCTGTGCCGGAAGGTTCCGTGGTGACTACGACCATGCGTGTCGTAGCCGTCGAAGAGCACTTCACCTGCCAGGATCTTCTCAGTCGAATCGATTGCGACACCTTGGTCCGGAATGGATGGCCTGCGCCTGGAACAACCCTGTCTCAGGCCCTCAACCCACCGGCGCTGACGGACACGGGCGCGGAGAGGATCGCCGCAATGAACACGGCTGGCATCCGCATGCAGGTGCTCTCTGTTCCGGGACCCGGCGCCGAGCTTGTCTCTGGTCCGGACGGCATCGCGATCGCCAGAGAATTTAACGACAGAATGGCGCGGCTGGTCTCGGCCCACCCCGAACGCTTTGCAGCGTTTGCCCACCTTCCGATGAGGACGCCATCGGCTGCGGCCGACGAGCTAGAGCGCGCCGCGATGGAGGGTGGGCTGAAGGGCGCATTAATCAGTGGCACCATTGACGGCAAATTTCTGGACGCGCCCGAGTTCGCGCCGGTACTCGCCTGCGCCGAGCGCCTCGACGTTCCGCTATACATTCACCCAGGTGTTCCCCCTGAACGCGTTCGTGCCGCCTATTACGACGGCCTCCCCGGTGGAGCCTCATTCATGCTCGCCATTGCTGGGTGGGGCTGGCACGCCGAAACGGCAGTCCACATCCTGCGTCTGGCCT
>Ga0209006_10002604_pt1 | contig 16471 bp, 14 predicted proteins | sample JacPin_JW_Ref_O2_FD_188567 | JGI IMG/M metagenome (GOLD analysis project Ga0209006, IMG submission 188567) | Forest soil microbial communities from Algoma, Ontario, Canada - Jack Pine, Ontario site 1_JW_Ref_O2 (SPAdes) (version 2) | ecosystem: Environmental > Terrestrial > Soil > Boreal... | reverse complement strand
AATACTACCCGGCAATGTTACCACGCTGTTCCCGCCCGGCATTCCAGTCTTGTTCGTCTCCGGCACCGCCGCGAAATCATCCAGTGACTGGCTCTGATCGAATGCCACGACCTTGTCCACACCACTGATGCCGAGCTTCTCCCGGTTCGCCTGCGCGATGTAGTGCGAGGGCATCTTTGGATCAGTCGAGCCAAACACCGCCATCATGGTAAGCCCAAGCGGATTCGCGAAGGAGATCGGGCTAGTGAAAGAATCGGTTGCGTCCCGTCGGACCTTTCTTCTCCTATGGACCTGCGGAGCTTGTCTTCGTCTCACCGTCCTGGCCGTTCCGCCCGTAATCGCGATGATCCAAAAGGATCTGGATCTGTCGGGTACTGAGATCGGGCTACTGTCCGGCATTCCGGTCGTGATCTTCGCGATCTTCGCGTCTCCGGGCTCGATCGTGGTTGCCCGAATGGGCGTTCGCGCCGCGCTGCTGGGCGGACTCGCTGTCGCGACGGTCGGGACGTTGCTACGGACGGGCGCCTCCGACGCATGGCAACTATACCTGACGAGTGTGCTGATGAGCGTCGGCATCGCGGTCATGCAACCCTGTATGGCGGCCGCCGTGCGCGAGTGGTTGCCCAGGAGACCTGCGTTTGGAACGGCCGTATACACCAACGGTCTGATCATGGGCGAGATCATCCCCGTCGCGACGATGCTGTCGCTGGTCCTGCCATACTTCGCAGGAAATTGGCGCATAGCCCTAGGCGTATGGGCGGTTCCCTTGATCGCGACAGCCGCCGCGGTAGCGGCGTTCGCCCCCAGAGCGGCGGCGACCGCCGCTGCGAGGCGCACCGCGCGGTGGTTTCCTCAATGGAATAGTCGCCTCAATTGGCGCATCGGAATGACGCTCGGAAGCATCACGAGCACTTATTTTTGTCTTAACGGGTTTCTGCCGGCCTACTTGAACGCAAGTGGGCATCCGGAATTGATCGGCGAGGCTCTCACGGCGCTCAATGCCGGACAGGCCCCCGCGTCTCTTCTTTTGCTGTTGACTGCTGACAGGCTGCAGGGGAAGCGTTGGCCGTTCTTGACGCTCGGCGCGCTGTTCTGCGTCTGCGTCGTGGGGATCATGACTTCAGCCGGCGCTTGGACGGTGTTTTGGGCGGGCGTCGTTGGATTTTCGTGCGGAGCCGCGCTTTCGTTGGGATTGGCGCTCGCTCCACTACTTTGCGACGACCCGAACGACGTAGCACTCACTTCTGCTGCGGCACTCTCGATCGCCTACGGTTTTGCGATGCTGGTCTCGTTTGTTTCCGGCGTCGCATGGGATTGGGCAGGTCACGCGACCGCCGCACTGATCCCGATTTTACTCGGGTGCATTCCGATCTTGATCTCGACGCCGACGTTCGCGCGCACGGATTCGGTTGCGTTGCCCCGACATTGATCACGTCGCGCTGACGAAAGCGGTTTAGCTGCAGGTCATGCCGCCTCGTGACAACGGCGACGACAAATACGAGGCATTGTATCAGGGAGCGTCGCCTGGCATCGCTCACTCCGGTTCTCTCGCTGTTGGAGCGTACGCGCCAAAATACGATCCTACCCGACGTCAGCTTTGGCAAAGGATGAGGCCTTCCCGATTCCTTCTTATGGCTTCGACCGTTCGCTGTTGGGGATTTCGACGTAAGCGGTTGCAATTTGCACCCTTGGCGGCGCCGGTCGAGGTGCGGATGCCCTCGCATTGCAACAAGGGTCGGCGCAGGCGAAGGGATTTACGCTTAGACGCCCCGGCGGCTGGTCGCATAGCGGCGCGGGATACCGCTTGGGACTCGAGAAATCAGCGCGCCGCTCCGGACATTTAGGATTCACGTGCGAACACAGGCACTTAGAGTTTAATGCATAGCCTACTTGCGCTATAGTCCTATATAGGACTATAGCTATCGAGCCGAATTGACCTAATAAGCGGCGTCAGGCCGCAAGAAAGGGGGAGAGACAATGCCACAGGCTAACAGCGCAAATGCGCGAGCTTGGACCGTCACGGTTCTGCTGGCCGCATTCATGATGATTAACTTCATGGACAAGGCCGTCTTAGGAATTGTCGCAAAGAAGCTCATGGAGGAGCTTCATATTCAGCCGGCCGAGTTTGGCCTGATCGCGAGCAGCTTCTTTCTTCTTTTCTCTATTTCAGCAATCGTATTCGGTTTCATTGCCAATCGTGTTTCGTCCTGGCTGGTGTTGCTAATCCTAGCCGGTATCTGGGGCCTGTCGCAGTTTCCGCTCGCTTTTGCCGCCTCGGTGCCTGTGCTTTACTTTTCGCGTATCTTGCTTGGCGTGGGCGAAGGACCGGCATATCCGCTGGCGCTACACGCCTGCTATAAATGGTTCAACGACGATCAACGCAACGTCCCGTCTTCGATCATATTTCAGGGTGTGACGGTTGGTCTGCTGATCTCAGGCCCCATTCTCACATTCCTACTCGTCAATCATGGCTGGCATTCGGCCTTTCTTCTGCTGGCTATCGCAAGCCTGGTCTGGATGACTCTATGGTTCTTCTTGGGCGCGGATGGAAAGATCGCCGCCGATCCCAAAACGAAGGCTCTGGAAAATGAGAAGGTGCCTTACTGGGCGCTGCTGACCGACCCATCATTCCTCGGCAACATGGCGCTCTACTGGGTCACCTATTGGATCTTCTCGGTGATGTTCACCTGGGTGCCGGCCTATCTGTCGACAGTCCTCAATTACTCCCCGACCGCCACCGGCTGGATGTTTATGGTTTTCACCGGCATGAACATTCCGATTGTGCTCGGCGGTTCGGCTTTGTCGCAATGGCTGATGAAGCGCAGCGTCTCCTCGGTGCGCGCGCGCGTGTGGCTCAGTTGCAGCTTTGTGCTGTTGGGCGGGCTGTCAATTCTTGCCTCCATCTATCTGGCGCAAGATCCGCTGATGAAGGTCATCCTCTTGGCGATAGGTTGCAATCTGCCGCAGCTCACCTTCGTCCTGAGTTCGACGATCGTGGCTGAAATTGTGCCAAGCATGCAGCGTTCCGGCATTCTGTCAATCAATAGCGCTCTCGCCACGACGGGAGGACTGATTGCCCCGGCCTTGACCGGCCGATTCATTCAGAATGCGGTATCCCCGGCGGTCGGCTACGATCAGGGCTTCGTTGTATCCGCATGCCTTGCGGTCGGTATGGCGATTCTCGGCTTCCTCATCATCAATCCGGAAACGAGCCGTCGACGTTTCTCGGCGGCTTCGGTGGCCATAGGAGCGCGTGCTCCAAGCGCTGCTTCTTGACGTGGCAATTTTGCTTCCGCTTGCCCACGCGCATGCGGAAGCTAGAACCCCAAGCAACACAAGCGGTACCGTCCGAAACGGAATCAACGCATGAATGAGATATCCAACAACCTGAGCGGCGCATATCCGACCCGCCTCGAACTATATGTGGGTGGAGAATGGCGTGGTGTAGGGACCCGCTCAACGATCGCGGTCGTCAATCCCGCGACGGAAGTCGAAATCGGTCGTTTGCCGATCGCGAGCGAGCAGGACATCGATGATGCTCTCGCTGCAGCTCGATCTGCCTTTCCAAGCTGGTCGCAAAAAAACGCGTGGGAGCGCGCCGCAATTCTAACGCGCGCCGCCGCGATTATCGAAGCGCGACGTGCGGCGATGACTGAAATCTTGACGTTAGAGAATGGCAAACCGCTTGCCGATTCGAGTGCCGAGATAGACCGCGTCATCGAAGCCATTCTCTACTGCGCAGAAGAATGCAAACGCGCATACGGTCGTATTTTGCCACCGCGCTCTCGGCTGCTGATCCAATCGAGCATCAAACGTCCGATTGGACCGGTAGCTGCCTTTGCGCCGTGGAACTTCCCAGCCTTTCTCTCCGCACGCAAAGCGGCCGCGGCGCTAGCGGCTGGATGCACGGTCATACTCAAGCCGGCGGAGGAAACGCCCGCTGTCTGCATTGAACTCGTTCGCGCTTTCGTTGATGCTGGAATACCGACAGGCGCGCTGAACGTTCTGTTTGGCGTACCGGCGCAGATTTCCCGACGTCTCATCGCTTCGCCGATTATCCGGAAGATTTCTTTTACTGGATCGGTGCCGGTTGGTCGCCTCCTCGCAACACAGGCGGCGCAACATCTGAAGCCATCGACGATGGAGCTTGGGGGGCACGCGCCAGTTATCGTATTCGATGACGTTCACACGGAAACAGTCGCGCGCGCCTGCGTCGCGTTCAAATTCCGCAATGCCGGGCAAGTCTGCCTCTCGCCAAGCCGTTTCTATGTACACGCAAGAATCGCAGCGGATTTCACGAGGCATTTTACAGACCTCGCCAAGTCCTTACGTCTCGGCGAAGGTCGTGAAATAGGCGTACAAATGGGTCCGCTCAATAACAAGCGTCGCCTTGAGGCAGCCGCAGCGCTTGTCGAAGAGGCTCACGGATCGGGCGCCCGCGTTGAGACGGGCGGAAAACGCATCGACCGCGTCGGCTATTTCTTTCCGCCCACCGTTCTGACCAATGTCGATGAAGGTTCGCGAATTTTGAGCGAGGAGCCGTTCTGCCCGGTTGCGCCAATCATGACATTCGAATCCATGGACGAGGGGATTCAGCGCGCGAACGCGGTCGAGTTTGGGCTCGCCGCTTACGCATTTACCAACCGCGCGGATCGTGCGGTTGAGTTTTCTGAACGCATCGAGGCCGGTTGGATAGGTATCAACAATTTCACGCCCGCCCTCGCCGACGCACCCATCGGCGGCCTGAAGGATAGTGGCCTTGGATATGAGGGCGGTCCAGAAGGCTTGGACGCCTATACGCACATGCGCTTCATCAGCCAATCCAACGAGCTTGTTTGAGCAAGAACAGGGAGTAGAAAAATGAACGTAAACGCAGGAAACGTGCAAGCGCAGCGATATAGCGGATATGCGCAACGGGACAAAGCCGGTCCCGATCTGGAACTCACCAGCAGCAATCCCGGTACCCCAATGGGGGAATACATGCGCCGGTTCTGGCAACCAGTGTGTTTATCGGAAGAACTTAAAAAAGTACCGAAAGCGATTCGCATCATGGGCGAAAATCTCGTTGCTTTCCGCGACAAGAGCGGTGCGATTGGCGTTATGCATCGTCAATGCGCCCATCGGGGTGCTTCGCTCGAATATGGAATCGTCTCGGAACACGGCATTCGCTGTTGTTACCACGGTTGGCATTACGCCGTTGATGGCGAATTACTAGATGCGCCTTGCGAGGCCGATCCGACGCGCTTGAAAAAGACTGTGACGCAGGGTTCCTATCCTGCTTTCGAACGCGACGGTCTCGTCTTCGCGTACATGGGGCCAATCGACCAGAAGCCAAGGTTCCCCGAATACGACACCTACGTACTCCCCAAGGGCACAAAGCTCGTACCGTTCTCGAATATCTACCCGTGCAACTGGCTGCAGGTCTACGAGAATATCATGGACCACATGCACACTGCGGTCCTGCATAACAAGATGGTCGTCGAGGGCGTCGACGACCATACGGCATCGGGCGTCTCGCTCGAAGGCTTCGGCGACATGCCTGTGATGCAATGGGAGGCGACGCGGAATGGCAACGGTTGTGTATTCATCGCCAATCGCCGCCTGCCGGATAACCAGGTCTGGTCGCGTATCACGGAGATGATATTCCCAAACTACCTGCAGATCGGGTCTCTCCTCCCAACGGCTGCACGGGAACGTCACGGTACCGCTGGCTGCACGCGTTGGAACGTCCCGATTGACGATCATAACATGATGATTCTCGGTTATCGGCACTTCAACAGCGAAGTCGATCCCGATGGTCTTGGTTGTGAAGCGGATTGCGGCGTCGACAAGATCGATTTTCTCGAAGGTCAGACGGGCAATCGGAGCTACGAGGAAGGGCAGCTTGCTCCGGGAGATTGGGAAGCGATCGTCAGTCAAGGCCGGATAGCCGTTCACAGCATGGAGCATCCCGGCGCATCCGACGTCGGCGTCTATCTTTGTCGCAAATTGTTGCGTGAAGCCGTGCGCGGTAAGACGCCTCCGAACGAGCTTTACGATCGTCTAATCGCGCAAGGTCGCTCCCTGCCGATCTATGCACAGGACAGCGTGCTCAATGTGCCCGAGCTGCCAACAGCTGAAGATCGAAAACAGCTGTTAGCGATCGGTAAATCCGTTCTGGAAGCGATGCGTTCGGCTGACGATCTTCCGGCCGAGTTGCGTGACACTCATGTACGCGAACAGTTGGACATCATCGACGGACCGAGAATCCGGTGACCCGCGGCCGCGTTAATCCTGGTGGTCGATCGGAGATAGACAATGTTGAAGCTGCGCGTGCGCTCCGTCACTTATCAAGCTGAGGGTGTTCTCTCATATGAGCTGGTCGATCCAGCCGGAGAGCAGTTACCGTCATTCGAGGCGGGCGCGCATATCGACGTGCGCATTCCCGGGGGTTTTTCGAGGCGTTATTCGCTCTGCGACGCGCCCGGAAATGTAGATCACTACCGCATCGCGGTGCTGAATGTTGCTGGCGGCCGAGGCGGCTCAAAGGCGATGCACGAGGCTGTACAAGCCGGGAGTCTGATTGAAGTGTCCGAGCCGCACAACTTCTTTCCACTCGACGAGCGCGGCTCGCATTCGATCCTCCTTGCCGGCGGGATCGGCGTCACGCCCCTTCTTGCAATGATGGAGCGATTGCACAATCAGAAGAGGAGTTACGAGTTTCACTATTGCACGCGCACCCCAACTCACACCGCCTTCGCTGAACGCTTGGCGCCCCACGTCGAACAGGGCATCGTCCACATTCACCATGATGGTGGCGATCCGCGCAACGGTCTCGACGTCACCGCTCTGCTGCGCGAGAGGCAGGAAGGGTCGCATGTCTACTTTTGCGGCCCATCGGGCTTCATGAGTGCTGTGCGTTCGGCCGTGGCGCATTGGCCAAAAGATTCGGTACATTTTGAGTATTTCACCTCGGAAGTACCCGCGGATCGCGTCAATGGAGTCGAAAACGGAGTCACGGAGGTGGTGTTGAATAGATCGCAGCGTTCCATTGCGGTCGCTCCGTCGCAAACGATTCTCGAAGCCTTGCGAGCGGCTGGCGTGGAAGCGGAAACTTCATGTGAATCGGGCGTCTGCGGGACCTGCAAGACGAAATATCTTCAAGGAAAACCGGAGCACAACGACTATCTGCTCAGTGACGAAGAGCACGAGACGCAAGTCCTTATCTGTTGTGCCCGAGTCGAAACCGGTCCGCTTGTTTTGGACCTGTGATTGGAAAGCGACAAGAACATGGATGAGTTTGATTACATCGTGGTTGGCGCCGGCTCTGCGGGTTGCGTTGTAGCGACACGTCTGGCCCAGGACGGCAAGACTCGCGTTCTGCTGTTGGAGGCGGGACCCGTCGACCGCAATATCTGGATTCACATTCCGATCGGTTACGGTAAGACTATGTTCAATCCGGAAGTAAACTGGCAATTTAAATCCGAGCCTGAGCCACACCTCAATGGCCGCGAGATCTATCAGCCGCGCGGGAAAACTCTTGGGGGCAGCAGTTCGATCAACGGTCTTGTATACATTCGAGGTCAGGCCGAAGACTTCGATCATTGGCGCCAACTGGGCAATGTCGGGTGGGGCTGGACTGATATTCTTCCCTACTTCAAGCGCGCGGAATCGAACGAGCGCGGGGAAAGCGAATTGCATGGCGATGCAGGCCCGCTAAAGGTTTCGAACATCCGAGGAAAACACGAATTGGTCGAGGCATTCATTGGAGCAGCCAATGAGCTTGGTATCCCGCGCAACGACGACTTCAACGGAGCGCAGCAGGAGGGCGCTGGCTATTTCCAACTGACAACCCGCCGTGGTTTACGATGCTCCACGGCAAAGGGCTATTTGCACTCGGGCTTGGCCGGTACCAATCTCGTGGTGGAGACCGAGGCGTATACGACAGGCATAGTCTTCGCTGGAAAACGTGCGACCGGCATTCACTATCGTCAGAATGGCGCCGATAAATCGGTTACCGCCCGTCATGAAGTGATCGTGAGCGCGGGCGCTCTTCAATCGCCACAGCTCCTCCAGCTATCGGGCGTAGGTGACGCAACCTATCTCAGGGCAATCGGCGTCGAGCCGCTGCATCACCTACCAGCGGTTGGCAAAAATCTACAAGATCATCTGCAATCGAGGTTGATCTACAAATGCGCCAAGCCTGTCACGACTAATGATGATTTGCGGACATGGTGGGGCCGAACCCGCATTGGCTTGAACTGGATCTTCAGGAAATCTGGACCGGTCGCGGCTGGAATCCAGTTGGGCGGAATGTTCGCACGCACGAACGGTCGTGTTGCGACTCCAGACGTGCAATTTCATTTCGGAACGATCAGTGCAGATATGGCGGCTGGAAAGCCACATGATTTCTCCGGGTTCACAATGTCTGTCTGTCAGTTACGGCCCTCGAGTCGCGGCGAGGTAAGACTGCGTTCCCGCGATCCGTTTGTAGCGCCTGCAGCGCAGTTCAACTATCTGTCTACACGGGATGATGAGGAGACGATGGTCGCAGGCGTTAAGATGGCGCGTAAACTAGCCGCTAGTCGATCGCTGTCTCCTTACGTCGCTGATGAATATCGTCCCGGCGTTTCCGTTCGATCAGATGACGAGGTACTGGACTTTATTCGCGAAAATGCCACTACAATTTTTCATCCCGTCGGTACCTGCCGCATGGGCGCAGACGAAGCATCTGTCGTGGATCCACGTCTTAAGGTACGCGGCCTCGACGGCCTGCGTGTTGTCGATGCATCTATCATGCCCATTCTGTTATCTGGAAACACCAATGCTGGTGCCATCGCGATTGGCGAGAAGGCCGCTGATATGATTGCGGAAGACAGGAGAGCGGTCGCATGAATACGACCATAGTCGATCCCGATGTTTTCGATGTCCTTCGTATGCCCGATCACAGTAACCGTCCGAAATATCAGCGATTGGCGGATGTGTTGGTGGAAGCGATCCGTCGCGGCATATGGCGACCGGGCGACCGTCTGCCCGCGGAGGAGGATCTCGCCGAGCTAACGCCGTTCAGCCTGGGTACGGTTCAGCGCGCTTTGCGGGACCTTTCTGAACAAGGACTGGTCGTCCGTCAGCATGGTTTGGGGAGCTTTGTCGCCCATGCTCCACGAGAACTTCAGGATCCCTGGCATTGCCGCTTTCTCGCTGACGACGGTGAAACCGTCCTACCGATCTATTCACGAGCCATTCATCGCGAAACGGTAACGGGCATCGGTGCCTGGACACGCTATCTAGGTGCGGGGACTGACGTCATGCGGCTCGACCGCGTCATTAACGTGAATGACGAGTTTAATGTCTTCAGTCGGTTTTACGCAGATCGCGATCTGCTTCAAAAGCTCTGGGAGATGCCACTGGAGGAATTGAACGGCGTCAATTTTAAAAACGTTATCATCAAGTTGTGGCGGCTTCCGATCACGCAGATTGTGCATATCGTTCGCCTTGCCGAATTCGATGTGGAAGCGTGCGAGCGTGTAGGTGTGCCTATCGGCAGCAGCGGCATGTTTATGCAAGCCGTCGCTAGAGCGGGTCGCGATCGCTGCACCTATTATCAAGAGTTTTTCATCGGTCCTACCAAACGGGCTTTGACGTTCCCGGAAGCTAACCTGTCAGGCGACTAGGGGCTTGATGTTGATCGAATCGGAGTCGCTATGAATAAGAAGCCGCAAAATCTGCTCGTCATAATGTCCGACGAGCACTCGCCAAAGGCGCTTGGCTGTTATGGCAGCAACATTGTGAAGACCCCGAACCTTGATGCGCTGGCCTTGCGTGGCACGCGTTTCTCGGCGACCTATTGCGCAAGCCCGGTCTGCATTCCGGCGCGTGCTTCCTTTGCGGTCGGAAAATATATTCATCAGATCGGTTACTGGGATAACGCAGATGCCTACGACGGCAGCATTCCTAGCTGGCACCATCATCTTCGAGCTCGTAATCATGAGGTAGTGTCAATCGGCAAGCTTCATTTCCGTAAACCGGACGAGGATCACGGCTTTACCAAGGAGATTATCCCGATGCACATCATCGAGGGTAAGGGAGATCTACTCGGTCTTGTTCGCAGCGAGCTTCCGGTGCGAAAGGGCGCGTATAAAATGGCACAATACGCGGGCCCCGGTGAAAGCCAATATACGTTCTACGATAGAGAAATCACTGCACGAGCGCAGGTATGGTTGCGGGACGCCGCCGAGCGCGAATTCGAAAAACCTTGGGTGTTATTCGTTTCGCTCGTCGCGCCGCATTTCCCGCTAACGGCGCCGCCCGAGCACTATTATCGATATTACGATCAGAACCTGCCCCTACCAAAGCTTTATGGCAAGAACGAGCGACCGAACCATCCATATCTACTCGATTACCGCAATAGCTTCAATTACGACGATCATTTTGAGGGTGACGCCGTGAGACGTGCAATCGCGGGCTATTACGGTCTGTGTAGCTTCCTTGACGAGAACATCGGTAAGGTTTTGCGTGCGCTCGAGGACTCCGGTCTCTCCGAGAACACGCGCGTGGTCTACACTTCTGACCATGGCGACAATCTTGGCACGCGAGGTCTATGGGGAAAATCGACTATGTTTGAGGAAACGGCAGGCGTGCCGCTGATCATGGCTGGTCCCGACATTCCGATCAACCGAGTTGTCGACACGCCGATCAGTCATGTCGATGTCTATCCATTCATCCTCGATGCGGTCGGTAATCGTGAATTGGGTCTGCGCGAGGGGTATCCGGGCGTTTCGCTGTTCGACATCGCGGAAGGGGGGACACCTAACCGCAATGTGCTCGTCGAATATCATGGTATGGGGTCGACCACGGGCGCTTTCATGATTCGTCACGGAAAATTTAAATACATTCACTACATCGGCTATCCCGCGCAGCTCTTCGATCTCGAAAACGATCCCGAAGAGCTAGCGGATCTCTCCTCTGACCCCAAGCATGCAGACGCTCTCTCGGAATGCCGGGATCGCCTCTACAGGATCTGCAATCCGGAGGAAGTGGACGCTCGCGCAAAGGCAGATCAAAATAAAATGCTGATTGCTGCCGGTGGCCGCGAGGCGGTGATAGCTCGTGGGGATCTAGGATTCACCCCCGCTCCCGGTGCAGCTTTTGCCTTCGACTAAGGACGAACGTTGTCGGCAACTGGGGAGCAGACGCGTTTCCGCGTCGACAAAGCAACTCACGACGGTCACTTGCCGTGCATGGGTGCCACCAACGAACCGGCCAACACGGGATGATACACCGAAGGAAGAAAATCCGATGCAAAGACGGTGGCATTTTGCGATCTCACGAAATCGCTGGTTTCGGATTCTCGGCGTTTCATTCGTCATGTACGTGCTTGCGTTTGTCGATCGCACAAATCTTGCGATGGCGATTCCCGGTATCCGCGCCGACCTCGGCCTTACTGCAGGCGAAATTGGATTTGCGACGGGCATATTCTTTTGGGGTTATCTTGTCCTGCCGGTTCCAGCGGGCCGAATCTCCGCCGTTTGGAGTCCGAAATGGACCATTTTTGGTCTCATGGTTTTGTGGAGCGGGGTCTCCGTCACCACGGCCTTTGTGCATTCAACAGCTGAGCTCGTTAGCAACCGGTTCGCTCTCGGGGTTACCGAAGGGGGCGTTCTGACATCGGTGCTGGTGTTAATCAGGCGATGGTTTGTGCGTGCGGAACGAGCGCGGGCTAGTACTATATTCTTGATGGCGATTGCGGTTGGGCCTTTGATCGCAAATCCGATATCTGGCCTTGTACTGACTTTTTTCAATTGGCGTGCAATGTTCATTATCGAGGCCATTCCAGGCTTGGTTTGGGGCATCGTCTGGGCACTCGCGATTGATGACTCCCCGGAATACGCAAGTTGGCTATCGGAAGAGGAACGAGGCTCGTTAGTCGCTAAGTTGACTCGTGAGCGATCGACCTTTGTCGAGCCGACCGGTCACTGGTTATTGACGTTGTTGCATCCGGCCGTTCTGCTGTTGGCGTTATACAACTTTCTCGCGCTGATGGCGGAGTGGGGCGTGATTTTTTGGTTGCCGAGCGTAATCAGGGATACGGCAAAAGGATTGCCGGTTCTATTTGTAGGTTTGCTAGCGGCGATTCCCTACATCGCCGGAGTAGTCATGATGTTCGTCGTCGCGAGCAGTTCCGATCGGCATCAAGAACGAAAATGGCATATGATCGTCATAACTTCTTTATCGGGAGTGTTCATGATACTTGCCCAATATGCGACTGGTGTGGATATTTGGGCTGTGCTGATCTTATTGACCTTGTCTACCGCGTGTTTTTTCGGTCGTTATGGACCGTTCTGGACGCTTCCGACCGAATTGTTACCGACGTCGGTAGCAGGCGCCGGAATCGGACTTATAAACGGGGCGGGTAACATCGGTGGGGTTTTTGGGCCCTTGATGTTCGGTTATGTTCGCGGGTTAACCGGCAGTTTTTCTATTGCCCTGATTGTTGCGGGCGTCTCGCTCGTTCTCAGTGGAGTGGTGGCATTGCCGATTCGGTCCCGACCGCCAAACGAGCCGAAAAACGCGTTTCTGGCTGTCGAAGCGAAATGAGCGGCGGGTTACCGCAACGGAGAGAGTCTATCCTGTTATGTGAGATTATTGATCGGTCTTCAAAAGCCTTCATTCGTTCCGAGCGAGAATGTGATCCAATGACAGAAAGTATCCAGAAGGTCGTCCGCTCCTGAAGATACAACTGACGAAGCCGAAGATTGGGATCGGCGAACTCAATGTCCGCCGTCCCGGACGGTTGTATGCCCCGTCACTTCAGCTCATCGGCCACTTTGTCGATCCCGGCCTTGACGCAAGCCTCGTCTTTTTCGCCGCCTGGCGCGCCCGATGCGCCGGCCGCGCCGATGACCTCATCCCCTAGCTTGATCGGGAGCGCGCCTTGGTTAGCGATGATGTTGGTTAGATGGATCAAGCCGAGCGTCGGATCAGCCTTCACCCGATCGGCCAGCGCGCCCGATGGCGCACGGAGCGTGCGTGCGGTGTAGGCTTTGCGGAAGCTGTTCTCGATGGTGTGTGGCCCCGTATTGTCACCGCGGACCTGGACGATGATCTCGCCGTTGCGGCCGACCACGGTTGCCGACACGGCGTAGCCATTCGCTTTGCAAGTTTCGATTGCGGTTTGCACGATGGTCATTGCGATGGAAGCGGTCAGGTCCTTGTGACTCATCAGTTCCGCGCTCGCTGGAGCGGCCAGAGCGCAGGTCGAGGCGAGAGCGATGGCGGTACGACAAAGCCCGGATGGTTGCATGGCGTTACTCCCTGAGTGTTTCACCGATCCTCTTCTGAGGACGGCATGCACGGAGCCTAGTGTATTTCCGGTCCGGCGTCAGGACCCTGGTAAGCCACGCCCCGAAAACGAGCGGCCGCTAAGGTCTGAGTTTGTGGATGGCATCTCGAAGGAGGACCTTCCCGTTCCGTAACCAAGCTCTTGACGGAGACGTCCGTGAATCAGCCCGCCGCGTGCGGGCTTTTTCATGCGTTGCCGACGGCTCCGGGCTACCAATCCGCGCGGGCGCTATTGGCCGCTCTCGCGCTTCAACCGGGAACGGCGAGCCTGGATCTCCGAGCGGGCATTCTTCTCCGGGCGCTCATAGACCGATTCCGGGAAACCAAAGTTCACAGTCCGCTTGACGAGTTCAAGCACGGTCGAACTCGAAACGCGCATGATCCCGGGAATCTTTGAAAACCGGTTTGCGATCAGCTCAACCAGGTCCTGATTGGAACGAACCACGGCCGCGGCAAAGATGTCGTAGGCGCCGGTCATGATACCCACCATGTGGACGCGCGGCTCGCGGCTGATCAGTTCGGCAACGGCGCGGATCCTCGGCAATTCGACGTGGATTTCGAGCATCGCCCACATCGAATATCCGAATTGATAGGGATTGGTCGTCACGTCGAACTCGATGATCCGCTCGCTGACCAGCCGATTCAACCGGTTTCGCACCGTCGATTCACTCACTCCCAGATCGCTTGCAATCATCGTTACCGGTCTTCGGCCGTCACGCAGCAAACAGCGCACGATCGACAAATCGGTCGCGTCCAGGCTGAAGTCCTTTTGCATCTTTTGTTTATTTCGCAAAATTTCCTCCGTTACATGACGAAAAGCACAGCAATTAGTTGAGTATTATACGATAACAGCATTGTATTGACAAGTTTTCGATGTGCTGGAAAGTTTATGTGATGATCGACTTTTGGTCGATCGCCTTCGGAAGGAAACCCGATTTGCGTCTTTTTGACGAACGTCATCCGACAACTGCGCGGGAGGCCAGGGAGCATCTGGTTGCCGAAGTAGGACGGTTGGAATTGATCAGGGAGTCGCTGGTTGCCGTCGTCAACGAGATGCGCGCCAATATTATTCACAGCTCGTATTCATCGATCATCTACGAAGGGCATGACTTCTCCTGTGCGATCATCGCTGCCGATGGTCGGCTGGTGGCGCAGTCGATCGCCGATCATCCAACTCATATCTTTTCAGTTCCGTATTCGGCTGCCGAGATTCTCAAGAAATTCAAGAGCGACATAAACGAAGGCGATATTTTCCTTCACAACGATCCCTATACAGGCGGAACGCATCTCAACGACGTTTTGATGCTGTTTCCGGTATTCCACGATAAGCGCCTGACCTTATTCGCTGCGACGCGCTGTCACTGGGGCGATGTCGGCGGGATGACCGCTGGCAGCCTTTCCGGACGAGTGCGCGAAATCTATCAGGAGGGCATCAGAATAGTGCCGACCCGCATCTGCGACCGCGGGCGGCTCAACGAAGCGTATCTCACCCTGTTGTTCGACAACATGCGGATTCCGGATGAACGAAGAGGCGACTTCAATGCCATGCTCGGCACCTCCAGAAAGGCGAACGAGCATCTGCAGCGCCTGTTCAAGAGATATGGCGGCACGCAGCTTCTCGATGGCATCGAGGAGTTGATCGCGCGGTCAGAAGCCGTGATGCGGCGCCGGATCAGGGAGATTCCGGAAGGACAGTATTTTACCGAAGGCTATCTCGACAATGACGGTCATGGCAGCGAACCGCTTCTGGCCCGGCTCAAGCTGACGGTGCGCGCCGACACGATCGTTGCCGACTTCTCCGGATCCTCGCCGCAGACAATGGGGCCGATGAATGTCGGTCCGGCGATGGCGCTCAATTCGGTCGCGACCGTCGTCAAATCGTTCCTGGACCCCCGCGCCGCCATCAACCACGGGTCATTTAGCCCGATCGAAGTGGTCAATCCGGTTGGCTCCTTTCTTAACGCGAAGAATCCCGCCTGCTGTGGCGGCATGGCTGAATGCCGGGCGCTCCTTGTCAGCCTGACGGTGAGTGCGCTTGGCCAGGCGCTTCCGAAAAAGCGCGTGGGCGATCTGCGGGGGACGGCCAACCACGTATATGTGGCCGGCCAAAGGCGCGGCGGCGAGAACTACCTTCTCTACGAATATCCGGCCGGCGGAACCGGAGCAACGGAAGGCCGCGACGGCGACAACGGGGTACGTTCGTACATCGATGGCGACTTCAATGCGGTCTGGTCGGTTGAAGTCATGGAAGCGCAATGCGCGGTCCAGGTCGAGAGTTACGGCATACGTGAGGGATCGGGCGGCGTCGGCCAGTTCCGAGGCGGTTGCGGGATCCGGCGCGATATCCGGATCACGGGCGACAGAGCCGATCTTTCCGTACTGTCAGACCACTGCGTCATTCCGCCGTACGGCGTCGCAACCGGCCATAGCGGCGCCGCAAACCGCTTCTCGGTGTTTCGGAACGGCGAGGAGATTTCCGCTTCACCGATCCCTGGAAAGATCAGTGGATTTGAGCTCACCTCTGGCGATCTCGTGCGAATTGAAACCGCGGGCGGAGGCGGTTACGGCGACCCGCTCGCACGCGAGCTATCGAGAGTCCGCGAGGATGTGGCTCTTGGGCTGATCGACCGGGATCAGGCTCGCAGCCACTACGGCGCAGTGATTGAAGGCGGAGACGTTGACGCCGACGCCAGCGGGGCGGAACGCAGGAGCCTGATGGATCGACGCGTTGTTCTAGCAGTCGAGCCGACCCTAACTGATCAGTTCGACGGCACCAAACGTGTCCTCGGAATTTCTCCTGGTCTGTTTGCCAAGCTTGGAATTCAGAACGGCAGCGTTGTGGAGCTGGCGGCGAATTCTTGCGGCTCGTCACTGCGGTGCTGGGCAGACCTCGGTCCGGCAAGCTCCACGCTCTCGCTGGGTCCGATGGCCATGAAAATCCTGGGCGTGAAGCCGGGCGAATCCGTTGAGCTTCGCGGCGTGACGCCCAGCCCACCGCGGCAAGCCTTGAGGTCCATCGAGAAATGAGTCTCTCTCCCGACTATCTCGTAGGTGTGGATGTTGGGGGGACCTTTACCGACATTCTGGCCTATCGATACGGCGGCAATCAGTTCCTTGCCGCCAAGGTTCCTTCATTTCCCGGGCAGCAATG
>Ga0209006_10002603_pt1 | contig 16474 bp, 12 predicted proteins | sample JacPin_JW_Ref_O2_FD_188567 | JGI IMG/M metagenome (GOLD analysis project Ga0209006, IMG submission 188567) | Forest soil microbial communities from Algoma, Ontario, Canada - Jack Pine, Ontario site 1_JW_Ref_O2 (SPAdes) (version 2) | ecosystem: Environmental > Terrestrial > Soil > Boreal... | reverse complement strand
ATGCTCGCTACAAGGTCTTCAAAAAAGCAATAAGCGATTTTCGGTCTGCGAGCGATAGCCCAGTCCCATACTCGTGACCTTGAATTGGATCTGGGGCGAGGTGGAAGCCCTTGGGCACGTAATCCGCGTTGAGGCGCGCAGAGTCGAGCCATTCTTCGAGGCTCGCGGCCTGGCCTTCGTGTCCGAAGACGCTACGCATCCATACCCCGCGTAGCGAAGGGACCTTGTAGAAGCCGGTGCCCCGGCGGGTTTCGAGCGCCAGTCCCGGATCGGTGCCGACGGACACGTCCATGATCTCGCAGACGGCTTCAGGCGCGTCCGGTTGGATTCTTGGAACCACCGGTGAAAGTCGGTGGCGGAGCCTCGTTTCCATCCCCTAGGGGGCGTCCGCGTTGCCAAGCGCCAAAGGCACCATACGGATATCCGCCAGGCGTAGGCGCACTGACCTTTTCAAGGGCGTTCGTTGCGTCCTTGTCCAGCGTCAGATTCGCCGCGCCGAGATTGCCGCGTAGATGTTCGACCGTACGAGCACCGACGATCGGAGCAATGACACTTGGGCGGTCTGCGATCCAACTCAAGGCGACCTGCGCCGGCGTCGCGCCGATCTCCTTGGCGATGCGGACAACGGCATCGATCGTGTACCAGTTGCGATCGAAATTCGCATACTCCTCTGAAATCGACTGATAGAGTTCTTTTTCGGAACCAGCCCGTGTATCGGAACCCGCCTTGCTGCCGCGCTGATATTTGCCGGTGAGGAAGCCGCCAGCCAGCGGCGACCAGGGCAGCAGGCCGATCCCGTTGTGCAGCGCGGCAGGAATAACCTCCCATTCGATTTCGCGGGAGAGCAGGCTGTATTGCGGCTGGAGTGTCACTGGCACCTGGACGCCCATGGCCTTCGCCGTAGAGACGATGAGCTGAAGCTGCCAGCCCGTGAAGTTCGACAGACCGATGTAGTTGATCTTGCCCGCTTTCACCGCCTGATCGAGAAACGACAGCGTTTCTTCTACCGGCGTGTGCATGTCGGAGGCGTGGAGTTGGTAGAGATCGATCGTCTCAATGCCCAGGCGCTTGAGGGAGGCGTTCAGCGACCGATGGAGCCAGCGCCGCGAAAGTCCAACCGCGTTCACATCCTGGCTTGCATTGAAGCGACCCTTGGTCGCCAGTACAACGCGGTCCGTCACGTCACGAGGCCGAGCAGCGAACCAGCGCCCGATGATTTCTTCCGAGACGCCGTTGACATACACATTAGCGGTGTCGACCAGGTTGCCGCCGGCTTCAATGAACGTGTCGAGGATTTTGAAAGCATCCTCCTCGGGCGTCTCCGAACCAAAATACATGGTTCCAAGCGCGATCTTTCCAACGGCGACTCCGGTGTTTCCTAGCTTGCGATTTAGCATGGCTAATAACCTCTCATACAAAGAACTTTAGGGCAAAACTAAAGGTTGCGAAAAGGACCCTTTCTGAGACGCCGATTGTGGCTGGTTTTTATTCAAACGATAAAGGATGGAATCGTCTAATATCCGACTGCATAAATCCGCGCCCTGACGAGCCAGATACTCCCATTATCGGCTATGGGTTTTCTGCCGGCGCTGTGATGGACGAAAGCCGTTCTTCGGCACGCGAGGAAATTGGTAGCCGGGCCCGTGCTCCAGGTTGCCGTCCGAGTCGATCGTGACGATCTGCCAAAACCTGACCATGTCCGTCGAAGGCCGGTCCTGTTCGAGTCGCTCCAACCGTCGCGAGATGTTCCTGATCATATGCGCGCCTCCGGCGTACCGACTTTCGTGTCCAACGCTTTCTCCTCAGCCGCTTCCACAAGAACTAAATCAACAAACTCAATGGGAATGCATCCCCCCGAAGTAGCGTCCTCCCCAGTTCGAAGGCCACTGGTTTTCTGCCACGGAGGAGTGGACGAAAGCAGCAGAGGCAGCTCTTCGAGGGCGGTGAGTTAGTGCTTCGATTTGCTCGAAGGGAGCCTCTGAAGCGTGCCCGCACGCGCCACAGCTCCTCGAATAACGCCGCAGTGTATACAAATCCAAGTAGCGTAGTCGGCTAACCGCCGAGGGTGAGCAGCGCTGTCCGGAAGCAGCGGAGGCAGACGCGTGATACGCTCTCGACTCGCGCGCAGCGTGACGCGACCGGTCCGTCACATCACTTAACACTCGGCGAACGCGACGCTAGAATCGCCGTGAGATACCATAACCCTTATGGTCTGTTAGCAGTCGTCACATTCATCCCTCAGGTTCAGAGAAACAGCAAGTAGATTTTTGGCGATTCAGCGGCAAAAGGGACGGCGAATTGTCGGGGGAAGCTCTTTTTTATGTACCCGACAAAACGAAGCTGGGGCGTCTTTAGGCGTTATTCCGCTATTCTCACCACTCGATTTTCTGAAGCTCGGTGTCGTAGCCACCAGACAAGTCAAGGGCGGATGCGCATCGGCACCCGCCCTCGCGTTAGGCTTTATGGAGTTGTGTCGTCGACTGTAATGCGTTGCGCCGAGATCGTGCCGACGACGTGATCCACTTGCGCCCCCGACGTCGGATTGTAAACGTTCTCGACAAGCGTGCCGGTGAACTCGTTTCCACTGGGATCGAGTGTGATCTTCTCGATGATGTTTATTTTTGCGGTCAAATTGCCCGTCGTGGCGTCATAGCTGAGCGCGAAGTGGTTCAACTCGTAAGTAAAGTATCCTGATCGAACCCACGTGCCCATGCAGAAGTTCCCGGTGTTGGCAGCATGGCCGCCCGAGTTCATGATCTCCGTCCCATCGCTGTGCCATTGCACATACCCGAAATCAAGCATGGCGCCGTCCGGGATCGGAGGATTGTGAGCCGTATTGCCTTGGGAGGTAAACTGGATCCTCCACATCCCCACGATGCTCGCCGTGTTGGCCGTTGCATTGCCCGCGGCGATCGCGTTTGCCGCGGTCTTGGCTCTCTGCACCAAAGCTTGTGCATTTGAGCTGGTTTGGCTGAAGACGAAGGGAGCGGCCTGTAACTGGCTGGGGTCCCCGCACCCGGCGTGCGCCGCCGGAGCGAGCCCCCCGACAACAGCGAGCGCCGGGAACAGTTGGGTAACAAATCGAAAGTTTCGTGTCATTTGAGATTCCTCTTTCTGTCGCGGGCCCGTTGGACAATCCCGCGTACGGTCTCAAAGGCGCAATAGGAGTGCGAAAACTGGCATCCAACCGAAATTTTTTTGGCCGCCGGATCATATATCGTAGAGGGTCATGGCCGAATCTTCCGTTTCCGAAACGACGCAACTGCTGCGTGCCTGGGCGGATGGTGACGAACAGGCCCTGGAGGCGCTGATTCCCAGGGTCTACCGGGAGCTCGGGCGGCTGGCGGCACGCTGTCTTCGAAATGAGCGGCCGGAACAGACCTTACAGGTTTCGGATTTGGTTCACGAGGCTTACGTACATTTGGCTGATCTTTCCCGGCTTGACTGGCAGCATCGGAACCACTTCTTTGCGGTGTCGGCCACGCTGATGCGGAGGATTCTAGTGGATCGCGCGCGCAAGCGGATGGCCGTCAAGCGCGGCGAAAGGGCGGAAGGAATCGACGTTGAGCAGGCCCTGGATTTATCGTCGAGACGCCCTGCCGAGATCGTCGCGCTAGACGACGCTCTCAATGAACTGGCCCGCTTGGCTCCCAGGAAGGCTCGCATCGTCGAGTTGCGCTTTTTCGCGGGGCTAGAGGTAAAGGAGACGGCTGAGATTGTCGGCGTCTCTCCGGACACGGTCATGCGTGACTGGAGGCTGGCGAAAGCCTGGCTTCTGAAGGAATTGTCCGCTGCTTAATGCTGCCGCCTCCGTGACGGGAGGGATTTAAAAAATATGGACTCCAAACGCTTCGAGCAGATTGAGGAGCTGTACCACGCGGCCCTGGCATGCGAATCGAATGAACGTTCTGCTCTGCTCGATCATGCCGACCCTGAGGTGAGGCGCGAGGTCGAACTGATGTTGGCGCAGGAGGGGTCGCTGCTGGATCGCCCAGCGTGGCAAGGCACCGCGAGTTTGCTGGAGACCGGGAGCATCGTCATCTCAGGCAAGCGCCTGGGACCCTTCGAAATAGAACACCTGCTTGGGGCAGGTGGAATGGGCGAGGTATTCCGGGCCGTGGACACGCGGCTTGGGCGCACGGTCGCCATCAAGGTTCTACCCCGGCAACTGGCTGGAAATCCGGCATTGAATCGCCGCTTCCTGCGCGAAGCCCGCGCTGCATCCGCTCTGAATCATCCGAATATCGTTGCTCTATACGACATTTCGAGCCACGAGGGCGCGGATTTTCTTGTGATGGAGTACGTAGCGGGCAAAACGCTCAAAGACCTGATTCCCCCAGGAGGACTGCCGTTCGACGGAGTGGCCGGGCTGGGTTCGCAGATAGCTTTGGCGTTGGGGGCGGCGCATGCGGCGGGGATTGTCCACCGGGACATTAAACCGGCCAACATCCTGGTGACGCCTCAGCAGCAGGTGAAGGTTGTCGATTTCGGGATCGCTACGCTGCCGCGCGATGGCACGGTCAGCGATTTAACAAGCGAGGGCCAGATCGTGGGCACGGTCTCGTATATGTCCCCCGAGCAGACCCGCGGAGAACATGTGGACGCGGGCTCCGATATTTTCTCACTGGGATGCGTGCTGTACGAGGCAGCGACCGGGCGGCTGCCCTTCACTGGACTGAGCGCGCTTGCGGTTATGCACGCGATTGCCACCGCCGATCAGCCACCCCTTCGCTCGATGCGCCCGGATCTTCCGCCGGAGTTCGACCGGCTGGTGGCGCGCTGCTTGTTGAAAGACGCCGCGCAGCGTCCGCAGTCGGCGATCGAGCTCGCCACCGAACTGAAGTCCCTTATGCTCCCGGCCAGTGTGCTGCCACACGTTCGCCCGCAGCGCCCGTCGCTCGCGGTGATCCCTTTCCGACTCCGGGGCCCGGAGGCCGACAACTACCTGTCCGTGTCGCTGGCGGACGCGGTGATTCATCGTCTGTCATCCAGCGGAAAGCTGATTGTTCGACCCATCGCCAGCGTGTTGCGTTACGCCGGGAAGGAAATCGACTGGGCCAAGGCGGCGCTCGAATTGAATGTCGACCTGGTGGTAGAGGGCGTCGTCCAGACCATGGGACCAAAGGTGCGCGTGCTGCTGCAGGCCCACCGCGCCAGCGATGCGCACACCCTTGCCTCCATCAAGCAGGACGGCGACACGAGCGACTTGTTTGGACTTCAAGATCGCATTTGCGACGCCGTGAGCGACGTATTTGTTCCGCGCGACAAGTCCCTCCAAGATAGGCGGCTCCCTTCCACCCGGCATCCAGGCGCCTATGAGCTCTACCTGCGCGCGGTGGACCGCCAGGTTCATGTGGATAAATACGACATGGCCTCCGCCATCGAAATGCTCACCCGCGCCACGGAAATGGATCCGGGGTTTGCCGACGCCTGGGGTCTGCTCGCGCAGGCCTACGCACAGATGGGAGGCCATCTCGACCCGGATCCGAAGTGGTTCGATCTGGGTGAACAAGCCATCGCCAAGACGCTCGAACTGGACCCGGTACAGTGCGACGCGTTGTGCGCGCGGGGCATCATTCTATGGTCGCCGTCACGCAGGTTTCAAAATCGCGCGGCACTACGGGCACTGAACGCTGCCCTCAAAATCAACCCTCTTCGCCAAACCGCCCGCCACCAGCGATCGGCGGTGCTCTGGCATCTTGGTTTTCTGGATGCCGCCACGGAAGACGCCGAAGAGTTGCAACTGGCCAACCCGGCGCTACCACTTTCATTTCTGCACCTCTCGAACATTGCCACGCAGCGCGGCGATTTCCAGCAGGCGGCCGATTACATCGCCCGCGCTCTCAGCCTGGAACCTGGCCAAGTTCTGGCTCACCTGAGCTCGCCGGTGCCGCTGCTGTGGGCTGGACGGGTTGCCGAAGCCCGGCCCGCACTCGATAAGGCGCGCCAGATTCTTCCCGATGAAACGTTTGTAACGGGCCTGGAGGCGATCTTCGCCGCCCTTGATGGTAACTTCGTGCGCGCCGAAGCGCTGGCGGATGTGGCTGCTAACGGCGGCAAGAGTCTCACCCATACGCATCACACCTGGCATTACTGCGCTGGAGCATACGCGCTCTCGGGCCGACCCGAGAAAGCCCTCGGCGAGTTGCGGCGTTGCGCGGACCTGGGTCTGCAAAGCTACCGCCTCTTCGAGATGGACCCCAATCTGCGGTCCTTGCGGACGAATCCGGCGTTTCGGGAGTTGATGACCTCCCTACGCCGCGAACATGACTCGATTCGCAACGAATTCGGGTTGGAGGCCGAGGCCGCCTGACACAGTCACGGTCATGCGCGACTGGACACTGGCGAAGGCATGGCGCTTGAAAGAGTTGTCGGCAGCTTGACGTTGCCGGCCGCCAAAGGGAGGGACTACCTACTCATAAACGGCAAAGCGACTTTAAGTTTCCTCCGCTGACCCCGCCGGCACCTGTTCCCATCGGTCGATGCTGAACTTTCGGCTGATCTGGAGCGAACTACGCCTCCGTGAGAGGAAGCGGCTCCAGGAGCTCTAACTGGACCGAACGAATCGCTGCTCGGCCCCTGTGCGATCCGAAAATGCCCGGGTTTCGTCGACGAATCAAAACTTCGAAATACACTAGGTGGGTGCCCTCAGGAAAAAGGTAAGGCTCGATTCATTGAGCCAATGCTTCTTCAATCCACTGAGATGCTCCCCGAAGGACGTCGGTGGATCTATGAATTGAAGCTCGATGGCTAGATCCCACGCCGCGTTTCATCGAGCCTATGCCTCCTGCTGCAGGCGGAGACGCTGCCCGAGTGTCAAGGGCGGAGTAAAATAGACCACTGGGCCGGAGGAAAAGTAGCCACTACCCAGGTAGAGAAGGGTTTGCTTTGTTGGATTCATGTTTCGATAATACCTTCCGATATGGGAATGTGTCATAGGATTTCTGCTTATTTAAAGAATCCTTGAGGCGATTGACCCGTCTCTTGCGCTGTATCTTGTAGAGGCTCGTCAATGAAAATTCTGAACATACTCTTAATGCTTTATCTGCCCGTGGCTGGTGCCCAAGGCCTTCCTAATTGGACCCAGAAAAATCCCCTGACTAATCCTTCGGTTCGACAAGACCTCGCGATGGCCTACGATTCCGCCCATGGTCAAATCGTAATATTCGGCGGAGCTAACGTCGCCGGCGCTTTGAATGAAACGTGGGTATGGGATGGGTCAAACTGGACGCAGAAATTTCCCGCTAAGAGTCCTCCGGCGCGGTTCTATACGGCGATGGCGTACGATTCCGCCCACGGCCAAATCGTGCTGTTTGGCGGAAACACAGGTATTAATACCGGTTACAACGACACGTGGGTGTGGGATGGCACAAACTGGACGCAAAAATCCCCCGCAGCCAATCCAGTGGGACGGTATGGCCACGCGATGGCTTACGATTCCGCCCATGGTCTGGTCGTGCTGTTTGGCGGAACCACCGCAGGTAATAGTGGGTTGATCGGTGACACGTGGGTATGGGATGGTTCCACCTGGGCTCAAAAAACTACTCAAAACGGGCCTCCGGGGGCGTTGCTTCCAGCGATGGCGTACGATACCGCCCATGGTCGAGTAGTGATGTTTGGCGGAAACACGAGCGCCGGCGTATTGAATGCTACTTGGCTTTGGGACGGCTCCGTCTGGACCCAGGAAATGGTGCAAACGAGTCCGCCGTCGCGCTATGGGGCGATGTTGGACTACGATTCCGCCCACAGCCAAATCGTCCTGTTCGGAGGACTGAGTACCGCGGGAGGAAATATTAACCTCCTGAACGACACCTGGTTTTGGAATGGATCCGCCTGGACGCAGCAAATAACCCAAAACAGCCCTCCCCCGCGAGCTGCAAGCGCCATGGCGTATGATTCCACGAACGGGGTGTCCGTGATTTTCGGCGGCAACAATAGCGGTTACTCCAACGACACCTGGACCTTGAATGGCGGTCCTGTTCCGATTCTCGTCACCCAAGTGGTCAGCGCTTCGGACTTCGGCGGATTCTCCACCGTCGCGCCCGGTTCGTGGATAGAGATTCACGGAACGAATCTCGCCCCCGACACGCGCAGATGGCTCGGCTCGGATTTCACCGGCAACAACGCGCCCACTTCGCTTGATGGCGTGAAGGTAACCGCTGGAGGCCAGGCCGCGTTCGTCGAATACATTTCTTCAGTCCAGGTGAATGCGCAACTGCCGTCCAATGTCGCAACAGGAGGCGCGGTGCAACTGACCGTAACCAATGGAACTGTGACGAGCGCGCCGGTCAACATCACGGTGAGCGCAACCGAGCCAGGTCTGCTCGCTCCGGCATCCTTCCTCATTGGCGGAAAACAATATGTGGTGGCCCAGTTCACCGACGGGACATATGTGCTGCCCACAGGAGCGATCGCGGGAGTCGCCTCGCGTCCGGCGGAGCCTGGGGAGTCGATCGTAATCTACGGCGTCGGCTTCGGTTCTGTGACGCCGAGCATTCCAGCGGGACAGATCGTCACGGCGAGCAATCAAGTCGCCGCGCCCTTTGCACTTCTCTTTGGACAGACTCAGGCGCAGCTTCCCTACTCCGGCCTGGCGCCGAGCTTCGTCGGCCTATATCAATTCAATGTCGTCGTTCCCGCGGTTCCGGACAACAATCTTGTTCCTTTGACGTTCACCCTCGGAGGCGTCGCAGGGACTCAGACTCTGTACACGGCGGTGCATCAGTAATCGGAAATCGTGGTTGCTATGATCAAGTAAGACGGAATGGCATCCACAACCACCGGGATCACGCTCGGATTCTGGGAGACAACGATAGGCAAAAAGTCCGTTATGGCCGTCAGCGGAGTGGTCCTGTCGGGTTTCGTTATCGCGCCTTCTCGTCGTCCGGCAGCCGCGCGTATGCGGGCTGGCTTGGCGTTCGAGCCAGAGATCGATGATGCCGGAATCGCGGGAAGATAGCATAACCCTCCTTATGGGCTGTTGGCGGTCGTCACATTCATCCTCAACTTCGGAGGCTTAGCAAGCAGAAGGTTTGGCGATTACCTGGCCGCAGAGCACTGCATCGTCGGATCGAATCCCTTTTTATCGAGTCGCAGTCGGGACGACCATCGCTGCGCATATTTTATAGACTCGACAAAGGCCCCCCGCCGAGGTCGTTGCTGATTTCGGGACCTGTGCACCGTTCCGAACTGCCCGTCACTGGCAAATCAGTGTAAAAAACCATGGATAGCAAACGGCCGCCGGCCGTACCAGCATTTGCGGAGCCGGCCCGTCGCTCCCCGGTATAGAGTCGATCGCCGTTCCCCAGGCTGCATTGAATGTGCCGGTCGCAAGACCGCAGCAAGGGTGATAGGTCCAGGTAATTGTTCCATTGACGATAGTGTTGCCCTGGCTTGAGATCTGGCCGGTTAAAACGGCCTTTCCGGGAACCGGGCCACAATCGGTGCGGTGCATGATGACCGATTCGCGTGTAAAGCTCTCAACGGTTACTCCACAACCAGGGTTTAGCTCTGGGTGGGGAGTGCCTGCACCCACATAGCGCCCATTAACCCATTCCCAGGTTGAACAGTGCGCAGCACACCAGTGCATAAGGTTGGGAGGGCCTTGAGTAGCCTTTCCGATCGTTGCATACCAGTTGCCGGATTTATTCTCCCAGTGCCCAGGCCAGGAAGACATGAGTTCTCCTCCAATGCGATCACCGTGGCGAATTCCCTTATAGATTGCCGTCAAACCCGCTGCGGACCCGGTCGAGTCCGCGCGGCGGATAACCACGGTGCCGGCGTCGAAATTCTCGACGCTCAGATTTGCAACCTCGCCGGATGGCCACTGGCCATTGCCCTGCAAACCGAGGAATGTCCAGGTTGCACAGTTATTGGTACCCTCACACTCTGTCATCGTGACTGGAACAGCGGCTCGCGACGTCGGAGGTGCTGGCGCCGCGTTACGCGCCGATGGGGCACTTTGGCCATACAAAACTGTCGTCGGGGCGAAAGTAGCTAGAGCAGCTAATATAAACTTCCCAAGAGAATGCTTGCACTTCATTAGTAAGCCTCCAAGGCATCGATAATTTTAATAAATCACAGCGCGGCGGTTTCAATTCTGCACCGTGATGAACGGGTCGAGGGCGACTGCGCGCCGGGGAATTTCTCTATCACCGGATAATTCCCTCCCGGTTGTGATTGAATTAAACTTATGCGGCTAGTTGCCAACCGCGAGATAGAGCGTCTGGGTCCCGCTGACGCCGCCGAGGTTGAATGTCAGAGGCACCGCGTTGCCGGCTGCGACGGTAGGCACCACGACGTTGAATTGATATAACCCGGTCGCATTGGGAGCGAGCCCGGAATAGGTCGACACAGCTTGAACTCCGCCTACAAAGATCTGGAAGGTGGAAGCGAGCGTGTTAGATTCCATCACGATTTGCCCCGCTGGAACGGTCGGCGTGACCGGCCCAAAGCCGACACCATAGAGGACGATCGTATCGCCGGGCTTGGCTGGTCGTGACGTCACGCCTGGAATCGCGCCGGTCGGCAGAACATAGGTGACTCCGTCGGTGAAGAGTGACGCTGTATATTGGGTTCCGCCGATGTCGAATGACGCGGGAGCGAGAAGCCCGGGTTCGGTTGCATTTACCGTGATTGGGTAAGGAGCGCTCGTGCCTAGCGCCGTTGTGACGATCACCGGCTGCGACCCCGTGACTACATTCGATGGAACCAGCGCGTTCACTTGGCCGGAGCTGATGTAATCGATGTACGCCGCTTGCCCGCCGATGGTGACTGAAACCCCATCGAGAGAGGTGGGAGCATTCGAGCCATTGAAGTCGGCGTTCCCCCACGAACGCGAGTAATAAGCGAGGTTCGATCCATAGATCTCGATCCAGGTCCCCGGAGCGATGGTGGGGAACGCTCCGAAGGCGCTGGCACTCTCGACTCCGCTAGATCTGATTACCGGAAGTTGACTGGCAACGCCTCCGATTACAGCCCGACCAATGCTATTGGCATTGTAATCTATGAACCATAAAGCGCCATCAGGCCCTACGGTAATGTCGGAGCACCAGCTTTGCGCCGGGAGCGGGTAATGGGTTATTGCTCCAGCGGTGGTGATCCGTCCGAGTTCGTTCAGTTGGCCGTCGTTGGTCGTAAACCAAAGCGCGCCATCCGGCCCTGCGGTAATGCCTGCAGGATACTCGCCCGTTGTCGGATATTCGGTGAAGGTCCCGCCGCTGGTGGTGATGCGCCCAACCTTACCGGGGCCATTCCCCGCGAACCACATCGCGCCGTCGGGCCCCGCAGTGATGCCCGTGGCCCCGGTAGCGGTGGGTATCGCCCAAAAAGAGTAGACCCCGGCGGTAGAGAGCCGCCCGATTTGGCTTCCACCGCCTTGTATGAACCACAACGCGCCATCCGGCCCGGTAGTGATGTTATTGGGGTAGCTTGCACCGGGCAGCGGGTACACAGTGAAAGCTCCGTTGGTGGTGACGCGCCCGACCACGTTGACCGCACGGTCTGTAAACCAAAGTGCCCCATCCGGCCCTATGGTGATGCTATTAACGCTGCCGAACGATTTATCAAGGTACTCGGTTATCGTCCCTGAGGTAGTGATCCGCCCGACCCCACCAACATTGGGCGCAAACCAAAGCGCTCCATCAGGCCCCGCGGTGATGTTGCCGAGGTTGTTGTTATCCACGGTAACTGCGTATTCGGTGATGGCCCCGGATGTGGTAATTCGCCCGATCGTGTCGGACTCTGTAAACCACACCGCTCCGTCGGGCCCGACGGTGATGCCGGATCCACTGGTTAGGCCGCCAACTGGGTACAGGGTAAGCGATACGGTGGGCTGCGCCAGCGCGGCCAATGCGCAACTCAGCGCAGCCTGGACAATGAATGGTATTCGCCGCTTTCTGGTGCGGATTGCGATCGGGCGACATAGTACCTGTTTATTTGACATGGATTGTTTTCTTTGCAAGGCAGTAGACTGCGCCTTAACCTCGATACTCTCTTCTACTTCTGTGCAGCTTTTGGTATTCGCGGCCCAGAAATTTCAAATAAAATCGTTCGGGAGCGCATCCGGCGCCCAGCCGGGCGTATTGGGCTCCGATCAAAGACGCTGCACTTCCTTGCATTGATTGGAATAGCTCCGCCTAGCAAGCCATTTTTGATGAACAACCAGTTCCTAAGGCACGTGTGCCTTGTTTGCCTTGTAGAAGCCCGGAGGGTTCGAATTCTGCAATACTGGCGGGAGAGTTCTACCCCCCATGGGTGCTAACGCATCATTAACCGAACGGCTGCAACTCTTTATGCGGGGCGATGCGGCTGCGGCTAACGATTTGTTGCGCGAGGTAATGCCGAAGCTTCGTGAAATCGCGCTACGCCAACTACGGCTGGAGCGTTGCGTGGCGCCGCTCACCAAGACCGAATTGATTAACGAACTCTGGCTCAGCAGCCTGTCGAAAGGAGGCTGGCAAATTCGCGATCAGGGACATTTCTACGCGCTGGCAAGCCTGGCTATGCGCCGTGTCCTCATCGGTCTGGCGCGAAAAAGGCTTGCTGATCGCCGGGGAGGCGGCTCTGCGACGCTCTCACTGGACGACTTGGGACCTCTTCTTGGAGCATCAATATGGGAGACGGAGAGGATCGTCGAAATAGGAATCCTCATGGATAGGTTGGAGGTCGAGGATCCGGTCGGGGCCCGAATGGTAGACATGCACTATTTCAGCGGCTTTACTCTAGAAGAAATTGCTGGGGAGACAGGGCTCACGTTGAAGCAAGTGCGTTCGCGTTGGCAGAGGGGTATCAGGTGGCTGAAACGGAGACTGCATTCCAAGCGGCATGACTCCCCTTTACTCCCCCGGGACTAGAGTGTCTGATTCTAAATCCAACGCAAGCGGATCAATCAAGTCTTTGGCTACGCTCGGTCGTTTTCTTGGGTCCAACTCCAAGGCGCGGGCGAGTGTATTAATGGAGTCTTGGGAAAGTTTAAAGGGCAGATTACACAGCAATTCTCGCACCCGATCGGGAAGTTCCAGATAGACCTTAGGGAGGAGATGCGACACGCGGCCGCCGGCGAGCATCTCAATCGCCACTTTGGAGAGGCTGTAAACGTCGCTGGACGCCTCAGCGTAACCGCTTGTTTGCTCCGGGGCCATGTAATCGAAGCTGCCCGCCGCCCGCGACAGCCCGTACAACGTCTCATTGGCATCCTGAACGATGGCGATGGAAAAATCGATAAGGACCGCCTCTTCTTTGGGATCGCCTTCGTTGCGGATGATGATATTCTCCGGCTTCACGTCACGATGCCAGATGCGTTCGGCATGGATGGCGTCGAGGGCTTCTGCGAGTTGGCGTAGGAGTCTGGCCGTGCGCCTCCGGGATATTGGTCCGCCGTCAAGTACCTCGCGCAGATTTTTACCTTCAATAAACTCCATGACTAGGTATTGCGCCCCGGATGAGGTGGTGCCGTGTGCATAAATCTTAACCACATTGGGATGCCGGATTCGCTGAAGTGCGGTCACTTCCTCCTCGAACCTACGCTGAATCCATGCTTTATCTTTAACCTCACTTCGGAAAACCTTTACGGCACAGCGTTGCCTCCGGTCGCGATCGTACCCGTTCATCACATTGGCAAACCCGCCGCGCGCAAGCAATTGGCCGACTTCAAAGCAAGAACCTATTAAAGTTCCTTCGAGCTCCCGCACATCGGGCAACAGCGCACCCAAACGCCAAGCGGCAAGATCGGGTAGCAATTCCGCATCTACTGCCTGACGCCGCCGATAAAGCAAATATGCGCCGCTTCCGAGCAGCGCTGTGATCAACAGATAAAAAAAGAAGGCGCGAGGGGCCAGCCAAACGGAGGGTAACACGGTGAACGTCCGAGTTCGTGACGGCGACCAAGGCCCCGTGAAGACCCGACCTTGCACTTCGAGCGCATGCGATCCCGAGGAGAGTGAGCCTAGCGGCAAATCAAGACTGTTCGCCTCGCGCCACGCTGGATGTTCCGGCAATATTCGGAAACGAAGACGTAATCCGTTGCGATGCGTGAACTGTAGAGACCCGATATGGCCGACCACATTTGCGTCATGCGGGAAGTCACTGGAAGCCTCGGCCAAACGGGGCGCTCTGCCCTCCCAGGAAAATGCCGACACAACGATCTGCGGCGAGAACTGAGGTGTTACGAGATCGGGAGCCGGCGCGTAATGGACTAGATCGTTGTCCGCTCCCAACCACAGGGATTGATCTTCGTCGACGAATGCGCTCCCGGAGTTCATGCCGCCCGCGGGGAATCCGTCCAACTCGTCCAACTGGAGCCAATTCCCAGCCTCGGCCTCGGTCTGGTTAGCCACATTGACGGCCGCCGCTCCGCCGCGCCATAGCCAACCCCTCTGGTCTCGCTCAAACGTGAGCGCTCTGGGATCCTTTAGGCCGTCCTCAAGACGGTATTGCCGTACCGTTAAGCCCCCGTCGGGACGCGGCCGGACGAGTGCTATTCCGTATACGTCGAAATAGGAGTACCACAGGTCTCCATTGGGAAGGGGTGCCAATGACCAGCAATCATTCGCGAGAAGGCCGTCCCGAGTCGTGAATTCTTTCCAGACGCCGTGTTCATCTCTTTCGACGAGGCCCCCGTTGTAGCACGCCCAGAGCCTCCGAGTCACCGTCTCATATTTGATCGCAAGAATAGTGCGTGACGGTTGGGTCCGCAATGGATGATCCTCGAATTGCAGAACCTTTCCCACGCGCCTAATGCGGCCAAGACGCGTTTGGCCGAGCCAAGTCTCCCCATCCGGAATCCTGGCGAACCGCATGACGCCCGGCGGATGCTCTTTTTCCGTCTTCGCAAACACGTTACCTTGTCTTGATAACTGAACCGCTCCATCGTTCTTGATGCCGGCCATCAAAGTCCCATCGTCCGCGCCCAACAGACCCGAAACCAAAGCGCCATCGTTAAATACTGTCACCGTTTCCCATCGCGAGCGGTCATTCCTCAAAACGACAATCCGTTTATTCATCCCGGCGTAAACGCGATCACCGCTGCGTGTGATTGCCCACGGAGTATCGGTGACTCCGTCGCGGATAGTCCAATACTCGATGCGGAATGGAGCGGCGAACCGATATAGTCCACCGACGAGTGTAGCGACCCAGACCGTACCATCCCGAGCCTTGATCGCATCGACGACTGACGGCATACCGTTGGCCGGCGAAGCAATCTGAAACGTACCGGGACGGCCGATTAGTAGCAGACTGCCGCCCATCAAGACGATACTGCCGTCGGTTGCTTCGTGAATACGCGAGCGGAGATTTACCCCTTTTGTAGGGGCGACCTGCGGGCCTCGACCGCAGTCATATCCAGCATCACGATCGCCCCCACTCCACCAGACGCATCCGGAATGGTCACGCATTACCATCATATCTGCGGGGAAGTTGACAATTGGATGCCGCGTCACCGGCATGTTATCTCCCGGTTGCCAATGCTCGAGATCCTCCCTACCCACCTCACTCCATCCCTCACCTGGCGTGGGATAGAGGAGCGTTCCCGATGCATCGAGGGTCAACCGACCTGACGAAACGAGGCCTGTCACGGTTTCGATCTTCCAGCCGTTCCTGGTTCGTACGATTCTTACAATGGGAGCACTGGCAGGGAGATAGCGGCCGAGAACCGCTACGGCAATATCCGAGGTCACGGCGACTAAACTTTGAGCCCCGACATTGCTGATCTCCTCCATCCTGCCATTCACAAATTGATAGATCCCGGTATCCGTTCCCACCCAAATGACGCCGCTGGTGTCCTCGCTGAAGACATTTGCATCCCCCGCCGGCAAACCATAATCGCTAAGAGGAAAGAAGCGTGCTCCATCGAAGCAGGCGGACTGCCGGCCTCCCAACCACAGCCGCCCCTTGGAGTCCTCAAACAGGCTCGAAACGCCCTTGGGTGATCCCGGCACTGGAATAAACGGATACTGCTGGCCGAACGCGGCAGGGCTTCCGCCAAGGAGGTATCCAAGCATAAGGACGCACGAAGTAATCGCGCTCGTGTTGAGCAGCGACCAAAGCGCAAAGATCTTTTCCATGATCGAACTAGCTATACAACACTGGAGGTATTGGACGTTCGGCGGTTTAGCCACCGATCCCACAAGACCCTCATCCCTTGATCCGAAACCGCAGAACGGATCAACCGGAACACATCTCTATCTGTGCAGCCGTCGCCAAATGCGGCCCATAAAGTTCCATTCGGGAGTTTTTCTTTTCAGGGTTGTCAGGCGGCACAAGTGACGTGAACGTGCCGTCGCGTCACTTAACTCTTGGCGAAAGTTTGGACGAAATTGCGCCTGACCGCCTCACAACACAAGAACGCCGCCCCGGAGGGAACCAGAAGCGCGTTGGAGGTGTCCTTCCGGCGAGCCTGAGTAAAGCCGACTGAATCAGTATTTATTTTGTGCCAGGAGGCGACGGACTGAGGTTCGGCCTATTTCAAGTTTGCGTG
>Ga0209006_10002602_pt1 | contig 16477 bp, 17 predicted proteins | sample JacPin_JW_Ref_O2_FD_188567 | JGI IMG/M metagenome (GOLD analysis project Ga0209006, IMG submission 188567) | Forest soil microbial communities from Algoma, Ontario, Canada - Jack Pine, Ontario site 1_JW_Ref_O2 (SPAdes) (version 2) | ecosystem: Environmental > Terrestrial > Soil > Boreal... | reverse complement strand
AAGTAGCATCCGCTTCGCCCAGGGCAACAGAGTCAGCATGACGTGGACCGCCATCTCGCCCGAGAGCTTCGTCGGCCATTTCGGTTACGTGAGGACCACCCATGACCACGGGTACGCCTACCGCGCGTACGGCGTCCGCCATACGATAGGCTTTGGCGACCATTCGCGTCATGGCGCCAATACCCACAAGGTCAATCTTCTGCTCGAGCACATAGCGGGCAATGCCGGCCTCGTCCATGGGCTGTGCGTTGCCGTCGATCAATACGACTTCGTGGTTTGCGGGAGTGAGGGACTGAAGCAGAAACATCCAGAGGTGGGGCATGAAATTGCGCGTAACCCCGTTGTCGGGGTTGTACAGTAAAATTTTCAATAGGTCCCTGATTTCAGCGTGCGGACGAATTCGTGCGCCCAGAAATGCGCCGGGAATGGTGGCTGGGTCAGAAATAATCTTAACAGCGAATTGAGCGATACGGATATTTAAATGTTGGCCAGCGTACATTTATGTGTTTGCGGATGTCCAAGAGTGTTCCGAATCGGTCATAGGTCTAGCACTTTTGGCTGGGCCAAGAACGTGCTGAGTGGCTTAGAATTGGGACCGGGTAACGGGAAGGTCTGAACCGGCATCTAACACGCAAGGACTGGTTCTATTTCCGTTCATCCTAAGTGTGCATAATCCTGTTTAGGCCAAGACTCTGGCTAAATGTCTTTCGCGAAACCTTAATGAGAGGTCCGTATCTGTTTATGAAAACCGTCAAGTTTTGTCTGAGTGCAGTGCTTTTGATGGCCGCATCTGTGAGCGTCTCCGTTGCCATGCCGCTGAATTCCTCGGCGCGTGCGGTGGTTCCAGGAGACCTGCAGCAGCTGATTTCTGTAGATTACCGGGCGATGAAGGACTCTACAACGGCGAGTGCCCTGAAACAACAAATCATGCAAGCCCAGGCCAACCTTCAACAATTCGAAACGGCGTTGAAGGGAGTCGGAATCGATCCGGACAAAGACGTGGACACCTTGACGTTCGCTTCGTTTCGGACGCCGAAGCAGGGAATCAAGAACGTGGGAGTAGCCGCCGGCCCGTTCGCGATGAAGACGGTGCTGAAGAAGATGACGCTGCAGAAGATCAAGCCGACGAAGTACCGTACCTCCAACATTTATCCCATGGATGGCGGATTCGTGATGTGTTTTCTGGATGACAGCACGTTGTTGTTCGGAGAAATGTCGGCGGTGAAGATTGCCCTCGACACGCGGGATGGAGAGGTGCTGGGCCTTGATACGAACGCGACCATGGCCGACATGATTTCGAACGTGGATTCGGCGCCGGTATGGAGCGTCCTGGATCAACTGGGGACGCAGAATGTAATGCGCTCAGCGCTGGGCGATGCCGCCAAAGTGGCGGATTATGACACCATCAAAAAGCGACTGCTCGGTTCGCGCTATACCATGAGCTTCAGTGGTGGCGTGAATTTCGATTTGACAGTGGTTTCGTCCGACTCGATGAGCGCGGCGACGCTGTCATCGTTGGTCAAGGCGGGACTGCTTTATAAAAAAATGAGCGCCAGCGCCACTGAAAAATTGGCGATGGATAATACCAGTGTGGATTCCGACGGCTCGAACGTGAACTTCCACTTTAAATCGACCGATCAGCAATTCCAGTCGATCATGCACTCGGACCTGTTTGCCGCGGTTTCGCACTAAGGGAAGATCAGACTCACCACGAAGGCACTGAGACAGGAGAAGAGCCGGGTCTCAGTGCTTTTTTGCGCTTAGACTTGTCTAGCTACGATCTACTTGCGGGCAGCGCGTTTCCTGCCCGCCCAGCCTTCTTTTGTAGTCTGGCGAGCACGACCGAGAGCCAGCGCATCTTGCGGGACATCTTCCGTTATGCACGATCCGGCCGCGACGTAGGCTCCTCTGCTTATGCGGACGGGGGCGACGAGCGTGCTGTCGCTGCCGATGAAGACGCCGTCCTCGATGATCGTCGTATGCTTGTGAATGCCATCGTAGTTGCAGGTGATGGTTCCAGCGCCAATGTTCACTCCGGCGCCGATTTCGGCGTCGCCGAGATACGTTAGATGGTTGGCCTTCGATCCTTTCCCCAGTTTGATTTTTTTGGTTTCGACAAAATTGCCGACGTGAGCAGCCTCGCCGATCTCGCTGCCAGGACGGAGATGCGAGTAGGGTCCGAGGATAGCGCCGGGGCCGACGCGCGCTTGTTCGAGAATGCAGCCTGGACGGACGAGGACGCCTTCGGCGATCTCCGAATCGAAAATCACGGAGTAAGAGCGAATACGGCAGTTGGTGGCGATGCGAGTGCGACCGAGAATCTGCACAAACGGTTCGATCACCGTATCGGCGGCGATTTCAACATCGTTGTCGATCACACAGGTTGCGGGAAAGAAAACAGTGACGCCATCAGCCATCAATTCGTGGCATTTGCGCATACGCATCTGGTAGTCGATGAAAGAAAGTTCGGCACGAGTATTCGCACCGAGAACCTCGGCCGAATTGTCCGTTCTCCAAACCACCACTCGCTTTTTCGCCTGACGAAGTACTTGAGCCATGTCTGTGAGGTAGTACTCCGCATGAGGATTGGCGGTGGAGAGTCTCTTGATGTGCTCGAACAGGTGCGGCACCGCGAAGGCGTAAAAGCCGGCATTAATTTCGTGAATGGTTTTCTGAGCAGGGGTGGCGGACTTCTCTTCCACGATGGCCTGGACTTCAGCACTGCGGGAATTCTTCCGGAGAACACGTCCGTAGCCCGTAGGCTGGGCAAGATCGGCGCTGAGCAGGGTCATTGCGGCTTGCTCATCAAGGTGAAAGTTCAGCAACTGAGCGATGGTTTGCGGGGTGATCTGCGGGGCATCGCCGGAAAGAACAATGACGTGATCGTAACTGGAGAGAGCGGACTGCGCGACCATGAGAGCGTGGCCGGTGCCGCGCTGCTCCGGTTGCAGAACAAAGTTCACCCCCGTGGATGCGAGCGCAGTGCGGACGCGTTCGGCTTCGTGCCCGATAATGGCGTAAATATCCTGCGGCGGGACAACGTGTGTCGCGGCGGCGATGACGTGGGCAAGAAGCGGTTTGCCGCCAACCTCGTGGAGAACCTTGGGCAGATGCGATTTAAGACGAGTGCCTTTTCCCGCGGCCATGATGGCGATGGCGACCCGCGGCCCGACTGGGGCAGAACCGTTAGAAGAGCGTGCAGTGCTGGATTTCGTCATTCGCCCCACTATACCTTGAGCCGGAAAAGTACAAAAGTACAGAAGAGGGATGCCGACCCGGTAGTTGGTTCTCAGCGATGCAGAATAAAAGCGGATGATCCATCCGACTTCTGCGGAACGTAGAAGTTTAGTGGCCTAAAGTCCCAATCCGCCGTCCACTGCGAGGATCTGCCCCGTGATGAATTGCGGAGCTGTTGCGAAGAAAAGTACAGCCGCTGCGATTTCATCCCCGCGACCGTTGCGATGCATGGGAGTTTGTCTGGCCATGCGGCGCATAAAAGCGGCAGCTGACTTCTCGCCGAGGTCGATCATGCCGGGAGCGACTGCGTTGACAGCGATCTCGGGTGCCAGAGCTTTCGCCATCACCTTGGTTAGCATGTGGAGCGCGGCTTTCGACGAACAATAATGCGCATGCGTGGCCCAGGGGCGAAGCCCTCCAAGGGAGCCCATGTGAATGATGCGAGCTTCAATCTTTTCCGGCAATTGTGATTTTCTGTCTGCACCTGTACGCGGGCGGCGCATCCACTTGAGCGCTTCGCGCGAAACCAGAAAAGGTCCGCGCGTGTTGGAAGCGAAGATTGCGTCCCACTGACGCACGGTCAGGCGCTCGAACTCGGCGGTCTCGTAGTTTGCGGCGTTGTTGACGAGGATATCGATGCGGCCGAGTTCCCGGCCCGCATCTTTCATCATGGACTTGACGCTGGCTTCGTCAGTGACGTCGCAGTGGAAGGCGAACGCCCGAACGCCGAGACTCGCGAGATCGATCACGGTGTGATGGGCTTCGCGGGCGGAATCGCGAAACGTGATGGCGACATTGGCCCCGGCCTGAGCTAGAGCCATGGCGGAGGCGCGTCCCAGACGGCTTGCGCCGCCGGTGATGAGGCATGACTTCCCGCGCAGAGGCTTGGAATCAGTACCAGTCATTTTCGGATTCTACTACCGGGATCGGATTCCATCCCGGACCCGGTCCGTTGTCGCAAACCGTCGCCTGCCGTTTTTCCTTGAAAGATGAGCTGGAGGCGACTATACAATCGCGGCGTGCCCGGGTCACACCAGGTCGTGGTTTATTCGCGCAAGGGTTGCCACCTGTGCGAAGTGGTAAAAGAAAGCCTGACCAAACTCTCGCGGCGCGGGGGGTTCACTTGGCAGGAAGTAGACGTGGACAGCGATAACGAACTGCGACGACAGTTCAACGACGAAGTGCCCGTTGTGTTCATCGACGGGCGCAAGGCCTTCAAGTACCGCATGGACGAGCAGGAGTTTCTTCGACGGCTGGCGAGCTAGTAGTACTTTGCTCACCAGTGAGTCCCAGATGCAAGTGCGCTATCAACTGGTGTGAGTAAGAATAAATCTGTGATGCGGCGACCCTCATCGTTTATTCTTAATGAATCTGTGGGAGGAGCATTATGAAAGCTTTCTGGGTATTTTTCTTGACTCTTATTATGTCGGTCGTCTTCGCCGTGGCCGCGGATCAGGCGCAGCCGCCGGCCGCAGGCACGCACGCTCCGGATTTCAGCCTGCCGAGCCAGGAAGGGGCGCAAGTTTCGCTCGATCAGTTTAAGGGGAAATGGGTTGTGCTTTATTTCTATCCGAAGGACTTTACTTCCGGTTGCACCATCGAAGCCCACAACTTCCAGCGCGATCTGGATAAGTACACGGCGAAGAATGCGGCGATCGTAGGCGTTAGCGTGGACGATGTGAATTCTCACAAGAGCTTCTGCACCAAAGAGGGATTGAACTTCAAACTGCTCGCGGATTCCAATCATTCTGTCGTCGAGAAGTATGGGTCGGTCATGGAGTACAACGGGATGACGCTGGCTGCACGCAATACGTTTTTGATCGATCCTACGGGCGTGATCAAGAAGGTCTATTTGAAGGTGAGCCCGCAGGGGCACAGCGAGGAAGTCCTGGCGGATTTGCAGACGTTGCAAGGGAAGTAAGGGGCGACGGAGACAGCTGGTTATAGCAGTTAAGCTCGCAACCTACGGGAATGGGGAAACACCCAGGGCACGCCACAAAGGGAAAATGATAGGCTACCGGGTGCCTATTATCCCCGCGACGCACATCAGTTCGTCCGAGCACAGGCTGTCGGCTCGGATTCCCGCATTGGACGGCATTCGAGGACTGGCAATCGGCCTGGTCCTGGCATGGCATGGCTTTTTCCAGTACACCTTACCAAGTCATCCTCAAGTTACCCACCTCGTTGCCCTGGGCCGACTCCTGTGGAGCGGCGTCGATTTGTTTTTCGTTCTGTCCGGTTTCCTGATTGGCGGAATCTTATTGGACGCAGTTTCGGCGCCACGGTATTTCAGTGCCTTCTACATTCGCCGGGCCCACAGGATATTGCCGCTGTATGCAGTGGTTCTGCTGGCAGTGTTGCCGCTGACGTACTGGCTCCGGCAACTCGGAGCATCCGGGTCGTTTGTGGCGTGTTCCGCCCTGGTATTACCCTGCTTTCCTGCAAAACGTTTGGATGGCCAGACATGGTGCTTTTGGTTCATACACCCTTGGGCCAACTTGGTCGTTAGCAGTCGAGGAACAGTTTTACCTGACATTGCCAGTGATTGTTCGTTACGTTTCCCGGTCGCTGTTATGGTGGATTGTCTGCGCTATGATCGCCGGGGCGCCATTACTCCGGATCTTCCTGAATCATTCGGTAACGGATGGCCCCATCGCTGGATATGTCTTGATGCCATGCCGCGCGGATGCTCTGGGCTGGGGCATTCTCGCTGCGCTGATAATGAGAACTCCGGCAGTGCTGCAGCTAGCTTTTCGGCTCCGTGCTTATCTATATGTCGCCTTGGGAGGAACCGGTGCGGGCCTGATAGTCTTGCTCTTGAGCCGGTTTGAGCCCGGCAATACCGAAGCCTTCGGCCTCGAGTATTCACTGCTCGCCGTTTTCTATTTTCTGTTCCTGATGAGTGCGCTGACAAATTGCAAGCTCGAGGCGGCGCTCTCGGTTCGGCCCCTCCCTTACTTGGGGACCATAGCGTATGGCCTCTATCTACTGCATCGCCCATTTATCGTGGGCTTTCACGACATGGCCACCTGGTTGTATCCGAAAGAGAGCGGATGGCTCTCGCTGCTTAGTTCTATCTCGGGTATCGGCGCTGCAGTAATCATCGCGGCCCTCAGTTGGAGATACCTGGAAAAACCTCTGATCCAACATGGTCATCGCTACGGGTACGGCAAGAGAGCAGAGATCGCGAATTAGGTCGATGATTGTTCGAGAATCGGTGATCGACGAGAACCGACAGTTGATGCATCGCCATTTAGAAGTTAAATGCTGAGTTGTGCCGCTCAAGCCGAGGATTCCGCGCCCATATCAATTAGGACGTTTTCCGCTACAATCATCCCCGCCATGTTGCGCACGGAGCTGTACGCCGATCCCACGAACATCTTCGTCCATGACGCGATTCTTGAATCCTGCAAGAACCATGCAGCGAAGACTGCAATCGTGGATTCATCGTGCGGACGTCGACTCACCTACGCGGAGTATGGCGAGACGGTGGAGGCGCTGGCGCATGGGCTGGTTGCTGCCGGAGTTAGCCCCGGCGAAGTGGTCGCCATTTTCTTGCCGAATTCCTGGGAGTTCTGTACGGCATATCATGCGGCCACGCTGGCGGGCGCGATTCCGACGCTGCTGAATCCAACGTATCGCGAGCGGGAAGTGCGATATCAGTTGGAAAATTCGGGAGCGGTGGTGCTGATCACCGACGCGCTGAATATTGATGGCATCAACCTGGCCGGGCTCAAGAATCTGCGGCGGGTATTTTGTACGCGACATCAGGGAAGTGGGAGCGAGTCATTCTCCGATTTGTTGACGCCGGTGAGTGCCGCGCTGCCTCGGCCAGATCGCGACTCCGGGGAAACATTGGCGGCACTGCCGTATTCGAGTGGGACCACCGGGCTGCCGAAGGGCGTGATGCTCTCGCACCACAATCTGGTGGCAAACGTTTATCAATTGCTTGGTCCGAGAGCCGCTATGCTGAGGCCGGACGACAATCTGCTCTGCTTTCTTCCGCTCTATCACATTTACGGCCTCAACGTGGCGCTGAACCCGATGCTCATGATGGGGGCAACGCTGTTGCTTATGCCGCGTTTTAACGTCGGGCAAGTGTGTTCGCTGCTGACGGAGGAATTGATTACCACAATGTTCATGGTTCCTCCCGCGATGAATGCGTTATGCCTGGCGGCAGAAGCCGGGCAGTTTCCGAAAGATCATAAAGTTACTTGGGTGAAGTCGGGAGCGGCGCCGCTGGCTCCTGAGTTGCCGCGAAGATTCTCGGCGCTGACCGGCATTCTGGTGTGTCAGGGCTATGGGATGACAGAGGCTTCGCCCGTAACCCACGTCGGCTATTTGGAGCAGGAGCTGTACCGGCCGGATTCGATTGGGCATCCTCTGGCGCAGACGGAGTGCAGAGTGATTGGGACTGAGCACCTGGCGGCATCGGCGGAGAGCGGGGCAGAAGTTGCAGCGGGACAACCGGGCGAGTTGGTGATGCGCGGGCCCCAGTTTATGCGGGGTTACTGGAAGGAGCCGGAGGCAACGGCGGCGGCTCTACGCGATGGATGGTTTTGGTCGGGCGACATTGTTACGCGGGATTCCGAGGGCTTCTACAGAGTTGTGGACCGGCGCAAGGAAATGATCAAGTACAACGGATTTCCTGTGGCGCCCGCGGAAGTGGAAGCGGTGCTGCTGGAGCATCCCGCGGTGCGGGAGTGCGGTGTGGTGGGACGAGCAGATGCGCTCGCCGGCGAGATTCCTGTAGCCTTTGTGGCGCTCCGCGATGGCTTCACGACATGCAAGAAGATGGAAGACGAATTGTGTGCGTTTGTCGCCGAACGTCTGACGCACTACAAGCAGCCGCGCGAGGTACATTTTGTCGAGGTTGTGCCGAAGACCGCTTCAGGAAAAATTCTGCGGAGAGAGTTACGAAAGACGATGAGCTGAACCGCAGTCCAGCTGCGGTTCACGGACAGCCGAGGGCGGCTGTCCCCACATGAGCAGTTCTTACAGCCGAGAGCGGCTGTCCCCACACAAGGCATCTCCGAAATGCTCGTCGCGTGAAGTGCCGCCAGAAGTGCGAATGTATGGAAGACGGGTTTCTTGTGGTGAGACCATGCAAGAAAGTGATTCGGACGATGCGTTTGTTGAGGGTCTCATTCCAATTGCCATGCGATCAGAGTTGCGTTAGTATCGCTGACCCATGTTCCGAATCCTATTGCTCTTCCTGCGACGGCTGTGGCTGCCGCTTGTAATGTTCGCTGGATTCAGCTTAATGTGCGTCCTGGTGTACCGGCATTTGGAAGGTCTGACATGGCAGAATGCGCTGTTCTGGATGATCCAACCGCATGCCATCGACGCCAATCGCGTACGCAACTCGACGAAGATATTCTCGATCTTCGTGTATTGCGGCGTGTTTGCGTTTCAGATATGGGTGGCAGAGCGAGTAGCCGTGACGATCTTCAATCGACAAGGGGTGGAGGCCTGGAGAACCATGGTGAACGATATCAGCATCGACAAACTCCGCGATCATTTCATCATCTGTGGTTACGGACAGGTGGGCCGTACGGTGGTCGACCAACTGAATCGCCTGGAGATTCCCTTTGTGTTAATCGAGACGAACGAGGGATTGTGCCGGGAGCTGTTGAAGGAGAAGGTGCTGGCTATACAAGGAGACGCCAAGCGGCACGACGTGCTGCAGTCGGCCGGAATCGAACGCGCGCGGGGCGTGTGCATCGTGATCGATAACGATGCAGACAATCTGTACATCACGGTGACGGCGAAGGCGTTGAACCCGAAGGCGCGCATTATCACGCGTGCCGGGCAGTCTCGCTACGCTCAGGCCATGCGCAATTCCGGTGCGGACGAAGTGATAATCCCGGAATACGAAGGCGGGTTGATGACGGGACGCATGATTGCCAAGTTCTATCCCGATGCCCAAACAGTTTTGCAATGATGGGGTGTTACTTTTGCTGGTCTTTCTCGCCGGGAATCTTCCGGTTAGCGAAAAAGTTCCAGATCGTTTCGTTAGCATTGATCGCGGTGCTGGTTTTGCCAATTTCTTTTTCGGTCATATATTGCTCGCCGCCCGGCCATGTGTTGCCGCCGTCCTTCACGCTATAGAGAACGACTTGCGCATCGTTCTGGCAGCCGCTGTAGGTGAGACTCCTGGTTTCCTTGGCGCCTTTCTGCTGGGGCGGAATTTTATCTTGCGACGGCTTTTCTGCGCAGCGATCAAATTTCGCCCAGGTCTTAGCCGTGTCTTCCGCGGAGAGCACGTGGAATCGTAGCGCTTTGTAGGAGCCTCCATTGTAGGGAACGATAGGGTCGTCCGTGCCGGCGACGAAAACTGCGGGGACCGCGCGCGAAGGGAGGCAGATCATGGTTTTTGGCATTCCAGCCCCCACAGCGGCGACGGCGGCGACGCGATCTGCCAGGTTGCACCCGGCGCGTAATGCCATGAAGCCGCCGTCTCCCAGGCCTGTGGCGTAGATGCGGGAGGAATCAACGGAATATTTCAGCGCGAGCTGGTCGAGCATCTGGTTGAGGAAAGCCACATCATCGGCGGGTTCGGTTTTGTTCTTATTTCCATCGCCCTGTCCGCCGCCTTGACCCTGCCCGGGCTGACCTCCACCCGGATAACCACCGCCGTTACGGGGAGAACCACCACCGCCCGGGTAGCCACCGCCGGGATAGCCGCCCCATCCCCCGCGACGTCCACCGCCGCGGCGCGGCATGGCTTCTGACGTTTCGTCCGAGCGCACCCCGATATTCCAACGCCCGCGCGTAGCATTTGGATAGACAGCAATGACGCCGTCCTTATCGGCAAGCTGGTTGAACAGCGTGAGGCGCGCCATGTCGTCCGCATCTTGATTCTGACCGTGCAGAAGGATCACGACGGGATAGTGCCGCCCCTGGTCGTAATTTTGTGGCAAATGCACCACGTAGCTGCGGGAGACGTCCCCCACATCGAGTTTTTCGTGTGCGTCCTGGGCCAGCGCGGCACTCGTAACCAATAGCCCGAAGCCCGTGGCCCAGCACGCGAGTTGAGAGGTTCGGAATAGACGAGCATTGAAGGACAATACTTTCATTGGCATTCTTACCATTCCTGTTTTTTAGAAGCGCATAGAACAAGAAAAGACAAATCCCCGGTAGCGTTGCGCCGCCAACCTGATAAGAGCGGTCACGCCGCCGGGGGGTTGCTAAGGTGGCAGCCGAAGCTTTGCAAAGTTTTGTAAAAAAACTGCGTTTGGCCGCGAACTTTTTTCCCTTTCCTTCGTAACTACCAGTAAGCGTGGTGTACCAGAACACGCCCTTACCCGGAGGCTTTTATGGACGGCAACTTTGTTGGTTTGGCGGCGGTGGTGATGGTGTTTGGAATTCCAATGGCGGCGATGTACACATTTTTCCGCGTTCGCAAGCTGCGCACCGAGGAGCGGATGGCAGCACTTGCGCGGGGAGTCGACGTTCCCATGCAGCCGGAACTTTCCGAGGCAGCACGTTCGCGACGGTCCGGCATTTTGCTGGTGGCCGGTGCGGTGGGCTATATCGTGACCTTCGCTCTGATCGGGCGCCAGGAGCCGGACGCCATGATTGCGGCGACCTTCGGAGTAATCCCTCTGGCAGTCGGAATTGGATTCTTCGTGGATCACGCACTTATCCAGCGTGATTCGCGCGCGCACTGAATGCCCGGGCGCCGAATCAAGAACCGGTGATGAACTTGTGTTGAGCGTCGGTCAGGGGGACGACGCTCAATCTCCCTTGCCGGATCAAAGGAGATTCGGCGAATAACCGATTCGCCTTCATCTCGGCCAAGGTCACCGGTTTTGCTAGCGGCTTGCCAGCCTTAATTCTTATCTGGGGATTCTTCGAATCGCCGGCTTCCACCGATACGACGGTTGCAGTGCCCACCGCGGTTTTTTCGTCCCCGGTATGGTAGATAACCAAATGTTCCCCGGCCTTCATGCTGCGTAGATTCTTGAGCGCAGCCGGATTGGTGACGCCGTCCCAAATCGTTGTTCCTTCGCGCTGGAGATCAGCGAAAGAGTAAACGCTCGGTTCAGTTTTCAATAGATAAGGCATGCGCAAGATTTTACTCGGTCCACGACCCCGCCAAGCAAGTATTCGAATTTAGGTGACTTCAGAAAACTCAGTTAGTGCGCGCAGCTTACTGAGGTTTTGCGTTGGGATCCGGAGGCGGAGTCTTGTCATCTTTTTTCTCGTTAGGGTGGCTTTCGTAGATCGAATACTGGCCCTGGGGGCGTTTTAGTTTGATCGTGAGATCAATCTTTGCCTTATCTACGGCGTAATCATCGCCGAACGTCTGGAAGCCGGAAGCCAGCACTTGCACTCGAACCTTGCCATAAGGGATGCCGTCGAAGCTGGTCTTACCATCGCCATCCGTCTTCAGTTCGACTCCGCCTCGTCCTTGCTGACCGCTCGTACTGACGGGATGCATGATCACGGCGGCGCTGCGTACGGGCTTCCCGTTGTCGTCCTTGATCACCAGAAAAGTAATAACCGCGGTTGGGTCTTCGACTTTCTCGCGTTGCGCGGCAGCTAAAGTAGCGAGTGCAAACACCAGGAGGGCGCAAACGACTTTGATCAGCGTTAGCTTATTTGCTACACCCTTTGACGAGGCCGATATCGACTGCATAGTGGCCATTCTAGCGAGTCGTGGAGCTGTGGGGAAGAGAGCGAAAAGGAAATAACGCATATTGCCGGTCCACGACTATCGATTGGACTTACGTTGGAGGCTACTCTCGTGCGACCCGAGTTGCACAAGGTCGGTGGCGACCCGCGCCGTGTTGTGACGTGCCACGCCTGCTTCTTCAAGATAGTCTCCCTGGACTGGGATCACACCGAGAGCTTCAATGGCATCGAGATCCGCGACAATTTGGCAGGCGCCTTCGAGAGCGTATTTTGCCTTCAATTCGTTGGATACCGGCGTGCGGTTGATCAGGGCGTAATCGAAGATCTGCTGTCCGGCGTGGCGATTGAGCGCGCGTATGTGATCCGCGGCGGTGAGGCCCAGGCTCTCGTTGGCTTGCGTCATCAAGTTGCAGATGTAGATCTTAGTCGCGGGCGAGCTGACAATGGCTTGAGCAATGCCGTGTACCAGGAGATTTGGAATGAGGCTGGTGAAAAGCGAACCGGGACCGATGGTGATGATATCGGCGCGGGCGATTGCATCGAGGGTTTGGGGCAGGGGATCGACGTCGGCCGGTACCAGGAACAGTTCCTTGATCCGGACTTTGCTGGCGGTGATGTTGGTCTCGCCGCGCACGCGAGTGCCATCCTCCATCAAAGCTTCCAGTTCGATGTTGGACGTGGTTGCCGGATGGATGTGACCGCGCGTCAGCAGGATTTCCGACGAAAGGCGGACGGCTTCGGAGAAGTCGTGGGTGATGGAGGTGAGGGCCGCCAAAAAAAGATTGCCAAAGCTGTGACCTTCGAGACCGGACCCCTTGTCGAATCGATGCCGGAAGAGTTGCGAAAGAAGAGCTTCATCCTCACTGAGAGCGACAATGCAATTGCGGATATCGCCGGGAGGAAGCATGTTGAGTTCCTTGCGCAGACGTCCGCTGGATCCGCCATCGTCACTGACGGTGACTACGGCACAGAGGTCCCGAATGATGGGTGTATCCGGCTGCGCGGCAGCCATTTCTGCAGGAGTAAGAGCGAAGCGTTTGAGTCCCTTAAGAAGAGTAGACAGTCCGGTACCACCGCCAATTGCGACCACGCGCAAGCCGCGCTCGCGCGTGACCTTCTCCAGAGTTATTAGATCGGCGACTTTGGTTTCCATCGAGCGGGCCCCGAGTGCGTGCCGGATTAGAACGATTCGTCGTCCCGGAAAGAGCCTTCCGGCGCAGCAAGGTCGGCACCAGGATCCGGGTATAAGAGCTCGGTGAATCGAGGATCTTCGGCCAGGTTGTGGAAGTCGGAATCGTTGCGCGCCTGGTAGCGCAAGCTGGCGTTGAGGCGCAGAGCCTCATCAAGGTGCTTCAGCGAATCTTCCACGTGCCCGGTGAGACAATCCAGCGCCGCCAGGCCATAAATGACGAAATCAGTCTTAGGGGCTTGCGAAACAAGCTTTTCAATGTGCTCGCGCGCGGTCACGTAGTCTCCGACGTTCATAAGGGAGACGGCGTAGTCAAAATGTTCCTCGACGGTTTTGAACTGGTTGGTGACCGAGCGTTCCAGGTGCTGGTTGCAGATGCTGAGATGGATGGCAGCACGATCACTTAACTCCTTGCTGCCGCCGGCGAGCACCTTTTGGAACAACGGCTTCGCCTTGTCAAACTTATGCTCCTGCAAGGCACGCAGCCCGGCTTCATAGTTTTGTAAAGCTTGGGAGGCGCGCGGATCGTCCGTTACCGATGACTTCTTGGGGGTAGCCTTCTGAGCCATGTGGAGAATTTTTCCTGTGCTCGTCGTAATAGAAACTCCTTGCCTTGAACTCGTTGCCTAAGTATCACTCAAAGAGCGGGTCGAGAGCAATTCCACAGCAGGGCACTGGCAGTACAGACTTGGCAACGCAGTCGTGAATCGAGCCGCTGATGCGGGATTAATTCATGGTTGCGGCGGCTACGAGATCGATCTGTTTCCATTCGCCCTTAATGATGCCGGCGCGAATCTGAGTCGCAGTCTTTCCGGCCTGGTGTTGCTTGTAGGAATAATAAAGTTCTTTCAGGCAAGTGGCGCAGCGCGCACCATGTGTATTTTCAAAACAGCTGTGCAAGCTGTTGTGGCCCATGCGATCGCAGAAACAATAGCAAGGTTGCTGGTGCAGCACGGCCGGGATCTTGGACGCTCGCTCGTAAGCGTGGGTCTGGTAAGGATACTGGGCATCGGATCCCCAAAGTTGATCCTTGGTAAGAACGGGAGGAAGCTTGGTCCCCTTGGGCGGTGGGCCGGCGTTGTAGGCGGGAATCCCCGTTCCTTCCTCTTCCTGAGGAGCAGCCCAGAGAGAAGTCATGGTCAAAGTAACCAGGAGAAGCAAGGAAAGAGTAAGGGCTCGGTATACAAACTTGCGTTGGAAAAACTGGGCGATCGACATTGCTGCTCCTTGAGTTCTTCATTTTACCCGGTTTTCGAGATTGAGGCGAAGGGTGCGGGGCAGAGAACGCGCAGCATACAACTAAACGCCACCCCTCGGTGATCTGTATACAATAAGACATCCAATGCCGAAGCCGCCCAGTTCAGAAGTTAGAACGGCCTCCCTCCTGCCAGTGAAGGACGTGAGTGCGGCTGCGGACCTTGGAGTTCGACTTCGCCCAGCCTTTGGTGTGTGGTTACGCGACTTAATTCTTTCGCTCGCCATTTCGGCATTCATCATCGTTTTCATTTACCAGCCAGTTAAGGTGGAAGGCACCAGCATGATGCCGTCGCTCGAAGATCAGGAGCGAATCTTCGTGAACAAGTTCGTATATCGGCTGGAACCGATTTCACGCGGGGACATTGTGGTATTTCGTTATCCGCGCGATCCTTCCAAAAGTTACATCAAGCGCGTGATTGGAGTTGCGGGAGATCGCATCCGCATTGATGGCGGACAGGTATATGTGAACGGTGAAGCGTTGGATGAAGACTACGTTCCTCCCGCGTATGCCGACTCGCGGTCCTATCCGGAGACAACTGTACCGCCAAGCTCCTACCTCGTGCTAGGAGATCATCGGTCGATGTCGAATGACAGCCGGGACTTTGGGCCGGTGAATCAAAGCTATATCTACGGCAAAGCGGTGTTTGGCTATTGGCCGATGGATAAGTTGGGGCGGGTGAGGTAACGCCTTCAGGCGCGGTAAGTCCTGCACTGCATTTCCCTATCGTCAGGCTGCTAACCTTTTTCTCTTCAGGACCTCTATATTTGGACATGCTTCACGAAGGGAATAGCCAAGTGCTCGGTCGATGCGCGGTATTTTTCTGCGCAGTTGCGTGCCTGAGTTTGGGTGCTAATCTGAGCGCGCAGGTCGCACCCGTTTCGCAGCCGCAATCGAGGGACGATGGGTGGGCGACAACAACTGCGGAGACTGCCGGACTGTTGTCCAAGCCTCTACAGGATTTGGACGCGGCGCTCCGCGCTGCAGAGTTCAAGAAGATCGGTAGCGTCCTGATCGCCCGCCACGGGAAACTCGTCTACGAAGCCTATTTCGATGGAGACGTGAACTCGCTGCGCGATACGCGGTCTGCAACCAAAAGCATTACGAGCGCTTTAGTTGGTATCGCCATCACAGAAAAGAAGTTGAGTGGCATCGATGCGCGCGTCCTGCAGTTGCTGCCGGAGCATGCGCACAAGCTGCAGAATCCCGACCCGAGGAAGGACAAAATCACGATCGAGGATTTCCTCACCATGAGTTCGCCGCTGGAATGCGACGATTGGAACGACGTCTCGCGCGGTAACGAGGAGAGGATGTACTTGGTGGAAGATTGGGCCCAATTCATTCTTGATCTACCGATCCGCGGGCGCATGCACATGGGGGAACAGATCGATCCGCCCCCTTACGGACGATATTTCAGCTACTGCACGGGCGGCGTCTTCACTTTGAGCGAAGTACTTCAGAAGGCCACGGGGATGCGCACCGATCGGTACGCTCAAGAAAAACTTTTCTCTCCACTGGGAATCTCCGATGCGCAATGGGTTTACTCGCCCTTGAACATTCCGCAGACTGGCGGTGGATTGCGCTTGAGCAGCCGCGATCTGCTAAAGATTGCTCAGCTTTACCTTGACGGCGGAATCTGGAAGGGGAAGCGCATCGTCGACGAGGGGTGGGTGAAGGTTTCGACCCAGCCACACGCCCGTATCGATGACGAGACCGAGTACGGTTATCTCTGGTGGCTGAAGTCTTTCAATTCCGCCGGCAAAAGCTATCCAGCGTTTTTTATGAGTGGCAACGGAGGAAACAAGGTTGCGGTTTTCCCGGGACTCGACCTGGCGGTCGTGATCACGAGCACGAACTACAACACTCACGGCATGCACGAGCAGACGGCGAAGATGCTGACCGATTACATACTGCCAGCGGTCGAGCACTAGTTTTCTCATCAGAATTATCGGTTCTTTGCAGCGATAATTTTCGGCGGAAGCTGCGATCTTCGCTTGGCCGCAGAGTCGTTCCCTGATAATATCGATAAAATCCACTCCCCTGGAGCGAGAATGCAAGCAATCCTTGCGCTGGAAGATGGCAAAATCTTCCGAGGCAAAGGCTACGGCGCCAAAGGCGAATGCTACGGCGAAGTCGTTTTTAATACTTCCATCACT
>Ga0209006_10002601_pt1 | contig 16479 bp, 14 predicted proteins | sample JacPin_JW_Ref_O2_FD_188567 | JGI IMG/M metagenome (GOLD analysis project Ga0209006, IMG submission 188567) | Forest soil microbial communities from Algoma, Ontario, Canada - Jack Pine, Ontario site 1_JW_Ref_O2 (SPAdes) (version 2) | ecosystem: Environmental > Terrestrial > Soil > Boreal... | reverse complement strand
GTCAATCATCGGTGTGAAACAGACTTGGCCTGTCGCCGTATCGAGCAAAATGCCTTTCAGAGGCGAAGCGTCGGCATCAGGTGCGATAAACCTCCCAACCTGTGGTCGGGGATGCAGTGCCATCCAAAGCAGCACGCCAAAGATTCCAGCAAGTAGCAGTACTTTGATTTTCTCCACGGTGGTATGGCTTCCAGCCATCTGCTACGCCTTGAGCAATTTTCTAATTGAAGACGAGCCGAACGCTGCTTAGGAGTGACGGGCGTATTCGGGCAGCGCTGGCTGTTTACAGAAACAGCTTGTTGATCGCATGTTCATCCACCGTAACCGAGAGTTGGACGTGTCCATCCCTCTCCAGTTGTGCGACTGCATTCTTTGCCTTTGACGGAGAGAACCCCCAGAACGATTCGAGGTCTGGCAATAGGAACCCTGTGTTCTTGATTTCCAGAGCGCGAGAGTTCGTTCCCGTCGTGTACGGCGAAAAGATCAATCGCACGCTTTTGTCTGGCAACAGGTCCAAGTTAAGTATGCCTTCAATCATCGGCATGCACGCCTCGAAAATCTTTCACCATTCTTTCACTACGGGCACCAAAAAGTGCCTATTTGTGCCTAACAGTGCAGAGCGTAAAGTATTGAAAACACGCATAAACACTGGGTATCGGCACGATTGAGAATCTTCCGTCCTAACCCCTAGACGATAGCGCCCTCGAAGACACCGATTATAGCAAAATGGGACACTTCTTTTTCTATGCAGTCGGTGTTTCCACAGGCTCTGCAGGTCTATACTGAAACCAACTTCCATAACTGAATTTGCTGTGTCCCAACGACTGTGGGCATCGTGTATTTGGTTTGCCGATCAACTTCAATTCATCATAAATCTATGGTTAAGGAGTATGTAATTATGGCGAGACCTAAATCTACTTCCGGGAAAAGTACGCGCACAATTAAGACTCAAACTGGAGCAACCGTTCCGGCCAGCACTCCTGTCGAAAATAACGCTCCGGCGGCAATGGTGGAACCGACCAAGGTAAAACCAGAAATCAAAACCTCACCCGAAATCAGGGAGGATCCAAAGCCGGTGATCGAGCGCGACCTCAAACCGGAAGTCAGAGTGGAAACGAAGAAGTTCGAGTTGCGGAAGACGGATTCCCGCAACAATGTGGTCCCCATCAACCTGGAAGATGAAATTCGGCGCCGAGCCTATGAACTCTATCAGCAGCGCGATCCATGGGCCGGCAGCGAAGCCGAAGATTGGTTCAATGCGGAACGTGAAATTCTGCAGCGCTATCACCAACAAAGCGCTTAACTGATTTTTGATCGAGGCAAGGAAGCCGCGGGATTCGTCCGTTGCGGGTTTCGATGGAGTAGGTGCGACTGGTCTGGCTCTGGTTCCGAGTCGTGGACTGCGCGGGCCGAAGGTGCACATCTTGTGGGGCAACTGCCTATCACGAACAGGTGAGGGACGTGGATGGTTGCCGTCCAGGAGGGTTTTCTGAAAAAATAAGCTGGGGTCCCTCAACATGGCGGAAATTGGTAGTTTTGCACTTCTGCTCGCTTTGGCGTTGAGCGCTTACTCGTTCCTCGCTGGAATTATTGCGCTCATCTTCCAAAAGCGGACTACGCCAGCGTTGGCGCTTCAGCCGGCCGGCAATGTATCTGTCAGGGAAGAAGGTTCTCTCTCTGCGATGCTGCGCCAGGGATCGGAGCGCATCGGGGAAACTGCCCGCAGGGCCGGCATCGTCACTTTCGCCGCCGTTCTTCTTGCTTCCATAGTGCTCGTCATCTGCGCCTTCCGCGATGACTTCTCCATTGCCTACATTCTCCACCACAGCAACCGGGACCTCCCCGGTCCGTACAAGTTTGCCGTGCTGTGGTCCGGCCAGGAGGGCTCGCTCCTGTTCTGGTCGCTGCTGTTGGCCGCGTATGGATTCGTCCTCCGCCTGCGTTACAAGACCGATCCGCGCCTCTTCGCGTACGCTTCCGTGGTTCTATCGGGCGTGCAGATTTTCTTCCTGCTCCTGCTGAATTTCGCGGCGCATCCGTTCGCTATTGTGCAAGGCACCATTCCCAACGATGGCAACGGACTGAATCCTTTACTGCAGTATCCCGAGATGGTGATTCACCCACCCATGCTTTACCTGGGATACGTCGGATTCACTATTCCATTTGCCTTCGCTCTGGGCGCGCTCATCATGAAATATCCGGGCGAGAAATGGATCAACATCACTCGCCGATGGACGATGGTGACCTGGGCTTTTCTCACGTGCGGAGTTTTTCTTGGCGCGCACTGGGCGTATTCCGTGCTCGGATGGGGTGGATATTGGGGATGGGACCCCGTCGAAAATGCGTCGCTGATGCCTTGGCTTACCGGCACAGCTTTCCTGCACTCCGTGATGATGCAGGAAAAACGCGGCATGCTGAAGATGTGGAACATGTGGCTGGTCTTCGCAACGTTCTGGCTGGCGATTCTTGGAACGTTTCTCACGCGCAGTGGCATCATCAGTTCCGTACACGCTTTCGCACAGTCTTCCATCGGAGACTGGTTCGCATGGTTCCTTGCGATTACCCTGATCGTATTCGTCTTTTTCTTTTTCAAGAACAAATCGCATCTCCGTAGCGAGCACAAGCTCGAATCGCTGGTCTCTCGCGAATCGAGTTTTCTCTTCAATAATCTGCTCTTCGTTCTACTGTGCTTCACGGTGCTCTGGGGAACGTGGTTCCCAAAAATTTCTGAACTCGTGCAAGGCAACAAAGTCACGGTCGGTGCGCCCTTCTACAATCGAGTGGCCATCCCCGTAGCCTTATTGCTTCTCATCCTCACCGCTTTGGGTCCGCTGCTGGCGTGGCGCAAAACTTCTTTCGAAAGCCTGAAACGAAACTTTATGTGGCCGGCCATGGGAGCCGCCGGGGTTGCGATCTTCCTGATGATCACGCCACAGAGCTGGGGATCGGCCTTTGGCCTTAAGCCGTGGCAGGATATTTCTTACTTTTATTCGCTGATGGCCATCGCGTTGTCGGTCTTGGTGACGCTCACCGTAGCCAGCGAGTTCTACCGCGGAGGGCGTGTTATTTCCAAGCACACGGGCCAGGGTATGTTCGCCTCGATGGTGCAGTTGACCCACCGCAACACACGGCGCTACGGCGGCTACATCGTCCATTTCGGCGTTGTGGTAGTCATCATCGGCTTTGCAGGAGCCGCTTTCAATCAGGACAAAGAGATGGAGATGGGCTACGGCGACAAGATGAACATTGGGCCTTACACCCTGATCTGCCGCTCTTACACTGACGATGATGCGCCCAACTATTCGAGCGAGTGGGCGGTGCTCGATGTGTACAAAGGCGGCAAGCAGATCGACACCATGACTCCGGTGCGCCGCTTCTACAAGGCCAGCCGCCAGACTTCAACCATGCCCGACATCCGCTCTTCGCTTAATGAAGATCTCTACCTCGTTTTCGAGGGGCTCAATCAGGATAACGGTCATCCCATTCTGAAAGCGCATTTGAACGCGCTGGTGATGTGGATCTGGATGGGGGTCTGGATCATGTTGATTGGAACCGTTCTCGCGCTCGTTCCGAATGCGCCGGCGCCGGTCCGCGTCCCAGCCACTGCACGGCTCGAGCCTGCACACGCTCGACCCATGGTTACAGGAGATTGATGTCCCGTCTTTTTGATTTGCGGACGAAACGCGACACACGAAGTCTCAGGGTTGTGCAGGGCGTTCTCTTGTCCGCTGCCGTTTTCGCGATGCTTGGCGCTTCCGACCCCGCCACGCGCTTCAACGAACTTGGCCACCAGATGATGTGCATCTGCGGATGCAATCAGATTCTTCTGGAATGCAATCACGTGGGATGTCCCGACTCCGACGGCATGCGCAACGAGTTGATGGCAGCGCTCTCGCGTGGGGACAGTGACAGCCTGGTCGAACAAGGCTTCGTACAGAAGTACGGGCCGACGGTGTTGGCTGCTCCCACCGGTAAAGGTTTTGACCGTGCCGCTTACATCATTCCCTTCGTGGCCCTGATTCTCGGCTTTGGCTTGATTGTGGCGGTGATTCGTGCCTGGAAGAATCGGCCGGCGCCTGCAATCGCGGACGGCCTTCATCCTGTTCGCGGCATTGAACTCGAGCACTTTCGCGACCAGGCCCGCAAGGAGACTGATCTATGACCTGGCTCCCACTGTGCATCATGCTCGCCATCGCTTCTCTTTACTATGTGTTCTACCTTCCGGGTAGACTTTTTCTTGGTCCGGAGAAAACGCGTGCTGGGTATCTGCGCGAGCGTAAGGATGCGGTTTACGAAAACCTTCGCGACCTCAATTTCGAATATAAGGCCGGCAAAGTACCGGACGTAGACTACGCTTCGCTGAAATCCTCTCTGCAGGATGAAGCTGCGACGATCCTGGCCGAGATTGATCGTCTGGAAAAAAATGTCCCACCCCAAAGAAGAGGAACGAGATCTTGAAAGAAATCCACCGCGAATTTGTCATACGGGGAAAGCGTGAATTTTGCGCGAACGAAGGACTTGGGCGAGCGATCGCTCCGGTTGCTGCGCGACACGCAGCAAACAGTAAGCTTGACGCGAGCCTCCTTGTTGCGCTCGTTCTCCTTCTTGCTTCGCTCGCCGCAGCGCAAACACTTACCGGTACGGTGAAGAATGCCACCACGGGTAAGCCGTCCGCGGCCGACGAAGTGGTGCTACTCAAGCTTGGGCAGGGCATGGAAGAGGCCGGTCGCACCAAAACTGACGCGAAAGGCGGATTTTCTTTCAAACTCGACGACTCGCAGTCTCCACACTTAGTCCGCGTCATTCACCAGGATGTTACTTATCACCGTATGGCGCCTCCGGGAACCACCTCGGTGGCGATTGATGTGTACGACGTTGCGAAAAAAGTCGACGGCATTGAAGTGGTTGCCGATATCATGCGCGTGCAAGCGGCGCAGGGACAGATTGCAATTACCCGGGAATTTGGCGTGCAGAACACTTCGAACCCTCCGCGCACCCAGATGAATGAGCGCAACCTCGAGTTCTATGTTCCCGACGGGGCGCACATCATCGATGAGTCAGCGACCGCCACCACGGAAAATGGGAATCCCCTGAAGTCCGCACCCGCGCCCGAAGGCGAGAAGAATCGGTATTCCTTCATTTTTCCGTTGCGGCCCGGACTGACGCGCTTCGAGGTGACGTACCAACTTTCCTACAGCGGCAGCGCCAATCTCGATCCGAAATCGTTGTATCCTCTGGAGCATTTTGTCGTGATGCTCCCCAAGGCCATGCAGTTTAAGCCGGCGGCGGCTGCAACCAACTTCAAGCTGATCAACTATCCGAATGAGCCTACCGCCAGCGTGCAGGTAGCTTCGAACACAACGCCCGGGCAAAACCTCGCCTTCAAAATCTCGGGAGAAGGTACTCTCGAATCGCAGGAGGGCGGAGCGCAAGGGTCGGGCCAAGGTGATCAGAATTCAGCGGCAGGCGCGCCTGGCGCGGAGTCCACGAACCGACCCGGCGGAGGACTCGGTCCGCCGATCGATGCTCCCGATCCTTTGCAAAAATATCGTTGGTGGATACTAGGCGGCTTCGCCGCAGTTCTGCTCATCGGCGGCGTCTACGTAGCCTCGCGTCAACAATCCGCTGCCCGGGCTTTGAAGCGCCGCGCTGGTTCTTCCACGCAGGGAGGGATGCAGGAAGAAGATGACTTTGCGCTCGCTGAAGTCGCCGCGCCGGTTTTGTCTCGCCCGCCCGCAACTGCGCGCTCCACGTCCATGTTGATGGAAGGAATTAAGGAAGAACTCTTCCAGCTTGAAGTGGAGCGCAAGCAAGGCCAAATCTCGCAGGCGGATTACGAAAAGGCCAAAGCCGCTCTTGATCAGACGTTAGAGCGGGCGCTCAAGCGTGAAGCGCAGAAAGCCTGAGTGCGACAGTAAATTTCTTGGCTCTTCTGGAAATCCTGTTTAATGGGATATGGCCTATTCCTGGTTCATACTCCTGCTCGCCATCGCCGGAATCGCGTTCCTGTTGTTGGTGCTGCAAGGAACATCGTTCGGTGACTTGCTGCACGAACGAATTCCCGACCGTCCGCGGCGCCGCCTGTTTGTGGCCTCGGTAAGCTTCTTTCTTGCGTTCGCCGGAGTGCGAGCGGTGGTGTATGCGGTTCTGCATCAGATTCCCCCGTTCCATTTCATTATCGAGCCGGGTGGGCGGCACGTTCATCATCTGGTTTTCGGGATACTGATTCTTCTTCTGGTCGGTTATGGATGGCTGGCGGACATTGGCACCGGCGAAGACGCCTCGTCCATCCTTTTGAGCCGTATCATGTCAATCCTCTACGGCGTGGGCGCTGCGCTCACTCTCGATGAGTTTGCCTTGTGGCTCAATCTGCGCGATGTGTATTGGGCTCGCGAGGGACGCGCCAGTATTGATGCCATCATTCTCTTCGGAGCGTTTCTGGCGGCCAGTGCGTGGGGCGCTCCGCTACTGCAATCACGGCGGAAAAGCTGACATCTCAATCCGGACTACGGTACAGGACCCCTCTCACGTGCTCTTCCGCGCTAAGATTTGCGCCCGCCAACAACAACAGTCCCGACAAGAATGCCCAAAACATCATGCTCACTGATAGGGAGAAGGGACCGTACACCTCCGCAAAGTTAAGCCAGGGCAGGGCGAGAATGTAACCATACTTCAGCGCCTCGGACAACAATCCCATGATCACTGCGGTCGGCAACACGGCCCGCGCCGGAACTTTGCCGTTGGGCAGCACCCAGTAGATGAGGAAAAAGATGGCGATACTGGCAGCAAGGGCGAACAACTTCATCACCAGGAAACCGATCAGGCGAATGAATCCTGTACCGTGACCTCGTAACAAGAATTGCAGCAGCGCTACATTTCCAGCGGTCATGGCAACCGATAACAGAGCCAAAACGCCACAGCCAAACGCCAGTCCGAGCGACACCAGCTGATTTCCAAAATATGAACGGTTATCAGAAAACTTCCATATTCGGTTGAGCGCGACTTCTAGCGGCATGAACACGCCAGAGGACGTTGCTAACAGAATAACGAGGGAGACCACTTGCGCGCGATGGCGAGCGTTCACCATGCTATTCAAGTTACGAATCACGAACTCCTGGCCGGCTGGCAGGTAATCGCGCAGCAGCTCCACCACCACGTCGTACATCACGCGCGAATGAAAAACACGCCGAATCAGGGTCATCAACAACACAACGAACGGGAAGAACGAAAGGATCGCATTGGCGGCAACAGAGAATGCAAAAGTGTGCACGTCAGTGCGGAGAAGATATTTGACGGTCAATACCAGCAGGGACTGGCGTTTGCCACCTCGGCCTGGCTGGCGGCGCAATTCCTCAGGCGCCGGGATTGGTATCGTGACTATGGGTTCGGGCATGGGAGATCTGCTAATCGTATCAAGGGTTTGGCTGCTTGACTGTGACTGCGTGCAAACCAAAGTTTGGCGCTTGAAGGTGCCCTCTTGCTTATACCGTGTTAAAGAAACAAATATGACTGGGGGTTACGTTTTTGAGAAACCTCTCTAATTCTTCTTGTCAAACGATTTACTAGTGCTTATTATCGCGTGTGCTCGTCGCCCACTAATGGTCGGGTGAAAGTGCACGCAGGTTGATGTCTTGAGTAGCGCCGTAGAAACAGCGTCGATGGTCCAGGGCTCCGCAAAGTTCGCGCCGCAATTTGTTTGGTGGCGTTAACCGAGGAGTCTTTTGCTTTGGGGCGATTTTTCCGGCACAAATATCAACCAAGTTCCACCGTTTTCCTGAGGGGGCGTTCCGGTGTACTGGGACAACAGTACGGAAGATCCGGGGAACAATTCTCAATAAGTGAAAGGAGTTTTTCCAGTGAGAGAGAAGGGAACAGTGAAGTGGTTCAACGGGGCGAAGGGATACGGCTTTATCCAGCGCTCCACGGGAGAGGACGTGTTCGTACACTTCTCCGCGATTCAGGAGAACGGCTATCGCTCGCTCAATGAGGGCGAGACCGTGGAGTTTGATTTGCTCAAAGGCCCCAAAGGCTTTCAGGCGGGCAACGTTGTCCGAGCCTAACGTCATCTGAGAATTCCAACCCTTCCGTTCCCCAACGGGAGGGTTTTTTGTTGGATTGGGGTAAGGAATAATGCAATTTCCGGACGCGCTCCGCCTGGTTGCTGACCGGGCTAGCGCAATTCCACCGACACCAAATCTCCATCGGAGAGGCCGCCGGTTTTGTAGTTTACCGACACCGAGCGATCATTCCACGAGCACGAGAAAGAATCGGCTCCGATCAGCACCAGCGACTTGTAATCGGCTGTACGCAGTTTCAGAACCGTGCCGCCTGATGTCACCGTGAGAACCGCGGCTGGAGACTGCGAGCAGTCCACGCTCACCAGCCGGCCTTGCAAGTACTTCGCGGCTCGTCTATCTCCGGCGCCAGGGGTTTGGGTCGCCTGGGCCGTCGCCGCGCGTTTGGCGGCGTCCTGTTCCAACACGTCAAAGGGAGAGCTTTGCGGAGAGAGCTTCGGAATGGACGATGCCGCCGAAAGCCCATACTTTTGCTCGTTTGCCAACAGGCTTAACTGCTCTCGCGCTTCTGCTGCCACCTGCGGGTTGCGGCTTGTCTTCAGGCGCTCCAGAAGACCTTGCGCCGCTTCCCACTTCTTGGCTTCGATGTAAATCTGCGCCAGGTGGTAGACGTATTCCTGGTTGCGCGGACTCAGTTGTATGGCAGCGTGTTCCGCTTGCATCGCCGCCACGGGTCCGCCGCCCACCTTGCGCGCCATTGCCATCAGATCATAAGCGTCGGCGAATTGCGGATACCACTCCAGAACCGCACGCAGATCCTGCATCATATTCGGCAGGCCCTGGATGTCGGCATGCTTCGCGTTCGCGATGCGGTACTTCAGAACCGCAAGGTAATAGCGAATCCACATATCGCGTTGATCGAGGGCGGCGGCATCGCCGAGTTCCTGGGCTGCTGCTTCGAACTCACTATGTTGCAGATGGTCCCACGCCAGCGCTCGGTGTGCGGCCTCATTGCCGCTAGCCGGAACCAGCGGACCGGTTTCTGAGTCATCTTTTTTAATCTGCTTTTTGTCATCGATCTTGCCCGCAGCGCTCGATTCCGGGGCGCTGGCCAACGCTTGCAACTCCTGCAGTCCTGCATTGCGACGTTCCGGAATTCTTGTCTCTATCTCGGCGGTTACGGCCCGGGCATTACTTTCCCGCATTGGCTTGGCTATGATTGCGCTGTCATTCGGTCCCACTGGAATTGGTGCCTGATAAATCTGCGGTGCATAAGCCGGAGGATTCGGCTGCTTTGACGCGTCCAGCGCCGTGAACAGCGGCTTCAATGACTGAAAGTAATCTTTTATTGCCTGATCGAATTGCGCCGGCGTCATCCCATAGGCCTTTTGAATGGCTTCTTCCACCGGCACGTGCTGGTTCTCGACCAGATCGAAATATGTGCCGGTCTCGGGCAGTTTTTTTTCATGCAGCAGATAATGCACGGTCGCCCATGCCTGCGCATAGAAAAGTGTGTGGTGCGTACCTTCGTTGAAAGCGGCGGTGTCGTGCGTCATCGTCAGGAAATCCGGCAGCGCCAACCAGACTTGTCCCTCGAGTAATTCCGTAAGCGACTTTGGCGGGTTATGAGCCTGCTGCTGGTTCTGGAGTAGATCCTCGCTGAAGACATTGCTCAATTCGGGATCACCTCCGATTTCGTATCGCTTGTCGTCGACCCGAATCGAACTGAAATACTCCGCCATGCCTTCGTCGAACCACCCCTCGACCGGGGGATAGTTATAGTTCAGCATAAGGTGCGCAAAATTGTGAGCGACAGCACGCCACGATTCCTCCTCGAACATATTCAGCACAATGAAATTCTGGTCTTCGCCCGGCACAAAGAAGCCGGGAATGCCGATCGGCTGTCCGCCTCGCAGCGGTGCGGTCTGGTAATAATTCTTATCGTTCTTGAACGCCAGAATGGTCAACGGGACAGGCTCGTTGAGACGGTCCTTCATCAGCAGAATGGCGAAGACGGCGCGCATCTGCTCGAATCGGAGTGCGACTTCCTTCCCTCTTTTTTCGCCTGCGTCGGTGATGACCGTGAAATGGGAAGAGTGGATCTCGAGCCACGGAGACGGCTCGGCGGCCGGGGCGGGCATCGCCGAGACTAGCAGAAGCATCCCAAGGAGAAGTGGAGCCGGGATGAGACGAGTGCGGGCCATGCGCATTCAGCCGGAGAACAGCACAACTAAAATGCTAACACGAGGAGACGTCTCACATGGCCGGGTCTAGGTGCTGGTTTGACGCCACGAAGAGAAAAGCAGGTAAGATTGATTCCGATTCGATCGATTGGGCCAAGACACAGGGAACGAAAACGTAGGAGCGAATTCCTTGCGAACAGCCGACTGTCCTTCCATCCGCTCATGGCCCGCGAAGGCGGGAGTTCGTTTGACCTCCGAAAGTGTGAGCGGCCTCGTGCTCGTCGTTCTTGCTCTCATACTTTGCAATGGCGCTTCGGCACAGAGTCTCCAGCCTGAAATCCGGCCCAGCACTGTTCACGGCAGAGTGGTCAACGCTGTCACTCACGAGCCGATCAGCCGCGCCTTGGTCTATTCTTCGGACAACCGCTACGCGTCCTTAACCGATGGCGAGGGACATTTTGAATTCGCCTTGCCCAATACCGTATCTGAGACGGGAATTGTTTTTTCGGGTCAGCTGCAAAGAGTGTGGTCAACTGGTGCGGCTGGCAGCCTCCGTTGGCTGATGGCTCGCAAGCCTGGATTTCTGGATGACTCACTGAATGGAACGCCGACGGAGTTCACGCTAGGTAGCGAGGTTACGATCGCTTTGCCTCCGGAAGCCTTGATTATTGGGCGTGTCACAATCCCCGCAGGCGATCCTGCACGGGGCGTCGATGTGCAACTCTTTTCCCGGCAAGTGCAGGATGGCGGCCTTCGTTGGATGCAGACAAATTCAGTCCGCACCAATGCAAGCGGCGAGTTCCGCTTTGCCGAATTGAAAGCTGGGACTTATAAGTTACTTACGCGGGAGTGGATGGATAATGATCCCATTACCGCGGTTCCAGACGGCCTGAGCTATGGATTTCCGCCGGTTTATTACCCGGCTGCCGCCGATTTTGCATTGGCATCCACCGTTCATCTTGGAACCGGCCAAACCGCGGTGGCGGATATGTCTTTAGTCCGACAGCCCTATTATCCCGTTAAGATCCCAGTCACAAACACGGAAGAAAACGGCGGAATGAATGTCAGCGTGTGGCCACAAGGTCAACGCGGTCCAGGCTACTCTCTCGGCTACAACCGCGGCAAAGGCATGATCGAGGGGCAGCTGCCCAACGGAAAATACGTCGTTGAAGCGAATGTGTACGGACCGAATGCAGCGAGTGGCTCGGTCAACATCGCAGTGGCAGGAGGTCCTGTCGACGGCCCGGGAATCGTCCTGGCTCGAACTAATTCGATTCCGGTCAACGTTAAGGAGGAGTTTACTTCGACAAATTGGAATGCTCACGGAAGCTGGAGCGATGGGAAGCATACATTCGATTTGCATGGGCCGAGGCTTGACCTAAATATTCAGGCTACGCCCGCGGAGGACTTTGGTTCGCAAATATCAGGCAGTATTCGCCCTCCCACCCGAGCGAACGACGATTCGCTGGTTCTTGAGAATCTTTTTCCGGGTCGATACTGGCTGCGGGTGCAAGCCCAGCGTGGCTACATAGCCTCGGCAACGATGGGGGGAACGGATTTGCTGCGCGAGCCGTTGGTAGTTGTGCCGGGAGCGAGTACGCCGATCGACATCACGATGCGCGACGATAACGCGGAACTCGAAGGCACCTTGCTGGGCGAACCCACAACTCCTCATGACACCAACCCATCTACCTCGCTGGGTTTTATTGAGTGCATTCCGTTGCCGGACAGTGCGGGGCAGTTTCTGGAGATTTCGGCATCACCCGATGGCAAGTTCGACTATCGGATGATTACGCCCGGCGCATACCGGGTTATCGCGTTCGCGACTCGGCAGAGGGATATCCCTTACCACGACGCAGAAGCAATGAAGCTTTACGAAACCAAGGGACAGGTTGTCCATTTTGCTCCCGGCCAGAAGGTTGCGTTGCAATTGCAGCTCGCTTCGGGTGATTGAGGCGACTAGAACGCATGGCAGTTGACTCAAGATCGATACTGTGGCGAAGCTGGGCGATAATTCTCTGCCTGACGGGCGTTCGGGCCTCCGCTCTTCCGCAGACTGGAACTGCTCTGCCTGCAACTATCCCCGTTGGAGCCTATCGGATTGCGGGAACTATCATCAGTAAGATCGATAGACGTCCGCTAGCCCAGGCGCGAGTAACCATTCGGGATGCGAAAGACCCTCAGAAGTTTGAATTCGTGATCACGTCCGAAGATGGGAAGTATGAATTCCGCGGCGTACCGCCAGGAAAGTATTCGCTCACGGGCGCTAAACGCGGGTTCATCTCGGCCAGCTACGATCAGCACGATCAATATTCGACCGCCATCGTAACCGGGGCTGGCTTCGATACCGAAACTCTAGTCCTGCGCCTTGCCCCCGACGCGGTAATCACCGGCAAAGTACTGGATGAAGCTAATGATCCGGTTCGCCAAGCTACGGTTTCGTTGTATTACGACGATCACAGTTCCGGAGTGGATCACATCCGGCAGTTTCGCTCCGCCCAAACCAACGATCTTGGTGAGTACGAGCTTACGCCGCTCATGCCCGGCACTTACTTTCTATCGGCAAGCGGCAAGCCGTGGTACGCAGTTCATCCCCATTTGGACTCGACTCAATCGGCATCAGAACCGGCGGAGAATCCGCCGCCCATCGATCGGTCTCTGGATGTCGCTTATCCGACGACGTATTACCCGGGCGTCACCGAGGCGGATGATGCCATGCCAATTCCGATTCGCGGCGGGGAAAGGCTGGAGGCGGACATTCACTTGAATCCCGTCCCCTCCCTACGGCTTCTTTTTCGTGTGCCTGACAATGGCACGCACGGGTACAATTTTCCCCAGCTCGAACAATCTGCTTTCGATGGTTCCACGTTCATTCAGAGCAGCGGTTTGAATGTGGTTTCACCGGGTGTGATGGAAATAACCGGCATTCCTGCCGGCCGCTACAACCTGCACCTGAACACAGCGGCCGGGACCGTTCTAATGAACGGAGTCGATCTTACGCGAGACGGCGAGGAGATCGACGCCTCCAAGAGCGAAGCGACTAGCAGCGTGAAGTTTTCGGTGCGAATTGCGGGAGCGACGACGCTGCCAGAGCACCTTTCAGTCGGATTGCGCTCGGGAAACCGGATCATCACGGCCTCCCAGGCCGTCGATGCCAAGGGCGAAGCGGAACTTCAACAGGTCGCGGCCGGCCGCTACGAAGTTCTGATATTCGGTCCCGGCACGCCGTATTCGGTTGCGCATATGTCGTCCGAAGGCGCACAGGTTGCAGGCCGCGCGCTATCGGTGACGGCGGGATCATCGCCATCAGTTTCGCTTACGCTCGCGGCTGGGAGTGCGGAAATTCAGGGAACCGTGACGCGGGCGGGGAGAGGCTTTGCGGGGGCGATGGTGGTTCTGGTGCCGAAAGATCCGGAACTTGGCCGAGATCTCTTCCGCCGAGATCAGAGCGATTTGGACGGAACTTTTGCTTTGCGAGGCGTAATTCCCGGCTCCTACACACTGCTGGCCATCGAGAACGGATGGGATCTGGACTGGTCGCAGCCAGGCGTCATTGCCGCGTACCTCAAACGTGGCTGGAAAATCGAAGTTGGGGATCAATCTGCTCGGCCCCTCACTATCGAGCAACCGATCGAGCTTCAATCCAAGTAGGCGAGTAGCACATCTCGGGTCGTCCCGGCGCATCAATGACATCAGTCAGGAGGACCGTCGATCTTCGATCTGGGGGTTCGCTAATCCCCGCTAGCGTGGTTCTGCGTAGGCACGAGAATCAGACGCGGTTTTGCTTCCGCAAGCCGTGGCTGGGACGCCCGACCGAAGGCCTGCAGGATCCCGATCACTGCGGCATATGCAGTGATCACGCCAATTCCAACCGAAGCGACTACCGTTACGCAGAGAATGAGGGGCATGAAGAGCGAAATCACAATCGACCACCCTGTCTTAAGTTCAATAAAACGAGTGCAGTTAGAATTGCAGTAATCAGATGCCACAGGCTCAACTTTCGTCTATCCGCCTTCTTAAATCTACCTTCGTTCCTGCCTGCCGCTAGTGACGACTCGGGTGCGACATAGCCAATCCAGTCAAATCAAGGGACGTAGTAAAATACGGAGTAGAGCTGTGCACTCCTAATGTCGAACAAATAAGCGGACCTGTCGATGTTACGGAAGGACAATCCAGCAAGAAGAAATGGCTATTACCCAGATCACGGTGCGCGGGGCGCGCCAGCATAACCTCAAAAACATCGACGTCGAGATTCCGCGCAATACTCTTACGGTAGTGACCGGCCTGAGCGGTTCCGGGAAGTCGTCCCTCGCTTTTGACACGATTTACGCCGAAGGCCAGCGCCGGTATGTAGAGACTCTTTCCACCTACGCGCGCCAGTTCCTCGATCAGATGGAGCGTCCCGATGTCGACTCCATTGACGGTCTCAGCCCTTCCATTTCGATCGAACAAAAGACGACCAGCCGCAGCCCTCGCTCTACCGTCGGCACGATCACTGAAATCTACGATTATCTTCGCCTGCTCTTCGCTTCAATCGGCATTCCGCACTGCCCCAGATGCGGCCAGCCGATCAGCCGCCAATCCGCCGAGCAGATCGTCCAGCGCGTCATGTCTCTCACGCCCGAAGATCGCGTGATGGTTCTCGCTCCCATTGTTCGCGGTCGCAAAGGCGAGTTCAAGAAAGAGATGGAGACACTCCTCAAGCACGGCTACACCCGCGCTCGAGTTGACGGAGAACTCGTCAACCTCGAAGACGATCTCAATCTCGACAAGCGGAAAAATCACACCATCGAAGTAATGATCGACCGCCTTCTGGTGAAGCCCGGAATCGAGCACCGTCTGGAAATGTCAGTTGGGCTGGCTATGAAGCTGGCTGGCGGGCTGGTGCAGGTCTCGGTAGTCGGCGGAGACGAGCAGCTTTATTCGGAGAAGCTCGCCTGCCCGGATTGCGGCATCAGCGTGCCACAACTCGAACCGCGGTCGTTTTCCTTCAACAGCATGTACGGCGCATGTCCGGAGTGCCACGGCCTCGGTAGCCGTTATGATTTCGATCCGGCCAAGGTGATCACCGACTGGTCGAAGCCTTTGCTTGATGGCGGCCTTGGGCCCGGCTCCGCGTCGCAAGGACTCATCCACAGTCTCCAAATTACCGCGGCAGCGCACGGCATCAATCTGAATACGCCCTTCGAAAAGTTTCCCGAGAAGATTCAAGACCTGCTTTTGAATGGCGAATCCGGACGCGGCAAAACCGGATTCCGCGGAATCTTCGGATACCTCAAACAAAATCTAGAAGAGTCGACTTCCGAAGGCTATCGCGATTGGCTGATGGACCACATGTCCGCCAGCGAGTGCCCCGCCTGTCACGGTAAGCGGCTGCGCCCCGAGAGTCTCGCCGTGAAAGTGACAGGCATGTCGATTGCGGACTTCACTGCGCTTCCAATTTCCCACGCGCTTGAAGTTGCTCGCGGCATTAAACTGGCTGGACGCGAAGAGAAGATTGCCGGCCGCGTCATGCACGAAATTACCGAGCGCCTGCAATTTCTCAATGCGGTGGGATTGAACTACATTTCCCTCGACCGCTCGGCTGCGACATTATCCGGGGGCGAGGGGCAGCGCATCCGCCTTGCCACGCAGATCGGCTCCAAACTACGCGGCGTTCTTTACGTTTTGGATGAGCCGTCCATCGGCCTTCATCACCGCGATAACGGACGCCTGCTCACCGCGCTTGAAAATCTCCGCGATCTCGGAAATACGGTGCTAGTGGTGGAACACGACGAAGAAACCATCCGGCGTGCCGATTACGTTATCGATCTCGGGCCCGGTGCCGGTCGCCACGGTGGCAGCCTGGTGGCGCACGGAACTCCCGCAGAAATCATGCGTGAGCCCAACTCTCTCACCGGCGCGTACATCTCCGGAAGAGTGCAAATCGAAATGCGTTCCGAGCGCCGGCAGAAGAACGGAGCCGGGCTTACCATTCTGGGGGCGAAAGAAAACAATCTCAAGAATCTGGATGTAACCTTCCCGCTCGGGGTAATGACGGTGGTCACCGGGGTTTCCGGCTCGGGCAAATCGACACTCGTCAATGACATTCTTTACCGCGCTCTCGCGCGCCAGCTCTACCGTTCTCGCGAGAAGGCCGGGGATCACAAATCCATTGTGGGCGCGGAGAACATCGACAAAGTGATTCGCATCGATCAGTCCCCCATCGGTCGCACGCCGCGCTCAAATCCTGCTACCTACACGGGAGCGTTCACCGCGATTCGCGATATCTACGCCATGCT
>Ga0209006_10002600_pt1 | contig 16490 bp, 15 predicted proteins | sample JacPin_JW_Ref_O2_FD_188567 | JGI IMG/M metagenome (GOLD analysis project Ga0209006, IMG submission 188567) | Forest soil microbial communities from Algoma, Ontario, Canada - Jack Pine, Ontario site 1_JW_Ref_O2 (SPAdes) (version 2) | ecosystem: Environmental > Terrestrial > Soil > Boreal... | reverse complement strand
CCGGATGCTAGAATCGCGCGCCTCGTGGGGCGGTAGCTCAGTTGGGAGAGCGTCGCGTTCGCAATGCGAAGGTCGAGGGTTCGATCCCCTTCCGCTCCAGATCCTCGCCTATGTCAAATCGCCGCTCGGATCCCCGCTCGGCGCCGTCAGTCCTTGCGTCGGGTAAACCTGGCGATACCCCGCTGCGCGTCATCCGTCACTGCGTTGGCGGCCATCACCTCGCCAGCCCTCTGATAAGCAGCTGCGATCGGCAGCTCGCGCTGCTCATAGAACAGGCGCTTGCCGATGGCGATGGCGGCCGGCGACTTGGCTGCGATCACCGCCGCCAGTGCGTCGACCTCGGCGTCGAGCGACTCAGGCGGCACCACGCGATTGACCAATCCGCGCTCACGTGCCGTCTGTGCATCGATGAACTCGCCGGTCAGCAGCATTTCCATCGCCGGTTTCTGCAGCAGATTGCGCGATACGGCCACCGATGGGGTTGAACAGAACAGCCCGAGATTGATACCTGACACGGCAAACCGTGCCTCGCTGCTCGCCACCGCGAGATCGCACATGGCCACGAGCTGGCATCCGGCCGCCGTGGCTAGTCCCTGTACGCGTGCAATGACCGGCTGCGGCAGATGCCGGATCGTCAGCATCAGCTCACTGCAGGCCCCAAACAGCTCGCGCAGCTGCTCCACCCCGGCGTCCGGGCCCATCTCCGTCAGATCATGACCGGCGGAGAATGCGCGCCCCGTGGCGCCCAGCACGACCACCCGCACGCTGGGGTCCGCCCCGATGTCGTCCAGAGCCGCCTTGAGTGCCGCGATCATAGGCGCCGACAGCACGTTGTACTTCGCGGCGCGGTTCAGATGCAGGCGCGCTACCGGCCCGTCCCGCTCGCGGCGTACCCAGGCGTCCTGCTCGGCAGAGCCGCTGGGCCGTTCGATCGTTGCACTCACTGCCAGCCTCCGGGTTCGGTCGCCACTGCAACCTCAATCGGCTCTATAGTAGCTCCGCCAGAGCCTTTGGGGCTGCACTGAAATTGGTTTAGTCTCATCGGCGGGGTGGCGGGAGCAGCGCGCGAACGAGGTCTCCATGGGGTCAGTGCGGGGGAACAAATCAGCGACCGCGGTGTCGGCGCAGCATGCGGCGTCGATCGTCAATTCGGACGACTGGGTCGACTACGGCTTCGGTCTCGCGCAGCCAGACGTGTTCGATCAGGCGCTCGGCGCCCGCGCCCGGGACCTGACACGGGTCAAGATCCGCTCAGCTCTGACGGTGCGGCCACGGGCGGTGCTGGATGCCGATCCGGAAGGCAGACACTTTCTGTGGTTTAACTGGCATTTTTCCGCCTACGATCGCAAGCAGCACGATGCCGGCCGCTGCAATTACATTCCGATGAATTTTGGCGAAGCCCCGGCCTACTACCGCCGCTTCATCGATCCGATCAGCGTGGCCTGCATCAAGACGGCGCCGATGGACGAGCACGGAATGTTCAGCTTCGGCTGCAGCACAACCTACCTGCGCGCCATGACGGAGCGCGCTCGCGTCATCATCGTCGAGACTTCGCAGGCGATGCCGCGCGTGCCGGGCCCGGACAATGCGATCCACGCCAGCCAGGTCGATTTCGTCGTCGACGGCGGCGATGCACCGCTGGCGGCCATTGCCGCCGCACCGATCAGCGAGGTGGAGAGGAAGGTGGCGGGCTTGATCGCTCGCGAGATCGAAGATGGCGCCTGCCTGCAGATTGGCATCGGCGGCATGCCCAACGCCGTGTGCTCGCTGCTGCGGCAGGCGAACGTGCGCGATCTGGGGATTCACACCGAAATGATGGTCGATGGCATCGCCGACCTGATCGAGGCCGGTGTCGTGACCAATGCCCACAAGCAGATCGATTGCGGCCACAGCGTGTTTTCTTTCGCGCTGGGCTCGGAGAAGCTGTACCGCACGATCGATCGCAACCCGCTGGTGCGTGCCTGCGCGGTGGACTACACCAACCTTCCGGATAATATCGCCCGGAACGATCGCGTGGTGTCGATCAACAACACCACGCAGATCGACCTGCAAGGCCAGGCCGCGTCCGAATCCTGCGGCCACCGGCATGTCAGCGGCACCGGCGGCCAACTGCAATTCGTGCGCGGCGCCTATGCATCGCAGGGCGGCAAGTCGTTTCTGTGCCTGTCCTCCACCTATGACAAGCGCGGCACGCGCGAGAGCCGCATCGTCGCAACGCTGACACCGGGAAACATCGTCACCACGCCGCGTTGCGACACCATGTATGTGGTGACCGAATACGGAATCGTCAATCTTAAGGGCAAGTCGGTCGCCGAGCGTGCGCGGGCGCTGATCTCGATTGCCGCACCGGAATTTCGCGAGCAACTGGAGCGCGAGGCGCGGCAACATAACCTGATACCTAAAGGCCACTGGTAGGCGCAAACCGCCGCCCATGCTGAGCCTGAAGGAAATAAAACGGCGGCTGTCCGAGCATCCGCTGGCGCGCGTCGGACCCGGCCTCGTCACCGGCGCCGCGGACGACGACCCGAGCGGCATCGCCACCTATTCGCAGGCCGGCGCGCAGTTCGGCCTCAACATGCTGTGGACCATGCTGATCTCATGGCCACTGATGGCGGCGGTGCAATCGATCTGTGCGCGCATCGGCCGCGTGACCGGCAAGGGGCTGGCGGTCAATATCAAGCAGTCCTTCCCGCCATGGGTGCTCTACAGCGCGGTAGCGCTGCTACTCGTGGCCAACACCTTCAATATCGCCGCCGACGTCGCAACCATGGGCGATGTGCTCGCGTTGATGATCGGCGGTAACCGTCACCTGTGGACCGTGGTGCTGGTCGCCGCTTCGCTGCTGGCGCAGGTCCTCATCCCCTACCACAGCTACGTCAAGTTCCTGAAGTGGCTCACGCTGTCGCTGCTGTCGTATGCCGCGGTTCTGTTCACGGTGCACGTGCCCTGGCATGAGGTGGCATTGCGGACCGTGGCGCCCAAACTGAAGTTTGATGCGGCAACGGCGACTGTGGTGGTCGGCGTGTTTGGAACCACGATCAGTCCATACCTGTTCTTCTGGCAAAGCTCGGAAGAGGTCGAGGATCTGCGCGCCAGGCGCGACTCGCGTTCACTGATCGATGATGCTGCACAAGCGCCCCGGGAGTTGCGCCGCATCCGCTGGGATACCTGGAGTGGGATGCTGTATTCGAATCTGACGGCGTTCTTTATCATCCTCGCCACCGCGGTCACGCTGCACGTTGCGGGCGTGACCGATATCCAGAGCGCCACCCAGGCCGCGCAAGCGCTGCGGCCGCTGGCAGGCGATTTTGCGTTCTATCTGTTTGCGCTCGGAATCCTGGGCGTCGGCGCAGTCGGCGTTCCGGTGCTGGCCGGCTCAGCCGCGTACGCGATGGCGGAGGCGATGGGCTGGCCTGGCAGTCTGGAGTCGAAAGCCCGGGACGCGCGCGGTTTTTATGGCGTCATTGCGGCCTCGATGCTCGGCGGGCTCGGCCTGGGGTTTACCTCGATCAATCCTATCAAGGCGCTGTTCTACAGCGCGGTCATCAATGGCGTGGTCGCTGTGCCGCTGATCGTCATCATTCTGCTGCTTGCAATGCGCCGCTCGGTCATGGGCGACTACACCGCGAGCCGATCCTCGCTGCTGCTCGGCTGGATCACCGCGCTGTTGATGGCCGGCGCGTCGGTTGGCATGTTGATCCCCGCCTGAGACAGTGCCGCGCAGCGTCCTGCGCTTGCATCCTCATCCTCTAGGGCGGCGTCGCTGCGGGCGGCGCCTGATGAGCCGCTTCCTGTTCCCGCCGGCTCTCCAGGAGTTCGTACCAGATCGCGTTCAGGACACCGAAGCAGAGTGCCAGTCCGAGCCCCAGAATCCAGCTGAAATACCACATCTGGAAAACCTCCCGACCTTCAATACAAGCCGCCGTGTTTGCGCATGTACTCGAGAGTGATCTTACCCTTGAGCACCCGGAACACCCACGCCGTATAAGCCAGCACGATGGGCAGGAACACAATGACCACCAGCAGCATGATGAACAGCGTCTTCGCGCTGCTCGAGGCATCCCAGATCGTGAGCCCCTGGTCCGGATCGCTGGATGAGGGCATCAGAAACGGGAACAGGGCGATGCCAGCCGTCAATATCGTTGCCTTGATCGTCAGGGCGCTGCAGACAAAGGCCGCCCCGGGCCGGCCGCCGCGCAGCAGAACCCACGCCATCATGGCCGCGAGCAGGGCGATCGCCGGTGCGAGCCAGAGAACCTGGTGCTCCCGGTAGTTATCGAGCCACGCGCCGGGTGTGACCGCGACGCTCTTGAGCAGCGGACTGGAGGGCCCCAGCGGATCTGCGCCCGAGACGATTCGATGGCCGTCCAGCCCCGTCGCGACCCACGCGCCTGCGGCCACAAACGCGATCACAAACGCCCATGCCGCCGCGCGGCCGATCAAAGCCGCGCGGCCCGACATCGGCTCGCCGACCTTGAGTGCTGCGTAGCTCGCCCCGTGCAGCACCAGCATCGCCAGGCTCACCACACCGGCCAGCAGTGCATAGGGCTGCAACAGATTGAAAAAGCCGCCGGTATAGACCGGACGCATGAGCTCGTCGAAATGAAACGGCACCCCCAGAAACAGATCGCCCACCGCGACGCCGAACAGCAGCGCCGGAACCGCGCCGGCAATCAGCAAGGTCCAGTCCCAGAAATTACGCCATCGCAGGTCCGGGATCTTGTTGCGGAATGTGAACCCCACCGGCCGCAGGATCAACGCGATGAGAATCAGGAACATCGCAAGATAGAGGCTGGAGAACGAGGCCGCGTACAACAGCGGCCACGCGGCGAAAACGGCGCCGCCGCCGAGGATGAACCATACCTGGTTGCCCTCCCAGACGGGCTCGACGCTCTCGAGTACCGCGCGGCGCTCCTCATCGCTGCGGCCAATGAAGCGAAAGATGATGCCGACGCCCAGATCAAAACCGTCCATGACCGCGAAACCGATCAGTAAGGTTCCGAGGATCAACCACCAGATGACCCGCAGGGTTTCGTAATCCAGCATCGGTCAGTCCTTACACCGTACCGGCGTCCGCGGAAGCCGCGGCTGTCGGCGGCCAGTAGCCAAGCCCTTCAGGGCCACGTCGAATCATGCGCAGCATCAGGTACACCTCGACCGCGGCCAGCGCTGAATAGAACACGACGAACCCGGTCAGCGAGGCGATCACATTGCCAGCAGGTCTGGTGGACACTCCCAGAAACGTCGGCAGCACGCCGTCGATGGCCCAGGGCTGGCGGCCGTATTCGGCGACGATCCAGCCGAGCTCCGCGGCGATCCAGGGCAGCGGCAGACTGAACAGCGCCAGGCGCAGGAACCAATGACTCTGCTCAAAGCGATGCCGCGTCGACAGATAGATTGCGACGATGAACAGCAGGATGAAGAACAGGCCCAGTGCGACCATGATGCGGAAACACCAGAACAGCACCGGCACGTTCGGCACTGTGGACCAGGCAGCCGCATCAATCTGCGCGGGCGTGGCTTGCGATGGATCGTTCAGATAGCGCAGCAGCAGCAGCCCGTAGCCAAGATCCACCTGGTGCGCTTCGAATTGCGCCCTGGCGTCCGCGTCGGCCGGGTTCGCTCGCAGCGCCTTGAGTGCCGTGTGCGCCTGAATACCGCTGCCGATGCGTACCCTCGCGCGCTCGACCAGATCGTAGATCCCGGGTACCGGCTTGTTGATCGAGCGGGTCGCGATCAGGCCGAGCACCCACGGCACCTTCAGCGCGGCATGGGTCACGCGGGACTGCACGTCCGGAAAGCCGAACACGGTGAAGGCAGCCGGGGGACTTTCGGTGTGCCATTCGGCCTCGATCGCGGCGATCTTCATCTTCTGGTTCTCGCCCGCCTCATAACCGGACTCGTCGCCGAGCACCACCACCGAGAGCGAGCAGGCGAGCCCGAAGCTCGCCGCCACCGCCATCGAGCGTTTTGCAAGCTGGGCATTTCGGCCATGCAGCAGATACCAGGCGCTGATCGCCAGCACGAATACCGAGCCGACCACGTAGCCGGCGGCGACCGTATGGACGAACTTTGCCTGCGCGACCGGATTGAACAGCACACTGCTAAACGAGGACAATTCCATGCGCATGGTCCGGTAGTTGAAATGCGCGCCGATCGGATGTTGCATCCAGGCGTTCGCTATCAGAATCCACAAGGCCGACAGGCTGGAGCCAAGCGCCACCAGTGCGGTCACCACCAGATGTCCGATCTTCGACAGACGGTCCCAGCCAAAGAAGAACAAGCCGACGAAGGTTGACTCGAGAAAGAAGGCCATCAGGCCCTCGATTGCCAGCGGCGCACCGAAGATGTCACCGACGTAGTGCGAGTAGTAGGCCCAGTTGGTGCCGAACTGGAACTCCATGGTTATTCCGGTGGCGACGCCCATGGCGAAATTGATGCCGAATAGCAGCCCCCAGAATCGGGTCATCTGCTGCCAGATCACGCGCCCGGTCATGACGTAGACCGATTCCATGATCACCAGGATCATCGACAGGCCCAGGGTGAGGGGAACGAACAGGAAGTGGTACAGCGCCGTCAATGCAAACTGCAGGCGCGACAGCCCGACCACATCGAGATCAATCACGAGTCGCCTCCCTGATGTTGCTGCGAGCTTCGCCCCGCGGATTATCTGGGCGCCGATGCAGCGACGGCGAGTTGCAGGCTCGCGTCGGACGCATCGACCGGCTGATGCGCGGCCGAGAAGAACAACAGCCACAGCAGTCCGAGGGCTGCGAATTTCATCGCCAGCAGCCAGCTGAGATCGCGCCACAGCGCGTGGTGAATGCTGCCGCGGCGCGCACGATCTCCAGTCACCGATTGGATTCGAGAACCGCTCACAGCGGCGCGCCTCCTTGTGCGGTCACAGAGGCGGACTTTACTCCGGTCCCGTACTGAAGTCGCAGCTCAAGCGCGAGTCAGCTCAGTGGGTGGTTTTCAGATACTCCCTGAGACTGGCATAGGGTGGCCCGGGTGCAGCGGCAACCGTCGCCACCTGACATTTGCCATCCGCGCTCTTATGAACGCTCACGCTGCCGGGCGTTTGTCTGGCCTTTGCTTCCGCCCGCTTCGTTCCGGGCTTGAGTCGAAGTGTCGCCATGAGCGTCTCCTGCGAGAAATTTTCCGATATCCGCGCGATGTGTGTGGTCCGATGTTCAACACCGGACAGCCCCACGCTATGCGCAACAGTGCGCATCGTCTGTGCGCCAGCGCAGGTAGCGAGGGCGGCTTTTGGGACATCAATGCGCGGACGGTTCCCTGAGCCTCTGCCGTTCGGCGAGCTCGGCGTCCGTCAGGCGGGCGTCGTAGATCGAGCGGGGATCTATCGTGCGGGCGATCAGTGTGGCCGCCACGGTGGCCACCAGCAGCGGCACCAGGAAGCTGCGATCGCGGCCGGTCAGTTCGATCATCAGAACCACGGCCGATATCGGACCCTGGGTGGTGGCGGCCAGAACCGCACCGGCCCCCACCAGCGCGAACAGGCCCGGCGGCACGCCAGGCCACAGCCAGGTCCAGACGTGGCCCAATGTGGCGCCGAGCAGCGCGCCGAGCGTAAGGGTCGGCGTGAACAGGCCACCGGGCGCGCCGCTGCCGAGGCACATCGCCGTGGCCAGGGGCCTCAGCACCAGCAGCACCAGCAGCAGTGCCGGCGTCACCTGGCCGAGGAACGACAGTTGCGTGACGTCTCTGCCGTTGCCGAGCAGTTGCGGCCACGGAATCGAGGCGGCACCCAGTAAACCCAGCGCCAGAACCGGTGCCGCCAGGCGCCGCCATCCCTGTTGCGGCCGATAGCGGTCGGCCAGCGCGATCAGTCGCACATACCCGACCGAGACGAACCCGGCTATCGGACCGGCAATCAGCGCCCAGACGATGCTGGAATTCGGACTGTGAAACGCGGGCACGACGTAGGTAGGTGCATCCGGCAGTGCGATCCAGGCGATCACGGTTGCGATCAACGAAGTCGTCAGGGCCGGCAGGATCAGGCGCAGTGCCAGTACGCCGCGCAGTACCTCGATCGCGAACAGAGCACCGCCAAGCGGTACGTCGTAGGCCGCCGCCATGCCCGCTCCGGCCCCGCAGGCCACCAGGAGGCGGCGCTGTTCGTCGGATAAGCCGCGCCGGTCCGATAGCGCATTGGCGATGACCGCGCCAGCCTGCTTGGGTGCGCCCTCGCGTCCGAGTGATGCACCCATCGCTACCACCACCACCGACAGCAGTGCGCTGCCGAGCGTGCGCAGCGCCGGCAAACGCCCGGCGTTAAACCAGATCGCCGCCGTCAGTTCGATGCCGTTGGCGCCGGTCAGGCGCCCAAGCAGCACCTGTGCGCCTCCGGTCAATAGGCCGGCGCCCAGCAATACCAGTACGTGATGCCAGGGCGTCGCGCTGGTGGCCGCTTGCAGCAAGCTGGCATCGGCCGGCGGCCACAGCTGGTGCTGAATAATCGAAAGCAGCGAGGTCAGCACTGCGGCGCTGACCCCCGCACCGACGCCGGTCAGGACAACCGCAAGCCAGAAATTTGCCGCCCCCGGCCGCAACAGGGTCGGGGGTATGCTGCCGCGAGCCGCAATGCTGCTGCCATCGACTTCTGCTGAGCTTTGGGGCTGCATGGGCCTCATCCGCTGTAGGCGGACTATGCGTGAAACGACATTCGTGCGGTAGTTGCCGTGCCGCTAGCGGCACCGTCTTACAGACCGCACCCTTGCAGCCACGTACGGTAGCGCTCGGCCACCCGCGTAACACCGCGCCCCGGCGGCATTCATTATTAGGAGATGCAACATGGATCTGCTGATCGTCGTTATTGTGCTGCTGCTGCTGTTCGGCGGCGGCGGAGGCCTCTATTGGGGCATGGGGGCAGGATGGGGCATCGGTCCCATCGGCCTGATCGTGGTCGCGATCATCGTGGCCTACCTGCTGAATGGATACCGCGGAAGGCGCGGTCCGCCGTAGTCATTGCTCCGTTGTAACAAGTAGTCACAAGAAGACCCGTTGCGCCGCCGAATTGTCGGCGGCGAGTGGTAGCGCTTGACGCTGTGAGCTGCCTCCTACGGCGTTTGCCGCGCGCTGCCGATCCAATCGCCACACGCGAAGTGACAGCATCGGTGGTGCTGTCGAATCACGTGCCAACTAACCGACCGGGAGAATTGCAGTGTCCTACCAAGTGCGTCCATTTGATCTTTCCGGGGTTCAGGGCCTGTCGAAGAAGGCCATCGATCTGCACCTGGGTCTGTACAAGACCTATGTCGAACAGCTCAACAATCTGTTGGAGCAGTCTCCGGAGCGCACGGCTGGCGCCGAGCCGCTGACGTTGGACGGCTACAATCGCCGCTTCGCGTTTGAATACAATGGCGTGGCGTTGCATGAGCTGTTTTTCGAGCAGCTGGCCGGCAAGCACCGGCAGCCGCGCACGGACGGGGAGTTCCTCGAGGCACTGCAGGATTATGGCGACTTCGCCGGCTGGAAGAGCTCGATCGAGGCGCTCGCCAAGACGCGCGGTGTCGGTTGGGTGCTGACGCTGCGCGAGCACAGCGCAGAGCGCCTGCACAATTGCTGGATCGACCTGCACCAGCTCAGTCTGCCGGCCAACTGTGAGATCGTGTTCGCGCTCGACCTGTGGGAACACGCATACATGATCGATTTCTCACCCGCGCAGCGTGCCGATTACGTGAAAATCATTCTCGATAACGTTGATTGGCCGGTGCTCGATCAGCGCTTCGCGCCCGCCGCAGTCCACGAACCCGCGCACGCCTGAAGGCTCAGACGGCAGCAATGACCTTGTGTTGACTCACATTGCTGCCATCGCCGCTTTTCAGTTTGCGGAACACGGCGGTCGACAGCACGGTGAATGCGCCGAGCAGCAGAAACGCCTGGTGAATGCCGTGAATCAGCTCGCTCGGGCTGGAACGGACTCGTTCTGGAATGAAGAACGCCGTGGCGAGTCCGGCCGCAGCAACGCCGAAGCTGATCGACATCTGCTGCATGGTGCTGGCGATGGAACTGGCGTTGCTCGCCTTGTCCTCGGCGATATCCGCATAGACCAGCGTGTTCATGCTGGTGTATTGAAGTGAGGTGAAGGCTCCATAGCAGAACGCCTGCAGCACGATCAACCAGATCGGGGTGTGCAGCCCGATGGTTGCGAACAGCAGCAGCAGCACACCGAGCGTGATGGTGTTCGAGATAAGCACCGCGCGGTAGCCGACGCTGGTCAGCACCCGCCGCATCAGGAACTTGGTGCTCATGGCGGCCAGCGCCTGCGGCATGATCAGCAGACCGGACTGGATCGGCGTGAGCCCCAGACCGATCTGGTAGAGCAGCGGCAGCAGGAATGGCACGCCACCGATGCCGATGCGGGTGAAAAAGCTGCCGCTCACTGCGGCGCTGAAAGTGCGGATGCGAAACAAGCTCAGCTGCAGCAGCGGAAATCGGGTGTGCGTCGCGTGCAGGCCGTAGCCGGCGATGAGCGCCACAGAAATCGCCAGCAGTCCCAGAATCTCGGTCACGCCGAGCGTATGTTCGCCGAATATCTCCAGCACATAGGACAGTAGCGCCACCCCGGAGCCGAACAGGATCAGGCCGACGATATCGAGCGGCCGGCTGCGCGTCTGGCGGTAGTCCGGCAGATGCAGATACACCATCAGCAGCCCAACCAGGCCGATGGGAATATTGACGAAGAAAATCACTCGCCAGTGCAGGTAGCCGACGATCAGGCCGCCGGCGATGGGACCGAGCATCGGTCCGATCAGAGCCGGAATGGCGACGAAGCTCATGGCGGCGATGAGCTCGGATTTGGCAAAGGTTCGTACCAGCGTAAGCCGGCCCACCGGCACCATCATCGCTCCGCCGCAGCCCTGCAGAATGCGGCATGCCACCAGCAGATGGATATCGCTCGAGACGCCGCACAGCGCAGAACCGAGGGTGAACAGGCCGATGGCCGAGGCAAACACGCGCCGCGTCCCGAATCGATCGGCCATCCAGCCGCTGATCGGAATGAACACCGCGAGACTCAGGGTATAACTCGCCAGCACCGACTTCATGCTCAGCGGCGCGACATTGAGGGCAGCCGAGATCGTGGGCACGGCGGTGTTCAGAATCGTCGTGTCCAGCGACTCCATGAAGAACGCGACGGCGACCAGCCAGGGAAGCAGCCGCTTGCTGGCATCAGACGGGATTGAAGCGGGCGCAGGGCCCGCGCGCGAGCTCATCGGCTGCTATTTCGGCGGCGGCCCCTGAGTCACCCGCACCAGATCGCCAGGGCGCAGCCACTTGCGGAATGCGGACTGCACTTCGACGGCCTGCAGCGCGATGTAGCGTTGCGCTGCCAGCGTCGGCTCATCGAGTGGCAGATTCAGGTCGCGCCGATGAATGAAGCCCATTGCAATATCGTCGATGCTCGCTTCACTCAGCGGAATGCGCCGCAGCAGCAACGCCTTGACGCGCATCAATTCCTCATCGCCCACCGGTTGCGACTGCATCGCCTTCAAATCCCGGATCACGATGTCCTGTGCCTTGAGCACGTTCTGCGGATCGCAGGCGTAACGCACCAGATACACGCCGCGCGTCCTGCCTACCTGCAGTTCGGAGCCCACCGAATACACCAGCCCGGCATCCTTTCGCAGGTCGATGCTGAGGCGGGTGGAATAGAAGCCGCCGCCTAAAACCGCGCTTCCCAGCGCCAGCGCGTAATAATCGGGGTCGCTGCGGGTCAGGTCGAGATTCTGTGCCAGCGTCACATCATCCTGAACCCGGGTGTCGTCCGGAACCGCGATCAGCGCCGATTGATTCGGCGGTACCGCCGGCAGGTCGATCTGCGGCGTCGGGCCGCTGGCGCTCCAGGCGCCGAAATACTTCCCGATCGTCGCCTGCGCCTCGCTCGGTGTGATGTGGCCGATTACCACGATCGTCGCAAGATCCGGGCGGAAGGTTTCGTGGAAGTACGAACGTACGTCCTCAAGCGTCAGCGAGCGCACCGTCTCCGGCGTCGCCTCGCGCAAAATCGGGTCGTCCTTGGGGAACAGCGTCTCGCGCAGGGCGTGCTGCGCCAGGTGCCCAGGACTCTTGTTGCGAGCAGCGACGATCTGCGAAACCTGGCCGCGTAATATTTCCAGCGCCGGCGCCGGCAGCGCCGGCTGCAGCTCGTTGTCCGCCAGCAGCTGCACGCCGCGATCGAAATCCGCGCGCAGCACCTGCAGCGAGAATTCGCTGCCAGCACGCTCGCGTGCCCCGATCGCGTCCAGCGCCTGCTCGAATGCCACGCGATCGAGATGCTCGCTGCCATACGACAGCAGCTGATCGAGCAGCTGCGAGACGCCCTGTCGATTCGGCGGCGCCTGCAGCTCGGGCCGATTCCTGATATAGCCGTAGACGCTCACGGTATCGCTGACGACCTCGGGCTGAACGATCAGCGTCAGGCCGTTGGCGAGAGTGCTGACGACCGGGCGGGTGGTCGAATCGGGCACCGCCAGGCGGTTCAGCGCCGCCTGCGCCCAGTCCGGCAGCTTGGTGGGCTTGGCTTCCCCGAGGGCGATGTTCTCGGGTCCGCCGAAGCCGCCGCTGGTGGCCACCGGCCTGCCTGATCCGCGCGGCACCATCACCGCGGTCACCGCATGATCGAGATCAAGATACTGGCGCGCGACGCGATTGACGTCTGCCACAGTGACCTTCTCGATTCGCGCCAGATCATCGTCGGGGGAGTTCAGGCCGTACAGCGCGACCGCCTCGGACCAGACGTCGGCCGAACCGGCGATCGAATTCTTCTGAAATTCTGCTTCGCTGCGTTCGTGCAGCTTAGCGGCCTCGATAAGTTCGGGCGGTACACCATTGCTGGCGACCTTCTTGAGTATGGCACGTACCTCGCGCGCCAACTCCTTCTGGTCCGCCTCGGCTGTAAACGATACTGCGGCATAGGCAAGACCGGAGTGCGGCAGGGGATCGAGCGAGAACTCCGCGTCAATCGCCTTGCCCTGGGGAACCAGGCCATAGAGATCGAAGCGATGACTGTTCAGCACGTCGGCAAGCACTTCGAGCGCGGGAAAGTCCGGACTGTCGAGACCCGGTGTGCGCATCGCGATCATCTGCGTTCCGACCGGGCGGTCGGTATCGACACTGAACTGCTGCGGCTGCACCGGCCGCAGATGCAGCGGCTGTCGCGGCGGCAACGCTCTGGAGCTGATGGCGCCGAATAACTCGCGAACCTTACGCAGCGTCGCCTCAGGCTCAACGTCACCGACCACGATCAGAATGGCGTTATTGGGAGCGTACCAGGCATCGTGAAAACTCCTGAGCATCGATGCGGTGGTCCGGTCGAACGATGCGCGGGTGCCGAGGGCGTCGTGCGCGTACACCGTGCCGGCAAACATGATCGAGCGGATTTTTGCATACAGCACGTAGCCGGGATTGGACAGATCCTGCGCCACCTCCTGCTCGATGGCGCCGCGCTCCTGATCCCAGCCTCCCTTGGTATCGAGCACGCCCTGCATCCGCAGCGCCTCGATGTGCAGCGCCACGTCCACGTCCTCGGAGGGCACCGTAAACAGATATTGCGTGAGACTCTCGCGCGTATTGGCGTTGAAGTTACCGCCCATAACGGCGCTGATGTTGGCCAACTGCTCGGTGGATAGCCCGGGACTGCCTCTGAACATCATGTGTTCCTGGGCGTGGGCCATGCCGGGGAAGCCGGGGGCGGCCTCGTCGGATCCGACCAGGTAGTTGACCGAGGTGGCGACCACGGGAGCGAGCGTGTTGCGCACGATGATCACGCGCAGGCCGTTTTCCAGCGTGGCTCGCAGCACGTTCGGGTCGGCGTCGGCCGCGGGCAAGGCGCAGCTCATCGTGGCCAGCAGGCAGGCGGCAAGTGCTACAGCGTAGGATTTCATAGGGCCGCGATCATAACCGATCGGCGACTCGCTCCGGGTCCGGGCCGTAGCACGATGCTGCGCAATGCGGGGGTTAAATAATGTCAATTTCCCCGCCGGCCGAAGTCAGCCGAATGACAATTGCCGCGTTGATATCCCGGGCAGACCGAGGAACCGAGCGGGCTGCTCGCGTGTCTGATAGCAAGGTGCCAGTCGTAGCTTTGAAGCAATGGAGGTCAATGTGCGCAGGATCATTGCAGCTCTCGGATTAGGTCTCATCGGCCTTGTGTCTACGACCATGTCTGTGGCAGCAAATGGCTACGGATACGGTTACGACAATGAAGGCTACGGCTACAGCGGCTTTTATATCGGCGCCAGTGCTGGCGAGATCTTCTACAAGGAGCAGGGGCTCGGTACCATGGTGCCGGGCGTCGCATTCGCCAATATCGGCGAGCAATTCAATCCCTATCTGGCGATCGAAGGGCGCATCGGTGGGGGAATAACCGGCGATCAGTACGCGTTCTTTCACGTCGATGTGCCGCTGGTGTACGGCGGCTATGTCAAGGGCATGTTGCCGCTGACGCCGTGGTTCTATCCCTACGCGATCGTCGGTGCGGGCGGAGCGCAGGTGCATCGGAATTACCCCGATTTCAGTTCCAACAACGTCGGGTTTTCGGGCGGCCTGGGCGCCGAGTTCATTCTGTACGGCGGACCCCGGGTGCACGCGGAATTTATACGACTCGACAGCGGCAACAATGATGGTTTCAGTTATACGATGGACCAGCTGTCCGTCGGCGTGAGCTGGCACTTCTAGTCGCGACGCTATCCCCGCTGCACGCACATCGATTGCACACGCTGCTCGTTGGCATCGATTTCGCATCTATCGGAGATGCGGTTCACCGGAATCGCCGGCCGATACCCGCGGCACGGACCTGGCGGCGCGAAACTGTGACGCGTTCGAACTAAACGCGCACCGATCGAGGCGCCACGATGAGTCGAGCGGCAGGTATTGGCCGGCAAACGATTGCCGCACGGCAGTCGGATGCCCAACTGTATCGAAGGGACACGCATGTCAGTCGCATTGATCAGCAACCAGAGCTTATGGGCGAACCAGATCGCAGCGTTGAACGCGCGTCGCGCGGCGCTGGCGGTGAACACCGCTGCCTCGCCCGGCGCCGGCGCATCCAGTGCGACTTCTGTCAGCGGCGGTAGCGGCCTATTCGCTGACCTGGTCTCGGCTTTGACCAGCGGGGCGGTGACGGTGAACGGCTCTGCCGCCGCTGCGACCACTTCCGCTTCCAGTAACGCCAGTCCTATCACCGGTGCTGGCGGCGCAATCGCCAGCAGCAGCCAGATTGCTCAGGATCTCCAGGCTTTCAAGCAGTCGCTGACTCAGGCCCTGGCATCGAATCAGCCGGCGCAGGGGCAGAGCGGCAGCGCAACCACCGGCACGGTCAGCAATGCCCAAGGCGCCCCGGTCGGCGTAGCGGCGCCGCGTGGCTACGGTCACGGTCACGGCCATGGCGGCATGCGCAGCAAGCTCGAATCGCTGCTCGAAACCCTCAACAACAGCCCGACCACCGCATCCGGCAGTTCGAGCGCCCCCGCCAGCGCTAGCGTCGCCAGCCTGAATACCACGTTCAACAAGCTGATGACCGATCTCGGCGTCAACAGCAGCGCCAGCGCTGGTGCGGCTGGGGCCAGCCCGACACTGAGAAATCTGCTGCAGAGCATGTTGCAGCGTGTGCAACAGGGGACATCGGCTGCCTCGGTAGGCCAACTCGTGCACGCGGTGGCCTGACGCCCCCGACACCGCGGGCATTGCTCCCTGGGACGATCAGCTGCGCTCTGCGCGGCGAATCAGCCGTTGAAAGATCGCGTAAACTGCGCCGCGGTTGTAGCGGGTCGCCGCAGCATTTTCAGGACTGTAAAAACCGCCATAACAAGCCGGCCTGAAATCATACAATGGGGATCTGCTTCGAGCTGTTCTCGTCGATTCAAGTTCATCATGAAATTCATCACCTTTCGCTATAAGGATCAGATCGCGGCCGGTGTTGTGGTGGCCGAAGGTGTGCTGAACCTTGCCGCGGCCGCCAAGGCCGCCAGTGAAACGGCGGACTTATCCTCGACGCTGGCCATCATCCGCGGCGGCGAGGAATCCCTGGCCGCTTGCAGGCGGCTCGCCTCCCACGCCGCGCAGGGCGGCGAAGCGCTGCTGCCGATGAGCCAGATCCAGAAGCTCGCGCCGATCCCGCAGCCGATCCGCAATGTGTTCTGTGTGGGGCGCAACTATGTCGACCATGTCAAGGAGGGCGCGGCCGCGATGCGGGCCGAACTTAAACTGCCCGTGGTGCCGCAGTTCTTCACCAAGGCGACACTTACCGTGATCGGTCCGGGCGCCGATGTGCGGCTGGATCGGAAGCTCACCCAAAAGCTCGATTACGAGGTCGAGCTTGCAGTCATCATCGGCCGCGGCGGCCGTGATATCGCCGCCTCGACGGCGCTCGAGCATGTTTTCGGCTACAGCATAGCCAACGATGTCACTGCGCGCGACCTGCAGCGCCGGCACGAACAATGGTTCAAGGGCAAATCGCTCGATTCCAC
>Ga0209006_10002599_pt1 | contig 16491 bp, 13 predicted proteins | sample JacPin_JW_Ref_O2_FD_188567 | JGI IMG/M metagenome (GOLD analysis project Ga0209006, IMG submission 188567) | Forest soil microbial communities from Algoma, Ontario, Canada - Jack Pine, Ontario site 1_JW_Ref_O2 (SPAdes) (version 2) | ecosystem: Environmental > Terrestrial > Soil > Boreal... | reverse complement strand
CGTCGTAGAATAGGCGCCCGTCTTCGGTCAGGATCATCGACGGGTACAGGCCCCAGAACCAGTCGTAGGTCTGCTGGAGGTCGTGGCTGCCGAAGCCGACCCACTGTTCGGTTTCGTCACCGGGGACGTCGCTTTGGTTGCCCGGCCCGATGAAGTAGTCGGTCGCGGTCACACCCTGACCGTGCTCGTTGAGGCCACCGAAGGAGATCACGTCGCCATTGCCGAGCTCGAAGCCGGACCCTGCGTGGCGATCAGACACGGTGCCAGGGCGAACTGAAGATCAAGCTCGAGCGCGTCCCGATCCGACTCATTGGCCAGCCGGCTTGCGGCTTCGATGCCGCGCTGCAGGTGCGCAATGGCCTCGATATTGGCGGAGCGGGCCGCCGCTTTCTTGCCGGCGCGCAGCCAGTAATCGACGGCTTTTCCGATCAGCCCAGCCTCTGTGAGATGGTGAGCCAAAGTTTCCGGTTCAGTCTCGATGAAGTCCGGGAATCGTTGTTCGAAGGCGTTGGCGATTGCGGCGTGGAACTCGGCCCGGCGGCTCTTCAGAAGACCGGCATAGGCGGCGTCCCGTACCAGCACATGCTTGAAGGTATAGATCCTTTCGAGTCTTTCGCCGCGGCAGAACACCAGTTCCGAGCGGACCAATTGATCGAGCGCGTCGTCCAATTTCTCTTTGGGCAATCCGGCGACGACGCTCAAGAGCTCGTAGGAGAACTCGCGGCCTACGGCGGCACCGATCTGCGCCACTTCCTTCACTGCCGCCAATCGGTCAAGCCGTGCCATCAGCGAAGCGTAGAGCGTTGTCGGAATCGCAAACGACGCAGCGGGCGTTCGAGCACGTAGTGGCCGCTCTGCTCCTGCAGCAGTCCGCTTTCGAGCACCGTCTTGGTCAGTTCCTCGATGAACAACGGTACGCCATCGGTTTGAGCGAGAATTTTCTCCATCACCGGCTCGGGCAGCGCCTTGCCGATGGTGATCCGTTCGATCAGAGCCATGCCATGGCGTCGGTTGAGGCGTGTCAGCGGGACTGTCGTCACGTGCGCATGATTGGGCCACGGCGGAGTGAATTCGGGCGTGGCGGTGATGACCAGCAAGGCACGGAGCTGCGGCACCCATTGCATCATCAGCGTGAGCAGCTCGAGTGACGTCGGGTCGATCCAGTGGACATCCTCAAAGACCGCCAGCACCGGCTCGATCTCCGCCAAGCCCTGCAGCCGGGCGAGAAGCGTCAACAGCGTTGTTTCTTTGCGCTTCTGCGGGCTGAAGTCGGGCAGACGGTCGCGTTCTTCGGGTAGCGACAGAAGATTGGCCAAATTGGCGACGTGCGAGGGGGTTGGGGCGAGGAGAGCTTCGAGCTTGGCGCGTTTGGTGGCGGCTGGGTCGTTGCGCTCGAATCCCGCCGCCCGTTCCAGGTGGCTGACAAAGGGGAACAAGGCGCTGTTGATGTGATGCGACGAACAAAAATAACGCAGCCGGATATGCGGCTCGGACTGCAAACGTTCTTGAAACGTCAAAGTGATGTGTGACTTGCCGATGCCGGGTTCGCCGGTCAGCAGAACGACGCAGCCGTCGCCTTGCGCTGCTTGTCGCCAGCGACGCGAAAGGAGTTCGATCTCTTCGTGCCGGCCGAGCAGCGGCGGCAGGCTGATCCCGTGTTCCGCCTCGAAACGGCCTTCCACGGCGCTCAGGCCCAGCGCCTGCCACACGACGATCGGGTCCGCCAAGCCTTTAAAGTGGGTAGCGCCGAGCTTGCGGTATTCGAAATGCCCGGCCGCCAGCCGGCGCGTGCTGGCTGACATCACCACGGTGCCCGGCTCGGCGACCGCTTGCAGGCGAGCGGCGAGGTTTGGCGTTTCGCCGACGACGGCTTGCCCCTCCGACGCTCCTTCCGCGATCAGGTCGCCGACGACGACCACGCCGGTTGCGACGCCAACCCGGGCCTTGAGTGGCGCGGATGCGGCCGTTTCGAGCCGTGGAATCGCGGTGACGATATCGAGGCCGGCGCGCACCGCACGCTCGGCGTCGTTCTCGTGGGCGTGCGGATAGCCGAAATAGACCAGAAGCCCATCGCCCAAAAAGTGAGCGATGAATCCGTCATAGTGCGATATCACCTGCGCGCACGCCGCCCGATAGGCGCCGATCACGCCGCGCAAATCTTCCGGATCGAGACGCGCCGATAGTTCGGTCGAGTCCGCGAGATCGCAGAACATAACGGTAAGCTGGCGTCGCTCCCCGGGCACCGCGGACAACGCCGCAGGCGATGCTGGCGGCCCGGTCCCTTCGAGTTCCCCGATCGCGCGCAATATCTTCTTGCGATGGCCGAACGGGATGCCGAGGTCTTTGAGATCGTGATCGGTGAGATCGCGCAGAACGCTCGCATCGATGTAATTTTCGGCAAAGCAGTGCACGTGCTCGGACAGGCCGAGCGACGTCAGCCAGTCTTCGATCCGCTGCACCAGATCCTCCGCGAGCCAGGCGCAATGATCGAGCCGCTAAACCGGACGACAATATAGCGCGCTGACAATCGCGCGTATACCTGCGCACCGCGGTTAGCGGCGCGCTTTCGCGTACAGTCCGTTTTATCTAAAAGGCCGAGCGAGGCTGCGGGCTTAGAGGATAATGCTCGGATTACGGATCGATTGATCGCATTCGATCAGGTTCACTTGCTTTGCCACAATCGTCCAGCCGCCTCCGTTGCGCATCACGCGGTGGCCAGCCCAGCCGGTCAGTTGGCGCGTCTCGTCGCCCCAGAACTCGCTGATCAGGAAATTCGAGCGCAGCATGCGCGCGTCGTCGCGCGCGGTGGCAAACACTTCGACGTTGGCAACGAGGCGCACGGTTCGCGATGCCGGCGCTTGCGACCACGCAAATCCCGTGCGCAGCCGATAGACACGATCCTCGAGCCGGCGGCGATCGTCGAACATGATCGCGATCTCGCGCCGCGGATCGCCGGCCTTCGGCGTTGACGGCACCCAATAGACGCATTCGGGGGCGTACATGGCGAGCCAATCGTCGTAGCGGAGCTGATCGAGCAGCCGCGCCTCGCGCTCAAGCAAACGGCGGAACTCGTCGCGAATGGCGACGTCGGTAACGGCGCGCGCGTCATCCTGCCAATCGGAGAAATTCGCGACGAGGTCGCGATAAAGCGCGTCGTTGACATAGTACGAACTGCGCGACGGGTCGTGCGGCGCCGGGGCATTCACGTTATGGCTCCCGCCGGATCGCGAGGTTGGCGCGGGTTTTCATCAGCCGCTTCCATTCCTTGAAGTGCTCGCGCATGAACGCCTCGTCGGTCGCCGGCGCGGTGATCGAGCCGTCTTCGTGGATTTTGACGCGATCGGGGATACCGAGGCCGCGATTCATGTAGACCCACTCGTCCTCGATCGCCATCAAGCCGCGCTGGATCTGCTCGAAGTTGGCGATGTCGTCGACCTCGCCGAAATTGGGAAAGCCCTCCTGGGTGCGCATGCGCAGCGCGTTAATATCGGTGACGGCGTCCTCGCCGAGGCTGCCGTCTTCATCGACGATCATGGTGCCGTACCAGATGGCGTTGGTCTCCTCGACGCCGACCGGCTCGAACACCTGGATGTGGTTGCCAAGCAAAGAAAGATTCGGAAACACGTTGATGTTCACCGGCTCGGAGCCGGCAAGGTCCAACAACGCGAACGCACGATCGCCGTAACGCCTGATGAACTCGGCCTCGTAATGCTCCATGCCGGGATGAGCGCTCTCCAGCGCCCACAGGCCGCCGGGCCGCTTTTCCAGGTTCGGCCTCTTGTCCTTGTAGTGATTACCGTGGCCGGTATAACGCATATACATCGGCTGGGTGTCGGGCGAGTTGCGATAATAGGCCATGCCCTTGGCATTCTCGCCGGAGAAGCGGTTCTCCGTCTCCAGCAGCGAACGATGCGAATAGGCGACGTGATAACCGTCGCATGAATTGTCGTAAGCGAGCTTCCAGTTGCCTTTGTAGCGGAACCGATTGGCCTCACAGACGACGACCTTGCCGCCGGGATTGCGGTCGAGCCATTCGTCGATGACCTTGGCGATCGGCCCAAGATGCTCGGTGAGCGGCAGCGCGTCGAGATTGAGCGTGCCGAAAATGAAGCCGCGATACGACTCGACCCGCGGCACTTGCGCGAGATTGTATTTTGGATCGCGCATGTCGCCGGCGTAGCCTTCCGGCCACGGAACGCCGCGCAGCTTGCCGTTGTTGAGGAAATTCCAGCCGTGATAAGGGCACTGGAACGATTTGCTGTTGCCCTTCGCCCAGCGGCACAACGTCGTGCCGCGATGGGTGCAGCGATTATAGAGCGCGCGAACTTGTCCTTCGGCATCGCGGACTATGATGAGCGGCCGCAATCCCATACGCCTTGTGATGAAATCGTTGGCTTGCGGGATCTCGCTTTCGTGCGCGAGATAGGTCCAGGTGCCGCCGAAGATATGCGTCATCTCGGCTTCGAAAATGGCGGGATCGGTGTAGATCAGCCGGTGAGCGCGGTCCTCTTGGACCAGATAGTCCCAATCGTACAGCGCGGTGCCGCCGAGCCGCGTCGGCGGCGAGCCGATTTTCTCCAGCGCCGTCATGAGGCACTCCTTGCGTGCGGCGCCGCGCTAGCCGGGCGATGAGCGTTCAACTTAAAAGAAATCGAAGTATTCATTCTGCTCCCACTCGCTTGCCTCATCGCTTGACGATGACGGCCCGGCCTGTTGCAGCGAACGCGCATATCGCTCTGCTTCGGTTCGCTTGAGCTTCAGGAAATAGTCGATGAAGGTATCGCCGAGTGCGCGGCGGAACAACGGCTCTTTGTCTAGCGCATCGAGCGCCTCCGGCAGGCTTTTCGGCAGCATTGGGCGCTCGGCGGCGTACGGCTCGGCGCTCGGCGGCGGCAGCGAGGCGTTGGTCTCGATGCCGGCAAGGCCGGCCACGACTTGTGAAAGAATGAAAAGATAAGGATTGGCCGCAGGCTCGCCGACGCGATTCTCCAGCCGCGTTGCCGGATCGCCGGCACCGCCCAGCACCCGGACCATGGCGCCACGATGGTCGTACGCCCATGTGGCGCGATCGGGCGCCAGCGAGTTCGGCCGAAAACGGCGATAGCCATTGACCGTCGGCGTGGCAAAGACGGTAGCCGGTATGGCGTATTGCAGCAGGCCCGCGAGGTAGGATTGGCCGAGCGGCGAAAGAATTTCGCCGCTCTTTTGCGGCGTGAAAAGATTGGCGCCGGTCGACGCATCGGTCAGCGACTGGTGCAAATGCCAGCCGCTCGAATAAAAGCCCTTGAGCGCCGGCCGGCACATGAAGGTCGCGAAATAGCCGAGGCGGCGGCAGATCTGGCGCGTTGCGGTGCGGAACAGGAACACATTGTCCGCGGCCTGCAGCGCCGCGCAAGGCGCGAACGTGCATTCGACCTGACCAGGACCCCACTCGTTTTCGATCGACCGCAATCCGAGGCCCAAGGTCTCGAACGCCTCGCCGAGCGCGTCGAACACCGGCTGCATCAGGTCCATATTGGACTCTGAATGATAGTGATAACCGGGCTCGACCGGAGCGGTCTTGATCGGACGGCCGCGGATGCCGGGAGCGCCGATATTTTCATCGTTCAGATGCTCTTGGGCGACGCGCAGCAGATACCACTCGATCTCCGGGCCGACGACGCCTGCGAAGCCATGATCGGCAAGCCGGCGGAGCGCTTTGCGCAAAAGCTGGCGCGGCGAGAAATGAAACGGCCGGCCGTCGTTGAAATATTCATCGCCAAGGATCCAGCCGACGCCCCGCGCCCAGGGAAGTACGCGGAATGTCGAGGGGTCGGCGACGATCGTCAGGTTGGGCGAACCGGTCATCTCGTCGAGGCCCATACCGCCGCCGCGCGTGAACGACGCGAAGACGCGGGCGCCGGCGGAATCGAGCGTCGTCGTGGCGACGCCGATATTGTAGCCGTTGGTCAGTGCGGCGATGAAAGCGGGGATGGTGAGGGTCTTGGCGCGCGAATAGCCGTGCGTATCGCCCCAAGTGAGCCTGACGAAATGCAGCTTTTCAGCCTCGATACGCCGCACGATGTCGGCGGCGAGCCGTTTTTGCTCGTCGCTCCACAAGCCGTGCTGTTCGATGAACGTCTGTTGCCCGCCCATCGTCATGTCATGGAGAAAATTCGGCCAAAGATCAACGCAAGCACGGTTTTGTAAATGACTCCGTGCCCCTCACGTCATTGCGAGCAGCGAAGCGACGAAGCAACCCAGACGTTGCCGCATGCCACTGGATTGCTTCGCTTCGCTCGCAATGACGGCGGCACTGTCTCATTTGCATCTTGTCATGGGGACACGGCTCGCTCAGGTCGCGCCGCGACCTTGCGCCTTACCCGCGATTGAAAATTCTCAGCAGCAGATCGGTCAAGCGTCCGAACGGCGGATGCAGGAGGCGCGAAGCGTTGAGACGGCTCTGCAGGAATACGCCCTTGCGGTGCGAGAAGGTCTGAAAACCAAACTCGCCGTGATAGGCACCGATGCCCGAGGCGCCGATGCCGCCGAACGGCAGGTTCTCCGCCACGAAATGAAATAACGTCGTGTTGACGGCGGCGCCGCCGGAAATGGTCTTGCGTAAAACCTCGTCGCGTCTGCCGGTGTCCGCGCCGAAATAATAAAGCGCGAGCGGCCGTGGGCGGCGATTGACGAAATCGATGGCGTCGTCGAGCGCGCGATAAGTCTTGATCGGCAGGACCGGGCCGAAAATTTCCTCATGCATGATGGCAAGATCGTCGCCGGGTTCTATCACCAATGTCGGCGGCAGCTTGCGCGCTTCTGCCGGCAGCGGGTCATGCGAGGGGTTGATTTCGACGACGCGCACACCTTTTGCTTTGGCCTCGGCGATATATTGCGCGATGCGCCGGTAATGCCGTTCATTGATGATCGAGGTGTAATCCGCATTGCCGGCCAGTGTCGGATAGAATTTCTGCACCGTCGCTGTGGCCAAGCCGGCGAACTCTTCGAGCCTGCGCTCGGGGAGCAGGACATAGTCCGGTGCGATGCAGGTCTGGCCGGCGTTCAAGAGCTTGCCGTAGACAATGCTTTCGACCGCTTTTGGCAGGGCGGCGTCCTCGCCGAGGATGCATGGCGATTTGCCGCCGAGCTCGAGCGTCACCGGTGTCAAATTCTCGGCGGCGGCTTGCATGATCAGCCGGCCGACGGCCGTCGAGCCGGTATACAACAAATGATCGAACGGAAGCTTGGCGAAGGCTTGACCGGTTTCCGGCCCGCCGACGATGGTCGCGACTTGCCCGGAAGGAAACAGCCCGGCAAGAAGCTCGGCCAGAAAATCCGCGGTGCGCGGGGTGAGCTCTGACGGTTTCAACATCACGCGGTTGCCGGCTGAGAGTGCGGCAACAAGCGGAACGATCGCGAGGTTGAACGGATAATTCCACGGACTGATGATACCGACCACGCCTACGGGCTGGTAGAGAATGCGCGCGGAAGCCGGCACCAATTCCAGCCCGACCGACACGCGCTTCGGCCGCATCCACGCGGCAAGGTGGTGCAGCGTATGGCGGATGGCCGACCGCGCGGGAAAAACCTCGCCGAGTTCGGTTTCGTGGCGCGAGCGATTGCCGAAGTCCGCAGAAATGGCCGCCGCCAAACGATCGGTGTTGCGGCCGATCGCGTCGCCGAGCTTTTTCAAGTCCGCGCGCCGCTCTTGCAGGGTGGGCGCTCCCGCGCGCAGAAACGCGGCGCGTTGCGCGTCGAAGATGGCGCGCATGTCCAATGTCACCGGGCCGGCCTCGTTCATAGCGGCGGCCGCGCCGGATAGTCCGGCTGTATTCGGGCTGCGGCTTCGATCTTTGCCATGGCGGCGAGCGCGATGTGGTCGCGCCACGGCCGTGCGATCACTTGCACGGCGATCGGCAGGCCGGCGCTGCCTCTTTCGGCTTCGCGGGCAACCCGATCCATCATGTCGCGGCTCGCCGGGCGATCGCTTTCTTCCCCGGCGCGGACGCGCGTCACCGGCACGATGCCGGCGGGAAAGCCGCTGACATTGGCGATCGGCCCGTAAGCGCCCGGCATCGGCATCAGCTCGGTCGCGCCGTGGCGCACGGCCGGCACGGCGTATGCCGGGCAGAGAACAACATCGATCGGACCGCCGTCGGCGTCTTCGAACGAACGCAAGAGGGCGCGCCGGAAAGCCGCGATCGCCTCGATGGTCTGCCAATATTCGTCGACGCTGCCGGACGCAAAGCGCCGCAAATTCCTGGCGGAGCGCGGCTGGCCGAAGGCGTCGAGGGCGGACGCGGCGACGCGGCGCAACCACGACGGCAGCCCGCCCGCCAACAGCAGCGGCCGCACGCGCCGGTCGATGCGATTGCCGCGCAACAGCCGGCGAAAGCTTGCCGTCCGGTCGGCAGACAGGCTCGCGAACAAAAGATCAGTCGCGCGGCTCAATGGCGGCGCTTTCCACGCGACCTCTTTTGCCCCTGCAGCGATCAGGAATTGCGCCGCTTCGGCAACCGCCCGCCGCGCCGCCGGCGCGACCGAAAACTCACCGTCATCCGCAAAGGTGGCAAATCGCAAGCGGCTTATGTCGACGGCGCCTGGATCGCCCAATTCCGGTCCGGGAATGACGAACGGATCGCGCGCGCGATCAAGCACGCGCAGCCCGACGACTAGATCCTCCACGTACCTCGCCATCGGACCGACTTGGCTGACAATGCCGGTCTGGCCGACCGGCAGCCCGTGGGCGCAATAGTCGGGCGTGCGGCCGGCGGTCGGCCGGATCGAAGAGATTCCGCAAAAGGCCGCCGGGACGCGCAAGGAGCCGCCGATGTCGTTGCCGAGGCCAAGCGGCGAGGCGCCGGCAGCGATGACGGCCCCTTCGCCGCCGCTGGAGCCGCCGCACGATCTTTCCAGGTCCCACGGATTGTTGGTGCGTCCGTAGAGCGGATTGTCGGTCTCGGTAAAGATCATGAGTTGCGGAAGATTAGTCTTGGCGATCGGGATCGCGCCGGCCGCGCGCAGCGCCGCCACGTAGGGATCGTCTTTAGTTTCGATCTCGTCGCGGCGCGTTGTCAGCCCGAATGTCGATGCGGTGCCGGCCAAATCGAAGCATTCCTTGATGGTCACCGGTACGCCGGCAAGCGGACCAAGCTTCTCGCCGCGTGCGAGCGCCTTGTCGATGTCCGCCGCAGCCTGGCGTGCGCTCTCCGACAAGTCGGCCGTGACGGCGTTGAGCTTGCCATTGACGGTCTTGAGCCTTGCAATGAAGTGTTCGACGACTTCGGTCGATGAGAGCTCGCGGGCGGCAATGCGGGCGGCAAGCTCGCGCGCGGACATATTTTGTAGATCATGCGCAGGCGGAGTCGTTGCGCCAAGGGAGGTGGCAGCTGGTGTCATGAAAAGCCCCGGGCGGCAGCTGAGCTGCGCCTTAACGTTATCCAAGTTCGAACCATTCCCTCGAACTTGTCAATTTACGCCATGTGCTCGTCGTCGACCTAGCAGTTCCAATTTCTTTTGCGGCGCAGCAATGTTGAGCCCGCGACCGGGAAATCATCCGCGCCGACAAGGTGACTGTCGCGCTGCAGTGCGATGCTCGCCTGTCTGATTGGTTTTTTACCGCGCTTATTCTTGCTGCTGATTTTCTGAGCAAGGATTGCTCGATTCTTGCGCCGCTTACGAACGCGGACCATAGTGGCCGCAGAGGCCGAATAAGAGCCCGGTGAGGAACACGCGGATCGATCTGCGCAACCCAACGGAGAATTCTATGTACAAGAGCACTGCTGCCATCGTGATCGCTGCGGCGATTTTGTCTTTGGGATTGCTGGTGTCGGCACAGGCCGGCGGCGGAGCAACCAGCGCACCGTCGAAGTACAACAACGCGACCCAACATCATGGGCACCCGCAAGCCGCCAACTACTACGCAATCACGGAATTCTCCTCATCTTCGGCACGATCTTCCACGCCGAAGCGCTGAACTCGGAAGCGCGGCAGCAGAATGCCGCGTTGAGGCTGCACAGTCGGGAATTTCCTGAATTGCGCTTGGGTGCGGCGCGCCGCGCCGTTACGGCCGGCGGAGGCTAGAGCCGTTGTTGGATTCTTCGCCTCTCGCCGAACTGGCGTTGGTCACCCACGCCCGCACCGTCGGAAAAATATCCGGCAATAGCGCGCTGACTTCGTTCCTGGTCATTCCCGGCCGGACGCGCGGGTCATAAAGTATGTTGACCAGATACTGATCGTAGACATCGAAGAAACCCATCTGCACATCATCATTGAACATCGTCCAGGGTACCGAATTATCGTCGTTGATTAGCCCCAACGATTGCAGCAACTCTTCATAAGCGCAGTCGTAAAATTGAAATTCTCCATCATCGACCGGGAGAATGACCTCGGCGCGCCGAATGCGGTAGCTCTGATCCTTGGCGATTCCCGACAGACACTGCGGATGCAACGAATGTTGAATTTTCTTGGCTGCGTCCTCTCCATAGCGGGAACGGATGATCTGCGCGAAATCGCGCGTCCGCACAAGCATGACTACTAGATTGGCGTTTTTGCGATCCGTCGTCAGCGCCAGATCGAGATGATTCACGCGGGCGCGAATGTCGGCGACGATCGTCGCGATTTCGGCGCTGCGGTCGGGCGCGCCCCGATTGACGATGAACAGGCGGACCGGTTCGTCGAATTTGCGGATGCGCTCGTTCTGGCGACCGAATTGCAGTTCCGCGCGAAACGCAGTCTTGAAGAAACCGTCCTTTATCTCGTCGTCGCTGAACGTTGTCCGCTCGGTCGCGCGCCGAGCGCTTATGTCGCTATTTTCCGCTAGCGCTGGAAAGCTCACGATTCCCCCGATCGTGATCGCCGCCATGAAGGCGCCTGCAATCAAGCGCGCTGAACTGAAAAATTTGCGCATCAAATCGACCTTTGGAGCGCTTAACGCGCGTCTTCAAATATGCCGATCGCCGCATATGAATTCGATGCTGGTTGCCTATCGTTGTCATAAAGAAAAAATAGCCACAGGGGCGGATTGTCGTTGTTCTGCCTGACTGCGCGGCGCTTTCTTCAGAGCGCCGGATCAGCGGCGGCGCAGTAAACCGACGATGCCGTTGGGTGCGAGCATCACAAAACCGACCAACAGGACGCCGACGACCAGGAGATTGATCTCCGACGCGATCGTCACCGTCGCCACCTGCTGCACGGTTGCAAGGAGAACTGCCCCGATAAGCGGCCCAAGCCAGGTCTTGGTGCCCCCGATCATCGCCATGGCGATGGTGTTGACGGCATAGGAAAGATTGAAGGCGGACGCGGGCTCAAGAAAGCTGACATAGTAGGGAAGCGGTGCGCCGGCCATTCCCATCAAGGCGCCGCTTAAGCCGGTGGCCACAAGTTTCAAACGCAACGTCGGCACGCCGGTCGCCTCGGCCGCGACCTCGTCATCGCGGATGGCGGTAAAGCCATAGCCCAGCCAAGACCGCTCGACCGCGCGCGCCACCACGACCGCGAGCGTCGCGACGATCAGCATCAGCAGAAACAAATATTCGATGTAGCTGCCGAACCACGGGCCGCGCTTGGGATGCAGCAGATAAACGCCGGCGGAGCCGCCGACATAGTCCCAATTGGTGATGAAGGTCTCGGTCACCACCGCGAGCGCCAATGTCGCGATGGCAAAGAAAATACCTTTGAGCCGCAGCGTCAAATATCCCATGCCGACGCCGACCAGACCCGCAACGACCGCGGCGGCGGGTATAGTCGCGGGCAAGGGCAATTTGAGCGCGGTCTCCAGCGCGACGGTCGTATAGGCACCGACCGCGAAAAACGCCGATACGCCGAGATTCATATAACCGGTGTAGCCGCCCAGGATATTCCAGGCGCTCGCCAGCACGACATATTGCAGCACGACGTAGCCGGCGAAGAAAAGATAATCGATGTTAAGCCAAGCCGCGACGCCGAAGACGATGGCGGCGACGCCGATGGCCGCGGCGATGAAGCGCCAAGTCTTCCAGTGTCCGGTCTTCCAGTGTCCGGTCTTCCAGTGTCCGGTCTTCCAGTGTCCGGTCTTCCAGTGTCCGGTCTTCCAAAGTCCAGGACTCATAAGGCGTCAGCTCCGCCCGAACAGGCCGGAGGGACGCCATGCCAGCGTCGCCAGGAGCACGCCAAAGGCGACCGCCGGCGACCACGATGCGCCGATAAAGATCGTGGACAGGTTTTCCACCAGTCCCAATGAAATCGCCGCGACCACTGTCCCCGGCAGACTGCCGAGGCCGCCGAACACGCAGATCGCGAACACCCGGCCGATGAACTCGCGGCCGACGGCAGGCTGCAACGGCTCGATGACGATGATGAAGGCGCCGGCGAGCGCCGCGCTGGCGCAGGCGACGCCGAAGGCGATGCGCTTGATGCGTACCGGCGACGCGCCGACCAGCCGCAGCGCGAACGGATCTTGCGCCACCGCGACAACGGCGCGGCCGATGAAAGTTTTTTTCAGGAACAGTTCGAGGACAACGAGCATGAGCAGCGAACCGGCGAACGGCACCGCCAGACGCAGCGGCAGGGCGATGGCGCCAAAATTCAACGTGGTGGTGATGTAAGGCGTGTGGACATAGCGGAAGTCGACGCCGAACAGCATGATCAGCACGACTTCGGCGATGAACATCAAACCGAAGAAAAACGCCAATCCGCGCATGGCATCGTCGCCGCGCTTCTCAAAAAAGTGGTGATAGACCTGATAGAGCAACGTGCCGGCGCAGTAGAAGACCGGTGTCAGCAGAAGCCCGCCCAGTATCGGGTCGATGTTGAAGGTGCGATTGAGCATCAAAACGGCGTAGGCGCCGACGACCGCGAAAGTCGGGTGCGCAATGTTGACGATGTCGAGCAGGCCGAAAGCAATGCTGGCGCCGACGCTAAGCGCAGCATAGAAGCCACCCATCAGCAGTCCGGTAATGACTGCGTTGACGAGAAGCGGGTAGGTTACGGTCATGGCGTTCAAGCTTTGTCCGGTCGGTCTCTTGTAACAATCAGCTCACGCCGCGTTGTGCCGGCGTGAGCCGATCCGGCACTTTGCCGCGCTAGTGGCGGGCGTCGTCGAACGGAATCAGGTCGCCGCTCTTGTACTCGGCCGGTGCGACCACGACCACTTTTTCCGTGCCCTTGAACTGTTCGATGTCGTTGCCTTTGACGTGCTGGAATTGCGCCGCCAGCATGCGCGGCTGCGCCCATTCGCCGCTTTCGCCGAACTTCACGTCGCCGATGATGGTCTTGAACGTGGTAGCGTGAATGTACGGCCCGAGCTTGTCGCCGGCCGTGCTCTTGGTGGCTTCGACGGCCTGGCCGAGGATTTGCAGATCGGCGTAAGCCCACGGCGCCGCGTAGTAACCGATCGGATCGACGCCGGCTGCCTTGGCGCGCTCCTGATAGCGTTTGAGGAAATCCATCACGCCTGGATACTGCATCGTGGGAGCCGGCAGCCAGATGTTGAAGTTGACGAAGCCGTTGAGCTGCTCGCCCAACAATCCTTCGGCGTCCGTCGTCTGCAACCCGGTCATGCCGCCGCCGACGATCATGGCTTTGAGGCCGACTTCTCTGATGGCGCGGACGATGGCGATCGATTGCCCGGGCTGCGTGCCGATCGCCACGATGTCGGGATTGGTCGCCTGTATCTGCCGCACGACCGTCGTCAGGTCGGTCATGCTCGGCGGGAAGCCCTGATCGTAGACGATCTGCAAGCCGGCAGCGGCGGCCGACGCTCTGATGCCGTTCATGATGGCGTGGCCGAACTCAATCTCGGGATAGATGGCCGCGACCGTTTTAGGTTTCGGATTCATCGACATCGCCGCTTCGAAGAACGGCTGCAGGATCGCCAGCGCCGGCTTCTCGCCGGCCGGGAAGATGCCGAAGAATTTGTCGTATTTGAATTTGGCGTTATTCGCGAGGCCGAAGAAGCCGATCAGCACCATGTCGTGCTGCATGGCGATCGGTATCGTCGCGGCGATGATCGGCGTCGCGTAGCCGCTACTGATGAGATCGACCTTGTCGATATCGATGAGTTTGGCGTAGATCGCCGGCGCATTCGCCGGACTGCTTTGGTCGTCGTAGTGCACGAGCTTGACCTGCCGGCCCAGCAAGCCGCCTTTGGCGTTGATATCCTCGGCCCACATGGTCATCGCCAGCAGCGCCGATTTTCCCGTGCCGGCGAGCGGACCAGTTTCGGCCATGCTGAAGCCGATCTTCAAGGGCTCCTCCGCGGCCGCCGGCGAGCTGAACGCCGCCAGGCTCAGCGCGGCGAGTGCGGCCAGCGTCGCGGCGCCAATGGCGCGTCTTGATCGCGTTGTCATTGTCTACTCTCCTTGGTTCACGTTCCGATTTTGTTGGCGGCTTGGCCGTGAAGTTCTTGACCGTGAAGTTTGCGCAGCTCGGTTTTGAGCACCTTGCCATAGTTGTTCTTGGGCAGCGTATCCAGAAAGACATAGCCGCGCGGCCGCTTGAATCGCGCGATCGCGGACAGGCAGAGCGCGTCCAATTCTTCCACCGAGACCTTCTGCTCTGGGCGCGGCACCACACAGGCGACGACCTCCTCGCCCCAATCCGGATGCGGGCGGCCGATGACCGAGACCTCGAACACACCGGGATGCCGCAGCAAGATTTCTTCGACCTCGCGCGGATAGATGTTGCTGCCGCCACTGATGATCAGGTCCTTGGAGCGGTCCTTCAGCGTCAGGAAACCCTCGTCGTCGAACGCGCCCATGTCGCCGGTATGCAGCCAGCCGCCACGCAAGGCCTCCGCGGTCGCGTCTGGATTTCTCCAATAGCCGGTCATGACGACGTCGCCGCGGACCAGTACCTCGCCGATCTCGCCGGCGGCGAGCGCGCGATCGTCTTCGTCGGCCACGAGCACTTCGACATTGGCGCGCGGCAATCCGACCGAGCCCATGATCTCGCGCCAACGCGGCCGCGACGTATCGGCGTGGATGTCCTTTGCCAAGGCGGTGATGGTCATGGGCACTTCGCCCTGGCCGTAGATTTGCGCAAATTTCGGACCGAGCAGATCCAGGCCACGCAGCAGCGTCTCGAAATGCATCGGCGCGCCGCCATAGATGATGGTGCGCAGGCCGCGATGATCGGCGGCGGCAAAGCCTGGATGATTGATCAGGCGGCTCACCATGGTCGGTGCCGCGAAGAAGCTGATATTGCCGTGCACCGGCAGGAGCGCCGCTATCTCATCAGGCTCGAAGCCGGCGCTTTCGGGAATAACCGTCTTTGCTCCCATGGCGACAAAAGGCAGGCCGTAACAGCCGGAGCCGTGCGACATCGGCGCGGCGTGAAGGACGCAATCGGTCGCGCGGACCGGCTCGATTTCGGCGAAATAGGCAAGCGTCTGCGCCACCATGATGCCGTGCGTGAGCATCGCGCCTTTCGGCCGACCGGTGGTGCCGCTGGTATAGAACAGCCAGGCGAGATCGTCGGGCCGGCGCGGGACGACGTCGATGCCGTCGCCGGTAAGAAGCTGCCGCCATTCGGCGCTGCCGGTCGCAATGGTGCGGCCATGTGCTGCCACATCGCCGGCGCGATCGGGACTTGCCAGCACCAGCGCGGCTTCGGTGTTGCCGATGATGTAACCGAATTCCTCGCTGTGGAGTTTCGCGTTCATCGGCACTGCGACAAGCCCGGCGTGCCATATGGCGAACAGCGCCTCGAGAAACTCCGGCCGGTTGGTCATGGCGATCGCCACCCGATCGTCCGGCCGGCACAGCGCACGCAAATTGCCGGCAAGCGCGCGCGAGCGCGCCGCCCATTGCCGATAGGTCGCGTGGGTCGTGCCGCCGAGCGCAATCGCCGGATGGTCGGGCGCGGCGCGCCCCCATTTCTCCACCCAGTCTGCCAGATTCATCGCGCACCGCCGGTTTCGATCACGGCGCGGATCAGGGCGCCGATTTGGCGTCGATCAATACCGCCGCGAGAAGGCAAGGCTTGCCGCTCCGATTGACCCAGGCATGGTTGGTGCCGCGCTGGACGATGCAGTCGCCGGCATGAAGCTCGACTTCGCCTTCTTCCATCAGCATATGCATCGAACCTGAGATCACGACCAGATAATCGATCGAGTCGGTCTTGTGCATGGTCGGATGCTTGGCGGAATCCTCTGCGCTCGGCTTATGGGTACTGCCGAGTTGGCCGAATGTGGCGCCGGCGTCGATCTTGGCTCCCGCGGCCTCTGGCGGAATCTCAACGACGCGGAAGATCGTGCCCGACGGCGTCGGATCATGACGGATCGGCCGCAGCGACCGGTCCTGCGAGCCGTCGTTGCTCACCGGCATTTCGTCGCTGACCCAGACCTCGGTAACGCCGGCGCCTGGCCAGCCCTTGAGCGGGGTTACGTTGGGCGCATCATCGTTGAACAGAATGACGGCCTTGCCGGCGGCGTTGTGTCCGGTGACGACGCGGCGGATCTTCTGCAACATTATGCTTCTCCCGAGTTGTTTGATTTATTAGCGCACGATGCGATTGCGCTCTGATTCCAGC